>Ga0265342_10001810_pt1 | contig 19446 bp, 13 predicted proteins | sample 4CB327metaG_FD_203125 | JGI IMG/M metagenome (GOLD analysis project Ga0265342, IMG submission 203125) | Rhizosphere microbial communities from Carex aquatilis grown in University of Washington, Seatle, WA, United States - 4-CB3-27 metaG | ecosystem: Host-associated > Plants > Roots >...
CCGCCATCACCGCCGCATGCCTGGTAGCCGGCGCGGGCCTTTACGCAGCGGAAAAGTTGATTCCCGTCGTGCCGCCTTATCTCCACATGCACAACCAGCCCAAGCTCAACGCCTTCCGCTCCAGCACCTTCTTTGCCGACGGTCGCGGCATGCGACCGGCGGTGGAGGGCACCGTGGCGCGCGGACATCTGCCACCAGCCTTCGCCACCCCGGAAGAAGCCGGCGCCCTGCTGACGAATCCAGTCTCACTCACCCAGAAAACGGCCGACCGCGGGCGTAAGGTCTTTAGCGATCACTGCGCGGTCTGCCACGGTGCCGTGGGCGACGGCATGGCCGTGCTCTCGCGCGCCTACGGCGCCAAGCCAGGCAACCTGTTGTCCAACGAGATGCGCGCCCGCCCCGACGGCTACATCTACGGCGTGCTGATGCTGGGCAAGAACGCCATGCCGAGCTATGCCCCGGATCTGGACGAATCCGATCGCTGGGCAGCGGTGCAGTACGTGCGCGTCTTGCAGCGGGCCCAGAACGCCAAGGACGAGGATCTGCGATGACCCCGAACGACGCTCCCCGCTCCTCGCTTGCGCGCAACGCCCTCGTGGCCCTGACTGTGCTCGGTGCAGCCGGCGCCGCCACTGTCTACTTCAGCGAAGGACCCGCACGTTTTTGGGCCAACTGGCTGGTTTGGACACTGTTCTTGCTCACCCTAGGTCTCGGCAATCTCTTCCTGGTGGCACTCGAACGCCTGGTGGGCGCGCACTGGAGCGTGCCCATGCGCCGCGTACCCGAGCGAATCGCGTCGTTGATTCCGTTGGCGATTCCCTTGCTAATCGTGGCGTTTTTCGGCGTCCCCGTGCTCTTCCCTTGGACCCACGCCGCGGCCGCACACAATCCCATTTTGGTGGCCAAGACGCCCTGGCTGAACCTGCCCTTCTTTGCCGTCAGACTGGCCGCCTGCGCGTTGGTGTGGCTGCTGTTCTATTCGTTCTACGTCCGCGGATCTCTGCGCCAAGATGCAAGCAAGGATCCGTCCTTCACCATCAAGGCGCGCAAGCTGGCGCCTCTCTTCATGGTGGTCTTCTTCTTCACCGTGACCATCGTTGCCTTCGACTGGATCTCAGGCCTCGAACCCGAGTGGTACAGCGACATGTTCGGCGTGTACCTCTTTGCCGGTACGTTCCTCTCCGGTATCGCCGCCATGGCGCTGGGCGTGCTCGGCCTCATTCGGAAGGGCCGCTTGCCCGACGTCAAGCCCAAGCACCCCTACAACCTCGGCACGCTCGGGCTGGCCTTCACCGTTTTCTATGCGTACATCGGTTTCGCCCAGTACATGCTGATCTGGTACGCCAACCTTCCCGAGGAGGTGGTCTGGTTCAAACACCGCATCGAAGGCCCCTGGTATCCAGTGGCCATGCTCTTGCCCATCTTCCATTTCGCGCTGCCGTTCTTCCTGCTCGTCGGTGCCGTGGGAAAGAAGAACCCGAAGATTCTTCGCATTGCCATGCTCTCGATCGTGTTCGCACACTTCGTCGATCTCTACTGGCTCATCTTCCCGGTGCTCGGCGCGCAACCACTCTTCAGTTGGCCCGAAGTAGCCATGGCTTGTCTTTTCCTTGGCCTTGGCTTCCTACAGATCCGCCGCGCCATGGGCCGTGGCGCTGACATGCCCATCGGCGATCCGCTGCTGGCCAAGGGACTGGAGTGGCAACTATGAGCGGCGAAGGCACGCCTCCGACACCGACGCCCAGTTGGGGCGAAGAAGCGCATGGGCTGGCCAACCGCTATGCCATCGCCTCGGGGGTCGCCATCACCTTCGTGCTCTTTGGGCTCATCATCATTCCGTCCCTGGTGCGCGAACGGCAGGCAGCCAAGGCGCTACCTTCGGATCAACCGGCTGCGGCCAGCGTGGGCTGGCTCGATCAAGCCGAGGCGCCAGCCAGCAAGGGTAAGGATTTGCCGCCCATCGATCCCGCAACCGTCATGACCGCTAATCCCAAGCTGGTCGCGCGCGGCGAGGCGCTGTTCAAGCAGAACTGCACTTCGTGCCACGGCGACGCCGGGCACGGTGATGGTCCCGCGGCGGCCTCGCTCAATCCCAAGCCGCGTGACTTTACCCAGGCAGCCAATTGGAAGCGCGGCTATCACATCCCCGAAATCTTCACGACCATCACCACCGGCCTGAAGGGCACCGGCATGGCGCCCTTCGACTTCATCCACCCCGCCGACCGCATGGCGCTCGTGCACTACGTACGCTCGCTCGGCTCATTCGATCACGGCCCCGAAGATGCGAAGGCCACCGAAGAGCTCGCCCAACAATTCCGCTCCAAGGGCGTGCGCATTCCCAACCGGATTCCGGTCAGCCTGGCCATCAAGAAGATGGTTCAAGAGCAGACTTCGGCACCTGTGCTCAGGCTGCCAGCCGACGACGACAAATCGGTGGCGCTGTTGCGAAACATCATTGCGAATCGCTCACGTGTGGAGCGCACAGTGGCGGCCACCGCAGATCGCACCGATCGCATGGCTGTGGCGCGCGCCTGGGTCGCTGGGTCGCCAAGCAACGGCTTTGCGCCGGCGCTGGCCGGCATGAGCATGACCGAGTGGCAAGAACTCAGCCGGGCGCTGCTGGGTGCGGAGGATGTGGCACAGGTCCCTTCGGAGGAGCAGGCTAAGCAACCATGAAGACTCTTCTTGCAACCTGGCTTCTGCTCGCGCTTCCTTCGCCTCTGGCCCTGGCCGAAACTCCTAGCGAGCCGCCGCTCGACGTGGGTGTCGACGAGAAGCTGGGCCAAACGGTGCCCCTCGACCTCATGCTGGTCGACGAGCAAGGCGAGCGCGTTTCCCTGCGCAGTCTGCTCGACAAGCCGACCTTGCTCACCCTCAACTACTTCCGCTGCTCGGGTCTGTGCACGCCGCTGCTAGGCGGGGTGGCTGAGCTGCTTTCGCGCACCGACCAGATCCCAGGCAAGGATTTCCAGGTTCTGACCGTGAGCTTCGATCCGCGCGACAACGCCGAGTTGGCGGGTCTGAAAAAGGAAAACTACCTGAAGCAGCTCGGGCCGGGGTTTTCGCCCAATGCCTGGCGTTTCATGACCGGCGACCCGGTTTCGACCAAACGTCTGGCCGACTCGGTGGGCTTCCGCTTCGCCAAGCGTGGCGACGACTACGTCCACGCGGGCGCGGTCATGGTGCTTTCGCCAACCGGGCAGGTGACCCGCTACCTTTACGGTGTCACCTTCCTACCCTTTGACGTGAAAATGGCCGTCGCCGAGGCTGCGCAAGGCCGCACCGGCCCTACCATCGCCCGCTTCCTCAAGTTCTGCTACAGCTACGACCCGGCCGGGCGCAGGTATTTCCTGGACATCACCCGCGTCGCCGCAGCCTTCACCGTCGTGCTCGCCGCGGGCTTCGGCATCGCCGTGGCCGCCAAGCGCAAGAAGCGCCCAAAGGCCGACAGCAAGGAGTCTTCGTGAGCACCGCCGCCGCATCGATCACAGCCGCTCCCACCAGCGAGCCCAACTTCTACGCCGGGTCGTCGCGCCAGGGCGTGCTGTCGTGGCTTCTTACCACCGACCACAAGCGCATCGCCCTCCTCTATCTGGGCGCCATGCTGACCTTCTTCCTGGTGGGCATGACCATCGGCGTATTCATGCGCCTGGAACACCTGACCATGGGCCCGACGATCATGAAGCCCACCACCTACAACGCCCTGTTCACCTTGCACGGCGTGATCATGATCTTCCTGTTCGTGATTCCAGGGCTGCCGGCCGTGTTCGGCAATTTCTGTCTGCCTATCATGATCGGCGCCAAGGACGTCGCCTTCCCACGCCTCAACCTGCTTTCCTGGTACCTCTTCATGACCGGCGCCACCATCGCCATCACCTCGCTGTTCACGGGCGGCGGGCCGCCGGATACGGGATGGTCGTTCTACGTGCCCTACAGCGTGACCACGGGAACCAATGTCACCATGGCCGTGTTGGGCGCCTTCGTGATTGGCTTCTCGTCCATCCTGACCGGTCTCAATTTCATCACCACCATCCACCGCATGCGCGCCAAGGGCATGAACTGGATGCGCATGCCGCTCTTCCCCTGGGCCCTGTATGCCACGGCCTGGGTGCAGGTGCTGGCCACGCCCATCTTGGGCATCACGCTCTTGCTGGTCATCCTCGAGCGCGTCTTCCACCTCGGCATCTTCAATCCGGCAATTGGCGGCGATCCCATCCTGTACCAGCACCTGTTCTGGACCTATTCTCATCCGGCCGTGTACATCATGATCATCCCGGCCATGGGCGCCATCTCGGAAATCATTCCCACCTTCGCCCACCGAACCATCTTCGGCTACAGGACCATTGTGATGTCGAGCATGGCCATTGCCGCCGTCGGCTCCTTGGTGTGGGCCCACCACATGTTCACCAGCGGCATGAGCGAGACCTCAATCATCATCTTCTCTTTGCTCACCTTCCTGGTGGCCATCCCCAGCGCCATCAAGGTCTTCAACTGGGTGGCGACCCTGTACAAGGGTTCGATCGAGCTGAAAGCGCCCATGCTCTTTGCCCTGGGCTTCATCTTCCTCTTCAGCATCGGCGGCCTGACGGGTCTTTTCCAGGGCGCGCTGGCCGTCAACATGCACATCCACGACACCTATTTCATTGTGGGCCACTTTCACTACGTCATGTTCGGCGGCACGGGCTTCGCCTTCTTCGCGGCGCTGCACTACTGGTATCCCAAGATGTTCGGCCGCATGTACAAGGAGCGCACCGCCGTCGTGGCCTGGGTGCATATCTTCGTCGGCTTCAATATGCTGTACTTCACCATGCTGGTGCTGGGCATGCAGGGGATGCCACGGCGTTACTACGATCACCTTCCCGGCTTCCACCTGGGCCACCTCATCGCCACGGTAGGCTCATGGATCATGGTGGCCGGGCTGCTCCTGATGGTCACGAACCTCGTGCGCGGGCTCTTCCGCAAGGTGGAGGTTCCGGCCAACCCGTGGGGCGGCGTGACCCTGGAATGGACGGTGCCGTCACCGCCTCCGGTCGAGAATTTCGATGTCCTGCCCGTGATCACCGAGGCTCCCTACACATTCAATCCCGTGTCCAAGGAGCAGGCGTCATGAGCGCGTCCGTCGAGTCCCATGAGGCCGCTGCACCTGCCGAGCATGCAGCCGCCAAGCACCCCGCGGCCGAGCATCGCGACTACATTGGTGCCAAGTTGGGCATGTGGATCTTCATCTTCACCGAGCTCATCCTCTTCGGCGGACTGTTCGTCGCCTATGGCATGTACCGCTCGATGCACGCCCACGAATTCCACAAGGCCGCCGGTGAGCTCAACGTGGTCCTGGGCGTCATCAACACCATCGTGCTGCTGACCAGCAGCTTGACCATGGTACTGTCCATCGTCGCCATTCGCCTCAAGCGCAAGGCCCAGTCCATGATCTTCCTCGCATCGACCATGGTGCTTGGCTGCGTCTTCCTGGTGAACAAGTTCTTCGAATGGAAGGCCAAGATTCACCACGGTATCTATCCGGGCTCGGAGCACTTGATGGCGCGGCCGCCGGGCGAGCGCCTGTTCTTTGGCTTGTACTACGGCATGACTGGACTGCACGGCCTGCACGTCACCGTCGGCATCGTCGTCATGGCGATCATGCTCACATTGCTTGGCCGCGACAAGATCCGCCACGACGATTTCATCAAGCTCGAGAACGCGGGCCTGTACTGGCACCTCGTCGACGTGATCTGGATCTTTCTCTTGCCGCTCTTCTACCTGGCAGCGTAGCCCCAATGAGCAATCGAACATGAACAGCAGCATGGAACAGCAAGACGCACACCCGCACATCGTGGGCTACGGAACCTTCATCAAGGTGTGGCTCGCGCTGGTCGCCTTGACTGGGGTGCTGGTGGGGCTCTCTGCCTCGCACTCGCCCAACCTGGCAGTGCTCGGCCTTTTGGTCATCACGCCCACCAAGGCCAGCCTGGTCTTCTTCTACTTCATGCACCTCAAATACGAGAGCACTGCTCTCAAATACATGGTCGCCATCGCGATTGCCGTGTTGGTAATCTTCGTCGGTCTGACCTTCACCGATTACCTGTTCAGGTAGGCAACGATGTTTGGCGGTGCTTCAACAGTTGCAGACAAGGTCGACGCGGTCTTCCTCTACATTTCCGCGCTCACCATTGCGTTCTTGGTCTTCATCACCTTCCTCATGATCTACTTCGTCGTGCGCTACCGACGCTCCCGTGGCGAGAAGGCCCACGACATCCACGACCACATGGTGCTGGAGCTGCTGTGGACCGGCATTCCGCTGGTGTTGTTCCTGAGCATGTTCTATTACGGGTGGACCAATTACCGCTACCTGCGCGAGGTTCCACGTGACGCCATGGTGATCAAGGTAACCGCCCGTCAGTGGGCGTGGTCCTTCACCTATCCCAATGGCCGTCAGACCACTGAGCTGTATGTGGCCAACGGCCGGCCCATTCGACTCGACCTCAAGTCGCTGGACATTCTGCACGGCTTCTACGTTCCCGCGTTCAGAATCAAATCCGACGTGGTGCCCGGCAAGGAGAACTACACGTGGTTCCAGGCCACCCAGCTTGGCGACTTCGACATCGAATGCACGGTCATGTGCGGGGTCAACCACTCGTACATGCTGTCCAAGGTGCACGTGATTCCCGAGGCTGAATTCTCCACCTGGTACTTTGGCGACTCGGCGGATCCACCGGCGGTGGCACAGGCCGCAAGTGAAGGCCCACCGGATGCGGTGCGTGGCGAGCGCGCCTTCAAGCTCAAAGGCTGCGTGTCCTGCCACACCACCGACGGCTCCAAGCTGGTGGGACCAACCTGGAAGGGTTTGTGGGGCAGCCAGGTGGCAGTGTTGACCGATGGCAAGGAGATGACCGTGACGGCAGACGAGGAGTACCTCAAGCGGTCGATCAGCCACCCACCGAAAGAAGTGGTCAAGGGCTTCTCGCCTCAGATGCCCAAGGCCGACTTGAAGGATCGAGACGTGGCCGATCTCGTGGCCTTCATCAAGTCGCTTCAGTGATAAGGAATGATTTCGTGAACCGTCGCGACTTTGCCCAGCTGTTCAAATTTCCCATCTCGATCATGTCGACGGTGTCGGCCGCGACCGGCTATCTGGCCTTCACCCACACCCTGAGCTGGCGCCTGCTGCCGGTCTCAGGCGCGATCTTGATCCTCGCCTTTGCCGCCTGCGCCCTCAATGAAGCCCAGGAACACAAGCTGGACGCTCTGATGGAGCGTACGAAACGACGCCCGATCCCATCGGGTAAGATCTCGCCCGCTGGCGCTGTGATCTTGGCCGGGGTACTCGCTGCCGTCGCCCTTACCTCACTCTGGCTCATGGGCGGCCTGCTGTCGGCCGCGCTCGGCGCCCTAGCCCTGCTCTGGTACAACGGAATCTATACCTATCTCAAGCGCATCAGCTCTCTCGCCTCGGTCATTGGTTCCGTCATCGGCGCCATTCCCCCGGCCATCGGCTGGGTATGTGCCGGCGGCGTCCTCGATGGCCCGATCCTTTCGCTCTCGTTCTTCCTGCTGATGTGGCAAGTTCCGCATTTCTGGCTGCTGGCCTTGCGTATCAGCGGTGACTACGAGCAAGCCCAGTTTCCCACCTTCGTGCGCGCCATAGGTATTGATTCCCTGTCGCGCGTGACCTTCATTTGGACAGCCGCCACCGCGGCCTCGGCCTTACTTTTGCCTATCTTCGGCCTGTCGACCTCGCCCTTCCTCGGCCTCGGGCTCGCTGCAGCCGGCGCGTGGCTGACCTTCGTCGCTTGGCGCGCGCTCCGCAAACCGAGCAAGCAGGGTTTCCGCCAAGCCTTCCACGCCATCAACTACTACGCCGTGATGGTCATGGGGGCCGTGATCCTCGACGCAATGCTGGGGCACTGAGCGCCATGGCCTACCGAGGTTGATCCGGCAGCGATCTGCAGCGCGCACCTGGGACAAAAGGGAGCAAAACTGGCTGCGTTTCGTTCCGTGGAACAAGCAGAATGAGGCGTTCGAGCCCGTAGTAGAATCCGAGATCGCACCATCCGATGGGGCGGTAGGGTGCACCTGTGAATGTCATGTCGTGCTGATTGCCAATGAGCAGCCGATAGGACTGGGCTCCCACCTTGCGCACGACCTCACGCGTTCCGCCGAGTCCAGCCCGCAAATACGGACTAAAATCGGTGTGTTCCACCTCGATAGGTTGTCCGACCTCCCGGTACGCACACTCGGGTTGGGCGGCGAGGATGGGGGCGCCACGCGTTCGCACGAAAGCAAAGAATGTCTTGGCGGTCAATCGGTCGGATTCGCTCGGCAGGGGGAAAGGATGGCCAAGTGCGATCAACCCGACCATCGCTGCCGGAGCCAATCGCGGGAGCGCAGCTCGCAGCCAAGGCTGCCGCGCGCTCGACGGCCCGACCTGCGTGACCTCGCCGCCACCGAGCAAGCGGCCAATCAGCACCGCCTGTCCGGCGTAAAACGGCAACAGGTAGTTGAACACCGCCCCGTCCTTCCCCAAGAGTGGAACCGCAAGCGGCCCAGCCGCCCAAAGCAGCCACGCTCCATCGCGCCAACTTCCATCGCGGCGGGCCAAGCACATCCCAAGAGCCATCACCCAAAGTGCAACACTCTCCCAATTGAATCCCAGCGACTCTCGTAGCAACCAGGTGATTTGAAAGGCGTGGTAGGGGAGCAGCCGCTGCAGCGCGATGGTCGAGACAAATCCACCACCCGTGAGAATCTGTAGGATCACCATGAGCGAGCCCATGACCAATACCGTTACTGCGGCCAAGCGCAGCGCTGAACGAAGATTCACGAGCATCCACCCGACAATCATGGCGCCCGCAAATAGCACGGCTGGGGCCTTGGTGATCGCTGCGCAGGCGAGCAGCGCACCTGCCGGCCAGGCTTGCCGCCAGGACAAGACTCTTCCGCCACGTTGTAGCCGTGGCGGAAGAGCGAACACCGCCGACCAAAGCCAAAGAGCGATCATAGGACCGTCGACGCGCACCAGAAGGTACCAGAAGCTCTGGTTGAACGGAGCAACCACGAGCGCCGCCGACAGCAACGCAACGGTACGGCTTGCCCGTCGCCGGACGAGAAGATAGGCGGCAATCGTCGCCGAGGCCGTCCAAGCCAACATCAGAAGCCGGGCATAGAAGTACGGGTTCTGAGTCAGGAGAGCGATGGGAACGAGCAGAATGGGCAGCAAGGGCCCGTAGGTTTGCGGGATGGGGACCACGCTATTCGTCGGAAACAGGGTCGACGGGGCTTGCCAGAGACGGTGGGCACCATCGAGCGCTCCCCACTCGCCCGGATCCCAGTCCCACGGGTACAGGGCGATCTGGACGGCGTGGGTGACAAAAAGGGTGAACACAAGCAGCGCAATAGCGACGGGGATCATGTTCACCCAAGGGAGCAAGCGCGCCCAATGGTTGGCCCACCGGCGCAGGCCGGCTGGGTTCGCAATCGTCCGCCCGAAAATGCCCATACCTGCCGCCAGTGTACCCCAGGCGACGGCTTGTCGACGAACGCTCCAATGACCAAGCCGTGATAGGCATGGGCACCGCGATCCTCGACGTCGTGCTAGGACATGAACAGGAGCATGAACCCGGCAAGTCCAGAATCCCCACGGGAGATCCCTTTCAACTACACTTCGGCCGACGATCGTCAGGCTGTCTCGCAGCTGCTCGGCGACGAGATCTGGCGCAAGCTCGAACAGCTGCGTGAACGTAGAGTCACCGGCCGCTCCGCGCGCCTGCTCATGCGTTTTCTAGGTGAGGTTCTGATTCACCGGCGCAACGCCTACCTGTACCAGGAGCTCATTGACGACCGGAAACGCCGCCGCCGCTTCTTGCGCAACCTGGAGACCGACCTGGGCATCGTCGAAGCGAATGCGGGCGGCGAAGCCCTGGTGAACGAGGTGATCGGCGCCTGCCGAGGACTTCTGCAGACCATCATACGCGAGGTCACGCAAGCCCCAGCGGAGCGCCAGCGCATTCTAGCCGCGCTGGGTCCAATCGTGGGCAAGGCCAACGTCCTGTTCGATCCGTACACGCTGGTCGCGCACGCCACGGACGCAACCGACTGGCGTCTGCACCTGCCCATCGCGGTGGCCATGCCTCGCGAAGAGGCAGAAGTCGCACTTCTGCTGACAGCCATCGCGCAGCTCGGACTCTTCGCCATTCCGCGTGGGGCTGGCACCGGGCTGACGGGCGGCGCCGTGCCGCTGCGCCCAGGCTGCATCATCGTGAACACCGAAAAGCTGTGCCACATCCGCGGCATCAGCGAGCGTGAGTTCGGTCTGTCCTCGGGCGTCGCGATCAAGGCTCACGTCATCGACGTGGAAGCGGGCGTGGTCACCGAGCAGGCCATCGAGCACGCGGCAGAGCGGGGTCTGGTGTTCGCCACCGATCCGACCAGCGCCTGGGCCTGCACCATCGGCGGCAATATCGCAGAAAACGCTGGCGGCAAGACCGCGGTGCTGTGGGGCACCTGCATCGACAATCTGCTCGCCTACGAAATCGCCATGCCTGGGGGCAAGCGCGTGACCGTGCGGCGCAAGGGCCACGAGCTGCGCAAGATCCTGCCTGGCGACGAGGTCATCTTCGAGATCCTCGACGGTCAAGACAAGCTGGCCAGGACCATCACCCTCAGGGGAAGCGAGATCCGACGGCGCGGGCTGTGGAAGGACATCACGAACAAGACCCTGAAGGGATTACCCGGACTGCAAAAAGAGGGCACCGACGGGGTCATCACCTCGGCCCGGTTCGTGCTCTATCCCAAATACCAGGCGTCAGCGACGCTGTGCCTGGAGTTCTTCGGCCCCGACATGGATGAGGCCAGCAAAGTCATCGTCGAGCTTTCCCTTGCCTTTCCCAACGAGGGTCACGAGGTGTTGCAGGCCCTCGAGCACTTCGACAACGAATACGTCCGCGCCATCGGCTACAAGGTAAAAGCTCCGCGCGGGGACGCGCCGAAGGCCGTGCTGCTCATCGATGTCGTGGGACATACGCAGGCCGAAGTGACCCGCGGCGTGGGTCGCATCCGAGAGATCCTCGATCGACACAAGAACACCTGCCTGTTCGAGGCCAAGGGCGAGGCGGAGGCGAAGCGCTACTGGGCCGACCGGAAGAAGCTCGGCGCCATCGCGGCGCGCACCAACGCCTTCAAGCTCAACGAAGACATCGTCTTGCCGCTCGACGAGCTCTCTGCACTGGCTCGCTTCTGCGACAACGTGAACGTGGAGGAAGAGCGCGAAAGCCAGCGTGCCTTCGTGGATCGAGCGCGCGTGTTGTTACAGATCAGGCCGCGCGGCGAAGACAACGCGTGGCTGGGCGAGAAAGTCGAAAAGGCGAGGGCAAAGTGCGACGAGGCTGCGGCGGCGCTCGAGAGCGCGGATCCCATCGCCCTGCGCTCGCTGTCGATCTCCAAAGCCCTGCGCGAGGAGCTGCTCGAGCTCGTTCGCGGCTACAAGCAGTTTGGCGCAGCCATCGAGGCCGCGCTTGCCGAAGAGCGGCGCCGTCTCATCGTCCTTGCCACGCACATGCATGCCGGCGACGGCAACGTGCACGTGAACATCCCGGTTCTGTCCAACGACCGCGCCATGATGAGGCGAGCACAGCGGGCCGTGGATCGTGTCATGGCCGAGGTCGCCGAGCTTGGCGGCGTATGCTCTGGCGAGCACGGCATCGGCGTCACCAAGCTACGCTACCTCGAACCCGAGCTCATCGCCGAGCTCGAGAGCTACCGGAACAAGGTCGATCCAGCCAGGACGATGAACCCGGGCAAGCTCACCGACCTCGGCGCCATCGAGCACATCTTCACACCGTCGTTCAATCTGCTCAGTCTCGAAGCGCGCATCCTAAAGCACGGTAAGCTCGAAGAGCTCGCGCTGCGCATCGCCCAGTGCGTGCGTTGCGGGCGCTGCAAGCCGAGCTGCTGCGTCTTCTATCCGGCACGCAATCTCTTTTACCATCCGCGAGGCAAGAACCTGGCCATCGGCGCCCTCATCGAAGCCCTGCTCTACGAGGCCCAGCGCGAGCGCAGCTCGAGCTTCGAGCTTCTGCGCTACCTCGAAGAGGTGGCCGACCACTGCACCATCTGCCACAAGTGCGAAAAACCCTGCCCGGTCGACATCGACACCGGCGAAGTCTCGGTGCTGGAGCGCGAGATCCTGGTCGCGCATGGGTACAAGCACACCGCACTGGCGACGCGGGCCACGCTTGGCTTTCTCGAAAGCCGCTCGCCCATGTACAACCGAATCTTTCGCGCGGGGGTGCTTGGCGTGGGGGGCGCGATTCAGCGAACCCTGGCGCGCGTCGCTGCCCCGGCCGAGGAGCTGGACGCAGGAGCAGGATCGTACCTGGCTTCGATCCTGCGTTCGCCAGTCCCCGCCCCGGATCCTGTGACCCTGCGTGACTTCTTGCCCGCCTGTGCGCCAGATCAGACGCTCGTCTTCGAACCCAAGAACGAAGCAAGTCCCACCGTCTTCTACTTCCCTGGCTGCGGGTCCGAGCGACTCTATTCCACGGTTTCGATGGCCGCGTTGCACGTGCTCACGGAAGCCGGCGCCCGCGTCGTTCTGCCACCTCCCTACCTGTGCTGCGGATTTCCGGCCCACGCCAACGGCCGCGCCGAGCAGCACGGACGCATCGTGCTGCAAAGCGCGCTTCTATTCACGCAAATCCGCGAGATGTTCGCGTACCTGATCTTCGACGCCGTCGCCGTAACCTGCGGCACCTGCCGCGAGGCACTTAGCGCGATGGATGCCGCCAAGATCTTTGGCTGCCCGGTCGTGGATGTCGCGCGCTGGGTGGCCGGTCGCGGCCTGCAGGTGGGCGGCGGGGGTAACTACGCGTACCATGCGCCTTGCCATGACTCGCTCGATGGGACTGGCCTGCAGGTGCTGAAGGCGGTCTGCGGGATCGACGCCAACGCCGTGCCTCACTGCTGCTCGGAGGCAGGCACCCTCGCGCTCTCCCGTCCCGACATCAGCGAGGCCATGCGCCACCGCAAATCGGCCGCAACGAGGGAAACCCTAACGGGAACCAGCGGCACCGTGACGCTTACCAACTGCCCCTCGTGCCTCCAAGGTCTGGGCCGCAACGTGGACACAGGGAGCAAGCCTCGCCACATCGTCGTGGAGATCGCTCGCCGCCTATCGGGCGACGGCTGGCTCGACCGCCTGCGCGAGCGGGCCGCCTCGGCGCAGGCCATCCGATTCTAATGGGAATCCTAGGAGGGCAGCCCTTTCAAGGTGTTTGATTCGGCGACCCGCCGGCTTCGGCTTGGCGGCGAGCTGCTGTTCTCGACGGTGGTCGACCTCGTGGCACTGGTAGCACTAGCCCGCATTATTCATGAGCTGCACCAAGTCGATCGCTGTGCGGGCTAGCCAAACGCGTGCGGAGCCTGGCGGCTTCGCCGCCAGCGTAGCGTCGCGGGAAGGTTTGGAAACCCTTCCAGGGTTTCCATCACAATCGACTAGCCCGCTACCCTCCCGTGCACCAATGCTAGCCTGTTTGGACGCGACCGTCGGCCACGCGATCGTCCTGAATAATGCGGGCTAGGGCTGCAGCCATCCGTGCATGCGGCAGGCGCGAAGTCGAGAGGAGCTGCCTTCGGCTAGCCATGGACCGGAGCCGCTACCGATAGATCTCCGCCGAGGCGTAGGTGACGGTCACGATGTTGTAGGGATCTTCGAATTCGCCGCCTGCCACCAGGACCGAGCCATCGGAGAGTAGCGTCGCGGTGTGGTGCTCGCGCGGGACGGACATGGGGCCGGTGCCCGAGAACAGGCCGGTCGCCGGATCATAGAGTTCGCCGAACAGGGGGAACTTCCATAACTTGCTGCAACCGCCGACGACCAAGACCTTGCCGCTCGGGAGCAGGGTCGCGGTGTGTCCTACCGCTCGCGTGCCGGACAATGCTCCGGTCGAAGAGAACGTACCCAGCTTGGGATCGTAGATCTCGGCGCTAATCGAGGCGGGGTCATTGTAGCCGCCGGCGATCAGGACCCTGCCGTCGGTGAGCAACGTGACGGTGGCGTAGTCGCGCGCCATCGACAGGTTTCCGGCGAGCGAGAAGGTTCCGGTCGTGGGATCATAGAGCTCGGCCGTGGTGCTGGCGGGGAACGAGCCGCTACCAACCCACCGGTTTCCCGAGACGACCAGCACCTTCCCGCTCGCAAGGGTGACGACGTTGAAGGACTGGCGCTGCTCGGCCATCGCACCGATGGCCGTGAAGCGACCAGTGGTCGGATCGAAGAGTTCGGCGGTTGCCAAGGTATTCACGTCGTCATTGCCGCCCACGATCAGGACCTTGCCGTCGGCTAGGGGCGCCGCGCAGTGGTACTTCCTGGGGGTGGTCATGGTGCCCGTGGCAGCGAACCTTCCCGTGGCGGGGTCGTAGATGTCCGCGCTCGCGTGGGTGGCGGAGTAGTCGTGCCCGCCCGTCACCAACACGCGGCCGTCCTGGAGCATGGTGGCGGTATGGTAGCCCCGCGCCGCCGACATCCCTCCCGTCGATGAGAACGTGCCGGTGGTCGGGTCGTAGAGCGTGGCGCTGGAAAGATAGCCGCTGAGGTTGTGATAGGACCCGGCAATCAGCACTTTGCCGTTTCCCAGCAGAGTGGCGGTGTGATCGAGCCGCGCGTTGGTCATCGAGCCGGTCAGCTCGAAGCCCGTGTCGGAGACGCCGACGGCGACCTTGGCCGTGACGCTGTCGCCGGCGGCATTCGTCACTGTCAGGGTGTACGTGAGCGCTTCGGCCTGGACGGGCGCCGTTGTGGCGACGTTGCTGGACACCGATCCGACGCCCTGATCGATGACGCCGGTGCCGTCCTTGAAAACGGCGGTCACTACGGGCGCGGTTCCTGTCTTCACGGTGGTGCTGGCGGCGCTGAATTGCGTGATGGTCGGCGGCGCCACCACCCTAATGTTCACCCGCGCGGTCGTGGTCGCCAGAGCGTCGGCAACGTAGAGTACGAAGCTACGGCTGGCCGTGAGCGTTCCCGTGCTCTGCTCGAAGGGGCTGGTGACGGTCTGTTGCTCGAGGGTTCCAGTCCCACCCGAAAACTCACCCCGCAGCATGGTCGACTGGCCGCTCGTGACCGTGGCGTTGTCGGCCGTGAACTTTGTGATGACGGCCGAGGGCACGACGGTCACGGTGGCGGTACGGGTCAGGACCTCACCCGAGCTGGACACCGTTGTCAGTGTGTAGGTAGTGGTCTGCGTGGGGACCATGGTGAGCAGCGAGATCGACGGGACAGTGCCGATGTCATTGTCGATCGATACGGTGTCGCTCCCGCGCACCTCCCAGCGCAAGGTGGTGCTCGCTCCCGGGCGAATCGTCGTCGGGTTGCAAGTGAAGGAAACGATGGCGAAGGCGGCGGCGGTATCCGGCGGCACATCGCTGGCCGCGTCTCGGCGAGGGCCGTCGATTGGCCCTATCCCGCTGTCCATACGACCGCTCCGGTCCTGCGATGCGTCCGTGGCATCGAAGTCCTCGCCATCGGCGCTTCCGGCCACATCCGCGACGGGACCAGCCTGGTCGGATGGCGCCGCCGCATCGTGGACCGCATTCACGTCGCCGGGGACGGCTCCATCCATTGCCGGCGTGCGCGTGTTCGCGAGGAAGGCATCGGACAGTACATCCGGCAGGGGCGCGTCCCCAACGGTCGGGCGATCGGCGCCTGCCTCGGGCTGGTTGGCGACTTGATGACCCCCGCTGCATGCCGGCAAGAGAACTGCGACAATGATGGCGACGAGAGACCTTCGCATCAGACCTTTTTTTTCACGCGGCTGCCGGCTGCATTCGAGGCCAGCGCCGAGGAGCATCATAACGCGGTCGGGAGGCCTTGACTATGGAGTAGATCTAGGCCGTGTGAAGTCGTCCGACGCGAATTGGGAGAGCTTCCATGCAGAAGCCCGCGCGTGGAGATCTCTATTGGATAGTCGCGGGCTACGGGCTAAATCCCGCTGCCGTCGGAAAAGTTCACGCCGCAGTACTTGGGGGCCTCCTCTGCCTCGGGCGGGCGCAGGTGCCGCCATCTTCCGGCGCGCTCATCTTCTCCGGGTCTGATCGGCGTGGTGCAGGGGTAGCATCCGATGCTCGCGTAGCACTTCGCGTACAGCGGGTGCACGGGAAGTTGGTGTTTGGTGATGTAGGTTTGTATGTCGTCCGAGGTCCAGTCATAGATCGGGGACAGAGCAAGGCCATTCGTACGAGGATCCGGGCTCAGGGCCAGGATGTCCGCCCGCTTGCCACCCTCGGCCCGCCGCAAACCGTTGACGGTCACCGGGCATTTCTTGGTGGCCAGGTGACGCAGCAGCGGGGCCTCCTTGCGCAGACGGCAGCACTCGGGTTGGCCGTCGGCGCATGAAAACAGCTTCTTGCCGTACTGGGTCTCCTGCTCTTCGATGGTGAGCTCGGGATAGAGCGTGACGATATTCATGCGATACCGCCGCATGTACTCGTCCCGCATCTGTAGCGTCTCGACGAAGTGGTAACCGGTGTCGAGGAACAGGATCTCGTTGCGCAGACCCAGGGTGTGGAACATGTGCATCAAGACCACCGCCGTCCGCTGCATGCTGGACAGCAGCACCACGTTGTCGGAAAAGCTCTCGACGGCCCAGGCGATTCGCTTTTCAGCGCTGAGCGGTTCCAGAAGCTGATGGGTCTTGGCGCAGTCGATTCGCGAGTCATTGGTCATCGTTGATGTCTGCTATAGCAGACCTCTGTCTCGTTTGCCACCCGAAGCAACTTGCCGGCCGAGACGACGAACCGCATCCACGGCGAGACGGTGCCCATCGGGTCCCCGCGGTGACTGTCGTATAGTCCCGTGCATGTCGCCCGCCACGTTTGCCTTGATCGTTCTCGCCGCCTCTGCCGCGACCAGGGCGCGCATGCCTGCTGATGCATTCACCGAGGCGCTCGCGGCGTTCCGCGCAGGCGAGTACGACAAGGCCGCGCGCGCTTTACCGGCGCTCGGCGACGCCCTGCCCAAGAACAAGGACTACTACCTCTACTTTCTCGGCGAGAGTCAGTTCTATGCCAGTGCCTATGCCAAGGCGCGAGCCACGTTCACGGAACTGGGTAAGCAACACGACTCGCGCTTCACCGCTATCGCGCCGGCTCGGGTGGCCGACTGTTTGTGGATGGAGGGCAAGCGCGAAGAGGCGGCCGCCACGTATCGCAGGCTCCTCGGCGGCAAACCTACGTTCGATCAGGCAGTGGCACGCTTTCGCGTGGCGGAGGTGCAGGCCGAGGCAGCAGCGCACGCCCCGGACCACAAGTCGAACGGCAAGTCAGCAACGGACGCGGCGGCCCGCGCATTCATGCAGATCCACGTGGATTTTCCCGCGCATCCATTGGGAATCGAGGCCGGCAGACGAGCCGCGCTGTTGTCCCCGGCCACAGCCGACCAGCCCGCAGCAAGCGAGCCGACACCGGCTGAACGCCTACAGCGGGCGGCTACCCTGTCGAAGAGCCACCGCTGGCAAGAAGCCCTCGACGAGCTTGAGCTCCTGCCCGCGACCTTGCCCCCAGAGTTGGCCGTCCAGCGTGACCTGGCCATGGGAATGGCCAAGTACCACGCCCGCCGCGACTACGCCGGAGCGGCAGCACTGCTGCTAGGCGTGGCTCCCAAATTGTCGGGAGAGAAGGCAGCCTACGCGACGTTCCACGGCGCGCGCGCCCTGTCGCGCATCGACCGTGACGACGAGGCCATCGCGGGCTACCGCACCGTGGTGGCGAACTATCCCAATGTCAGCTGGGCTGCCGAGGCACAATTCCGTTCAGGCTGGCTGGAGATCAATCGCGGGCATTTTCGCGAAGCCTTGCCGGGCCTGCGCGAGACCTTGCGGCGCTATCCCAAGAGCGCCTTCGCGGACGACGCAGCCTGGTACCTGGCCTTTGCGCACTACCTGCTCGGCGACTCGGCCGAGGCCTTGAAGGCCATCACGATCTACGCCGAGGTGGCGCAGCGAAACAACGAGGATGCGGCCATGCGTGCGCGCTATTGGCGAGCGCGTATCCTTGCGCAAGCCGGCCGGCAGGATGAGGCAAGAACGCTCCTACTCGAATGTTTGAGCCGTTCCCCCTACCACTACTACAGCTTGCTTGCGCGGGCTCGTCTCCGCGAGCTCGGTGAAATACCGCCCTGGCCGCAGCTCACTGGCCCAGCCATCGAGCCCGGGCCCTTGCACGATCCTGGGCTTGCGCGCGCCCTCGAGCTCGATCGCGTTGGGCTCAAGACCGAGGCCGGCGCAGAAATCGAGCGCGACGAACCGGGCATTCTCAAGCGCAACGGAAAAGAGCGCGCCCTGCCCTACCTGCTTGCCACGTACCCCCGTCTCCTGGCCTTCCACCGCGCACACAAACTGGCTGAAGCATCCGGCGAAACCAAGCTGGCCGCGAGCCCGCGGCTATTCTTGGAAGCCGCCTATCCGCGCGCCTTTTCCGACGCCGCCCAAAGCTACGGCAAGGCGTTCGGCAGCCCCGAGCTGTTCATCTACGCCATCATGAGGAAGGAATCGAGCTACTTTCCCTTCGCGGTTTCCTCCTCGGATGCGCGCGGCCTTCTGCAACTGATTCCCGCAACGGCCGAGCAAGTGGCCAAGAAACTCGCTCTCGCCTCGTACACCGACGAGCTCTTCGATCCCACCACCAACCTTCACCTCGGTACCGCCTACTTGGGAGGTCTCTTGCAACGCTTCCAAGGCCAAGAGGCATTGGCCGCGGGCGCTTACAACGCAGGCGCGCGTGCGATGATGCGCTGGTGCGACCAGTGGGGCAAACGCCCCCTCGACGAGTTCGTCGAGCTCATCACCTACGACCAGGCCCGCGAGTACATCAAGCGCGTTCTCGGCATCTACGCCCACTACCGCCACCTCTACGCCCAGCCCCTGGAACTGTCCCTGTCAGTGAACCCGCAGTACGCGAAGGACGGCCCGGATTTCTGACCAAGCCGACCTCTGCTCTTGTTTCGCTCTGTGCCCTCTGCCTCCTCTGCGCTCTCCTACTCAATAAGCAAAGGGCCCGGGACCTTCTTTCGAAGTCCCCGAGCCCTTTGAACGACCAGCACCTTGCGGTGCTTGCTTGCCTACTTGCTGCCGATGAGGGTGAACTCGGTTCGGCGGTTCTTGGCCTTGTCAGCCGCGGTCTTGTTCGAGGTGAGCGGCTTGTCCATGCCGTAGCCGACCGCGGTCAGGCGATCGGATGAGATACCTTTACCAACCAGGTACTCCTTCACCGACTCGGCCCGCTTCTGCGACAGCTCCATGTTGAACTCGGCCTTGCCCACGTTGTCGGTGTGGCCGCCGATTTCCAGCCTTGCGTCTGGATAGTCGACCAGCACCTGCACCGCCTTGTCGAGAACCTTGTGCGAGTCCTTGGTGATGTCCGCGGACTTGGTCTTGAAGTTGATGCCCTGGATGACACCCG
>Ga0265342_10001812_pt1 | contig 19437 bp, 14 predicted proteins | sample 4CB327metaG_FD_203125 | JGI IMG/M metagenome (GOLD analysis project Ga0265342, IMG submission 203125) | Rhizosphere microbial communities from Carex aquatilis grown in University of Washington, Seatle, WA, United States - 4-CB3-27 metaG | ecosystem: Host-associated > Plants > Roots >...
GCTGCTGCGGCGGGCACGCCGCCTCGTCGGCAGCGAGGCCGATGCGCGCGACCTGGTACAGGAAACCCTGGAGCGCGCCCTGCGCACGTTCCACGCGTTCCGTCCCGGGACGGCGGTCTGGGCCTGGCTGCGCACGATCATGAACAGCGTCTGGATCGATGGCTGGCGCCGCCGGCAGGCCGCGGCGAAGATCTGTCACCTGCCGTCGGTCGACCTGGCCGCCTTCGAGCCCGAGGCGCCGGCGGTGGAGCGGCCCGACGAGGAGATCCTCGAGCGCCTACCCGCCGCGATCGCGCAGCTGCCGCCGATCTTCCGCGAGGTGCTGGAGCTGCGCCTGCAAGCGAACCGCTCGTACGGCGAGATCTCGGACATGCTCGGCATCCCGTCGCGCACCGTGGGCACGCGCATCCTGCGCGCGCGCCGCCAGCTGCGTGCCATCCTCGAAGATCAGATCGCGGAGGCGGCGGAGGCGCTGCCCGCCGGGCCCGCGCCGATGCGCGCGCGCCGCGAGGTGCGCGCGCGCGAAGCGGCTCGGGCGGATTAGAGGCTGATGCCCCAGCGGGTCGCCAGATAGGTCGACACCGCGGTCCGCTCGTCGGAGGTGAGCGCCGTCGAGTAGATGATGATCTCGGCGATGTCGCCCTTGAAGCGCGATGAGCGGGTGCCGCTGTCGAGAGCCTGGAAGGCGCGGCCGACGTAGCCCTGCAACAGGCCCTGAATCGGGTCGGTGTCGGTGTCGGACAAGATCGCGACGCCATTGCTGAAGCAGGCGTGGCCCGCCGAGCCGTCGAACAGATCGATGTCCAGCGACGCGACCGGATTGGCCATCGAGAACAGCGCCGGCATCATTTGTGGCGTCTCGCAGTTGTCGCCGTCGACGGTGATGTACGGCCCCGAAAGCAAGTAGGGAGGCATGTACCCCAACCAGTAGGCCGAGTGGTTGTACTGGGAGCAGTCGGTAGAGAGGAGCGCGGGATTGAGCGCGGTCCCGAGGACGTAGCCTTCCGCTGCCGACTGGCGCCGCTCGACGACGAAGATGGTGTAGTCGCTGCCGGTGAGGGCCGTGTCGAGATCGATCTGCAGTACGCCGCTCGCGTCGTCGTTGCCGGCTGCGTCGAAATAGATGGCGTTGCGACCTCCGAGGGGCGTCGTGCTGTTGCAGAGCGGGCCGCTCTTTCCCAGCGCCGGCTTGATCTGGGTGCCGATCATGCCGCGATTCGCCCACGCCATGACCCGTCCCGCGTCGCAGGTGATGCCGTAATCGGCGGCGAACCAGTAGCTGAGCTTGTCGGGATGGATCGTGCTTGGGCATCCGGCGCCGCATGCGCCGGCCGTGTCCGAGGCGTCGGACGACGGCATCGCGTCGTCGCCAGCCTCGGTCGCAGGCAGGTCCGGCGCCACGTCCGGAAGGACGTCTGGCGCGAGGTCGGGGGCCAGGTCGGGTGCCAAGTCAGGTTGAACGTCCGGCCGAACATCGGCGCTCGGGCCAGTGTCGCGGGCGCTGTCGCCGGCATCACCCGCGTCGGGAGGCGGCGTGGTCATGTCACCGTGCATGTCCGCCGCGCCGGTGTCGGTACGATCCGCGCCACCCTCCGCAATCGTATCGGTGCCGGTATCCTTCCGGTCGACGGGTGTGTCGACGGACTGGTCCGGCCCGGTATCCAGCTTGGCCTTCACGTCGAGCCCCTGATCGACGCTGCCGTCGCTCCCCTGCGGCGTGCCGCTGCTGCTGCTGCAGGCCGCGAGGGCGACCGAAAGCGCGACGCTCGCGAACAGACATTCGAAACGCGCGGAGGATGATCTTTTCATCGTGTCCTGGGTGTGTTTGGCGGGGGCGTGCCGGGCGCCTCGCGCGGCGCCCGCAGAGTGGCCGGGGCGGCACTCTATCACGCCTGTTTGTCGCGGATCGACGCTACTCGCAGACGGTCTGGCTGCAGCTGTCACGGAGCTTGATGATGGTGACGGCGGTGCCGGCGGCGACGATCACGCCGAGGCCGGTCCAGAACCACCAGCGCCGCCAGATTGGCCGCGCCGGCGAGCCCTGGTCGGCGGCGGGGGGCGCGAGCGGCGGCGACTCGATCGCTGCCGGAGCGGCGTCGGGGACGGTCATCGCGATGGTCACGCCCGCCTGGACATCGATCGATGTGACCCACAGGGGTCTCCCCGGCCGATCGATCGACAGGCTGTGCATCCCCGGCTCGACCCAGATCGGTTGTTCGAAGGGCGTGAGGCCGGCCGTCTCACCATCGACGCGGACCATGGAGTTGGCCACGACCTGCGCCAGATCGACTGCCGCCAGTTGCTTGCCGAGGTTCGCGACGCTCGCCTGGGCCTGCGTGCGCACCGCTACGCTGGCGTCGGGCGCCTGGCGGAGAAACGCGCTGAAGTGCTGCATCGCCCGCGCGCGCTGAGCGAGCGCCTCCTCGCACAGACCCATGTTGAAGAACAGCTTCGGGCTGGGAAACACCTGGTGCGCCTCGCGGTAGGCGCTCAACGCCGCGGCCGTTTGGCCGGCGCGAAAGAGCTCGTTTCCTTGATTGAGCAATTCTTGGGCGTGCAGGCGCGCCGCCGTTGTGGCATCGGGTTCAGCGACACCGGCGTCATTTTGCGCGAGCGCTGGCTGGATGACGATGGCGCTTGCGAGCACACCGACGAACCCACGCCCACCGACGGTGGCGAGCAGGCGCAACACCGCGATCAGCGGGGTGCGGTCGCGGCCGATCGCATGCGGGAACACCTGATCAGTTTAGACCAGGCCATTGCTGACGTCTCCGAGTCGTGATAATGGAAGGCGCAAATTAGTTGGAGGCGGCAATGAAACGAAGCTGGTCGTCGGGTGCCCTGTACGTCGGCTTGTTGTTCGCAGTCGGTTCCACGCTGGCAGGCTGTGCGACGCTCGAACCCGATGTTCCGCTGACCCCTCGCCCGACCGCGGTCCAGGAGAAATCGCTGGTGGTCGACACCGTGAAAGGCTCTGGACCGGTGGTTCAAGATCTGAAGCCGCTCGTCGATCAGACGGCGGCGTCGGCGTTCGCCAAGACATTCGGGGCCTCGAGCGCCGACGTCGAGTACGCGGGCGGCGTCACTTGCTTCAAGAACGGGTGCCTGATCGAGGTGACCTACCGCGATGTCTGCGTCGAGAAGGCGGCCACGAATCGACTGCGAAACTTCCCGGTGCCGCTGCGGAGCTGGCCGGGCGTGATCTACCACAGCCCGCCGGTCACGCTGACCGGGGGCAAGGTGCAAGAGACCTGGGCGTTGCTGCTGCCCGATCTGGCCGCTGACGACAACCGCGGGCGGTTCCAGCGGTTCGCCGAGGGGAAGATGCTCGACACGTCGATTCGACCCCTCGTCTGCACGACCCCGAACACCGGTACGACCCAGCAACCTGCTCCAACCCAGGGGGTGAAGTGATGCGTCGGCTGATTCTCTGCGCTCTGACCTTGTCGTTCGCGATCGCGGTGTCCAGTTCGGCGGACGCGGCGGTGCACCGGCTGACCAACGTTCACGGCTCGTCCTGCCAGTCGGGAGATCCGCAGAATCAGCCGGTGTTTTATTCGGACACCGGAATCATGGTGAAGACCGGAACCGATCCGACGGCGGTCGTGTCGCTGGCGTGCTCCGTACCGTGGTCGCAGGACGCCAGTCTCACCCAGTCGCTGCAGAAGGTGGTGGTCACGCTCGACTGGACCAGCGTGCCGGTGTCGGGAACGGCTCCGGCGTTCAATCCGAGCTGCATGTTCTATTTCATCACCAACAACAACGGTGAGCTCTGGATTCCGTTGACCCAGGTCAACAACCCCGGGACCGCGAATCCCGAGTACGTATTCAACTCGCAGATCAGCTTGTCGGGGACGCCGCTGCCAGGCTACGGCACCGTGATCGGTTCGGCGCTCTTCTGCAACAACGTGCCGGTCGGCGTCGGCGTCTTCGGCTACACCATCGACACTTGCTTCAGCTCCGGTCTCCTCAGTTGCTGAATCGCTGCGCCCGCGCGAGCGGGTGCGGCGACTAGCAGCCCGGCGGACGGCACGACGTGGCCGCCAGGGTGAGGTCGATGAGCGGGCAGTAGTTCCTGTCGCCCGAAGCCGCGAGGAGCCAGTTGAAGCGGCACGAGACGGAGGCCGCCGGCAACGTCGCGCAGGCGGCCAGGCAGGTCGGTTGATCGCCGAGGCAGACGCCGGCCCATGCGGCGCAGAACTTCCCGCACGGCGTTCCGTTCACGTCGCAGCTGTTGGTCGTGGACGTGGTACCGCCACTCGGCCCAGCTATCTCGCACTGAGCCTGGCGCTGGTCCAGCGACATGGCCGCGGCCATCGTCACGTGGGCCCCGCGGCAGGCGATGGTATCGCCGCGATCGGCGGAGCCGGTGCCCGCCGTCCAACCAGCGAGCGTGCAGTAGCGCTGGCACTGGGGGACGTCGGTGTAGATGCCGAAGGTCGAGCACGCGCCTGCGAAGTTGTTGCAGTAGGCGGTACACGCGTCGTTCAGCGTGAACGTCGGTACGTCGGGAGTCCCGCTCGGCGGGTCGCAGGTTCCGGCGTCGATCGCGCCGCCCGCGCCAGTGGCGTCGCAACCGCCGGCACCGAGCCCGGAGTCGTCTCCGCCCGCGCCGCCCGCGCCCGCGTCGGCGTTGCCGCCCGCGCCGGTGATTGTCTCTCCGCCCATACCGCCCGAGCCACCCGCGCCGGTCATGCCACCGAGGCCGGTCATACCGCCTTCGCCGCTCGTGCCACCGGAGCCGCCGCTGCCGCCCGGTTCGCCGGTGACGCCGCCGTCCGTCTCGAGCGTCGGACAGGGGGTCACAGGCCCTGTGTAGGGCGACAGCGTCACAAGGACCGTGTCGCCGACGATCGTGTACGGCTGGGGATCGAGCTCGTTGCTCAAGGTGATGTAGCCGCCCGAGCAGCCCCAAACCGTGATGGTGATCTTGTCGCCTTCCAGGTCGTAAAGACCGATGCGCGAATCCAGGCGAGAGAGCTGAAGCGATCTCTTCACGTCGTGGAGGTTCACCACCAGCTTGTCGATCTCCGCCGGCTGGACGTCCGATTGGAACGAGACCGTCGTGACGCGATGACAGCCCGCGAGCCCGCCCAGGCCGGCGAGCGCGACGAGCAGGGACAGCATCGGCAGAATGGGGAGACGCGCGCGTTTCATCACAGCTTCTCGATCAACACGGGGGCAGGGGTTGCCGGCTTCGCCGGCGGCGGGGCGACGGGGATCGGTTCAATCGCAGGCGTGGCCGGCTCGGCCCTGGGCGCGGCGGATGCTGCCGCGGCAGGGACCGCCGCCGTGGGAGCGCTCGCCGTGCTGCTCTTTCCAGCCTCGCGCCGCGGCCGTTGTTCGCGTTTCGGCGCGGCGAGCGTGCTGGCCGTCGCCGCGTGCCGCTCCGGGACCCGCGGTTTGTCGACGGTCGGAACGGGGCTCGCTCCCATCGGTGGCGGTGCCGCCGGTTGCGTGGCCGCCGGTGGCACCGCGGCCGTCCGCGGCGCCGCCGGCACGATCGTCAACCCCGGCGATCCCGCCAGCGGCGAACCCGCGTTCGGCGAGCCCGCCGCCGCATTCGCGCCGCTGCTCTGCGTCGCCTGCCACACCCGCGGTTCCGGCGGCGCCGGACGCGTCCGCATCAGCGCCACCACGCCAGCCGCCACCGCGAGCACGCCGGCCGACGCCAGCACCTCGCGCCGCACGAACCAGGAACGATGCACCTTTCGCGTGACCGGTGGAGCTGGCGTCATGGCGGCTCCCTGGCCCTCGAGCGCTTGCAGGAAGGCCTTTACCGAGGGGAAGCGCGCCTGCCGATCCTTCGACAGCGCGCGCTCGATCGCGGCGACCACGTGGACCGGCACGTGCGGCGAGATGCTGGCGAGCGGCGCGGGCGGCTCGTGCACGATGCGATAGAGCACCGTCGACAGGACCTCGCCGCCGAACGGGTGCTTGCCGCCGAGCATCTCGTAGACGATCGCGCCCAGCGAGAACTGATCGGACTCGGCGCCGACGTTCTCGGCGCTGCCGACGGCCTGCTCGGGCGCCATGTACTGCGGCGTGCCCAGCAGCGTGCGATCGTGGGTCACGACCATCGACGGGTTCGACCGCTTGGCCAGGCCGAAGTCGACCAGCTTGACCCGCTCGGGCTCGCCGTCGTGCTCGGGCAGCACGAAGATGTTCTGCGGCTTGAGATCGCGGTGGATGATCTGGTGCCCATGCAGCGTGCTCAGCGCTGAGACGACCTGGCGCACCAACCGCAGCGTGCGCATCAGCGACATCGGCCCCAGCGCCATGATCTGCGCGAGATCGACGCCGTCGAGGAACTCCATCACCAGGCAGGGGAGGCCGTCGCTGAGGTGACAGAAGTCGATCACGTTGACGATGTTGGGGTGGCTGAGCCCCGACGCGATCAGCGCCTCGCGCTGGAACCGCGAGAACGCCTGCGCGTTGTCGGCCAGGTCCGATGACAGCAGCTTGGCGGCGTACCGGCCCGCGAGCCGCGCGTGCTTGACCTCGTAGACGTCCCCCATTCCCCCGCGCCCGAGAAAGCGCACCACCTGGTAGGTGCTGTCGAGGGGCGTGCCCGGCGCAAGCAAGGGCCGATCGCGGCCACCGCCGTGTCCGCTGTTGGGCGTCGTCGGCTGCGAGGTGATGCCCTGGCGCCCGAAGGGCTCCGTCTCAATCGAGCGCGTGACTTGCACCGACGACGCCACCAGCGGCGCGGCCGCCGCGACCAGCTCCGTGCATTTGTCACAGCTCGAGAGGTGCTCCTCGACGCCGGGCAACTTGGCCGGCGGCAGCTGCCCCGAGGCGAAGTCGAGGACCTCTTGCTCGTCGAGGCAGCCCCGGTGCGGCTCGCTCGCGGAATCGTCGACGGGCTTGGGCATGGAAGACGCCTGCGCTTTGACGGTAACACCGCCCCCCGCGTCCTTCAACGAAGGCGCCAGGCGAAGCGCATAGGCGTATACTGCCCCACCACCGTCGTGTCCACGTCCACCCATGAGGGGCTCTTCGGCCTCTTCGCCGCCGGCTTCGGTGCCGAGCTCGGGCCCGGAGCCCGCCCGCCGACCACCGATGAGGTGCAAAAGACCGAAAGCGCCCTCCGTGACATCCTCGCGGCCGCCCTGGCCGCGCACGGCCACCTCGCCGCCGACGAGGGGCGGTTCCTCGCCCACCTGGCGCGCCACATCCCGCCCGCGCCCGAAGACTGGCCGCCCGCCCTCGCGCGCGTCCATGCGGCCGACCTCTATCTTGCCTTCGCCTGCGCAGACCAGGTCCCGGGCGCTCTGGCGGTCTTCGAGGGCAGCTGCGGCGGCATCATCGACGGCGCGCTCAGCGGCCAGGCCACCGCCGCCTTCGCCGACGATGCCAAGCAGCTGGTGCGCGAGAAGCTGTTCATCGGCAGTGACACCGGGGGAGGCGACGGGGATGAGCCGACCGCCGGCCCGCGCATCCTCTCCTACGCCGGCCGCGGGCCCCTGGCCGCCTGGGTCGCGGTCAGTGCCCAGCGGACGGCGCTCTCGCTGCGGCGCAAGGAGGCCTCCGCCCAGGCTCGCCATCGCGCCGCCGCGGCTGAAGAGTTCGCCGCGTCGGTACATCCGGAGCTGGCGTATCTCAAGAGGACGTATCGGGCCGCCTTCGTGACCTGCTTCGAGGAAGCGTTCGCGGCGCTGACCAACCGCGAGCGGACCCTGCTCCGGCTGCACCTGGTCTCGCGCCTGCGCCTCGAGCAGATGGCACCGATGTTTCAGGTCAACATCTCGACGGTCTCCCGCTGGCTCGCGGGCGCTCGAGAGAGCCTGCTCACGCAGACTCGCGAAGGTTTGAGCCGCCGCCTTCATCTTTCGCCGGGGGAGTTCGACTCGCTGGCCCGCCTGCTGCGCAGCCAGATCGATGTCAGCCTGGTACGCCTGCTGGCCGAGCGGCCGCCGAGCAAGTCCTGATCGAAAACCTTCCTGCTGCGCATCGCGAGCCCCTGTGCCCCCCCGGGATGACGGCGAGGTCCTTCATTTCAAAGACGCGGCCCGACCGGGCGTTTGCACAGAAAGAGCGATTTCTTTGCCTGGCCTCGCGAATATTTCGCCCGATGGTCGTTGAACGTTTTCTGCAGGAGGCCATCCAGGAAGGCGAGACGGCCCCACTGGCCGGACCGGACCCGTGCAACGGGCCGAGCCAGGTGGTCGTGACGACACCTACACGCGGGCGGTTGGCCCCGGAGGCGGACTCCCGGTAGACGCGAACGGGGTGCGCGGCGCGGCCGGCCGTCGACGGGTAGCCCACGCTCGACCGTGCTCGATCTCGCGCACGGCGTGATATCTTCGCGCCCCATGATCGACCACATCAGCTTGCGCGTGCAGGATTTCTCGAGGGCCGTCGACTTCTACAAATCCGCGCTCGCTCCGCTCGGGTACAAGGTTCTGATGGAGTTCCCGAACACGGCGGGCATGGGCGCCGATGGCAAGCCCGACCTTTGGATCATGCAGTCGGAGCAGTCGCCGAACCCGACGCACATCGCGCTCAACGGTGAGCGTCCGCAGATCCAGGCATTTCACGCGGCGGCGCTGGAATCGGGCGGAACCGACAACGGTCCCCCGGGATTGCGGCTCGACTATCACCCGAACTACTTCGCGGCGTTCGTCCTCGATCCCGAAGGGAACAACATCGAGGTCGTCTGCCACGCGCCCGAGGGCGCGACGGCGGCGCCCAAGTCGGGTGCGAAGAAGTCGGCGGCGAAGAAGTCGGCGAAGCCCGCGGCCAAGGCGTCGGCCAAGGGGGCGAAGAAGCCGGCCGCGAAGAAGCCGGCGAAGAAGGTCGCCAAGGTCGCGGCCAAGCCGGCCAAGAAGAAGCGTCGCTAGCCGTCAGGCCGCAGGCGCCGGCGCGCCCGCCGTCCGTCACGTCGAAATCGTTGGGAACCTGCGCGGGCGGGACGCTGTCCCTCCGCCATGACGGTCGCGGTTGAACGCAACGCGCAAAGCACGCGAGGTCGATTTCGAATCATCGCCTGGCTGACCGCCTGGTCGATCGGCGGCGCGATGGCGCCGACCGGCTGCTCCGTCGATCGCGACGACAGCTACGAGCTGCTCCGCCGCTGCGACGATCGCGCGCCGGGCGAGCCGACGCCGCTGCGCTACGCCGCCGGCGATGACGCGGGCGCGGCACGCGTGCGGCGCCTCATGTCCGACGAGCTGTCGGGCGAGCTGCTACGCACGTTCGCGATGGCGCGCCGCCTGGTGGCCGCAAGCGCGCCGCGGTCGTCGGTGCGGCGCGCCCGTGCGCGGTCCCCGCTCTACGTGGCGCTGGGCGCGAGCGATCTCGATCGGGGACGGTCCTATCGCGATCGAGAGCTGCGCGCCCTCGGGTTGCGGCGCGTGATCCCGGCCGACGCGCCGATCATCTGGATCGAAGACGTGCCCGCGCGCTGCGAGGAGGGCCGGATGCTGGCTGCGGCGCAGCCCGCGTCGGGCGTTTCGGATCCGGCGCTGGTCGACGCCCTGGTGCTCGATCAGATCGTGAGCGGCTTCGGCAAGGCGATCCTCGGCCTGGTCGCGCCCGGGCCGGTCTCGGTGATCGACGGCGCACCCACGGTGGTCGATCCGCTCGGCGAGGGGTATGCGACGTTTCTCGAGGTCGTCGCCGCCGAATGGCGCTCTCGCGACGGCGATCGCGCGATGGCCGACGCGCGGGTGGTGTTGCAAGCGGCGCACCGGTTCGCGGCCGTGCGCAGTTACACGGGGGTCGCCGCCTTTCGCGACTTTGCCGAGCGCGTGTCGCTCTCCTCCGGCGAATCCCCACGATCGATTCGGGTGAGCACCTATGAGGTCGTCCGCGACCCGCTGGTGATCGCGGCCTTTCTTCATCGGCTGGCGGCGTCGGAGGTGGGGCACCGGCTCGCGCCCGACGAGATCTATCGGCCGATCGTCTCGGAGCTGCCACCGCCCGGCATCAGCCCAGGCCGCCTGCTGGGCGCGTTCCGGAACTTCCAGGCAAAGCTGCTCTGGGCGTGGAACCGCGCGGTGCTCGCGGAACGTCCGCCGCTCGACCTCATCGATCTCGTCGCGGCGTACGCCGACGCGTTCCCGGCTGAACGCGCCCAGGTCATCCGAATCTTCCTGGTGACGACGGGCGGTTTGACCGTGCAGCCCGGCGGCGTCGACGACGAGGGATCGCCGGACGATGTCGCGTCTCGCTTGGAGACGCTGGCCACGCATCTGCGGCTCGGCGACATGGACCTGCGCGTCGGGTTGCGTGCCGCCGTGCCGTAGCGACACCCGGTTTCGGGCATGGTCGCGCTAGCGCTGCCGATCGAGCGCGCGGCGCTCGCGCCGCTCCGCGCGCAGCTGGTCCTTCTCGTCGCGGCGCTTTTCCCGGAGCTCCCGTCGCTGGCGGCGGTGGGCGTCGCGATCGCTCTCGCCGGGCAGCCGCATGCGGATGTCGACGCCGCCCATGAACACGAAGCCGTGCACGCGCAGCAGTGGCGCGTCGGCGTCCGGGTGGATCGGCGCGCGGTTGACCTCCTGAAACCCGCCCATGATCGCCGACCCGTGCGTCTCGACCGCCAGCCCCGGCGGCACGATGATCTCGGTGCCGCCCATCACCGAGAAGATCTCGATGTCGATCGGGCCGGGCGGGAAGCGCGCCTCGCGCAGGTCCAGGTGCGCGCCGCCCATGAACGTCACCAGACGCAGGCGCCGCGGCATGCTCCACGAGCCGCGGCGATCGACGCCGCCCATGATCGCCAGCATCGTCTGCTCGGCGCGAACCTGCGACGCCGGCACCAGCGCGGGCGTGATCTTGGTCGCGGGCGCCGTCGCGGGCGCCGCTGCCGGCAGCGCCGGCAGGTCGGAGAGCAGGGCGTCGATCTCCGCCGGCGACTCGGACGTGTGGGCGAGGGTGATGCGTCGTTCGAATTCATCCACGTCGAGCACGTCGTGAGCGAAATGCTCGGAGAGCGCGGCGATCACGCGGTCGCGGGTCTCGCGCGCCTCGGCCAGCGTCAGTCGGTTGTCGGGAGCCATGGATGCAGCATACTGCGTCGCCGCCGTTCGATCATCGTCACGCTGTGTGACTCCAGTTGTCTCGTTGACGCTCGATCACACGTAGATTCGGTGATGAAGCGGAAACCATCGATCCACTAATGACCGCAGGCGGATAACTTTTTCGCACCTTCCGCCGAGCCCGAATCGCTCTCGCTCCAGCGCTGTCCCCTTCCAACCCCGGCCCCCCGGTCCGGGGGAGAACAAAAATGAATAACCTCGTTCGCTCGCTCGCACCCCGCTCTCTATCGGTCTTTGCTTCGTCTCTTCTGCTTCTGTCGGCGCTGCTCGGAGCCGGTTGTGGCCGAGACTCCCTCGATCGAATTCCAACCAGTACGCCCGACGGCCAGGCGGGTGACGGCTCGGCCGACGGAAGCTCGACCGACGGCGGCGCCGACGGCAGGACCGACGGCGGCAGCGACGCGATGGCGACGATCCGCTCGATCAGCATCGACCCGCCGACCGCGACGCTGGTCAAGGGCTCGACGCGCGCGCTGGTCGTGACCGCGGTTTACAGCGACGGGACCAGCGGCGACGTGACCGCACGATCCATGTTCTCGACGTCGGCCGCGACGGTCGCCAGCGTCGGCACCGGCGGCCTGGTCACCGCGGTCTCGGCCGGCACGGCGACGATCACGGCGACCCTGGGCGGCCTCAGCGCCACGGCGGCGATCACCGTGAGCGCCGCGACGGTCACCGCGATCGCGATCCTGCCCGAGACCGCAGCCACCGCGGTCGGCACGACCGTCCCGTTCACGGCCGATGCCACGCTGAGCGACGGCACGCACCAGGACGTCACCGGGTCGGCGACCTGGATGTCGAGCGCGACCACCGTTGCGACCGTGGTGGGCGGCGTGGCGACGGCGGTGAAGGCCGGCACGGCGACGATCACCGCGGCCTTCGGCGGAGCGACCGGCACGGCGACGCTGACGGTCACGGCGGGCACGCTCACGTCGATCCAGGTGAGCCCGGTCGATCCGACCGTCGGCGTCGCCACGACGATCGCCTTCACCGCGACCGGTATCTATTCGGACGGCACGCGCGCCGATCTGACCAACATGGCGACCTGGTCGAGCTCGGCGGCGGCGGTCGTCTCCATCAGCGCCACCGGCCGCGCGCAGACGCTGACGCGCGGAACGTCGACGATCACCGCGACCTTCGGCGGGCTGACCGGCTCGAGCACGGTCACGGTGACGCCGTCGCCGCTGGTCAGCATCGCGGTCACGCCGCTCACCTCGACGCTGCTGGTGGGCGGGACCGCCGCGCTGCTGGCAACCGGGACCTACGCAGACGGCAGCATGGTCGACCTCACGGCGAGCGTCGTCTGGTCGTCGTCGGCGGCGACGACCGCGTCGGTCTCGAACGCCGCGGGCACCGCGGGCACCGTGACCGGCCTCGCGGTCGGGACTGCGAGCATCAGCGCGACGTCGGGGACGATCACGGGCCAGGCGATGGTGACCGTTTCGCCGGCGCGTCTGGTCAGCATCATCGTGAACCCGGCGACCGCATCGATCCCGGCCGGCACCACGGCGACGCTGACCGCGACCGGTCTGTTCTCGGACATGAGCACGCGCATCATCACGACCCAGGTCGCGTGGACCAGCGCGCCCGAGGCGGTCGCGACGGTGTCGAATGCCCCCGGCACGGTCGGCGTGGTGACCGGGGTCGCCGTCGGCACGGCGACGATCACCGCGACGCTCGACGGCGTCACCGGCACCGCGACGGTCACGGTGGTCGCGGCGACGCTGCAGTCGATTGCGGTGACCCCGGCCAACGCCACCACGACCGCGCTTCTGCGCTCGAGCTACAAGGCGACCGGTACGTATTCGAACGGCACGACGGTCGACATCACGACCGACGTGACCTGGGCGACCGGCAACCCGGCGATCGCCGCCATCAGTAACACCGCCGGCGCGCAGGGGCAGCTGGTCGCGCGCACCAACGGCACGACGACGGTGACGGCGACACTGGGCACGATCGTCGGGACGACCAACGTCACGGTCGTCGGGCGCGTGGTGGTCTCGCTGTCGATCGCGCCGATCGCGCCGACGGTGCGCCTCGGCACCGGCAACGTGCGCTTCGTGGCGACCGAGATCTTCAGCGACGGCACGCAGGCCAACGTGAGCGCTCAGTCGGTGTGGACGTCGTCGACGCCGGCGATCGCGACCATCAACAACGCGAACAACCGAGGCCTGGCGACGCCGGTCGCCGCCGGGACGACGACCATCACGGCGACGTTCATGGGCCTGACGGCGACGACGACGCTGACGGTGACCAATGCGGTCATCACCTCGATCAGCGTGACGCCGATAGCGCCCGTCGTGCCGGTCGGCACTGTGACACAGTTCACGGCGACCGCGATCTTCTCCGACGGCACGACCCAGAACGTCACCGGCGCCGCGACCTGGGTCTCGAGCGCCCCCGGCGTGCTGGCGGTGACCACCGTCGGTGGTGCGCGGGGCCGCAGCACCGGTGTCGCCGCCGGCACGGCGACCGTGACGGCCACGTTCATGGGCATCTCGGGCAGCACCACCGCGACGGTGACCAACGCCGTCATCACGTCGATCTCGGTGAGCCCGGCGGGCGTGACCCTGGCCGTCGGCGCGCGACGGCAGTTCACCGCGCAGGCGATCTTCTCCGACGGCACCTCGCGCGACGTGACCGCGACGGCGACCTGGGTCTCGATGCAGCCGGCGATCGCGGGCGTCAGCGACGTGGCGGCGACGCGCGGCCAGGTGACCGCGGTGGCCGCGGGCACCGCCACGATCCAGGCGACGTTCGGCGGGCTCAGCGGCTCGGTGATGGTCACGGTCTCGCAGGCGACGCTCGCCAGCATCCAGGTGACGCCCTTCAACGAGATGGTGTCGATCGGGACGACCTTGAATTTCGTCGCGACCGGCCTGTTCAGCGACGGGACCTCGGCCGACCTCACGGCGGCCGCGAGCTGGACGTCGTCCGATCCGACGGTCGCCGCCGTCAGCAACGCAGCGGCCACCCGCGGCGTGACCACGGCGCTCGCGGCCGGGATGGTGACGCTCACCGCGACCTCGGGCGGCATCAGCGGCTCGACCGTGCTGACGGTGACCGCGGCGACGGTGACGGCGGTGCAGGTGACGCCGTTCAACCCGCGCTTGCCGGCGGGCTTCGCGCAGCCGCTGGTCGCGACCGCGCTGTTCTCCGACGGGACCAACCGCGACGTCACCGCGGCCGCGACCTGGACGTCGATGTCGCCGGCGGTCGCGACGGTGAGCGATGCCGTCGGAAGCAAGGGTCAAGTGACCGCGGTCGCCGCGGGCGCGTCGACGATCTCGGCGGCGTTCTCGGGCCGCACGGGCAGCACCACGGTAACCGTCACCGCGGGGACGCTGGCGAGCCTGACGATCGCGCCTGCGAACCCGACGGCGCGCGCCGGCTCGTCGGTGACGTTCACGGCGACCGGCACGTTCAGCGACGGGAGCACGCTGGACGTCACGGCGTTCGTCACCTGGACGTCGAGCAACACCACGACCGCCGACGTCAGCAACGCGAACGGGTCGCGCGGCCAGGCGACGGCGTTCGTGGCCGGCACCACCACCATTCAAGCGCAACGCGGAGCGGTCACCGCCACCACCACCCTGACCGTGAACTGACCGAGCCTGCTGGCTTTTGGGAGACCAAGAAAGATCCATGACGCTGACAACCGATCGCCCCCTCCGTCGTCTGTTCCATCTTGTCCCTTACCCTCTGCTGATCGTGGCGGCGCTCGCCGGCGACCGGCGAGCTGCCGCCGCGCCTGGCGGGCCGGAAGAGGCGGGCGCCCCGGAGGCGACCGCCACGGCGGCGGTTCCGCCGCCGGCGGGCGAGCCGGAAGGGCCGAGCCTCGACGATCCTGCGGTCTTCTTGCCGTCGCTCGACGGGCCGGTCGGGCTCTATCACATGTCGACCGCCGACGTGGGGCCGGCGCACCACCTGCGCTTCGGTCTGCACGGCGAGTACTTCAAATCGAGCTCGTTCCTGCTGAGCGGCGACGACGATTCGATGCTGGCCGGGCAGTTCACGCTCGGATTCACGCCGAACCAGTACTTCGAGATCTTCGGCGGCATCCTGACGACCAGCAACCGCAACGCGCGCGACCCCAACGAGATTGGCCGCACGGATCCGGAGGTCATTCGCACGCACGGCGATCTCTTGATCGGTCCCAAGGTGGTGCTGCCGGTCGCGACCGGGACGTCGATCGGCCTCGAAGGGGGGCTGCGCTTCCTGGCCTCCGCGTCGAGCCTGTCGTTCTCGCCGAGCTCGACGTCCGCGTGGATCGGGCCGCTGGCCACGTTCGACCTGCGTCCGATCGCGCGCGTGCCGCTGCGGATTCACATCAACGCCAACTACTACTTCGACAACTCGGACAACGTCTACGATCTGACCGGCACGACGATCTCGTCGCGGTTGGCGGCCAAGTTCGCGTACGGCATCGGCTCGTCGCGCGCGCGCTTCGCGGCCGGCCTGGACGCGCCGCTCGAGAAGTGGACGGGGCCGCTGCCGCTGCGGCCGTTCGTCGAGTATCACGCCGAGATCGTGACCGCCGATCCGGACCCGGTGCTGAAGGACGTCGTCGGCGCCGGCGGTCCGCGCGATCGCCAGTGGTTGACGGTCGGGTTGCGCGCGCAGGTGTATCGGGGCGCGACGCTCGACGCGGGCGTCGACGTGCGGCTGCAGAACGCCGGCTTCATGTACGAGCCGCCGCTGCCGCCGGTGAACGTCATCTTCGGCGCGTCGTATCCGCTGGATGTCGACGCGTTTCGCAAGCCGGTCATCGTGACGCAGGTGGTGGAAAAGCCCGGAGCGCCTCCGCCGCCGTCCGACGGTCGCATCGCGGGCGTCGCCAAGGACAAGACCGGCAAGCCGATCGGGCACGCGATCGTCGCCGTGGCCGGCCGCCCGCACGCGGGCGTGGTCACCGACGCGGACGGCACGTTCGAGATCGCGGGCCTCGCGCCCGGACCGGCGAACCTCGAGTTCGACGCGCCCGACTTCGAGACCGAGAAGGCGACCACCAACGTGACTGCGGGGCAGACGGCGGAGGTCGCGGTGGCGCTGACGCCCAAGGCGCGCACCGGATCGGTGCGCGGCAAGACGACCGACGCGCAGGGGCATGCGGTCGAAGCGACGCTGAAGTTCTCGGGCGCGCAGGCGATCGAGCTGCACACTGACGGCGCTGGCCTCTATCAGGCGGCGCTGCTGCCCGGCCCGTACAAGGTCGTCGCCGAGGCGCCGGGCCTGCCGTCGAAGGAGAGCCAGTTCGAGGTGGTCGCCGACGGCAACCGCCAGGTCGATCTGACGTTGCGGCCCGTGAATCCCGACGTGACGCTGACCGCCGACGAGATCGTGCTGAAGTCGCCGATCAAGTTCAAGCAGATGACCCCGGCCAAGCTGGCGCCCGAGTGGCAGGGGGAGCTCGACGGCGTCGCCGAGGTGCTGGCGGATCGCCCAGACATCCGCATCCTGCGCATCGAGGCGCACTGGGATCCCAGCGCCGGCCCGAAAGCCAAGGAAGTGACCGACGCGCAGGCGGCGGCGGTGAAGGACTACCTGGTCAAGAAAGGCATCGCCGACGCGCGCATCGAAGCGGTCGGGATGGGCTCGGACCAGCCGCTGGTCCCCAACGTCACGCCCGCGTACAAGGCGAAGAACCGGCGCGTCGAGCTGCACACGATCCGGTAGGTATCAGCGCGCGACGGGCGAGTTTCTTTCCCGTTTCTCCCTCTCCTCCGCGTCCGGGTGGAGGAGCGGGGCGGGGTGAGGAGGTCCGGGCAACCGAAACTGCGGGCTGCATACTGCGGCGGCTTCCGTCTAGAGGGCTTCCGTCTAGATGTAACCCATCGTGAGAGAGCGCAGGCTCAGAGCGTCTTCAGGATCGCTTTCACGTCGGAGGCATGAGCGCCGTAAGGCGAGAGCTGCAGGTAGGTCTCGTAGGCGGTGCGAGCCTCGATGCGCTGGCCGGACGTCTGCTGGATGGTGCCAATCAACAAGTAGGCGTCGGCCTGGCGGGGGTTGGCGGCGACGGCGCGTCGCGCGAGCGTCAAGGTCTCGCCGGTGCGGCCGGCGAGGAGGTCGGCGCGCGCGAGCAGCACCATGTTGTCGGCGGAGCGAGGGTCGCCGCCGAACACCTGGCTGCAGGCGGCGAGCGCGTCGCGCGAGCGCTGGCGGATCAGGGCCGACTTGCACGCCTCGAGCGGCGGCGCGGATGTGGTGGTGGACGCCCCTGTCGTGCGCGGCTTGCGGACCTCCTCCACAGCGACGGGGGCCGCCGTCGAGGCCAGCGCCGTCGCGTTCGAGGCGTGCTTCTGTGGCTCGGTCTTTGGCTTCATCTCGGGCTTCATCTCGGGCTTCATCTCGGGCTTCATCTCGGGCTTCATCTCGGGCTTCGTCTCGAGCTTCACGGCTACGGCATGGACCTCGGCCACCGCCGGCGCGGTCGTGTCGCCTTGGTGCGCGGGCGGCGGTGGCGGGGTTGCCGGGCCTGGCGACGGCGCGGCGGATGCCGGCGCGGGCGCCACGGCGAGAGTGGCCACGGCGGGTGCGGACGGCTGGGGAGCCGGGGCTGCCACGATCGTGTTCGACGGCTCGACGGTCGGAGCCGGTGGTTCGGGGATCGTCGCGTTCGGCGGCGTCGACTCGACCGACACCATCCCCCCGCGGCCCGCGCCGGCGAGGTGCGCGCGTCGAAATGCGACCACCGACACAATCACGAGAAGCAGCGCAGCAGCGCCGATCACACGGCGGTGGCGTTGCGCGTGTGCGCGCGCATTCTCGACGAAGGCGCGCACGCGGCCTTCGTGCCCGCCGACCTCGGCGGCGAGCTCGTTCGGCTCGTGCACCCGCTCGTGCAGCTTGTCGCCGTCGTCCAGCCAGCGCGCGATCATGTCCGAGAATGGAAGCTCGGCGCCCGCGACGGTCGCTGTGCCGTCGTCCTCCGGCAGAGCTGGGTTGGCGTCGTTCTCCCCGGCCCTGTCGGCGACTTTCTGTTTGGCCATGTCTGGGTTAGTAGCCCCGCGCAGCGGTTTTCGTCACCGGCGCGTGCGCGCTCCGCCAGTCCACGCCGCGCTCAATACCGAGCCACCTCGACGAACGTTGCAGCCTGCGCATCCCATGCGAACTGCACGGCGCAACGCGCGCCGTCGGCGTTGACGTCGATCACGACGTACTCGACCGGATACGAAGGCTGTCCGTCGAAGAGCGCCGCCGCCTGATCGGTCGCGCTGAAGTACGCTCCGACGTTGACGTGTGAGTGATAGACGATCTTCGCCGGGTGATCTCCGCGCAGGCTGCGCTGGAGCTTGAACAGATCCGGTGCGTCGAGGTTGTACGCCTGGCTGGCGTCGCGCTCGAAACGCACCGGATCCTCGGCGTGCAGGCGGTTCTGGATGTTCGCGCACGCCACCGCGCGATCGGCGACGGGCGAACTCTTGGGGCCGTAGATGATCCCGCACGACTCCTCGGGATAGTCGCGCTTCGCGTGTGCGTAGATCTCGGCCAGGGCCTCGGGTGAGACGATCGGGTGCAGCATGATGGTCGCGTTGGCGATCGGGTTGGACGTGGTCATGGCATCAGGGCCGGGGTGGTACGGGCGTCTGTTTATCGACGGGCGCTTCGAAGTAGCGGTCGGCGCGGTCGGGGAACAGCGTGACGATCACGCCGCGCGTGCCCTCGCCGTGCACGCGCTTGGCGATGCGGACGGCGCCCGCGAGCGCGGCGCCCGACGAGTGCCCGACCAGCAAGCCTTCTTCCTTGGCGAGCCGCTCCGACGTGTCCCACGCCTCGTCGGTCTCCATCGCGATCACGCCGTTCAGCTCCTCGGGCTTGTAGATCGCCGGCACCAGCGAGCTCGCCATGTGCTTCAGGCCCTCGAGCCCGTGCAGCGCGTCCGACGGCTCGACCGCCCAGATCTCGATGTCGCGCCGGTAGTCCTTGAGTCGCCGGCCCGTGCCCATCACCGTCCCGCTCGTGCCGATGCCGGTGACGAAGTGGGTGACGCGCCCCTCGGTCTGCTCCCAGATCTCGCGCCCGGTGGTGTTGTAGTGCGCGAGCGGGTTCGACGGGTTCGAGTACTGGTCGGGATAGAAGTACAGGTCCGGGTTCTTCGCGACCATCTCGCGGCACAGGCGGATGGCGCCGTCGGAGCCCTCCATCGGATCGGAGAAGACCAGGTGCGTGCCGAACGCCTCGGTGATCTTGCGCCGCGCCCACGAGACGTTGCCCGGCATGACCAGCGTCACCGGGAATCCGAGCGCACCGCCGATCAGCGAGTAGGCGACGCCGGTGTTGCCGCTGGTCGAGTCGATGATGGTCTGCCCGGGTTTCAGGCGCCCGGTGTTCATTGCGTCGCGGATCATTTGGTAAGCGGCGCGATCCTTGACCGAGCCGCCCGGGTTCATGAACT
>Ga0265342_10001813_pt1 | contig 19420 bp, 15 predicted proteins | sample 4CB327metaG_FD_203125 | JGI IMG/M metagenome (GOLD analysis project Ga0265342, IMG submission 203125) | Rhizosphere microbial communities from Carex aquatilis grown in University of Washington, Seatle, WA, United States - 4-CB3-27 metaG | ecosystem: Host-associated > Plants > Roots >...
CGGTGTAGCCCACGATGCTTTCCAGCACGCCAGGCAATTTGCGAATCAGTTCCTGGACGCCCCAAAAACATCCGCCGGCCAACGTGGCGACTTCTTTCGTGCGCGTCTCTTTGCCCCCCGCACTGGCTGCGGAAACACCTAGGCGCGGCAAATACTGGCCATAGCCCGCTGCCGCCATCTGCTCCACGGGGACGAAGCGTAGCGCCGCCGAGTTGATGCAGTAGCGCTGGTGGGTCGGTCCGGGTCCGTCATCAAACACGTGGCCTAAGTGCGAATCCGCCCGCTTTGAACGCACTTCCACGCGGGATTCAAAAAGCGATTTGTCCGCCTTGCTGGCCAGACTCTCGGGCTCAATGGGCCGCGTGAAGCTGGGCCAACCGGTTCCCGAGTCGAACTTGTCCACCGACAGAAACAGCGGTTCGCCGGACACTACGTCGACGTAGATCCCGGCGCGATGATTATCCCAATACTCATTTTGAAAAGGCGGTTCGGTGCCACATTCCTGGGTGACGTGGTACTGCATGGATGAAAGCTGCTTGACGCGATCGCCTTTGTCTCCGGTCGAATCTTGGCCTGCCATGGGTGGCTTTTCCTTTCCGCGGGAGGTCGCCGCAAACAACACCGTCGCGCCGCACGCAATCAGAATAGCCGCGACATAAATGCGACTCTTTGCATCCCCTTTCGACATGCAACCCTCCTGGGGATTGGATGCCGGTCATGGCAGTCAGGATCCGGTTCCGCTACGGAAACTGGCCGGCGGCGACCAGCAAGTCGAGGCGGGCCTGACGAACGTTGTCTTCCGCGATGACGACGGCGCTGTCCGCGTCGCGGGCGCGGCGTTCGGCATCGATGACCTCAATGTTGGTGGTCGCGCCGGCGTGGTAGGCGAGGTTGGCCAGATCCAGCGCCTGGTGGGCCAGTTCGGCGGCGGCGTTGGACGAGCGCATGGCCTCGTCGGCACGGCGGATTTCCTCGACGGCGACGCGAATATCCGAGCGCGTTTGTCGCAAAAGGCCGTCGTACTGCGCGCGCGCCTCGGCCAGCAGGGCATCGCGTTCGCGCTTTTGTCCCACGCGTATGCCGCCTTCGACGAGCGGGAAGCTGAGCACCAAGAACGCTTGCCAGCCAGTTTCAGGTACGGTGAGAGTTGCCGGGTGCTGGAAGAACGGCTGGAACTGCCCGTTCAGGACCGGCATGAAGTCAGCCCAGCTGTCTTTGCGGATTTTCTCGGCAAGAAGCGCGCGCGACTTGGAAGCCTGGACGTCCTGTCGGCGAGCTGCGGCGTCGTCAAAATTCGTATTGCCGGCGGGCAGGCTCACATCGTCGAAGGTGTCCACTGGTCTATCTTCGCCCTGCAGAACGCCGAGCGCCTCACGCGCACGCGCCAGCGCGGTGAAGCTGGCGGAGAACTGCGCCTGATCGGCGGCAAGCTGTTGTGCGGCTCGAACTTCGTCGACGCGATTGCCAACGCCACCCGCGAATCGAGTGTGCGTGTAGTCATAGTGTGAACGATCGTTGGCCACGGAGCGCGCGTTGATGTCGACCTGACGTTTGAGCGAGATGATCGCCAGATAGGCGCGCGCAGTCGTGACCGCCAGCGTGCGGCGCGTATCTTCACTCGTCGCCCGGGTCGAGTCGAGACTCGCGGAAGCCTCAGACCATTGCATCCAGGAACGAGGTGCAACCAAGGGAACATTGAGAAGGAGGTTGGCGGACTGCTGATTCTTGGGAGAAATATTCTTGTACGAGGGCGGTGGTCCTGGACTGGCAAGCAGCAATCTGTCGCCATCGAGCCGAGTCAGGAGTCCGTTCACCATCAGCGATGGCATGGCCCCCGCACGCGCCTCGACCAGCAACGCCTCAGCGCGCCTGATCTCCTGCATCGCCACCACCGCGGTCGGGTTGCGTGCGAGCGCGCGGCGCACGGCCTCGGTCAAGGAAATCTTCTCCGCAGCTTGTCCGGTTTCGGGAGCAACCTCGTCCAATTGGGGAATTGGACGAATTGCAGGTTTGTCCTGCGCTTGGGACCGAGCCGCCCCACCGACGACAAGAAGCCCTAGACTGACGAACTGCGCTCCTCGAAACGCGAGGCTCCTACGCATGGGCGGTTTCCTCCTGAGCATCGTCTTCGTCGGGGGCCGATCGCTTGGCGAAGCGGTCGGCCACAGTGTAGAGCGCCGGCACCAAGAACAAGGTGAAGAAGGTGGAAACCATGAGCCCGCCGATGACCGCGCGGGCGAGCGGCAGGTTGGTCTCGCTGCCCTCGCCGATGCCAAGGGCCATGGGAATAAGGCCGAGCACGGTGGCGACGGTGGTCATCAAAATCGGGCGCAGGCGGGTGCGGCCAGCCTCGATAGTGGCCTCCTTGAGATCCTTGCCCCGCCGCCTTAGCACGTTGGCGAAGTCGACCAAGAGCACGCCGTTCGACACCACGATGCCGACCATCATAATGACGCCCATACCGCTGTTCACGCTCAGCTTGGTGCCCGTGAGGTAGAGCGCGATGAGCACGCCCGACACGCCGAGGGGAACGCTGCAAATGATGACCAGCGGATCGATGATCGACTTGAACTGGCTGGCAAGCACCATATAGACGAGCAGCAAGGCCATGAGGCCAGCGAAAAGAACCCCCAGGAAGGCCTTTTTCTGCTCTGCCGTCTGGCCGCCGAGAGCCGCGGAAAAGCCATCGGGAGGCTGCATCTGGTCGACGATGTTTTGTACCGCTTCGCTGGCCGTGCCGAGATCCGAATCGGGCGCAATATTCGCGGTGACGTGCACGATGCGCTGCAGGTACTTGCGATCGATCATGACCGGGCCGCTGCGACGCTCGATGCTTGCCAGGGAATCGACGTTGACGATCCCGTTCGCGGGCGTACGCACGAACAGGTCGCCCAGATCCCCGACATGCCCACGGTTGTTGTCGTCCATGCGCACGTTGATGTAGTACTCGTTACCGGTCTTGGGGTCGGTGTAGGGAATAGGCGAAATCTGCGTGTTGCCAAGCAGGCTGACTAGAATCGTCTGCGCTAGATCCTGCTCGGAGATCCCCAGCATACCCGCCTTCTCACGGTCCACGATGACATCGAACTCAGGGCTGTTCTCTTCGCGCGAGGATTGAACGTCGACCACGAGGGGCCGCCCCTGGGCGTCGCTCAGGGTGCGCATCTTGGCCATGAGTTCTTTGCCGTAGGTCGATCCGGCTTCGAAGTCGTAGCCGAGAACCTCGACGTCGATGGGAGCCGATGCACCCATGTTCTGGATGCGCTTCACGATGCCGCCGATAAAGAAGAAGACTTGCGTTCCCGGCACCGCGTCCTTGAGCGCGGCACGCACCTTCTCGGCCGCGACCACGTCGGAGATCGGCCGGTCGCCTCGCGGAAGCAAGTTCACCTGCAAGGTGGCCGAGTGGGTGCCGGTATTGGGGCTGAAGATGGCGGTTCGCCCCATAGGCAAGCCGGTGTCGGACAGCACGGTAGTGTACAGGGGCTCCTCTTTGCCGCCGGCGCGGATGGGCGCGAGCTGGTCCTGCACGATCTTCTCGATCCGTTGCGTGACTTGCTCGGTCTTCTCAACCCGCGTGCCGATGGGTGTCTTGTAGATAATGCTGAACTGCGACTCGTCCGTGTCGGGGAAGAACTCGCTACCGATGTAGTGTCCGAGCTGCAAACTGCCGAAGAAAAACGCGGCGATGGCGAAGATCGTCCAGAATCGATGTGAGAGCACCCAGCGCAACGCGCGCGCGTAGGCCTCGTCGAGGCGATCGAAGGCACCGGTGACCACCGCGGCGATGCCCGTCGACTTGTGCTCGTGCTTGCCCTCTTTGAGCCAGTAGTAACAAAGCAGTGGCGTCACGGTTCGCGAGATCCAGAAACTCATGGTCAGCGCGAACGCGATGGTGAGCGCCAGCGGCATGAAGAGGTAGCGTTGGATGCCCTGCATGAAGAGCACGGGAAAGAAGACCACGATGGTCGTGATGGTCGACACCAGGATCGGCATAGCGACCTCTTGCGCGGCCAGCAGCACGGCCTGCTTGCGCTTCTGCCCGGCAGCAAGATGGCGGTGGATGTTCTCCAGCTCGACGATGGAGTCGTCGACCAAGCGTCCGACGCCGAGAGCGAGGCCGCCCAGGGTGAAGACGTTCAGGGTTTGGTTGGTGAAGAAGAGCAAGATGAATGTGGCCACGATGGACAGCGGGATGGCGATCCCGATGATGGCGGTGGCGCGAATGTTCATGAGAAAGATGAGAATGACCAGGATGGCAAGGATGCCTCCCTGCAGAGCCTCGTGCTTCAAGGCCGACACCGCCGATCGGATGTAGAGCGACTGGTCGAACGAGATGTCGATACTCACGTTGCCAGGCACCCCACGCAGATTGGGGAGGGCGGCGCGGATGGTATCCACGGTGGCGATGGTGTTGGCCCCGGGCTGCTTGACCACGCGCAGGAAGACACCACGTCGGCCGTTGATCCGCACAATCTCGGTCTGATCCGCAGACAAATCCTCGACCTTGGCCACGTCGGAAACTCGCACCACGCCCTGGGCCTGCCCGGGCGTGGCCGCGCTCGAGCGCACGACCACGTGTCGCAGAGGACCGACGTCGGGGACCTGGGTGTTGGTGAACACGTTGTAGTCGCGGTCACCCGCGCGCAGGCTTCCGCTGGGCAGAAGCAGGTTGGAGTTGCGCACCGAGTTCACGAGATCGAGGATGCCGAGGCCGCGCGCTCGCAGCGCGCTCCGGTCGGCCATGACTTCGATCTCGCGCACCTTGCCGCCGCCCACGGATGCACTGGCCACGCCCTGGATGCGCTCAAGCTGCGGTTCGATGGTGTTGTAGGCCAAGTCGTAGAGCTGTTTCTCGTCGAGCGAATCGCTCGACACGGTCACCGAAACGATGGGGATATTGGTGATGTCGAACTTGAGCACGAAGGGCTGCTGGATCCCGGGCGGCAGCGTGTTCAAGATCTGGGAAATGCGCTGGGAGACTTCGAACTGCGCGTTGTCGAGGTTGGTTCCGTAGTTGAACCAAACGCTGATGAGCGAGACGCCCTGCTTCGACGAGCTTTCGACCCGATCGACTCCAGGCGAGGCGCTCACCGCGCGTTCGATGGGCTGGGTGATGGACTTCTCGATGTCAGCCGGCCCGGCGCCCGTGTAAAAGGTGGCGATGCGGATGACGGGGATGGTGATGTCGGGAAAAAGGTCGACCGACAACTTGTTGACCGACACGAAGCCCAGCACGATGAGCATCGCTGATACCATCAAGATGAAGACCGGATTCTTGAGCGCGAGACGTGTAAGCCACATGGGGTGTTGCCGCCTGCCGTGAGGTCTAGTTGCGCGCGGGCGCTTGTTGACCGTTGGGCTTGTCGGCCTCGGCCCGCGGTGACGAACCCTGCGCCGTGGAAGCGCCGCTGTAGGGGTTCACGTCGCGGGTCACGCGCACGATCGTGCCATCAGCAAGACCATCGGCGCCGGCGATCACCACCTCGTCGCCCGGGGCAAGCCCGGAACGCACCTCCAGCGCGCTGCCGTCGTCGACCTCGGCCCCGGTTGTGATAGCCCGCCGCTCGACCTTGGTGTCGTGAAGAACAAAGACATATTTCTGGTCGGATGAGATCTGCACGGCATTGACCGACACCACCGGCGTCTTGGGGTGGATCTCGCGCCGGATGAAGCCGCGGCCGTACATGCCGGGGCGCAGTTCGCCCGAATCGTTGGCCAGCTGCACTTCGGCCTCCAAGGTGCGGGTCAGCGGATCGAAAGCCGGCGCCACCCGCACGACTTTGCCCAGGAAACTTCGCCGTGGCAGTGCGTCCAGCTCCACATGGGCATCCATGCCGACCAGAACCCCCATGGCGTCGGTCTCGTTGAGGGTCAGAAACACGCGCAGCCGATCCATGCGCACGATGGTCACGATGGCGCCACCACCGGGCGGGCCGACCAAGGCGCCTGGGTCGAGCCGGCGCGTGGAAACGTAGCCCGTGATAGGCGAGGTGATGCGTGTTTCACCGAGGCGAATGGCCAAGCCTGAAATTTGCGCCTGCGCCGAGGCCTCGGCGGATTGCGCGGAGGTCAGAGCGGCGCTTGCCGATTGCAACTCCTGCTGGCTGACCACACCCGACGGCGCCAGCTTATTGGCCCGTTCGTAGTTGGTGCGCGCCAGCGCGGCCTGAGCTTTGATTTGCCCGATGCTGCTGCGAGCAGCGGCGAGTTGGTCCGGCAAATCGCTCGGCCGCACCAGGGCGATGATCTGGCCCTTCTTCACCCGATCGCCGCGCTCGACGAAGACCGCATCGACGTAGCCCAGGACTTTCGATCCCACATCGGCCTGTTCGAGCGGGCGCAGATCCACGGGAGCCTGAACTTCGACGGGAACATCGCGCGCCACAACCTTGGCAACCACGACAGAGGGTGCAAGGCGCCCTTTGGGCGCGCCGCTCGATTGGGCTTTGCCGCAACCCATGGCTGCGATCGCGACAAGAACAGTAAGTCGACCGGCGGACAACGCGAAGTATTCGCCGACGGACCTGCGACGGGAAGAGAGCAACATTGTGGCCAAGACTTATTCCTGAAAACGACGAAGTGCAACAGCAGCTTCTGTAATACCTTTTGATCGACATCGGCACCCTATCCCGCCCAAGCAAATGGTGCGCTATGCTCGCGACGTGCGGTTCGCGGCTGCGGCGATTGCGGTGGTGCTCGGCGTCAATTGCCGGAGCCCGGCGGCCGGCGTGAATGCTGGCGTACCCCCAGCAAGAGAAACCCGCAGCAACATCCTGCGCGGCGACTACGTCGGCTCCGCCACCTGCGCGCCCTGCCACGCGGACGTGTACGCCAAGTGGACCGCTTCGCCCATGCGCAAGATGACCCGCGACCCGCATATTGCCGAGATTCGCGCCCCCTTCTCCGGCGAAACCTTCGTCTTCAAGGGCGACCAGGCATCCATGTTCCGCGAAGGCTCATCGCGCTTCGTGCGCATGGTTTCGCTCAAAGAAGGCGAACACCTCTTCCACGTCACGCGCGTGATCGGCAACCACTACCGGGAAGATTTCGCTGGGGTCGAGGTCGCCTCCACCGCAGATCGCGTCCAGCGCGGCACAAGCGCCGAAATGATCTTGCCCATCACTTACTATTTCCAAACCCAAGGTTATCGGCCCAAGGGCTATTCCGTCATGACCCACGAGCGCCCCGGCCTGTTCGCCGGCGGCGTGTGGAACCAGACGTGTATTTTTTGCCACAACACGGTGCCTTGGTTCGATACGCTACTCGGAGCACTGGCTGGACCAACGCCGCCCGGCTACCAGGGCGTCGTGGTCGACCGACTGCTTCCACCCGCGCGGCAGTTCACGTACAGAGTGACCCGTGTCGGAGCCTTTCGCGCGGCGGTCACAGAAGAAGAAGCCTTCGTCGGCGGCGGCGCAACGACAAGTCAGGCGCCCGATAGCGAGAGCGCCGCGCGCGCGGGCATCCGCACACTGGCCAGCCGGTTTCAGGGCCAGCATCTCGTCGAAGAGGGCATTGGCTGCGAGTCCTGCCACGGCGGCGGTCGCGAGCATTCCGCCGACCCACGCATCCTCACCTCGTACGCTCCCCGCGCCGAATTCCTCGACGTAGAGCCAGCGTCCGGCCAGGCGCCGTCGCGCGCCCTGCTTATCAACCGGACCTGCGCACGCTGCCACCAGGTGTTGTTCTCGCGCTATCCCTTCACCTGGGAGGGCGGGCTCCGCCACGGCGCCAGTCGGGGCGGCAGCTCGGGCACCTCGGGCGAGGCCAGGGATTTCTTGCTCGGCGGTCCGGCGCGCAACCTGGCCTGCACCGCGTGCCACGATCCCCACGCCCTCGACAAACCCGAGCACCTCGCCGAGCTCGCGAGCCCCGCGGGCAACCGCGTCTGCCTGCCCTGCCACGCCTCGTTCGCTAGTCCCGAGGGCTTCGCCGACCATGCGCACCACTTGCCCAACGGCCCCGCCGGCTCGTGCATCGCCTGCCACATGCCCCGCAAGAACATGGCGCTCGACTACTCGCTCACGCGCTACCACCGCATCGGATCGCCGACCGATCGCGAACGCGTGGAGGGCGACCGACCGCTCGAATGCGCCTTGTGCCACGCGGAAAAGAGCGTGGCCGCGCTGGTGCGTGACATGGAGCGCCTGTGGGAAAAGCACTACGACAGGGGCAAGCTGCGCGCGCTCTACGGGGATCTGGATGCCAATGCCCTTCTCGTTACCCTCGAACGCGGACGGCCCCACGAGCAAGTCACGGCGGCCATGGCGATCGCGGAACACAAGATGAACTCGGCCGCGCCTCAGGTGGCACGTCTGCTCGCCAGCCCCTACCCTCTTGCCCGCCGTTTCGCCGCGCAGGCGCTGGCATCCATGCTTGACAAGCCCTGCACTATTGATGTCGATGCCGCCCCCGCAGACACCCTGCAGGCGCTTGCCCGCTGTGGGCTCGACTTGCCGGATCTACCGGCGACCGCGCCGCCTCGCCACCGAAGCGCTGAACCTGGCGACGAGGACTGATCCCGTTTCGATGTATCTGGCTGCATTTTTCGCGCTTCTGTGGCATCCAAGTGGGGCGTGAAGGCATCTGAACTTGCACATTGGAGACAGCGACTGCTCGCGATGCGCGCCGAGATCTTGGCCGAGGGCGACGTGGCTATCGAGCCTGTACGCAAAGACGACACCCGCGTGGGCAGCGAGGAAGATGAGCAACCCTTGGTGGAAATGAGTCAGGTCATTGCCTCGAAACGCAACCTCGCCCGCACCGAGGTGCTGGCGCGCGTGCAACGGGCCCTGGTGCGTATCGAGAACGAACCCGAGATGTTCGGGCTGTGCCGCGAATGCGAAGAGCCCATCGGCAAGCGGCTTTTGGCCGTGCCCCACGCCGAGTTTTGCGTCGAATGCCAGCAAGCCAGCGACGGTGGGCGCAAGCCTGGCCGTCGCCGGCACCTGCTTGATTTCAAATAAAGGAGATCCCTATGAGCAAGATCGACGTGGGCAAGAAAGCCCCTGCATTCAACTTGGAAGATGAAAACGGAACCAAGGTCAGCCTTGCCAGTTTGGCGGGCCAGTGGGTCGTTCTTTACTTCTATCCCAAGGACGACACGCCTGGCTGCACCGTCGAGGCCTGCGAATTCACGTCTGGACTTCCCAAGTTCGACAAACTGACCGCCGCCGTGCTCGGCTGCAGCCGGGACACGCCCGAGAGCCATCGCAAATTCATCGCCAAGTACAAGCTCAAGATCAAGCTCCTGTCCGATCCAGACCACGAGGTGATGGAGAAGTACGGCGCCTGGGGCGAAAAGAACAACTACGGCAAGAAGACCATGGGCGTGATCCGCTCGACGGTGCTTATCGATCCAGCCGGCAAGGTGGCGCACCACTGGCCCACCGTAAAGGCCGAAGGGCATGCCGAACAAGTGCGGGCGAAGCTGGCCGAGCTGGCGGACTGAGCGCGCATTGGATCCGAATCTCGGCGCGCTTCGCCGACCGTCGCGCCGTGATAGGTTTGGTGTATGCGACCACAATTCGGCGTCGCAAGAGGGCAGGAGGAGGAAATAGCTTAGCCCCGCTAGCGATCCCTTGCCCGGCATCCATTCGGCGCGCGCAAGAGCGGCCCGCCGAACTTGAGACTATCGCGAAGTCCGCATTTTCGTATACAATGCGTGCGCGGATGCGAAGGCCATGGCTCCGCGCCTCGAAGAGGCCCCCACCCAAATGAAAGGAGACCACTATGAAGAAGTTCCTCTTGTGTGCGGCGCTGGCCGCAGGAATTGGAGCGGCAGCTTGCGGCGGCAGCAGCAGCAGCTCTAATGATTCCGGCACGAACACCGTCCCGAATACGAACACCAACACCACGACGGACACCACCGGAACACACACCTTCGCGGGCTCGTGCATGATGGTCACTTCGATGTCCGCAGGCACCATGACCATCACGGTCACCGTCTGCACGGATTTCAATGACGACACCGCAGCCGCGGTCCAGGCAGGCTGCCAATCCGGCGGGGGAAGCAGCATGACGACGACGTACTCTGCGGATCATTGCCCGACGACCAACATGCTCGGCAAGTGCACGACACCGACGACTGGAAACGTCAACTACTACTACGCCGGGGGCAGCGATACGAAGACTTCGGATCAGACCGCCTGCTCCAAGAGCGGCGGCACGTGGAGCGACACGTAGAGGCACGGAGCCCCGCCCGGCACCGTTTTCCGCGAAGCCCCTGACTGTAGAGCGTCTTTGGCTTTTGGAGCGGCCACGATTCCTGGCGAAAGGGCTGTCGAGCATGAAGGCGTTCGTGCCCCGCTCAGGCACCGCAAGGAATGCGGCGACTAGGTTTTTGAGCGGGGTGCACGAAAAGCGCCACGGCCCATCGATCTGTTCGCCGCTGACCGTGCTTGCTGCGCGTGCTGGCGTCCGGACGACTTGCGCCCTGCTCGCGACCAAGTTCGGGGTGAACACTTGCTACGCCGAAGTTGCAGAGCACGAAGTTGCGGAGATCTTCCTCGGTCGTTGGATTCGGCGTACCATTGAGGCCTATGTCCAGATTAGACGACAGTTGGTCCATCCTGGTCCTGGCAGTGACCTTGACCGCCTCCTGTAGCAAACACGCCGTGTTGGCCGGGCCTGGGGGAACACTCGCTGTTGGCGCCTACTCTTCTATCGTCTATTGCGACGGCTGCACTTGCGGCGGGTCCGACAGCCTCTGCATCCCTCACTCTGTGACCGAGGTCCTCGAGCTGACCTCATCCGATCCGTCGGTGGCAGAAGTCGTCACCGGCCAGGACGTTCCGGGCGAAGGTGCCGCACAGTCTTCGCCCTTCGTGCTGGGGAAAAGTCCCGGCCAGGCAACCCTGAGCTTCAAGGGGCGCTTCGACGACGGATCGGAACGGCAGGCCAGTACGACTGTTCGCGTGGGTTCCCCTGACAGCGTCCGGCTGGTGGCGGTCTGCGACGACGGGTCCTCGGTGACCAATCTGCTGGTCAGCGTGGGCACACTGGAACAGTTCAATCTGAAGATCTACGAGGGGTCCGAGGAGCTGCAGGGTTGGCTGCCAAACGCGGTGACCGCCGACGGCGTCACCCAGGTGTTTGACCAAACGGGGAACAATCCCTACCTGTGGCGGGCGCCCGGTGCGCCGGCGGTGCTGCAACTCCAGTCGGCAATCGTCTCGAAGGTCACCGGAACGCTGACCGCGTTCGACCCTACCCAGGTGACAGACATCACCCTGCAACCATCCAGCGACGACCAGCGGAACGCCTTCACTACACCAGGCAACTTCTACGTGGAACACACAATCTCGGTCAACGGGCAGTCGATTTGCCGCCCCTTTCCGGTGGAGCTCCACGGCTCGACCCCGGCCGTGTGTTCCCGACCCCCAGACGCCGAGGACTGGACGGGGGATAATTACGGCACGCCAACAACTGCGCTCGCCGAGGGCTTGTGCACCCTCGGGGTCTCGCTGCCGGGTGGGCCTGTTCTCGCCACATACAGCTTCCCCATCTTCTTCGTGGCCACGCCTCCCGCCGGACTGGAGGTCCTCGCCAACCCTTGCGCGGTCGAGGGAGAGACCGCCTGCGAGGACGGCCACGGCAAGGTCGGGCTATGCAAGTCCAGGCACTGGGTGGATCAGCCCTCTTGTCCAGCGGACCAAGTGTGCGATTTCGTCCCCGACACGACCTCGGGCTGCATCGCCGGGACCGTGTGCGCGCAGTGCCGCGGGCTGCGCTAGGGACGAGCTGACGTCTCCCAGTCACTGTCGACAGTCCGACACAGACGTTGCCTTCGCCATGTGAAATAGATGGCCCCGCGCTCGACCAGATCGCCGACTCGCGCTTCTCGAAGATCGTCTACAGACGTGGAGTAATTGGGTCCGAGACATACGGCGTCCCGGGCGGTTCGAGCTCGTTTCGCTATTGAAGCAATGGTGGCCTGTAGCCTGGCGGCTCGCCCAATCCCTCATCGGGTTTAAGCGGCCCCGGCGGTTGCCCGCGACCTCTTTCAGGCGGTGCTCGCCTCGCCTTCCTGCAACCGTGCGGCCATCCCGCATCGTGGTGCTCTTCATTCTCCGTCAACCGCCGTCACCCTTCCCGCGTGGCCGACGTGACCTCGCTTGCGGCCGACAAACCAGAGGCCACAGCCGGGAGAATGCCCTTTTGGCTGTAGATCGGCCGGACCAACGTCCGCAGTTGGGGCAACTGCAGTGCGAACAAGCCCGCGCCGACCAGGCACACACAGCCGCCGATGGTGAGCGTGGCCGGTGCGCCGACACGGGTCGACAGCGTGCCTGCCAACAAACTGCCAAAAGGCGCGACCCCTGCGAAGGCCATCGTGTACAGGCTCATAAGCCGGCCGCGCTTATCCTCTTCGGCGATGGTCTGGAGGATGGTATTGGAAGACGCCATACTCACCATCATCCCGAATCCGGCAACAGCGATAAGCGGCAAGGAAAGGAGCATGTGGCGGGAAAACGAGAAGCCGATTAGCCCCACACCAAAGCAGGCCGCAGCAAGTGGAATTCTTTTCCCCAATCCCACAACGGAGTTGCGCGCCGCCAAGTAAGTCGTCCCAACTAGTGCTCCAACGCCAGTGCTGGCCATCAGAATTCCCAGCGTCTGTGCCCCACCGTGAAGTACATCCTTGGCGAAAACCGGCATCAGTACCGTGTAAGGCATGCCCACTAGACTGACAACCGCCAGTAGCAGCAGAATATTGCGGATGGGCAAGAACCCAAAAGCGTAGTGCACGCCTGCCTAGTTGCGGTTGTTGAGGGCGCGAAAGACTTGTCTCAGGCCCGTGGTCTTGCGCAAGGGTGTTGGTGCTGACACGAGCAGAGCTCACAACTTTCGGCGCGATGGCATCGTGCCAGGCAAAATACAGGGCATGGCTTCTGAGAATAGCATCCGTCGGCGGCCGGATTCGGTGAAGGCAAAATGGCGCTTGAACGGATTATACACGTACCTACCATTTTCGCGCCGAAGCGTTTGCCCTTGTGCGCGTGCCTACGCTCTTTCTCGTCGACAGCCGCAGCCCGGCGCACATGCACGAAGCCACCGCGATGGCCAGTGCCGGCTTGTTCGGCAGCCAAGTGGGAACGCTGCGCGAGCAAGGCCACGCCGCTATGTCTACGGGGCCGCGCATCGTTCTGGAAGACGTGCTGCCCTTTCTTGCGGCGCATGCATAGGGGATGTTCATGACAACCGTGGACACGGCGAAAGCAACCGCTCTAGAAGACACAGGAACCTGTGCTGCACGCGCTCGGGATATTCGCGGTGTCGAGGCACGATTGGCTGACTTGTGTTGCTTTCCCGCCGTTGCACGCAACCACGAGGATACTCGTATCGAGCGCGGCGGTCCCCGTGGCGACTTGACTGCCGTTTCCATCGCGGAATACGTATAGGGCCGTGCCTCCGGTCAGCGATATTGTGGCCTCGATGGTGAAGCACATGCCGGTATCGCGCTTCTCAATGTAAGTGTAGATGATCCCATCGCCGCTGAGACTGGAGACTGTCTGCTGCTTGACTCCATTCGAGTAACAGTAGCTGCTCGTCGAATCCGCGCCGGGGGTCGTGGTCGTCGTGTCATCCGAGGTACAGGTGGCAGAGGGTTGGCAGGGCAGGAAAAGAGACGCCAGACACGGTACCTCGCTGCAGAGAGGATTCGAGTCGATAGGGGCTGAATCCATCGCTCCGTGACCTTCGCTGGCCGAGGCTTCCTTGGCGTCGGGCACGCCAACGTCGGACGAACCCTTGTCGTTGGCCGCATCCGGACCACCGAATGTACCGCCGCTGCCGGCTCCGCCGGCGGCCGACGTTTTCTTGCTGCCACCTGCACCCGCCGTCCCGCCGCCAGCTCCTCCGTTCTTGCCTGCGTCGACCCCTAGGCGGAGTCCCGTGTTGTCATGGCATCCACTGGGCACGAGCATCCAGATTGCTATTGCACTTCCCAAGCAAAGACTGCGCATCGAAAAAAAGCCTCCAAGTGGCGCGATCGTCTCACTCGACGGCTCGCGGTTCAAGGGCTGATTGGCGCGCTGTCGCTATCCCGCCTTGAAAAGCCTGACCGGATGGCCTCGAATCACTGGCAGCCGCCCGAACCAGAACAGCCTCGAGCCCGACACCATCGTCTGGTACTACGATCGAGCCGAGGTCTGGCGTGCTCCAAGCTACGCCGAGGCGAAGCGGCCGATGTTCTTGCTGCTCAACTTGGCCCTCGGCGGCGGCACCTACACCAACGCCGCCGGTGACGACTATGATTGGAATCTCACGCCGAATCCCTCTGATCTTGAAGTCGCCTACGTGGCGGTCTGGGCGAGCCCGAACAGCCCGAACTACTGAACGCCGCACCCGTGCTGGGGCATGGTCGACCCGGCCGCAGGTACGTGTTTTCCTGGGTACGCACTGGAGCTTGCACAGAACGCCGAGCCGCTGCTTTAGCCCTAACGTGTATACTCCCGGCTGTGATTCACCGATTTCTACACTGTCCACCGGCGAGCGCGGTGAAGTCACCGGCCGCGGTTTGCTCACGGACGCCCAAATTGCCAGCTGGGCGACGTGCGGTGCGCGCTAACTGATGGGGAAAGAGGCTGAACTGTGGCCTTCCGTGACTCACAGGATACGAAGGAGGGGACCCATGAAGTCGAGATTCATCTTCGCTTTGATGGCAGTCGCCGCCCTCGCGTGCGGCACGAATAGCAGCAAGACGTTGCTGCCCGACGCCGCGCCCGCCAGCAAAGGCGGCGGCGCCGGGACCGGCGGTGTGCAGGGCACGGGCGGCGCTTCCGGAACCGGCGGGGTGACGGCAAGGGGCGGCGGCTCTGGAACCGGGGGCGCATCGAGCACCGGCGGCTCGCCGAGTACCGGCGGCTCGCCGAGCACCGGCGGGGTCCAGGACGCGGGGGACGCATCCATCACGGGCGGCAGCACGGGAACCGGCGCTACACCGGGTGCCGGCGGTTCGCGGACAACGGGCGGCGCATCGGACACCGGCGGCGCATCGGGCACCGGCGGCGCGCGCGGGACGGGCGGCAGCACCGGTACCGGCGGCAGAGCCGGGACAGGCGGGACGACCGGTAAGCCGGACTCCGGGTTCGACGCCGCCGATGTGGCAATTGCGGATGTTGGAGGATCGGATTCCCCCATGGACACGGGCACCAGTGAGGCCGCGTCGGCGCTCGCATGTGGATCGACCGCCCCCCCTCCTGGCAGCGTCACGGCAGGTGGCACCACCTACAGCCTGAACTGGAGCGAGGAGTTCAACGGCACCTCTCTCGACACCACCCACTGGAACAACACGGCGACCTGGTGCTGCGGCCAGGGCACGAACCTGGCGCAAAACGCCTACCTGACCGGTGGCTGCCTGGAGCTCAAGGCCGCTCAGTCCACCGGGGGCGGATACACCTCTGCCTGGGTCGACACCCAGGGCAAGTACACCTTCACCCGCGGCTATATCGAAATCCGTGCGCGCCTACCCAAGGGCCAAGGCATGTGGCCTGCGCTGTGGATGGACGAGGCTTCGGGCAATCCCGCCGCCGAATTCGACATCATGGAGATGCTGGGGAACGCCCCGACGACGATCTACGAGACCAACCACCTATGGCCGAGCGGGGGCGGTTCTGGAACCCAGGTTCACCAATGCACCTTCAAGGGTCCGGATTTCTCAGCCGGCTTCCACGTCTTCGGCTTCCAGATCCAGGCAACCCAGATCACGTGGTACGTCGACGGCGCGCAAACCTGCACGACCAACCAGGGCATCAACGTGAATCCTGTGTACCTCATGCTGAACACCGCGGTTGGCGGCCCCGGCTCGTGGCCCGGAGCCCCTGACCCGACCACGGTCTTTCCCAACACCATGGACATCGACTACGTTCGCGTTTACCAGTGAGGGGGGTTGCTGGCCGCGGGACATGTCACTTCTTCGGCTCGCCGTCGTCGCCTTCGGTTTGCAGCTCGCGGATGCGCTGTTCGGTGAGAAAGGCTCGCAAATCGTCGATTCTGGGATTGTCGGGGCGCAGAGTTTTCGCGAAGCCTTTCCAAGCCGCGGCGTATTTCAACCACAAGCGTTGCGCGTCGCGAGCGGCGGTCTTGGCGTCAGCGCGGTCAGCTTCGTCTTGGCTCAACAATGCCCGGTAGACCCGGTTCAGTTCCTTGTCCGCGTCGGCCAGGCTGCGTTTGGGCGGTGGCGCGCAGGCCTTGGATCCCCACGCTTTGACCGCGGCAAGGAAATTGCGTTGCAAGAGGTCTTCCTGACCCGTGGCCATTGCGTTGCGAATGGTGCCGTCGGCGAATTCCAGGTACAGGCGCTGGCTGTCGGCCTTGCGAAAGGCGGCGAACGCGCGCTGGAGTTCAGTGAAGCTCTTGGTTGCCTCGCTACCAAGATTCGCCCCTGCGGCCTTGAGTGCTCTCTTGGCGGCCACGTCGGCCAGGCGCAACTGAACGCTGTCGCAATAGTTGCCGTCCAGGGTGGTCTGGGCGATCTCCTTGCAGTAGTCGATGCGCGGGTAGGCCCTTTGGGGGTTGGCTTCGCGTGCGACGATGATCCTTTCCAGCGCCTCCGAGCTGGCATCGGCGTTCTCGACATGCCCGAAGGCGGCGCGCGCCTCTTTCACGCTTGCCGCCGTGCCTTCGCCATTGAGGTGCATCACGGCGACCATCATCCAGTCTCTTTGTTCGTCCGGCGTGCTCATCTCGCAAGCAAATGCATGCTTGAAATCCCGCGGCTGTCCAATGCCGAAGTAGTAGATGCCACAATCCTCGGGCTCCTCGTGCGCCAGCACAGCGGAGGACCACATGCCGCTGGCGGTTGCGGCGACCAGGGCCAACCGACGGAGCCATCTTCCGTGATTGTCCACAGCAACTGTGCGGTTTGGGGCGGTAGGAAAGACCACTTTTTGCCTACTGTATAGCATTCTCATTGCCCGATACCCCGTCCACACGCGGACCTGCCGCACTTTCTTCTGGAATGGCAAGGGCTCGGCCGGCAGACCGGTGGGCTCGAACCGTTGCAAGGCGCGCTCGACCGCCTTTTCGGATTCCCCCTATCCGCCGAACTATGGGAGGAAGCCGTGCTTCCGAGCCGCCTCGCGCCTTGCTGTCCGTCCTGGCTCGACTCAGTATTTGCCCGGACGCAAGAGCGAGGCTGGGACCTCGCCAGCGTACGAATACCCGTACGCTTCCCAGTAGCCAGTGAGCGCGTGATCGGTGACCTCGATACGCGAGAGATATTTGGCGTTCTTGTACCCGTACAAACGAGGCACCACCAACCGCACCGGAAAACCGTGCGCCAGCGGCAGCGTGGATCCGCCGACGCCGTAGCCGAGCAAGGTGTGCGGCTCGCGCGCGACGCTCATGGGAAGCGATTCACTGTACTCCCCACCCACGCTGTAGAAGCTGACATACGTGGCGGACGTAGCAGCCCCGGCCAAGTCCAGCGCGCTCGCAAGCGGCACCCCGTTCCAGGGCACGTCGAAGACCGACCAACCTTCGACACAATGAAAGTCGGTGACTTGGTCCTGCCGGTCGAGGGCAATGAGATCGACGAAACGAAGCGAGATTGGGTTGCTGACCATGCCGTCGACTGTAAGCGTCCAGCCGGCCAGGATGTCGACCAGGTTTTGCGCATCCACCGTGTTCTCGTACCAGGTGTCGAAGATCGGGTCGGTGCCAGAGCCGGGTTGGAAGTCGAAACCAGATGCGCCCGCCGCCTCGGCCGCCCCATCCGCGTTCCCGGCCCCGGCATTGGGCCGCTGACTATCCGCGATGCTCGTGCCCAGGCACGCCGCGAGCACATCGCCGCCGAGGGCCAGGACAGTTGAGTTTCCGAGCCAGCGCAGCACGGTCCGTCGCTCGATCATAGTTTGCGCAATGATGGGGGGCTCGCGTGGCTTCACGGATCCTTAGATGCGTCTGTGAAAAGCGCGGTTCATAGTAGCAGGTAGTCATTGGTTACTTTCTCGCCCGAGAGGTAATCCAACATGCTCACCCTGCAACAAACATGGTCGTCCGTGATGGCCCACACCCCGTGCTTGCCCGCGGGTGAGGTAGCCATAGCCGAGGCGCTCGGCTGTGTGCTGGCCGAACCCATCCTCGCGGATCGCGACCTGCCCCCCGCTGACCGCTCGGCCAAAGACGGCTTTGCCGTGCGCGCGGCGGATCTGAGAAACGCGCCCGTCACCATGCCCATCACCGGCGAGGTCGCCGCCGGATCGCCCGCCCAGCCGCCGGTGGCCGAGGGCGCCTGCGCGCGCATCTTCACCGGCGCCAACCTTCCGCCAGGCGCCGACACGGTGGTGATGATCGAGAGCACGCGCGAAGCTGGCCCCGGCCGGGTCACCTTCACCGTCGGCGAGAGCGCGGGTGCACACATTCTGCGGCGCGGGGAGAACGCGCGGCAGGGCAGCGAGCTGGTCTCCGCGGGCTGCGTGCTCGGCGCCATTCACATTGGGTTGGCCGCATCCGCTGGGCGTACTACCCTGCGCGCGTTCCGCAAGCCGCGCGTCTCGCTGGTCACCACCGGGCGCGAGCTGCTCGATCCAGGAATGCCGGCGGGCTCGCACCAGGAGCGCGACTGCAACGGCCCCATGCTGGCCGCCGCGCTCACGGCTGCGGGATTCCCCATCGTAGACGCCCTCCAGGTATCCGACGATCTCGATGCAATCACCCGGACTTTGCGCCAGTCGCTTGCGACCGCGGATGCGGTCGTGCTAAGCGGCGGTGTCTCCGCGGGGGCATACGACTTCGTTCCCGCGGCGGTGACTGCGGTCGGCGCGCGCACGCTGGTTCACGGTGTGGCCATAAAGCCGGGCAAGCCGTTTCTCTTTGCGCTCGCTCGCGAAGATCGGCCGATCTTCGGTCTGCCTGGCAATCCGCTGAGCGCCGCCACCTGCCTTCACGAATTCGCCCTGCCTGCCTTACGGCGAATGTCGGGCTGGCCCGAGGCGGACTGCCGCCCCCTTGTGCGCGCGCGGCTGTGCGAGGCGGTGGCGAGCACGGCCGGCTGGCAACATTACGTGCTGGCCAAGCTGGCGTGGACGTCCTCGGGCGCCGAGGTGACGCCCGTCCCCAGCCGGAGTTCCGCCGATCTCGTGACCGGTGCGCGCGCCGACGGCGCCATCGTCGTGCCCGGGGACGCGGCTGGCCTCGACCGAGGCGCGCTGGTTGACTTTCGTCCGTGGCGGGTGTGGCCATGACGATGCTCCCCGATGCTGCCGGCATAGCCCTGCGAGTCTCGGTCACGGATCGCTGTCCCCTGCGCTGCGTGTACTGCCGACCGCAAACGCCGGTTGAGTCATGTCGCACACCCGACGTGCTGCAGGCGTCGGACATCGTGCGCTTGGTGCGCGTGGCCCAGGCCGCGCTGGGGGTGGCCAAGGTCCGCCTCACCGGAGGCGAGCCGCTCGCCCGCGGCGACATCGTC
>Ga0265342_10001819_pt1 | contig 19380 bp, 16 predicted proteins | sample 4CB327metaG_FD_203125 | JGI IMG/M metagenome (GOLD analysis project Ga0265342, IMG submission 203125) | Rhizosphere microbial communities from Carex aquatilis grown in University of Washington, Seatle, WA, United States - 4-CB3-27 metaG | ecosystem: Host-associated > Plants > Roots >...
CGGCCAGGTATTCCAGGATGCGCTTCTTGACCTTTTCGAGGTCGTAGTGATCCGCGTTCAGGATGTCGCGCGCCGCCGGAATGTCCAGCTTGTCCTCGGTGACGATCGACCACGGCAGTTCGACCAACCATTCGAGGTAGGTCCGCGTGACCGTGTATTCGGCCGAAGACGGCTGCATGACCTTGAGACGCTCAAGCTGTTTGAGCGCGACCTTCTCGCTGTCGGCCGGCATCTTGGCCGTCGCGATCTTTTCGCGGAAATCGTCGAGATCGCCGCCCGACTCGTCGATCTCGCCCAGCTCTTCTTTGATGGCTTTGAGCTGCTGGCGCAGGACGTACTCGCGCTGGTTGCGCCCCATCTCTTCCTGCACCTGGGTGTTGATCTTCTCGCGCACCTTGAGCACCTCGTGCTGGCGCGACAGGAACTGCAGCACGCGCCGCAGGCGCGCCTTGAGATCCAGGATTTCCAGGATCTCTTGCTTTTCGTCGACCTGCACATCGAGGTTCGAGGTGATGAGGTCGGCGAGCTGGCCTGGTTCGCTCACGCTGTCGAGCAGCGACGATGCTTCCTTGGGCAGCTCGGGCATGAGTTTGATCACGCGCTTGGCGACGTCCTTCACGTTCACCACCAAGGCGTCAAGCTCGGCGGAGCTTCCGGGCGGATCGGGCAAGACTTGAACCTTGGCTACCATATAGGGATCCTGCATGCCCAGTTCCAGCATGCGCACGCGCGAAACCCCCTGCAAAATGACGGAGAAGCTATCCTTGGCCAACTTGATGACCTTCAAGATACGGGCCGCGCAGCCAACCGTGTAGAGGTCGGCCGGCCCGGGCTCCTCGACCCGCGCGTCGCGCTGGGTGACGATGCCGATGATGGGCTTCTCCTTTGCGATGGCCTCCTCGACCAGCTTCACGGATTTCTTGCGCCCGACGTCGATGGGGATGATCGAATTCGGGAACAAGACGGAATTGCGCAGGGGAAGGATCGGCAAGAACTCGGGAATCTCGATCGGCCCCTCAGGAATAGACTTCTTCGGTGACATTGCACAAATCGTAGTACGCACCGAACCCGGCCGCGACAAGTATTCGCAGCGAGAAAGTAAGAAAGAATTCACCACAGAAGCGCAGAGAGCACAGCGGGCTGGGAACGAAGAAGGTGTTCGGATCTAGAATCCGGGAACCCCTTCCTTTCCGGGCTCTGCGCTCTCAGTGTCTCTGCGGTGACCCTCTACCTCCGCTTTTCGGGCTGGCCGGGCTTGGGGACGGCGGTGCCGGACTGGTTCGATTGGCCGGGCATGCCTGCTTCGCGTTTCACGCCATGGTGGGCCAAGATCTTGGCCTCGATCTTCTTGGCGATGTCGGGATGATCGCGCAGGAACTGCTTCGCGTTCTCGCGCCCCTGCCCGATGCGCTCGCCCTCGAAGGCGAACCACGCGCCCGACTTCTCGACGGCCTCGCACTCGGAGCCGAGATCGACCAAGTCGCCCTCGTGGCTGACGCCCTCGCCGTACAGGATGTCGAACTCGACCTCGCGGAAGGGTGGTGCCATCTTGTTCTTGACCACCTTGACGCGCGTCCGGTTGCCCACGACTTTTTCGCCATCCTTGAGCGCTCCCACCCGCCGGATGTCGAGGCGTACGCTGGCGTAGAACTTCAGCGCGTTGCCACCCGTGGTGGTTTCGGGATTGCCGAACATCACGCCGATCTTCATGCGGATCTGGTTGATGAAAATGACCAGGGTGTTGGACTTGGAGATGGTGCCGGTCAGCTTGCGCAGCGCCTGGCTCATGAGACGGGCCTGCAGGCCCACGTGGGAATCGCCCATCTCGCCTTCGAGCTCTGCCCGTGGGGTCAAAGCGGCCACCGAGTCCACCACCACAACGTCCACCGCGCCCGAGCGTACCAGCATCTCGGTAATTTCCAGCGCCTGCTCGCCGCAATCGGGTTGGGATACCAGAAGATCGTCGGTCTTCACCGCCAGCTTGCGCGCGTAGCCGACGTCGAGCGCGTGCTCGGCGTCGACGAAGGCACAGATACCACCCGAACGCTGCGCCTGCGCCACCACGTGAAGCGCGAGCGTGGTCTTGCCCGAGGATTCCGGACCGTAGATTTCAACAATGCGACCGCGCGGCAGCCCACCCAGGCCGAGAGCGATGTCGAGCCCAAGGGCGCCTGTGGGAACGACGGCCACCTCGGGCGGGGCGATGTCGTCGCCCAGGCGCATGATGCTGCCCTTGCCGAATTGTTTTTCGATGGTGGAAACCGCCAGGTCGATGGCCCGGTCGCGGCCGGCATCGCGTGCTGCCGGCGCCTTGACGGCGTCGGTCTTGGTTTCCTTGTGCTCGTTTCGTTCGGTAGCCAGATTCGTTGCCATTTCTTCTCCCTGAATCACATGAAATACCGGCGAGCCATGTCGAGCGCATGGTACGCAGCCGCCCTGCGAATGCGTTCGCGGTCGCCGGAGAATAGTTTGCTGACGGACTTGGTCGGGCGCGGGCCAGCGATGGCGAAGCACACCGAGCCCACCGGCTTCTCGCCTGGCGTGGGTCCCGCCGGCACGCCAGGACGTCCATCCATCCTGTTGCCGGCGACGCCGGTGATCGATACGGCGATGGTGGCGCCGGTCAGATTCCGCGCCGCTTCGGCCATGGCACGCGCGCAGGGCTCGCTGACGGCACCATGCTCGGTGAGCAGCTCGGCGGGAATGCCGAGGAGCTTGGTCTTGACGTCGTTGGCGTAGGCCATCACGCCGCCCAGGAAAAAATCGCTCGCCCCGGGCTCCGAGGTCAGCAGCTGCCCTGCGTAGCCGGCGGTGCAGGATTCGGCCAGCGCCAACGTCGCACCCGCTTCGCGCAAGGTCTTGCCCACCACCATGGGAAAGGTTTCCCCGTCGATGCCGTAGATGCCTTGGCCGATGCGCTTGCGCAACTCGTGGTCGACTTGTTCGAGCACGGCCTGGCTTTTGGCGAAGTCGCTGGTGCGCACCACGATCTTGACGTGGTTTTCGGGCGAGGCGGTGCGGAAGTGCACGGTCACATCCGGGATGTTCCCAAGCAGGCCAACCAAACGGTGATCGATGTGCGATTCACCCATGCCGTAGATATGGAACGTACGGACCGCGGCTTGCGGCACGCCGTGCTCGTTCATGCGCTGAACCAGACGCGGCATGCACTGAGAAAGGAAAATGCTCTCCATCTCGCGGGGAATTCCCGGTAGGAAATAGGCATCAGCCTCGCCGACGCGCAGGCAGAACCCCGGCGCGATGCCGGCCGCGTTCAGAAAAGCCGTTGCCCCCGCCGGAATGCGCACTTGCCGCAGGTTGTTGGGGGTCAGCGCGAAACCGTGGGCAGAAAAACGCTGCTTCATGGCTTCCAGCGAAGCTGCGTGCTCGGTCACGCCCACGCCAAGCAATTCACAAACCACGTCCACGGTCCGGTCGTCGTCGGTTGGCCCGAGTCCGCCGGTGGCCACGATTACGGCCACCTCGCCGGCGAGACTCTCGATGGCGGCCCGGATATCGGCCGGCGTGTCCGAAACCACTCGGTGCGCGCGCACGTCGTAGCCGGCATCGAACAGCCGGTCCGACAGAAATGCGGCGTTGGAATTCGCAATCTCCCCGCGCAGCACTTCGTCGCCGATGGCCAGAACCGCGGCCGTTCCGGCCGGCGCCTTCGCCCTCGCTGCCACACCCTGCGCGACGACGGCGAGGGGCTCGCTCTTGGGCTTGGTCACCTTGCGACTCACGGCGCCCGCCTTGCGGGTGCCGCTGGAGGCCGCCACTCGTTTGGCAACCTGCTTGATCGGTTTGCGCGCTTGGCTGGCCGTACCCCCGCGGAACTTAGACATTTGTTCAGTACCTTAGCGAGCACCCTTGCCCCAGTCAACAACCACCGACAGAATCTCAGGAATCGTTCAACAAGGTTGACAAGAAGCCACCTCCGACGGTCAACTGTTCCCTGCTCCCCATGCGAATCCGCTACGCTGCCAAGACGGATCAAGGACTCAAGCGCAACCACAACGAGGACTACTTCTGCCTCATCGAGGAGGAGCAGCTTTTTCTCGTGGCGGACGGCATGGGCGGGCATGCCTGTGGCGAGGTCGCCTCCAAGATGGCCGCCGATGTGGTCCGGGAATTCTTTGCGAGAACGCGCGACGAGGACGTGACCTGGCCGTACAAGATGGACCACACCCTGTCCGTGCTCGAAAACCGGCTGAACGTCGGCATTCGCCTGGCCAACAAGAAGATCCACGAGTCGGCGTCCAGGGACGTACGCTTGAGCGGCATGGGCACCACGGTGGTCATCGGCCAGGTCGCCGACGATCGCTTCTATGTGGCACATGTAGGGGATTCGCGCTGCTATCGCGTCAGGGAGGGACAGGTCAAGCAGCTGACCCGCGACCACTCGCTGCTGGAGGACTACAAGGAAGCCCGGCCCGGCATGAGCGATGAGGAGCAGCGTAAGTTCCCGCACAAAAACGTGATTACCCGCGCCCTCGGCATGCGCGATACGGTGCAGGTGGACATCACCTCCGAGGAAATACAGGACGGCGACATCTTCCTGCTGTGCTCGGACGGTCTGTCAGGCATGGTTCCGGATGCGAGCATGCCCGAGCTCCTGAAAGTCGATGGAGATCTGGACGCTGCCGTGAATAAGCTGGTAGCTGCTGCCAACGCCGCCGGCGGTACCGACAACATCACGGTGTTGGTGCTGGAGTGCCGGCAGAGTTAGTTAGAGCGTATCGGCCCACAGGTTCGCGACGCGCTCTACTGTGGGCAGGCCTTCAGCTCCACGGTATCGCTGCCGCGCGGGCCGAAGCGCTTGAACACGCTCCACCGAGCCTTGCTGCCCAGTTTCTCCACAAGCGGCAGCACTCCGACCGCTAGCCGCTCGGGTTCAGCCCCGCGAAGGACGATGTCGGGGCGGCCTTCGAAAGCCGCCTCGAACTCAATGCGAACACGCGGCCCTTGCGCCTGGGCAAGTTCACGCAGCCCGGCGACCAACCCCGCCGTGACCGCATCGGGAATCGGTCCGGCTTTGCTCCGGCATTCGCGGAGCAGGACTCCTCGATCGAGATAGGAAGGCTCGTGCGGGTGGGTGCGTTCCCACGACGGAAGCGCCACCGGCGGATCGGGCGGCCGCTGGAACCACCCCTGCGGAATGGTCAGAAAGATAGCGCCACGGTCTTCCAAGCCAATGACCAAGCGGCCGTCCGGCGCCTCCGCCAACGCCACCACCCGCGTGTCCGCCAGCATGGGGATCGCGGGGTGCACCTCGTCCGCATGCTTTTGATCGCGCAACACCCACAGCCCGCGACCGCCCAGCCACAACCGCTTGGTTCCGTCGCGCATGAACAGACTGACTTCATCGCCAAGTCCCTCGGGCTTCAGCAGCTCGCAATTTCCCCACTTGACGTTGAAGCCACAAAGACCTTGGTCGGTGGCCAGCAACAACTCTTCCTTGCGGTTTCCCCAAATCGTCAGGTCGCGAATGAGCAGGCGACGTCCGTCCAGCTTGACCGGGACTTCGTCGATGAGGGGCACACCTCCAGCCTCATTACTGTCAAGCCGTACCAAGGACCAGCTCGGCGCCGCGGAAGGCAGGCCGTAGAAGGGCGAGGCAAGGGTTTCGGCGAAGTGGAGGGGCTCGCCGATGGCGGAGTTGAAGTGACCGTGGCCCAAGGCGGCAGCCGAGCCGCGGCCGCTGGCGACATTGCCACCGCCCCCGGTCATGACCGATCCCGCGCGCATCACCATGTGCCAGTGACCACCCGAAAAACTCCACAGGCCCTGGTCGTCCACATTCCAAAGCTGCTTGTCTGGCGTTGCAAATGTATCGTCGGGTTCGATGGGCAATTCCTCGCGGCCGAGCACGGTCAAGACTTTGCCATCCCAACGCGCAGTCAGAAAGACGTCACGAAGGCCGTGGATATGCCCCACGTAGTTGCGAGGCGGTCCTGCCTTCGCGATCACGTAGCTGACTTCCCCCTCGATGGGAATGGTGGTCATGGCCACCCACAGCCGCTCCTTTTCGCCCGCCCTCGGCAAGCCCATGAGCTCGGCCGGAGGCATGATGGGATCGGGAAGGGGATGCCATCCGCCACCGTTGTAGAACAGCGGCCCACCGTCGCCGTAAAACGCCATGCCGCTGGTCAGACGAACGATCTCAGCGGGTCTGGAAACCGAATTCTGCCCGTCGAGCAAGTGACGGCGCGTAAATTCGGAGGTCACCTCCATGAATCCGCCACGTGCCAGCGTGAGCAGGACGCGGTGACCGATGTCGTGCGCCTGGCCGAGCGCCACCATGGCATCACTCTCGCGGTGTCCAGCCACCAGGGCATCGAGCGGTTGCCAGTGGGTCAGGCTCGTATCGCTGACAGACACTCCGTCATGGGAGACCACCAGGACACGCTGAGGTTCAAGCTCTTCAAGCACGTGCGTGATTGGCATGGAGGGTGCGGACTGCACCGAGTGTTTTCCGCGCTCCCCATGTAAGAGAATCGGCTTTTGCCCTGGCAACAACCGAACGACATAGCTCGCCATCTCGCCCGCGCCCTCCGCCCCGCCGAAAGCCCAGATCTGTCCGTCGGACAGCTCGGCAAAGCCACGCAAGCCAGGCCACCCGCCTTTCCACGCGACCTCCTTGCGCGTGCCCGCCGCAAGGTCGAGAACGTGTACCTTGCCCTCGACTGCGAACCAAAGCCGATCCTTGCTGTCGAGGAACAGAACCGGCCGGTTGCCCACCTCATAGGTGCGGCCCTGCCCCTCGTCCCGGACCAACACCTTGCCTTCAAGGTCGGCCTCGGGCTGGAAAGCGATGACCAGAGCGCCGCCTTGGGAGCGGATGCCAATCCAGCGTGGCTGGCCGGGCACATCGGCGACCTCCTCGATGCCTAGGTCGCTGGCAGAGACGCGAACAATGGAACCATTCGAAATACCGGCAAACACATGGGTCTGGTCGGCCGGGCCCAGGCAGGTGGACCGGCGATGCAGGACCTTCTCCCGACGCACCTTGAAGGATTCGGCGTCGAAGGCCACGAGGTTCCCGGAGGCTGCTAGACCGAGAATTTGCGATCCCAGCACGCGGCTGTCCACGATGGCATTGTGATCGAAGTGATACTCGATGCCCAACCTGGGCGGCTCGGGCTTGTGCTTGATCTTGAAAACCACACGCTGCGGATGCCCGCTCTCCTCGCCTTCGTCCTCTAGTCCCGACGGCGGCGAAAACACGAAGCTGACCGCGGCAATGGCAACCGCTCCCACCAGGGCGATGATGAGCCAGCGCTTGCTTCGTCGAGGTGCCTTGGCTTGCTGGTCTGGGGGAACGTCACTCATGCGGGGGTCGGACTAGGATACACGAGCCGCAACTATAGGAAACGGGGGACACGCGCTTGTTTTTTCGGCTTGAGGACCCTGAAGAATTCCTCCGAGCCCCAGGCCAGGCAGTCCAGCGCATCGTCATTGATCTCGCCATCCTCGCGCAGAACGCCGTGCTGGGCATGAACCTTCACGATTTCCGCGACAAAAAGATCATGGCTGCCCAGCGGTAAGGTGTGCCGAACCTGGCATTCAAGGTTGATCGGGCATTCGGCGATGAGTGGCGCCGCGACGATGGAAGAAGGGAATTTGCCCAAGCCCAAGGCAGCGAATTTGTCGCTTTCCCGACCGGAGGTCGTGCCACACACTTCGATCACCTGGATCTGTTGCGAGGTCGGAATGTTGACCACGAACTCGTGGGTCGCGCTGATGGTGCCGTGGCTGTGGCGCGATTTGCGTAGTGACACGGTGACCATGGGCGGCGTCGTACAGGCGACCCCGGCCCAGCTAATCGTGATGATGTTGTCTTTTCCTTCGCCGTCACGCGTAGTCACCAGCAGCACTGGTCGAGGAAAAAACCATGGTCGGGGAGTGGTCTTCTTCTTCATGTGGAATTAGCCAAGGTGAAGCAGATTACCACCGAGACGACGAGATTCCATTCTAGGCAGACGATCGTTTCGCAGTCGGAACGTTCGAGAAACCCAACTCGAGCTGTCCGCGAAAGCTCGGCGAGGACCCAATCCCGAAAAATTTGTAGGCCAGCTAATGACTGGATCGGGGCGTGGTCGACGCGCTCCTGCCCCGTTGTTGTACCCAGTAGGCGGCCGCTCCCAGTCCCAAAGTGGCAATCCCGATAAGGCCCTCGAAGGGGCGCTGCACGACGGTGAAGATGGTCGAGCCCACGACGAACGCGAGAAATAGGCCAGGTACCCACGGCCAGCCCGGCACGTGCAAGACTGGCCCCTCCTTGAGGCGCAGTCGGCACAGTCCGATGATGGTGGCAACCATGCTGATGCCCAAGGTGAACCCAACGTAGGTCAGAATGCGTTCGAAGGTTGCCGTCCACAGTGCCAGCAGCCCGAGCGCGAGCTGCGCTACCAACGCCAGACGCGGCGGTCGGCCGGCCGATGCGGCAAAGAACCTAGGAAGTAGCCCATCGGTCGCCATGCGTGCGGCCACCTGCGGCCCGGTCATGGTCAGCGCGGACACGCACAGGGCCAGGGCCAGCGCAACCAGGGCCGACACCGCGGCGGCCAAGCGTGGCCCCCCCACGGCAGCGGCCGCCACATGAGCCACATCGATCCGTCCGGACAACGCCCCTACCGGCGCAGCGAACACGAAGAAGGCGTTCAAGGCCATGTACAGGATGGTGACGATCGACGTTCCCAGGATGAGCGAGCGAGGCAAATTGCGTTTGGGATCCTTGACCTCGCCACCGATGTACACGGCGCCGTTCCAGCCCAGGTAGCTGAACGACACCAGCACCAGTGCCAGTCCCATTTTGCCCAAATGGCCTGCCACCGGCGTGGTGTGAAATCCGCTTGGGTACAGACGCCCGAGCCCGAAAGACGCAAACAGGGTGATGAGCACGACCTCCGCTACGACGATGGCGGCCTGAATGCGCGCGCCCAGGGACACCGAGCCGAAATGGAGAAACGAAGCCCCGACCATGAGCACGCTGGCGACCACGTGCGGACTCACTCCGGCGGGCAGCCAAGGTCGCAGGTACTCGGCGAAAGCAAAGGCCAGCGCCCCCAGGGGCACCGCGAAACCGACGATGAGCGATAGCCAACCCGCCACATAGGCTGCCATCGGATGGAGGGTACGGGACAGAAAGATGTACTCGCCTCCCGATTCCGGAATTCGCTGGGCCAGGGCGCCGTAACAAAGTGCTCCCAGAAGTGCGACGATGCCGCCGAGGAGCCAGGTTAGAAGCACCAGCCACGGCGATCCGAGTAGGTCCATGAGAATCCCGCTGGTGGTGAACACACCGGTTCCCACCATGTTGGCCACCACCAGTGCAGTGGCAGCGCCTGGTCCCAATCTTCGCTCGCCGTCGCTCATCGAAGGTCAGTACAGCACGGCCGGTCACCCGCGGCGATAGTGTTTTCGGCCTTATCGACGTTCCCGGTTCTCAACACACGCCAAGAATGCCAGCCAGCGCTGCTGTTGGGCCTTGCTGGCGTGCACGAATTCCACGCCCACGCCGAACTTGGCGTGTTCCCTGTCCTCGTTTTCGTAGACACGTATCACCCGTCCATGAGCCTCCACTCCCTCGGCGCCATAGGAGATGGACAGGCGCAGGACATCGCCCACCGCAAGCAGCAGAGACGTCCCGAGTAACAGCCCCGTGGCACTCAAATTCTCTGTCCAGCTCGGCATGTCCTCCAGCCCGAGCGACGAGGTGACCGAAGACGTGACCACGCGTACCAACACCGGCAGCCTCGCCACGATCCGGATTGGACGAGAGTCACTTCCCCTCGGCGACAACCGCTTGAAGGTGATGGTGACCGGCGGCCCCGTGGCAACGCGCAGGATGTGACCACTGGCAGTGAACTGGCCCGCCTGGTTGCGGTAGCGTACCGTCGCCTGCGCCTCGGATTCAAGGCCCTTGGGCGGGGCAAGCAATTCGGGGAAGGTCAGCAGCACTTCACTCGGCCGCATGCTGAGGACGAAGCCACTCAGGAGAACCGGTGTCTGAAGGTCTTCCATCGAAACCTCCACCCACTGTCCTGCGACGAGTTGACTATCCATATTTCTTTTTCACCTTGAGTGGCCGTCCGCGCTGGCCCAACCGCTGCCCGATAGCCGTTGGTCCGCGCTCCCCATCCCATCGGTACTTCCAGGGGAATCTTGACCGGCAAGGGCACGAAATCCCAAGCGCCTTGTCATGAAGCGCGCCGCGCCATCGCCACCTCGGAGGCCCCAACGACACGGTGTCCGTGATTTCTCGCACTTGCTCTATTTTGCAAGGCAGTGCAGTTTACCGCCTTCCCAACACTCAAGTAACAACTCTGGAAGGGTTGTTACGAACTTCCGCGATGAGCAACGTCGGGCAAAGCCCATGCGCAAAGGCCGCCGTCACTCACGCGCCTCCCCAGCAAAGGATCTCAGCCCGTGCACGAGCTCATGGACTTGTTCCACAAGATTTACAATGTTCAGGCCATCATCACTTGGGGTGGCATGGCCGCGCTGGTTGCGGTCGTGTTCTCCGAAACCGGGCTGCTGGTGGGGTTCTTCCTGCCGGGCGATTCGCTGCTGGTGACCGCAGGCGTGTTCTGCACCTCGGCCAACCCCACCGGAAAGCCCCTGCTCAACATCCTGTGGCTCAACCTCGCGGTTGGCATCGCCGCAGTGATCGGCGACCAGGTGGGCTTCTATATCGGACGAAAGACCGGGCCCAAGCTCTTCAATCGCGAGAATTCCCTGCTCTTCAACAAGAAGCACCTGGTGCGCACGCACGAGTTCTACGAGCGCCACGGCGGCAAGACCATCATCATCGCGCGCTTCATGCCCATCATCCGCACCTTCGCGCCCGTGGTCGCCGGAGTGGGCACCATGAACTACCGCCGCTTCATCAGCTACAACGTCTTCGGCGGCATCGGCTGGGTCTTCAGCATGACGGGAATCGGATATGGGCTTGCATCGGTGTGGCCGGACGTGACCAAACACATCGAAAAGCTTATCATTCTGATCATCTTCCTCTCGCTGCTTCCCGGCATCATCGGATACCTGCGCAGCTACTCGGCCAAACGGAATGAAAAGCCCGCAACCTGAAAAGAAACGCGCCACCCCACCGCCCAGGACCAAACCCACAGCAAAGACCATCCCGCCGGCGGCCAGCAAGCCGCCCAAGGTCGCCTTTCCGAAGAAGAACCAGCCGCCCACGGCGGCCGCCTTTGCCGCGCGACTGCCCCTGAGTCTCGGCAAGCGTTTCGAGATGGTTCGATCCTATCTGCTTCGGCAGAAGGACGTCAGGGAGGATGTGTATTTCTACGGCCCCAAGACCGGCTGGGCGTTGCGCTACCTGATCGGTGAACAGCCGCTGTGCTCGCTGCTCCTGCACGAGGATTCGCCCGTGGGTATCGTCGCGCTTTCCGCGTCTACCGCGGCAGCCGTGGACTGGAAGAGCATGTCGCCGGTTGGTCAGCTCGCCCACAAACACGCACACGGGAGCCCGGCCATGCTGTGGCTGGACGTACCTTTGGCGGGAAACGGAGCCGCCGATCTCAAGGCCGTTCTACGTGTGAAGCTGGCGACGTTGTAGTGGGAATCCCTGAGAGGGATGCGTCAAATCCGTTCGAAGAGCACGATAAAATTGTCGGCCTCGGCCTGCCAGTGCCATTCCCAGAAGATCTCCGCCGGACGGTACACAGCCAAGAACTCCGGCTGAACGAAGAGTGCGGTTTCACCAAGCCAATAGCCCGGATGGTACCACACGCCCGCAGTGCCAGGCCTCGTGCGGGTGTTGAGGACCACGACGCGCGGCTTGCGCGATAGCACATAGGCCGCGTCGAACTTCTGATGAAGCCCGCCTTCGACCTCGTGGGCAATGTGCCGATCCGCAAGTCCGGTCATGTCGAGCGCTGGGTTGGGCAAGGCCCAGGGCAAGGCGCCAGCGTGATTGACGGCCACGAGCGAGTCGGCGGGGTACCTGCTCGCAATGAATCGAGCGGCGGCAAATGCAGCGGAAACCATCGTCCCCTCTTGGAAAGCGGTCTGCGGCAGGCTCCGGCCAGCGAACGCATCGGCGAGCAGTGAGGGACTGGGCAAGAAGCCCGAACCCGCGAGCGCGCAAGTCAGGGAAAGAACCAAGCGCCGGCTCCGGGGTGCGCGTGCAATGCCCGCTACCGCGAGCGCCACCAGCGCAGGCACCCCTGGAAGCAGCATCCGCCCATGCCACATCCAATCCCCACCCGCCACGACCACCACGGCGAGAGCCAGGGTCAAAAAGGCAAGCGCACAGCGAATCTTCCGATCCACCATCCCGGCGAGCCAGAGCGCGAGCGCGGTCCCCAAAAGCAAGCCAAGCGCCCACGAAGCATAGAGGATGCCCAACTCCAACCTGAAGAGCAGCGGCCCCGTTGCCTTCGCGTAGTAGGTATTGGGCAGCCAATCGCCGTAATAGCCGCGTCGAAAGAGGCACCAAGCCAAGGCCGGCGCGAGGCCAAGGGCTAGCAAGCTCGTCCGCGCCGCAGCCCGCCCATGCGCCAGGCGGGCGAGAACGGCCAGCGCGCAGGCAAGGAGTGGTCCCTCTGGCCGCGCCACGCCCAGAAGTGCCGCCGCCAGCGCCCATCGCCACGCGGTCGGCGAGGTCAGGCTCCACGCCGCGAAGGTCACGAGTGCGGCAAACAACGTGGTTTCGAGTCCACTTGGCGCCCAAAAGTACAGTGGGTAGACGAGCGAAGCAGCAGCGCACGCAGCCGCGGCGGCCACCCGACTCTTCACCAAGTCGAGGACGAACCGGTGCACGAGCACGATGCACAAGGCCGAGCACGCAAGGCCGAGTACGCCAGCGAGCGTAGGCAGCGCAGCCCCCACCATCCTGCCCAGCACCAGCATACCGAGCCACAGAGGCGAGGAAAAGCCCTCGACGCGCTCGCCGCGATTCCACACCGGCCCCCACCCGGCGGCGATGTTGTTCGCATAGCGGAAGGTGATGAACGCGTCATCGCAGATCTGCTGCCAATGGTAGCGAGTGAGCACAACGAAAACCAGGAGCGCAAGTCCGAGCAAGGCCTGCTCGGCCATACGGTCCAGATTAGGTCTTCGAGACGTGGCGTCCTGCAAGCGCCATATCCTACTGGAAGGCGAAGGTCCCCCCTTCTCCCCTGCTCTACTTGGCCTTGGGTTTATTCGGCACGGGCAAGGGGCGCGTGCGGGGGTGGCGCACGTTGAAGGCCGGCTTCTGGTTCGGGTCGCAATTGGGACCGAAGCCATCCGCTTTGAAATCGTAACCCAATCGGCCCCGCATCGAGCCCTTGACGGCCTCGATCTCCACGTTGTGCTGGCCAGCGCGCGCCGGCGAGCAGTACGAGAGTAGGTAGTAGCGGCGTGAGAAGCCCTCGATGCGCGCACCAATCTCGTCGAAGCCGCGGCGAATGTCCGCCGGGTTCTTCGAGGTGAAGGTCCCATTGCGACCGATGGCGCGGATCTCCTGGTCGTTGACCTCCGAGCCCACGGCGATGGCATAGACCTCCACATCGACTTCGTCGAGCACCGTGTGCAGGGCATCGCGCGAGACGCGGGCGGCGTGATCGGTGCCGTCGGTGAACACCACCAACGTCCCAAAACGCAGCGGGACCGGCGACTGGCTCATCTGATGGTCGAGAAGCTTGATGGCCTCGACCACGGCACCATTGAGATTGGTCGATGGATCCTTGGACTGGAACCCGGCGAACGCCCGCAGGGTGCCCTGAGGATCCCCGCCACCGAAAGGAACGACCTGGGTGACGTGTGGGCTTCCGTCGAAGGCGAAGATGCCGAGCTTCTGGTAGCGCCCCACCTGCTGGGCAAACGAGGCTGCCCCGGACACGACCTTGTCCAGGTCTGGCGAGCCAACCACGCTTCCGCTCATGTCGACGAGCAGCAAGGTATAGTGCGCGGCTGCCACTTCCGGCTGCAGGATGGTCTGTCGGCTTTCAAAGACCGACACCGGCTGGCCGTCCTCGTAGATGTGAAAGTCGGCCGGCGTCAGATTTGGGACGGGGTCGCCCCGGGACGTGTCCACGGTGAAATAGACGGCAATGTTCGACGGCCGCTGCACCGAGCGGTCGACCATTTGCAGCTTCAAACTGGCGCAGCCGAAAACGAGGCTGGCCGACGCCAAAAGCAAAAGACGGAAGAATTTCGCATGCATGCCGCAGAGTATAGACCTGGCACAAGCAGGAAAAACAAGGCATCTTTCGCGGGGAAGGTCCTCCCATCCGGCATTCCTCGGACGAGAGCTTCCCCGAAAATCTCAAGCGTCGGAGCTGCCCATGGCTGCATTTGGAAACCTAACGCTTTTAGTCTCCTTTGTCGTTGCCACGCTGGCCGGTGTCACCTCGTTCGTGGGAATCCGTCGCAATTCGCTGCGGCTCCAGCGCGCAGCTCGGGCTGCGGTCTACCTGCTTGCCACCACCTTAGCCATGGCCATCGCGGCCATGGCCCACGCGTTCACCTCGAGTGATTTCTCGATCAAGTATGTCCAGCACTACTCCGAGGCAGGGCAACCCTTCGCCTACAAACTGACCGCCGTTTGGGGTGGCCTCGACGGATCCCTGCTGTTCTGGGTCTTCCTGCTCTCCATCTGTTCGGCCATCGCGGTCAGGACTCTGTGGCGACGCGAACCCGCCATCACGGCCTACGCCGTCACGGTCCTCATGGCCGCATGCGACTTCTTCATCTACCTCGTGATCTACGAGAAGAACCCGTTCGACACCTTCCTGGTTTCGCAACCGGCGACCGGTCAAGGCCTGAACCCGCTCTTGCAAAATCCCTACATGGTCGCCCACCCACCCTCGCTGTACGCGGGCTTCGTCGGGCTGACCATCCCCTATGCCTTTGCCATGGGGGCACTGATGGCGGGAAAGTTCGGCAACGTGTGGTACCCGATGGTCAAGCGCTGGCTGCTCTCGGCCTGGTTCATCCTCAGCCTGGGATTGACCCTGGGCATGATTTGGGCCTACGAGGTTCTGGGCTGGGGCGGTTTCTGGGCCTGGGATCCCGTGGAAAACGCCGGCCTTTTGCCTTGGCTCATGGCCACGGCACTCGTCCACTCGGCCAAGGTGCAAGAACGGCGTGGGCTCTATGTGCGCTGGAACTTCACGCTGGTCATCTTTGCCTTCTTCCTGACCATCGTCGGCACCTTCATGACCCGTTCCGGGATCGTGCAGTCGGTACACGCCTTCGGCAAGGACATCCACCTCGCCTACGTCTTCGGCGCCTTCATGGCGGTCATTCTGGTCTTCAGCTTTGGCTTGATGTGGTGGCGGCGCAAGGAATTGCGCCCGACCGAGAGCATCGGCGCCATCCTGTCGCGCGAATCCATGTTCGGCATGGGCAACTGGTGCTTCGTCGTCGCGACCGTCATCGTGCTCGGCGCCACGCTGTTTCCCACCATCTCGGAATCCCTCATGCACGAACGCGTGAACGTGACGGCCGCCTTCTTCAACCGAACCATGGTGCCAGTCGGCATCTTCCTGCTGCTCTTGACCGGAACCGGCTCGCTCTTTCCCTGGCGCGGGATGGAGAAGACCGTGGCCCGGCGACGTGCCCTCCTGCCCATCTCGGCCGGCGCTGCCATGCTTGTGGTGAGTGGCATCATGGGAGGCACCAAATCCCCAGCCGCCGTCATCTGTTTCGCGGTGTGCGCCTTCGTCGCCACGGTCATCGTGCAAGAGTTGGTACGCGGGGCGCGCAGCCGGCAGAAAGCAAGCGGCGACGCCTTCCCCGTGGCCATGGCCGGGGTGATCTTCAAGGCCCGCCAGCCACACGCCGGTTACATCGTGCACATGGGGTTGGTGTTGATGTTCGTGGGTTTCGCTGGCCAGGCCTTCCAGCACGAAGAGACCGCCGTCATTGCGGTTGGCGAGAGCAAGGATTTCGGGCCCTACAAGCTGCGCTTCGACGGCATGACCCAAGGCCGCGACCTGATCAAGGAGACCTTCAGCGCCGACCTCGCCGTATCGTCGGGGGGCAACAGCCTCGGCCGACTGAAGCCGGGGCGCGAGTTCTACGACCAGCGACCCAACGAACCGATCAGCCAGGTCGCCATCCGACGTGGTGTAGCCGAGGATCTCTACATCACGCTCGGCAGCTACGACGAAGCCAAGCGCGCGGTCGCGCTCAAACTGGTGAGAAATCCGCTCGTGGACTGGATGTGGCTCGGCTTCCTGGTCATGGCCTTCGGCGCGCTCCTCATCCTGGCGCCGGCCCGCCTCCAAGAATCCGAGGCGCGCCAGCGCTCGAGCTGGCTTTACCTCGGAGCCGGACTGGGCGCGGCTGGTGTCGCGGCGCTGGCGGGCAAGACCGTCCTAGGCATGGCCACCTCAGCGCAGCTGGTAACCCTAGCTCTATGCGGCCTGACCATCGGACTGGCCGGGCTGGCCTGCTACAGCCTGCTCCAGTCGCTGATGGTGCCGGTCGAGGATTCGGGCCCAGACGCGCCCTAGACACGCCCTCATCGGCGAGACAGCCAACGACGTCAAGAAGCTGCTAGACTTGCGCCATGCCTTCGGCTTCGGCGAAGTCCCGTCCTGCCACCTACGAGGACATCCTGCGTCTTCCAGAGAACGTCGTTGGCGAGATCGTCGATGGCGACCTGATCGTCTCGCCCCGACCAGCCGCCCGTCACGCCATGGCTAGCTCCGCGATCGGGGGCGAGCTGGCGGGGCCCTTCCAGCGAGGCCGCGGCGGTCCCGGCGGCTGGATCATTCTCGACGAACCCGAGCTTCACCTGGACGCGCAGGTGCTGGTGCCCGATCTCGCGGGCTGGCGCCGAGAGCGGATGCCCACCTGTCCTGACGTGGCCTGGTTCTCGCTCGCGCCTGACTGGGCGTGCGAGGTTCTCTCTCCCTCCACCGCCCTGCTCGATCGGACCCGCAAGCAGGACATCTACCGCCAGCATGGCGTGGCCTGGCTGTGGTTCGTCGATCCCGCCGCACGCACCATCGAGGTCCTCCATCGCAGCGAGCAAGGCTGGATGGTCACCGGCACCTTCGGCGGTGCTGGCGAGGCCCGCATCCCGCCCTTCGATGCTGTGGCCCTCGACGTCGGTGCGCTTTGGGACATCAGCCCGCCCGCTGTCCCGGCGCCATAACCGTTCACGCCGAAGGTCGCCCTCCTCGCCTCGGCGATGGCGACTTGGGCGGCGGTAGATTGAATCTGTTATCACGAAATGCTAGGGTGATAACATGATCCGGACTCAGATCTCGCTCGATGCCGACGTGTACGCCAAGGCGAAGGGGGTGGCCCGTCGCATGGGTGTTTCCGTGGCGGAGCTGTGCAGGCGAGGACTGGAGGAGGCGATCGCGCGACAGCCTACCTCCAAGCCGTGGATGGCCTATGCGGGCATTCTCGATGGTCGACCCGAGGACAGCAGTACAGTGGACGAGGTTGTCTACGGGCGCTCTGAGCCGTGACCGAGGCGGTTTTTCTGGATTCGGGAATCTTCATCGCATTCCTGAACCGCAACGACCAATGGCACACGCAGGCCAAAGCCCTGTTTAGCCTTGCGCGACCGCGCTGGAGCACATCGTACCTGGTGATCGGCGAGGCCTACTCCTGGTTCCTGCATCGGTACGGGGAGGAGGCAGCGCGGTCGTTCCGACTCTTGGTGGACAAGCTAGCTCTGGACGGCCTGAAGCTCCACGACGTGACGGCCGAACACCACCGACACGTGGAGAAAATGCTCGATCGCCTTCGTGGCGCGAAGGTCTCGTACGTGGACGCTTCCAGCCTCTGCTTGCTCGAACGGCACAAGATCCGGAAGGTGTGGTCCACGGACTTTCACCTTAGTCTGACCGGCGCAGAAGTGGCGCCTCGCCGCTCCTGAGACTTGCCGTTCGCCCAAGCCCCATCGGAATCGATCTGCCTTTGCACCGCTCTTCTGGAGGCGGGGCTCAGTGGGCGGCGCGACGGCGGAGATGTCTGATCGCAGCGCGGTAACCCCGGTCTTTCCGCAAGGTTCGGCTTCCCGCGGTAGCATCTCGCGCTTGTTTGATGGGGCCGTGTGACGATAGAGTCTAACCTACTGTCCTTAGTCTGTTTCTAGCCTAGAAAGTATCACCCTGATGAGAATGACGATCTCAGTTGCCTTTCTAGCGTCTCTCGCCACGATAGCCAGCGCTACGCCGAAGCAGCTAGCAAGAGGGAGAAGAGGACAACGATGGAGAAGGCAGCGAAAAAGGCGTGCATAACCGGCGATGTACGCAAGGGCATCGATCTTCTGGGCGACCTTTTTGTCGAGACCAATGACGCCACCTATATCTACAACCAGGCCCGCTGCTTCGAACAGAACCACCACTGGGGTGATTCGATCGATCGATTCAAAGAGTACCTGCGCAAGGTAGCCGACCTACCAGCGACCGAAAAAGCCAACGTTGACCGCCCTATCTCGGACTGCGAGGCCGAGCAAGCCAAGCTCGCGCCGCCGTCCGCGGCACCGATCGCGACGCCCCCTCCTGCCCCCTTTCCTGCCGCGGCTGCGCCATCGCCGCCTTCTAGAGAAACGGCAAACCTGGTGGCAACACCAACACCTCTCGCCGTCGAACAGCACTCCGGTTCGCGGCTGCGCACAGCAGGCATTGTCACTGCGTCCGTAGGGGTGCTAGCCCTTGCCGGAGGCCTGGTCTGCAATCTTCAGGCAAACAGTCTGGCCAAGGACCTGAGCGGGACCACCGCCATCGCCGTACTGAACGCCAGTCGCTTTTACCATACGGCGGCGGTCCTCTCGAATGGGGATGTCCTGATCGCCGGTGGCAGCGATTCTACCGCAATTGCGGAGGTCTACGGCGTCGCCTCGGGTTCGTTCACACCAACCAACCCGATGGTGGCGAATCGGAGATATCACACCGCGACCGCACTTTCCGATGGGACGGGAAGGGTGCTCATCGTCGGTGGTGTCACCCCATCTGGCACCGCTCCCATGGCAGCCGCCGAGCTCTACGTGCGCTGAACGGATTGGGGCGTATCGGAACCGAGTCACGGGAGATGCGCCGTGTGCCTCGCCAATGCCCCAACGAGAGTACCTTCCACGCCATCGCAAAGGGCGTGGTGAATCGCGCGCGCTCTTCCCCAACCACGCTGGGCCGTTACCGTCGTGTTCGGACGTGGAGCGTCTTCACGTGGTGATGTGCCATCTTGCTCGGTGATCGCGACGCCCTACCAGGAACTTCCCGAGCGACGGGCGCATCTACACTCGAGAGCGCACGCATATACCCGTCTCAGTCCTGCCTGGAGACTGAGACGCCACCACAGATCAAGCGCTAAGCGGAGGGCTTCCTGCGACGTCGAAGAACAAGCCCAACGGCTGCGAGCAGGAATAGGGCGAGGCCTTTGCCTGAGCCAGTCGTGCCCCCAACA
>Ga0265342_10001822_pt1 | contig 19341 bp, 17 predicted proteins | sample 4CB327metaG_FD_203125 | JGI IMG/M metagenome (GOLD analysis project Ga0265342, IMG submission 203125) | Rhizosphere microbial communities from Carex aquatilis grown in University of Washington, Seatle, WA, United States - 4-CB3-27 metaG | ecosystem: Host-associated > Plants > Roots >...
TATCGCACGAATATTCGGCGAAGCTGCCCCACGGATCCATGACGTAGTGGAAGTAGTTCGAGCCGAGCACGTGGCGGCCGAGGCCCCAGCCTTTCTGGTAGCCCTTGTCGTGCATGCGCATGGCGCCGAGGCCGATGTCGTTGATGCTCGCGGTGTCCCACGAGCAGTGATGGAAGCCGGGCGCGCTCGACTTCACCAGCGCCAGCAGATGATGATCGCTGCCGTGGATGCCGTGCATGAAGGCGACGAGGTCGGAGGCGCGGTCGGACAGGCGCAAGCCCAGCGTGCGCGCATAGAACTTGAGCGAGGCGTCGATGTCGCGCGTGAAGATCAGCACGTGCGACAGGCGGCGCGGCCGCACCAGCGGCGATTTCTCGCGCGTGGTCGCGCCGGCGACGCCGGGCCCGACCGTGATCCACTGGCTGTCAGCCTTGGAGTCGGGCGACACCTTCGGCGCCACCTTGATCTCCATCAGCACGCCTTCGTGGTTGCGGAACCAGATGCCGTTCGACTCGAAGCCCGGCGGCGGATCGACGAGCTTGATGCCCTCGCCCTCGATGCGCGCCTTGAGCCGCGGGAAGTCCTCGGCGTAGCAGCCGAAGGAGAGATGATGCAGCGCCTTCTGCTTGGCGCCTTCGACCACCGAGCCCCAGCGATGATCGTGGCCGAACGTCTTGATGGCGACGACGTTGCCGTCACGGCGCACGTCGAGCCCGAAATGGCCGTAGAAGTCGACGGCCTTGCTGGCGTCAGGCACCTGCAGGACGAACTGGTCGAGCGAATGAACGCCGAGATCGCCAGGCTTGGCCTCCGGCGCGATGTGACCCGTGATCGCGGTCATCGTTTGCTCCCTTCCAAACTTGTTCGCGGATTTGGCGGGTATTCTAATCTTCTGCGCGGGCGCGGCAATGGCGCGCATGCATTGCGGTGTCGCGGTTTCCGCTCACGCTCTTGCCCACGCGCACGGTTCCGCATTGTGGGCGACATATGGGCGTGCGTCATCGGCCCTGTTCTTTGACGGCGCGGGCGCGCCGGTGTCCCTGTTTCCTTTCCCCGAAGGGAATGGAGCGCCGGGAGGCGCCAGGGGGCTTGCGAGGCCCCCTCATGGGCGGACCCTTGCGATCGGGTTCGCCCGCACGCCGTTCGGGAGCGGGGTGATGAGGCCCGCCCCGGGCGCGCCACCCTCCTTGCGATCGGAGGGTGCTGCGCCTCCCGGCGCTCCACTGTGACGGCGGGGTGTCTCCCCGCACGCCCTCCGCCGCCGGCCCTTTCCCGCTCGAGACGGGAGAGGACAGATGGCAGATGCGGGCTAAATATTCCTGTCTAGGAGAATTGTCAAGCGCGCCTGGGCCGCGCCCGCGGCCCTATTGCTTCGGCGCGAGCCCCGCCGCGGCGACGACCCGCCGCCACCGGTCAAGATCTTCCCGAATGAAGGCGCCGAAGCTTTCGCTACTGGTCGACACCGGGAAGATCATCTGCGGGACGAGCTTCGCCTTGATGTCAGGATCGTCGAGGACGGCAGCCACCTGCTTGTTCAAATAGTCGATGACCGGCTGGGGCGTGCGGGCCGTCGTATTCAGTCCGAACCAAAGCGAAAAATCAAGACTCTTTATGCCGCTCTCGCCAAATGTCGGAACATTTGGAAGTTCTGCAAGACGCTGAGTGCCCGATACTGCCAACGCAATCAACTTACCGGATTTCACTTGCTGGAGCACCGTGCCGGCCGGGGAAAACATCATCTGGATGCGGCCGGCGAGCAGGTCCACGACAGCCTGCGAGCTTCCTTTGTACGGGATGTGCGCAAGTTTGATCGAACTGTCGCGGCTGAACAGCTCGGCAAACAGGTGCGTCGCCGTGCCGATGCCCGACGATCCGAAGGCGAGGCTACCGGGCTTGTTTTTTGCTTCCTTGATCAGTTCGGCCACGGTCGCGGGGCCGGATGGCGGCACCACCAGCAACACCGGGACGTTGCAGACCTGCGAGATCGGCGCGAGATCCTTCGCGAAATCGAAGCTGAGTTTGTTGAAGCTCGGGTCCGTCGTATTGGCAATCGAACTGAGATAGAGCGTGTAGCCATCCGGCGCGGCTTTCGCGACGTAGGCAGCGCCGATGCTGCTGCCCGCGCCAGGCTTGTTCTCGACGAGAAACGGCCGCCCGGCCCGCTCCGTCAACTTGCCCGCGATTACCCTGGCAATCGTATCCACCGGCGTGCCAGCGGGGTATCCAACGATGATGGTAACCGGTCGCGTGGGATAATCCTGCGCTAAGGCGCTGGCGGCAGCCGCAACGATGAATGCCGCGATCAAGCAAAACCGTTGGAAGCTCATCGCCTACTCCTCTGCCTTCGCATCTCGGACCATGTGCATGTCAGGGAATGTATTTCTCGTCCTGCAGGAAAAGCTCTCGCGGCAGATCGACGCCCATGCCACGCTCGCGGCACCGCTGGTAGATCCGCGCGCCTACAGCCGTGAACTGAACGCCGTCGCCGCCGAGAATCATGCCGATGATCTGGTCGTCGGAGGTGCGGCCCGGATGCTTTCCGACCATGATGTCGCCGAGCGTCGGAACCTTGCTCCAGTCGATCTTGTCCGACGGCCGCCCGATCCGATCCTGGCCGTGCTCCGGAATGACCTCGAGACCGCCGATGGCGTATCGCTGCCAGAACGCCCCGTGGCGGTTGACTGCGACGAGGTCGCAGCGCTCCCACCCGGCCATCTCGAGTTCCTGGTCCTTGACGCCGGTGATGAACTGACCCGGCTCGAGCCAATCGGCCATGACCACGGCCTGCGGCGCATTCGTCGCGGTGATAATAAAATCTGAGCCCTTCACCGCATCGCGCGCGGACGCGACGGGCTCGATCTCGACGCCGGCTTCGCGCGCCCAGCGTTTCGCAAAAGCCGCGCTGTTGCCCGGCGTCGGGCTGAAGACCTTCACCTTGTCGAGCTTGCGCACTGCCGGCTGGCACAGGATTTGCGCCTGGGCCTGCCACCCGGTGCCGATGAGGCCCATGACCTTCGAATCCCGACGCGACAGGTATTTCGTGGCAATCGCCGCCGTGCCGGCGACCCTGAATTTCTGAAGATAGCCGTCGTGAATGATGGCCAGCAGTTCGCCGGTCTTCGAACTGTACAGATAGATCATGCCGCAGAACTTGCGGTCCGGCGTGCCGGGCACGCGAATCTGGCGCATTCGGTCGCCGCGCTTGACGTAGGTGATGATGTCGGAATCGACTCGGTCGGACGTCACATCGAGGCTGGCGATGGCTCCGGTCAAAGACGTGAAGGCGTGATGGGTGGGACTGCCGCCCTCGGGAAAACCGGCATAGTCCTTGCCGTCACGCGGCGTGAACACGCGGTAATTCGGCGCATTGATCGCGTCACCCGTGGCGAGAGCCCGTTGGCAATGGTCGAGCGCTTCAATTACATCGGGCACGGTCAAGATCTGCTCGACCGTGGGATTATCGATCACCAGCATTGCAACCTCGCACAAAGGCAAATAGACAGACGTCTGCCGATATACTGGGTCGGGCGTCTGCCGCTGTCAATCACGTTCTGGATGGCCATGAGGAAGAAACAACAAGCGGGTCACGTCGACCCTTTGGAAGGTCTTGGCGACAGGCCGGGATTTCTGATCCGGCGCGCGCACCAGATTTCGCAGTCCGTCTTCATCGAGGAATGCTCCGGTCTCGACATCACGTCGACCCAGTTCGGCGTGCTGTGGATCCTCGGGCGCGCCGGGCAGCTCGATCAAATTGGAATCGCTCGGCTGCTCGGCTTCGACCGGTCGACGACTGCGCTTGTCGTCAAGCTGCTCGAGCGACGCGGCCTGATTGCCCGGTCCGCAGATGGAGAAGATCGCCGACGGCATGTCCTCCGCCTGACCGAAAGCGGGAGGAGCCTCCAGAAACGCGCCGAGCCGTTGGTCAACCGCGTCCGCGAACGGCTCGAAAGTCCGTTCACCGCGGAAGAGGCCAGGACGTTTTCAAGACTGCTTCAGAAATTCACGCTGGCGCTCGACGAGACCGCGCGTGCGCCGCTGCGGCGTGCGCCGTCGTCTGGCTAACGGCTGCCGCGAAAGACCCGAGCAGGACCACGCCGTGTACATAAGGATGACCGGCAGCAGGAACTCCTCAAGCTATCACGCCTTCGGATAGCCCACGCTCTGGCAGAAGGTGACGAACTGACCGTCGCCGAGCTTGAGCGTGCGGCCGAGCGCCTCGCTCAGGACCGCGCCGCGGAAGACGGTCGCGAGGCCTTCCGACGCGCAATAGAGATAGACGTTCTGGCCGATGAAGCCGGTGTCGACCGAGGCATAGAGCCGCCGTGCCTCCTGCGGCACCTCTTTCATGCGCTCGCCATGCGCGACGTAGATCAGATTGAGCGGCGCCGAGGCGACGAACTCCTGCTGGCCGGTCTGCGCGCGGATGTCGTCGCCGGAGTGGCGCGTGAGCACATGACGCCTGGGATCGTAGAACCACACGCCGTCGGCCATCGCGGCGTAGACGTCGACGACCATGATGTGCCGCCAATAGGGCGCAGTGCGGTCGCCGCTCGGACGGTTCATGCCGAAGGCGGCCCATAGCAAGTCAGAGAGAACCTCGGCGGGCAGCGCGCGATCGGCGTATTCGCGCGTCGAGCGGCGCGCCTGCAAGGCCTGCATCAGCGGCTTGCCGCCATCCTTGCGCGGCGGCGGCAGGGTGCGCTCGGTGTCGGCGGCAGCGGCAGGCGCGGCCGCAAACACGGCGGCGCCGATCAGTCCGGCACTGGCTTCACGGCGGGTCAGCATGGCCCATCTCCTCGCGGGGACCGCAAGAGGAGAGCCGGCAGCGCAAGGCTGCGCCTTGATCCAGATCAGAATTGATCGCTACGGTTTGCCTTGATGGTCACCAGACAATACGGGCACAAACTGTAATTCCCGCGGCTGGTCATCTTATCACTATCGGCAGACCACGACTTGCCTCGTTAAAATCATATCGAGAAACGCTTCACTGATTTTGATCTGATGCGTTCCGCCACAGATCCTGCACTCAAGGCCCATTGTCTTTCTCCAGACATTGGCCAGGTTGGCCGAATCAGTCGCAACATCGCACTCGCTGTGCCGGTTCGTCGTCGGACATTTAAACGTGAGGTGTGTTGCCATTGAGGATATATGGGGTTCCAAAACCTCAATAGCCATACACGTGGCAGCGATTAGCCGACAGCAGCGACGGGCCGGTCGCGAAGACGTCGCCCCGGACGACGCGCGGCGCTAGTGATACCCCTCGCCCGCACGCACCTTGCCCCGGAAGACCCAGTACGACCACGCCGTGTACATGAGGATGACCGGCAGCAGGAACAGCGTGCCGATCAGGAGGAACGCCTGCGTGCTCGGCGACGAGGCCGCCTGCCATAAGGTGTATTTGTAAGGCACGATCATCGGCCACAGGCTGATGGCGATGCCGACAAAGGACATCGCGAACAGGGCGATGGCGGCGAGGAAGGGCACGAGCTCGTTCTCCCGACCGAGCGAGCGCCATTCGACGAAAGCGATGAGCGCGGTGATGATCGGCACCGGCGAGAGGTACGCGATGTTCGGCCAGGAGAACCAGCGCGCGGCGATGTCGGCGTGCGCGAGCGGCGTCCACACGCTGACGCCGAGGATGGCGATGCCGACGCCGATGAGGCAGACGCGTCCCGCCCGGCGCGCCCAGCGCTGCAACGCGTCCTCGGTCTTGAGGATCAGCCAGCCGGCGCCGAGCAGCGCGTAGCCGAACATCAGCGCGACGCCGGTCAGAAGCGCGAACGGCGTCACCCAGTCGAACGAGGTGCCGGCAAAGACGCGGCCCTCGATCTTGAAACCCTGGATAAAGGCGCCGAGGACGACGCCCTGCGCAAAGGTCGCGACCGCGGAGCCGACGGCGAAGGCGCGGTCCCAGAAGCGCCGCAAGGTCGGCCGCTTGAAGCGGAATTCGAATGCGACGCCGCGGAAGACGAGCGCGAGCAGCATGATCGCGATCGGGAAATAGACCGCCGGGATGATGATGGCGAAGGCGAGCGGAAACGCCGCGAGCAGGCCGAGACCGCCGAAGATCAGCCAGGTCTCGTTGCCGTCCCAGATCGGCGCGATCGAGTTCATGATCAGCGCTCGGTCGTCCTCATTGCGGGCGAAGCCGTAGAGGATGCCGACGCCGAGATCGAAGCCGTCGAACACGACGTAATAGAACACGGCGAGCGCGATGAGGATGGTCCAGACCGGTACGAGATCGAGCACCATGGCCGCCCTCCCCTATTCGCCGCCAAGCCGGCTGGCGCGCTCGAACGGCTGCCCCGGGCGGCCACTCTCGATGAACGATGCCGGCTCCTCCGTCTCAGCCGGTCCGCGCCGCACCAGCCCCGCCATGAACGCGACTCCGGTCGGGAACATGACGAGATAGACGATGACGTAGAGCGCGAGCGAGATCGCGACGTCGTGGCCGGTGAGCGACGGCGACACCGAGTCCGCCGTCCGCATCAGCCCGTACACGGTCCACGGCTGGCGGCCGACCTCGGTCACCACCCAGCCGCAGATCACGGCGACGAAGCCGAGCGGCGCGAACCATGTGCACAGGCGCAGGAAGCCGTCCGAGCGCCAGAGCCGCCCGTTCGAGCGCATCAGCACCTGCCCGGCGATGGCGACGAGCAACATGAGAATGCCGATGCCGACCATGATGCGGAAGGCGAAGAAGGGCGGGCCGACCGGCGGCCGGTCCTGCACGGGCCATTCCTTCAGGCCCTTGATGGCGCCGTCCCACGTATGCGTGAGGATGATGCTGCCGAGCCGCGGCACCTCGATCGCGTATTTCATCTCGGCGTTCTTGTCGTCGGGAATGCCGAACAGGGTGAGCGGCGTCGGCTTGACCGTGTCGTAGCGGCCCTCGAGCGCCGCCACCTTGGCCGGCTGGTACTCGAGCGTATTGAGGCCGTGCATGTCGCCGAGAAGAATCTGCAACGGCACCAGCACGATCAGCAGATCGAGCGCCATGCGGATCATCATTTTCGATTCATCCACCGCGCGGCCGCGGCGCAGGAGCCAGGCGGCGACGCCGAGCACGACGAAGCCGGTAGTGATGTAGAAAGCCGTGACGTTGTGCGCGAGACGGTAGGGGAAGGACGGATTGAAGATGATCGCCGTCCAGTCGGCGGGGAGGAAGCGGCCGTCGACAACCTTGTAGCCCTGCGGCGTCTGCATCCAGCTGTTGGTCGCCAGAATCCAGAACGACGACAAGAGCGTGCCGAACGCCACCATCAGCGCGGCGAAGAAATGCGCCCAGTTCGGCACCAGCTTGCGGCCGAACAGGAGCACGCCGAGGAACGACGACTCCAGGAAGAAGGCCATCAGGCCCTCATAGGCCATCAGCGGCGAGATGACGTCGGCGGTGGCGTCGGTGAAGCGGCTCCAATTTGTGCCGAACTGAAACGGCATGATGACGCCGGAGACGACGCCCATGCCGAAGGAGACGGCGAAGATCCGCGTCCAGAAGCCGGACATGCGGAACCAGATCTCGTTGCCGGTGAAGAAGTAGAAGCCCTCGAGCACGGCGATGTAGGAGGCCAGGCCCACGGTGAAGGCCGGCAGCAGGATGTGCCAGGCGATCACCCAGGCCCATTGCAGGCGGGACAGCCAGACAGGATCGAAATCCATTGGTTCTCCCCACGTCCGTTTCGGCCGATCATAGCCTTTCCGAACTCGACGCCGGGCGGGGAACCCGGCGTTATGGCGCTTGGTTCCGGAACTGTGGTGCCGGAGGCAGCGTACGGCAAGTCGAGGGCTTTCCGGAAATATCGAGAATTTAGTATATTTCCTCGATCGTTCCGAGAAACCTTTTGCCTTTCCGCAGGTTATCGCAATTATCGCGTCGCACACGGACGTACGGGTGAATGGATCAACCAAGCATCGCAGGTGAGCTGCGGACGGACGAGAGCCGTTACCGCCTGCTGATCGAAGCCGTCACCGACTACGCCATCTACATGCTCGATCCCGGCGGCATCGTGACCAGCTGGAATCCCGGCGCGCAGCGATTCAAGGGTTACGCTCCCCACGAGATCATCGGCCAGCACTTCTCGCGCTTCTATACGGACGAGGACCGCGCGACCGGATTGCCCGAGCGCGCGCTCGAGACGGCGCGGCGCGAGGGCAAGTTCGAGCACGAGGGCTGGCGCGTGCGCAAGGACGGCACGCGCTTCTGGGCCTATGTCGTCATCGATCCGATCCGGACGCGTTCGGGCGAGATCATCGGCTTCGCCAAGGTCACACGCGACCTGACCGAGCGCAGGGCGGCGGAAGAAGCCTTGCGGAGCAGTCAGGAGCAATTCCGCCTGCTGTTGCAGGGCGTGACCGACTACGCCATCTACATGCTCGATAAAGACGGCCGCGTCACCAACTGGAATCTCGGCGCCGAGCGCATCAAGGGCTACGCGCCGCACGAGATCGTCGGCAAGCATTTCTCGGCCTTCTACACCGAGGAGGACCGTGCGGCCGGCATGCCCGCACACGCGCTCGCCATGGCGCTGAAAGACGGCCGCTACGAGAGGGAAGGCTGGCGCGTGCGCAAGGACGGCACGCGCTTCTTCGCCCACGTCATCATCGATGCGATCCACGACGATAACGGCGAGCTGCTTGGCTTCGCCAAGATCACGCGCGACATCACCGAGCGGCGCGAGGCGCAGCAGAAGCTCGACGAGGCGCGCGAGGCACTGCTGCAGGCGCAGAAGATGGAGGCGATCGGCCAGTTGACCGGCGGCATCGCACACGACTTCAACAATCTCCTGATGGCCGTGCTGGGCTCGCTCGAACTGGTGCGCAAGCGCGTGCCGGACGATCCGAAGATCCTCAAGCTCATCGACAACGCCATGCAGGGCGCCGAACGCGGCGCCGCGCTGACCAAGCGCATGCTCGCCTTTGCGCGGCGCCAGGAGCTGAAGCAGGAAGCGATCGACATCCCGGATCTGGTGCGCGGCATGACCGATCTGTTGCAGCGTTCGATCGGCCCCACGGTCGCCATCGAGACACGGTTTCCCCTGGCCCTGCCTGCCGTCTGGGCCGACGCCAACCAGCTCGAAATGGCGCTCCTCAATCTTGCAGTGAACGCACGCGACGCCATGCCCGAAGGCGGGCTGATCATCATCTCCGCGCACGAGGAGGGAAACGACGATACTGCGGCGGTGAGCGGCTTCGTGCGCATCTGCGTCCGCGATACCGGCGTCGGCATGGACGAAACGACGCTCAATCGCGCGACCGAACCGTTCTTCACTACCAAGGAGCCGGGCAAGGGCACCGGCCTCGGCCTGTCGATGGTGCACGGCCTGGCGCAGCAGAGCGGCGGCCGCTTCGTGCTCAAGAGCAAACCGGGCGAAGGCTCGGTCGCCGAGCTGTGGCTGCCGGTCGCGCGCCCGGCGATCGAGGCCAACGCCGACGATGAGCAGATATCGCGCTTCGACATGACGGCGGCGCGGCCGGCGCTGAAGGTGCTCGCGGTTGACGACGATCCGCTGGTGCTGACGAACACGGCGGCGATGCTGGAAGATCTCGGCCACACCTGCCTGCGCGCGGCTTCGGCCGCGCAGGCACTGGATATCCTGCGCCGCGGCGCGGGCGTCGATCTCGTCATCACGGATCAGGTCATGCCGCGCATGACCGGGGTGCAGCTGGCGCAAGCGATCGGGCGCGACTGGCCCAAGCTGCCGGTGATGATCGCCACCGGCTATGCCGAAATGGAGCCGGGCAGCGGCGCCGGCCTACCGCGACTGTCGAAACCGTTCACGCAAGCCGAGCTTGCGGCGAAGCTGGCGCAGATACGGTTCGGCGCCACCGGTCAGGTCATCCGACTGCGCGGCAATGGGCGCGAGTAGCGTCCCGACAAGCCTTGCCTATCACCGGAGGCGCGCCTCGAACGGGCTGAAGCAAATTCTGAGTCACGGGCCCTTCGAGGCCCGGCGCTCAAGCGCCGAGCCTCGGAACGGCATTGAATCAGTCCTTGTCGATTTCCTTTTCCTTGATCACGGTGCTGCCGCTGCCGGTCGTGGTGTCGGTGCAGACCTTGGTGGTCTTGATGCGGCTCTCCGCCTCGGTGCGCGAGGTAAAGGCAATCGGCCCGATCTGCGTCACCACCATGTCCGACTTCGGCTTCTCGCTGACGATGGTGCAGCGGTGTGTCGTCGGGTTCTGCACCACGTAGTATTCGTCGGCAACAGCGGCGCCCGCGAACGAAACGCACAGCACGCCGGCGATAAGGATCGTCGTCTTCATAGTCGTCCTCCTGATTGTTTCCGGGCGAGCGACGCGGCGCGCGAGGGCTCCCGCGCGTCTACGAATTCTCGCCGTCGCTATGCAATGCTGCGGACGAAGCGTTCGTTCCTCACGGAACCGGCATTTGGCGCCGCGGTGAGCGGTGCGTAGAGTGGTTCCCGTGAACCCTGCCGACCCCGCACAGCATCGGCGTTACGGCTTGCGGCGCTGCCACGAGACGGACGCCGATTTCGTCGTGGCGCTGATCGAGACGGTCATGCGTGCACACAGTGAAGCGACCTGGGGTCGCTTCGACCCGGACTTCCACCGTGCCGCATTTCAAGACGCTTTCGGAAGGCTCGATCACAGCATCGTCGTCTGCGACGGCGTGGCCGCGGGCTATCTCGCCGTCGACCATCGCCCCGACGCCGAGTATCTGCAGTGGCTGCTGCTCGAGCCTGCGTTCCAGAAGCACGGCCTCGGCTCGGCAATCGTCGGCGACCTGATCGGCCGCGCGAACGCAACCGGCAAGGCCATGCGATTGCGCGTCCTGCCGGTCAATACCGGCGCGCTGCGTCTTTACGAGCGTCTCGGGTTCGTCGTCACCGGCACCGAAGGCGATTTCGTTTATATGGAACGCGCCGCCGACGCTGCGGCGCCCTGAGACGCCTCAGCGCCCGCGCGCCGCGATCAGCACGTCCCGCAGCACGTTCTTCTCTTCTTCGGTCTCGGCGAGGCGCGTCGCGAGCGTGTCGCGTAAGGACAGAATCCCCTTGACGTGGCCGCCCTCGGCGACCGGCAAGTGCCGAAACTTGTTCTCGCGCATGATCTCCTGCGCGTGCTGCATGGTGTCGTCCGGCGTGCAGACGATGACGCGCGTGGTCATCACGTCGCGGACGCGCAGGTATTTCAGCTCGGTGACGTCGTTGCGTGCAAAAGCGCGGACCAAGTCACGCTCCGAGACGATGCCGACTATGCGGTCGTTCAATTCGCACACAGGCAGCGCGCCGATGCCGTTCGTGTACATCAGCTTGGCGACATCGTTGAGCGCGTGGTCGGGGATGCAGGTGACCAGGTGCTGGCCCGCGGCCTGGAGGAATTCACCGACTTTCATGGATTGGCTCCCTTCGCTTCGGTCGCCCGCAGCCAGTGTCGGAGCCAAGTGTGTCGCAAATTGGATTGTCACGCCCGCTTCCCCCTCATGCCGCAAGCGCACGCCTGATCCGTGCCGTCCCTTCGAGGCGTTCGGCGCGCAACCAGCGGACGGCGAAAGGTGTCTGATGAGCTCTCGGAACACGAAACCACCGGAAGCGTTCCCTTACCGGACATGGAGGTTTCGATGGAAACGATCCTGATTATCGTTCTTTTGGTTCTGCTGCTTGGCGGCGGCGGATGGTATGGCCGTGGCCGCTGGTATGGCAGGCGCGGGCTCTAGCCCGGTCCGTACGCCGGCAACCGTTGGCCCCCAGTCATCTGGGCGCGCGACGTATTGGTTGTCGGCGACATACTGACTCGGCAAGCATTCTTGAAGGCAAACAAAAAGCCCGGCGTTTCCGCCGGGCTTTTTTCTATTCGTCGTCGTCCGGTTCGGCAGCCTTTCAGGCCGCCTCGTCCTCGACGCCCTCTTCGCCGGCGGCCGCTTCGTCGGCCGGCTTGGGACCACGGCGCGGGCCCTTGGCGAGCGCGCCCTCGATCTCCTTGATCGCTTCGGTCTCGGTCACCTTCTGCACCGCCGCGATCTCGCGCGACAGGCGGTCGAGCGCGGCTTCATAGAGCTGGCGCTCGGAGTAGGATTGCTCCGGCTGCGTGTCCGAACGGAACAGGTCGCGCACCACCTCTGCGATGGCGACGATGTCGCCGGAATTGATCTTGGCTTCGTATTCCTGAGCGCGGCGCGACCACATGGTGCGCTTGATGCGAGCGCGGCCCTTCAAGGTCTCCAGCGCCTTCTTCACGAGCGGTGCTTCGGCGAGCTTGCGCATGCCCACCGACACGATCTTGGCGGTCGGGACACGCAGCGTCATCTTGTCCTTGATGAAGTTGATGACGAACAGCTCGAGCTTAGCTCCGGCGATCTCCTGCTCCTCGATGGCGACGATCTGGCCGACCCCGTGCGCGGGATAGACGATGAACTCGCTGGTCTTGAAACCCTGGCGCTGGGTGGTCTTCTTATTGGTAGCCATTCCGGGCACTACTCCTTCGGCGGCCACCGGCTTCCGGCTGGGGGCCGCTTTCGCTGCAGGGGCCCCGCCGCGGGCAGAGCCGCGGGAGGCGTGAGAGGTCCGCCGCGGAGCGGCAGACTTTTTGGTCGTCCGGCTCGAGCCGGAGGAACCCTTCTTCGACTTCTGACGCGATTTAGCTGCCACTGCTTGACGCGTGGATCGCACGCCCTCTATCCAGACCCCTCGGGAACCGTTTTTCAGCCGCTGAAAAATAAGGCTCCCGTGAGGGAGCTTGTTCAAAAAGCGGCCTTGTCGTTCGCCTTTGTCGATTTTTTGTATATATAGCACATTTTTGGCCGATTTCAAAGCCTTATGGCGTCGCAAAACGGTTACAAAATTGCAAATTCGCGATCCGGTTAACGCTGCGGCGCACCTAAAGGTGGAAATATCGGCCAGCTGCTAGGGCCCCGATAACCTGGGCCGGTTCCGGCCCCCCTTTGGGACCCCGGAAGCGGCCTGCCGCCCTGCCCCGGAAACGCGAATGCCCGGCGCAAGGCCGGGCATCGGACAGGTTCCGATTCGGGGCCGGGCCGAAATCAGGCGCCGCTGCCGGGCTTCGGCGTGAAGAACTTCTCGAACTTGCCGGGCTGGCCGTCGAACTCCTTGGCGTCCGCCGGGGCCTCGCCCTTGGTCGTGATATTCGGCCAGGTCTTGGCGTATTCCGCGTTGAGCTCCAGCCACTTCTCGAGGCCCGGCTCGGTGTCCGGCTTGATCGCCTCGGCCGGGCATTCCGGCTCGCACACGCCGCAGTCGATGCATTCGTCGGGATGGATGACGAGCATGTTCTCGCCCTCGTAGAAGCAGTCCACCGGACACACCTCCACGCAATCCATGTATTTGCACTTGATGCAGTTTTCGACGACGACGTAGGTCATCCGAGGCCACTCCCGACTGGAACGCGCGCGCTTTTGAGCGTCCCGCCGGCCGTTGCTAACGCACCCGGGCCTGTGCCGCAAGGCGCGCATATTCCGCTTGCCGCAATCGTATTCTGAGCCTCAGGGCGCGGGAATATCGCGGTAGAGGCTGCGGGCGAGCAGCGCCGCGCCGCGGCGTTCGCAGAAGCCCTGGACCTCGACGACGCGGACGACGCGGTCGAGCGCTACCGTCAGCACGTCGCCGATCCGGACCGGCTGGCTCGTGGCCGCCACGCGCTTGCCGTTAAGGCGGACGTGGCCGGCTTCGGTCAGCGCCGCGGCGTCGGCGCGCGTGCGCACCATGCGCGCGTGCCACAGCCACTTATCGATGCGCTGGCGATCCACGGCGGGTTTGAAGCGCCTCTAGCGGTCCTTGTTCTGCTCCAGCTGCTGCTTCAAGGCGGCGAGCTTGGCGAAGGGCGAATTCGGATCGGGTTCCTTGTTGCGGCGGTCGGAGCCCTGCGGACGCGCGTAATACTGCTCGCGCTCGGCGCGGCCGGGACCGTCGTCGCGTCCGCGGCGCGGGCCGTGATCGCGGCGCGGACCGCGGTCGCCACGCTCCTGGTTGTCGCGCCGACCGCCACGATTGCCCGGCTTGTTGTCCGTGCGCTGCTGGCGCTCGGGGCGGTCCTGACGGTCGCCGCGCCCGTGCCGCTGTGGCCGACCTTGCGGCTGGCCCTCGACGGCTTCCGCAGGCGCAGCCTGCGCGGCCGCGCCCTCCGCGGGTACGGCGACGGCCTGCTGTGGCTTGCCATGGTGCGGCCGGCGATGACGCGGCGGACGCTGATGGTCGGAGCGGCCGCCTGGACGCCAGACCTCGATCATCTCGGGTTCGGCGGGTTTCGTTTCGGCAGCCGGCTCGGCTGCAGCCTCGGCGGCCGGCGCAGCGTCGGCCGCAGGCTGCTCGGACTGTGCTTCCGGCGCGGGTGCTGCCGGAGGTGCTTCGACGACCGGCTCGGGCATCACCTCGGCGTCGGCGACCAGCGGCGGCGCTTCGGACTCGGGCGCGGCCTCCGCGGGCGTCTCACTGGTCGGAGCTTCGGCGGCAGGCGCGGCTTCCGCCGGCGTGTCGACCTTCGGCGGCTCGACCGGCATTTCCGTTTTTGCCGGCTCCGCCGGCTTCGGACGCCGGTCCATGCGATAGCCGAGCGCGCGCAGGATCGAGGCGAAGTCCTCGCCCGAGGCGCCGGTCAGCGAGGTCATCGCGCCGGTGACGGTGAAGCCGCGGCCATCGAACGCGCCGTCGGGCTTCGTGCCGGATGAGCCTTCGCGCCAGGCGAGCGCCGGGCGGATCAGATCGGCAAGCCGCTCGAGAATGTCGACGCGCACCGCGCGCTCGCCACAGACGCGGTAGCCCGAGGTGCGGTAGAGCGGCTTCGGCGTGTCTTTGTCGATCGGGATCGAGGTGCGGCCCGAGGCGGCGAGGTGCAACAGCTCGGTGACGCCGTGCGCGTCCGGCCCTTCGTGCTTGAGCGCGTGCAGCTGGGTCGCCAGCGACCGCGGCGCCGGCTTCATCAGCGCGGGCAGGTAGATGTGGTAGGCGCCGAAGCGCACGCCGTATTTGCGCAAGGTCGCGCGCGACGGCTGGTCGAGGCCCTTCACCTCTTCCGACACCTTCTGCCGCTCGAGCACGCCGAGCGCCTCGACGAGCTGGAAGGCGACGCCGCGCGCCATGCCGGTGACGTCCTCGGCGGCGGAGAGCGTGAACAGCGGCGCGAGCAGCTTCTCGATGTACGACTTGAGCCACAGGTCGAGCCGGTTCTGAACCAGCTCGCGCGCGGGGCCGTTCAGATGCTCGTCGGCGACGATGCGCACGCGCGGACGCAGCGTGTCGTCGCCCGCGGTGAGCTTGCCGACCACCGCACCCTGCCAGCGGATCGCGCCGTCATTGGCGAGCACGATCTGCTCGGCCGGCGCCTGCGACAGGCGCGTGGCGCGGCCCTCGATCTCGACCGACAGCACCTTCTGCGCGGCGGCGTTGAGCGCCTTGGCGTCGGACCCGGCGCCGGAAGCATCGGGCGCAAACATGAACCCGTCGAGGCGTCCGATGACGTGGCCTTCGACGCTGACCTCGCCGGTCTTTCCGATTTCAGTCTCTAACATTGCGTTCTCTCTGAGCCGCCGCATCAATACGCTGGTGCGGCGGTCGACGAAACGCTCCGCCAGCCGCTCGTGCAACGCATCCGACAGTTTGTCTTCCACTCCGCGCGTTGTCGCTTGCCAATGCTCGGGATCGGCGAGCCAATCCGGGCGGTTGGCAATGAAAGTCCAGGTCCTGACATGCGCGATCCGGTTGGAGAGGGTGTCGATGTCGCCGTCCGTCCGGTCGGCCTGCGCGACCTGACGAGCGAACCAATCGGTCGGGATTTTACCCTCTCGCATCAGGAATCCATAGAGGGTCGTCACCAGTTCGGCATGGGTCGCCGGCGCGATCTTGCGATAGTCCGGAACCTGGCAGGCATCCCACAACCGCTCGACGGTATCCTTGCTTTTCGCCAGCGCGCGCACATCCTCGTCGCGCGCGGCATGCTCGAGCACCAGAATGTCCTCGCCGACCGGCGCCCGCGTCAGCCCCTGCTCCTGCGGGATCATGGCGAGCGAGGCCTGCAGCGCGCCGAGTGACGCGAAATCGAGCGCGGAGTTGCGCCATTGCAGCATGCGCACCGGCTCGAAGACGTGGCTCTCCAGCGCCTGCACCAATTCCGGCTCGAACGGATCGCAACGGCCGGTGGTGCCGAAGGTGCCGTCGCGCGTGGCGCGGCCGGCGCGTCCCGCGATCTGGCCGAGCTCGGCCGGCGTCAGCTTGCGGAACTGGTAGCCGTCGAACTTGCGGTCTGAGGCAAACGCGACGTGATCGACGTCGAGGTTGAGCCCCATGCCGATGGCGTCGGTGGCGACGAGGTAATCGACGTCGCCCGACTGATAGAGCGCGACCTGCGCGTTCCTGGTGCGCGGCGAGAGCGCGCCGAGCACGACGGCGGCGCCGCCGCGCTGGCGGCGGATCAATTCGGCGATGGCGTAAACTTCATCCGCGGAGAAAGCGACAATCGCCGAGCGGCGCGGCAAGCGCGTCAGTTTCTTCTCGCCGGCATAAGTGAGCATGGACAGCCGCGGCCGGCTGACGATGTGCGCGCCGGGCAACAGTTTCTCGACCATCGGCCGCATCGTCGCGGCGCCGAGCACGAGCGTTTCCTCGCGCGCACGGCGATTGAGCATGCGGTCGGTGAAGACGTGGCCGCGCTCGAAGTCGGCGCCGAGCTGGACCTCGTCGATGGCGAGGAAGGCGACATCGAGATCCTGCGGCATCGCCTCGACGGTCGAGACCCAGTAGCGCGCGGTCGGCGGCTTGATCTTCTCCTCGCCGGTGATCAGCGCGACGAGCGGCGCGCCGACGCGATCGATGACCTTGTTGTAGACCTCGCGCGCCAGAAGGCGCAGCGGCAGGCCGATCATGCCGGAGGAATGGGCGAGCATCCGCTCGATGGCGAGATGCGTCTTGCCGGTATTGGTGGGGCCGAGGACCGCGGTGACGCCGGCGCCGCGGGCACGCGCGGCCCTTGCCGGCTGCGGAGAGAAACTGAGGGTCATTACCGATCCAGACTGACGGCAGGACCCCGCTCGAAGGTCCGGCCGCGTGTGCTCCTGTATCACAATGCGACGGCTTGTGCGTCCGCAGTTAAGGTTTGGAACGGGGGCCGAACGAACCGCGCCCGAATCGCTTGAAACCGGCCAATGCGACTTCGTTCTCTACGACATCTAGGAAGCCCGGGCTGCGATGCCACCAGAGACTCCGGTTCGCGGCGGCCGACGGCGCCGATTCGCGGCAGATTTCGTTAAAATCGGAGGCGCCGGAGCGAGATTCCCTTCACGCTCGCGCGTCGGCCGCTTCGCCGAAGGGACGCGCGGGATGTGTCCCACAATGCGACGGCGAATGATCATCAATTAAACGTTCGGAACGAGTCTGGAACGAAACACGTCCGAATCACTGACTCGGAACCTGTATGCGTTCGTTCCCGACGAGATGTAGGAACAGCCGGCGCGAGTCCCACTAGATCGGGTGCCAAAGGGCGTCCGATGCGTGTTTTCTGCCGCGGCAGACGTTAACGCCGGCCCCGAGTCGGTGCGAGTCGGAAGAGTCAAGCGCGTCGCGCGTTATTTCGCGGAGGCGCGCGTCGGCAACGGGTTGGAGACGAACTGCGTCGCCTTCATCACCACCGAGCCAACCGGCGTCGGCCCTTCGGCGCGGATCGGCGCCAGGACGCGCGTGCCGGAGATCGGCGCGAACCACACCTCGATGTCCTTGAGCTTGGCGATGTACTTGATCGCGTAGCGCGACGGGATGTAGCCGGCGATCGGTGCAAACGTGACCGAACACACCAAGACAGGGCCGGCATAGCCCTTCTCGGCCTTGAACTGCTCGATGCGCTTGTAGGAGAGCTTGAGATCGTAGCGCAGGCGGCCGTCATAGATCGCGAGCGTGCGCTGGCACGTCTCCGGCACCATCATGTCGCCGCTAGGCGGCGCGCGCAGCAGGCTCGCGGTCATTGGATCGGTGATGCCGCGCTCATGCAGCGGCGTGATCGGAATGCGCTCTGGATCATTGTCGCGCGGCGGCTCGAGCCGGGCGTCCTTGACGTCGCCGTGATTGATCGTGAGCCGCACCTCGTCGGACTTGTCGCGGGTGGCGATGGTCGCCGCGTAGATCGTCGACAGCGGCACGCCGTTGCCGTTGAGCGTCCCGCGCGCCGCCGTGGTGCCGTGGCCGCCGGTGAAGACGCGCATCAGGCCGGCCGTCTGGCCGCTGGCGGCGGCGAGATAGTGGGTGTCGGAGATATCGACCATCCAGGAACCGGTGCCGATCTCCAGCCCGGCGAGCGTGACCTCATAGCGGGCCTCGAGCTTGCCCTGCGCGGAGGCCGCGCCGGGCGCGAGGATGGCCAGCGTGAGGCAGCCGCCCAGCGCGCACAGCAGGCCTCGTCGCACGTCACGCATTCTTCGTCCCGGCCTTCCCTCAAACCCTTCGGCGCTGCGCCGAAGACCTCATACCTTTGTCTCCCGGCGCGCTGCCTTGCAAGGAACGCCGCCGTAAAAGCATCTGGTGGCGGGGATTGGGTCGGATGTTTGTTCGCCGGCTGAGGGGGCGTATATAGACCGCGAAACCGGCTGGGAAAGGCCGGTTCCATGCTGAAAATGCTGGCAAATCCGGCCCGGCCTGCGGGCTTGACCCTGCCCGTCCGTGCCTCTATACGTCCGCCTTCTTGAAAAGGCGGCCGGACGGGCGCGGGCGATAGCGCGACTGCCGGTTTTTGCGAGGATTTTCCGATGTCGTTCCGTTGCGATCTGACCGGCAAGGGGCCGTTGGTCGGCCACAAGGTCAGCCACTCGAACATCAAGACCAAGCGCCGGTTCCTGCCGAACCTGCAGAACGTGACGCTGACGTCCGACACGCTCGGCCGTTCGGTGCGCGTGCGGATCTCGACCAACGCGCTCAAGACCGTCGATCACCGCGGCGGCCTCGACGCCTTCCTGCTCAAGGCGAAGGACGCGGAGCTCGCGCCGAAGATGGTCGAGCTCAAGCGCCAGATCGTGAAGAAGCAGGGCGAAGCGAAGGCGAGCTGATCTCGCTCTCATCGCAAACGATTTTGAATGCCCGGCCATGCGCCGGGCATTTTGCTATTCGGGGACCCGCGCGAATTGCAGCAGCGGATGGCGCCGGCTCGCGAAAGATCGTCGCCCGACATCGGCGTCAGCGTTGAGCGGGAGCCGGGCTTTGCTTCAATCGCCGATGCTGCTTTGGCCCTAAGCATTCATTAAGCAGAAAATCCCTCGGCGGGTAGCGGCCAAATTGCACAACCGATTTTTACGCGACGTTAGACTAATCACACTAGAGCGACGTTGTTTGCATCAGCCGTGCTGAACCACATGCACACGGAGCTGGGGGGAGGCTCGCTTCGGTCGTGAAG
>Ga0265342_10001826_pt1 | contig 19313 bp, 9 predicted proteins | sample 4CB327metaG_FD_203125 | JGI IMG/M metagenome (GOLD analysis project Ga0265342, IMG submission 203125) | Rhizosphere microbial communities from Carex aquatilis grown in University of Washington, Seatle, WA, United States - 4-CB3-27 metaG | ecosystem: Host-associated > Plants > Roots > Rhizosphere...
CGATTCGCGCACCCTCGCGCGCCGCTTCGGCGCCCCGGCGCCGTCAGTTGATCTTGACGCTGCCGCCCTTGATCCGGTTCACGCCCTTGGCGTGGGTCTCGACGTAGGCGCCGCGCAAGATCAACTTGCCGTCGCGCTTCAGCGTGATGCTCGCCTCGCCGCACTTCAGCACCACCTCTTCCTGACCTTCGACGACGATCCGCTTGCCGTCGACCCGTGCCTCGACCGGCGCGGCGGGCGCCGTGACGGGCTGCGGCGCCAGCGCCCCCGATGCTGGTGCAAGCAGCGCGCTCAGCAGCGACGCGCCAGGATCCGCGGCAACCAGCCCGACCACGATCGGCAGACGCGCGTCGCCGTTCTCGAACAGCAAGACCGCCATGCGGCGGACGGCGATAGCTTCGTCGAGCGCGCATTGATCCAGCGCGACCACGGTGCGCGCGGCGAGGGGGCCGTGCGGGTTGCCATCGAAGTCGACGATCACTTTGCCCGGGACGCTGCCGGCGACGAGACGTGCGACCTTCACATTCAGCCCGCCGGCCGCCGTCGTCGTCGTCGCCGCTGTACCCGTTTCGACGGTGGCTGACGGATTGCGCTTCGGGCTCATCGCCCGAGCATGCTAACCCCAAACCCCGGTCGAGCGTCAGCGCGTGCGGCGACGGCGTGCGAACAGCAGCACGGCGATCAGAACCGGCAGGGTCGCCGCCAGCGGGCGCGTGCTCGTCGCCGCAACATCGCAGCCGCAACCGCCGCCGCTCCGCGTGCTTCCACCTGCGCCCGAGCCTCCGCTGCCGCCCGCGTTTCCGCCGACGCCGGTGAGTCCGCCATCAGGTGGAGCGTTGCCGGGATTCGCATTCCCGGCCGCCACCGCCGACGCGATCATCGCGCTGTTGTCAGTCACGACGATACCGGTTCCGACGGCACGTCGTTGCCACGCCATGGCCAGCGCCGGCGAATTGACCACCACGACCGGCGGCGTACGTGACTGCTGGTAAGTGCAATACATCGTCGAGGGCTGCATCGCCATCCGCTCGACGGTGCCATCGGGCAAGGTCAAGCGGACCGGCGCATCGCAGAGGCTGTACTGCTGGTTGCCGCATTCATAGACCGCCTGCGCGCTTTGCGCGTTGGACACGTCGGGGAGGTCGGAGTTGAAGAGAAAGAGCGGATCCTTGGTCATCTGCGGCGGCGAGATGAAGGTCGCCAGGCGCGTCAAATAGGGCGAGCCGTCGAAGAGCGCCTGCGCTTCTTGCAACGGCCCGACGATCGTCATCTGGAAGCCATCGGTTGCGGCCACGGAATCGAACGGCGCGAAGTCGCCTGGGTTCTGCGCATAGTAGAATCCAACCTGGTTGTAGAAGACCGTCTCCGGAACGCCGCTCGCGACCAGGCTCGCGGGCTCGGGGATGTAGTTCTCGAGAAATTTGAGCAGGCTCGTGTCGCGCGGCACGGACTGCTGCGCGAGCGCGGTCATGAAGAGCGGCGGCGTCGTGGCCGCCCGCAACCCATCGAGGTTGACCCGACCGGGCGTCCAGATGGCGCCGTCCATGATGCGCGCGGTGCCGGCGTATTCGGTGATGAACGCGTTGCCGCCCGCCTCGGTCGCGGCCTGGGTGAGCAACTGCGCGTAGTTCGATCCGCCGCCGAACCAGTCGAGCTTGGCCAGGTTCAGGGTGATCTCGTAGTAGTTCTGCGGCACGGTCCGCGACGGCGCCAGTACCCACACGTTCACGCGCATGTTGGACGTCGCGGCGATCGCCGTGAGCCGCAACGGAACGCACGGCGACGGTGCGTCGAACCGCAAGATGATCGGACGGATCGCGCTCGCGCTCTGATCGCCCATTAACTTCAGCGCGACGAAGTATTTGTTCTCGCTGACGTAAGTCTCGATGATCCCCTTCGCCTGGTCCGACACGTAGTAGCCGTTGGTCGACAGCCAGGCCTCGATGTCGGTGGCATCGGGACCGTGAATCACCGCCGCGTCGTAGGGCCCGACGCCGCCCTGAAAGACCACCGTCACCGTGCCCGCGTCGACCGCGCCGGTGGCACCGGCGGCGCCTGACGAGCCGCCCGCGCCAAGCCCCGACCCGGGCGCATAGACGGGCGCGCGGCAGGTCCCCTCCGTCGTGGTGGTGAGCTGGAAGGTCGGGTTGGTCCGGCTGGATATGACGGTGAAGACCGAGTCGCTTCCGGTGTCGAGCGTCGGCGCGGCGTCGACCGGGAGAACCCACGAGAACTGCGCGGCGGGACCGGAATAGAAGATCTGGATGTGCGCCTCGATCGACGTCCCCGCCGGCGCGTTCGGATCGACGCGGAACAGGACGTTCTCGCCGGTCTGCGCGATGGGCTGCGGTCCGAACAGGCCGCCTGGTTGATCGCAAAAGAAGCCGCCACAGGCGCGCGCCGGCGTCGGCCGTGCCGCCAGCGCCGCGCCCAGGACGGCCAACCCGATGCCCACCCGGGCCGGACCTATCGTCCAAGACGTCCCGTATCGCATGCCGGTACCGGTGCGCAAGGAGCGTGCCGGAGCGATCGAGCCCGTGAATTCGAGGCTTTGGCCCTTTCGGCCGCGACGGGATGCCGACATCGCCGCCCTGCTCGGGCGGGCGATGCGACACATATGTCCGGGATCGGTCCGATCTGAAACGACCTGTAGCGCGAACGATTCAGACTGTCGCCTCCCATTCACGATCGGATGCGGTCGCGCGCGTGATTCCCGCGGATCGCACATGGCATCTCGCTTGCGATGGTTGCGCGTCGCGATGCGAACCAGACCGATTGCCAGTGCCTTGCTCCTCGTCGCGCTCGCGGGCTGCGATGACGGGGCTCCTCCGTTCGACGACCTTCCGCTGCGCGATGCCTTGCGCGCGGACCCCACGGTGATCGCGACCCTCTCCGACGACGCGCGCCATCGGCTGGCCGCGCGGCTGGAGGCGGCACGCACCGTCGATGATTCGGGTGACCCGATCGCGGGCGATCTCGCGACGACCCAACCCGCATTGCTCGTGACCCAGGCCGACGCCGCCCGCGCCCAGCGCTCGGGCGACGCGCTGATCGTCGGCACGATCGGGTCGGGAATCGCGCGCGCGCTCCCAAACACGGCGGTGGGATCGCCCGCGCCGCTTCCGCCGCTCGAAGTCGAAGCGAACGCGCCAGCGCTGACCGAGCTCGAGTCGCGCGCACTGCAGGGTCGGGGCGCGACTCTGCTGCGCGGCCTGATCGAGGTTTCCGGTGCACAGCACCTGCGCCGTGTGGTCGGCTGGCCGACCGGTGCGGTGGCCATCGGCGATACCGTCTACGTCGGCGCCGCCTGGCTGGCCGCGCTGGCGCCCACGCCGCGTGTCGACGGCGGCGCGGACGCGGGCGCACCCGCATCGAGTGGCTCCGCGAGTTCGAGCAACGGCCTCGAGGCGAATGCTGGCGCAACCGCGACGGCGACGGCGACGGCGAGCAGCGCGAGCGACAATCCCGACGCGGGCGGAAGCCGCGCGATACCGGCGACGGACAACGTCGGCACGCCCTACGGCTACGGCGACGGCGGGGTGGTCGTGGTCTACCCGCCGTCGAACCCGCAGCCGCCGCCCACCAGCACGAGCAGCGACTCGTGCGGCGCCGCCGCTGACAGCTGCGCCGGCTGCGGAGCCGCCTCGACAGACGACAGCGGTTCCTGCGACGGCAGCACCAACGACGGCAGCGACTCGTGTGACAACACCGACGACGGCAGCGGCAGCGCCGATTCCTGCAACAACACCAGCGACGGCAGCGATGACTCGTGCAACAACGCGAGCGGCGACGCCGGCGATGACACCAACTGCCAGGTGTCGCGGCGCAGCCGGCAACACGGTGGCACGAGCCCGCGCATGATGCTCTCGGTGTTCGCGCCCCTGGCGTTTCTCTTCTCGCGCCGGCAGAGGCGGCAATGAGACCGGTGGTCATTGCCTGGCTCACCCGGCACCACATTCCAGGCGAGCTCTTTCCCGACTACTTCATGCTGGCGGCGATCGCGGTCGTGGTCGGCTCGCTGATCGCGCTGCGGCTCGCGAGGCGGGACGGAGCTTCGGTCGTGCACACGGCGCGCGCGATCGCCTGCGCCTACGTCGCCGCGCTGGCCGGAGGCTACGTGTTCGAAGCGCTGCGCGCGATCCCCGCGGCGCTGGCGGCCGGATCCTGGCGCCCGATGACCCACGCCGGCCGCGCGGCCTACGGCGGGCTGCTCGCGGCGATCCTTGCCGCGGCCGCCTATTTGAAAATCTCGGGTGAGCCACTGGCGCCGTTCTTCGATCGCGTCGCGATCGGGGCGGGCCTGACGTTCGCGCTGGTGCGCACCGGCTGCTTCCTCGCCGGCTGCGACTACGGTATGCCGACAGCCGGCATCTGGGGCGTGCGCTTCCCGCCCGGAAGCCTGGCCGCGATCGATCACATGCGGCGCGGGTTCGTGCCGCCGGGCACGCCCAGCCTGCCGGTGCACGCCACGCAGCTCTACGAGGCGGCGCTCGGCCTCGCCGCCGGGCTGGCGGCGGCGGTTCCGATCGCGCGTGGCAAGCGCGACGGCACCGCGTTCGCGACGTTCCTGTCGATCTACGCCGTCGGGCGCTTCGCGATCGAGCTCTTGCGCGGCGATCAGGATCGCGGCGCGGCGCTGGGGCTGTCGACCGCTCAGTGGGTATCGGTGTCGATCGCGCTCGCGCTCGTCGTCGCGTTCGTGCGGCGCGCGGGCCTCAGGCCTCGGGCCTCGGGCCTCGGGCCAGACCAGATCCGGATCCGATCCGGATCAGAAGCCTGAGGCCCGAGGCCTGAGTGGCTATGAAGTTCCACGCATAGGGTTTGAGATCCGGTCCCCTCCCCCGTCTGCGGGGGAGGGGACCGGAGAGGGCAAGCCTTGCGGGCCACGTCGCCCGACGGCCCCTCTCCCTAACCCTCTCCCCCGCGGACGGGGGCGAGGGGACCGGATCCGGATCCGAACCTAGGCCCGAGGCCCGAGGCCCGAGGCCCGAGGCCCGACCGCCGGGGTCACGGCACGTTGATGCTGGCGATGTTCGACCAGTCGCTGGCGTTGCCGGCAGCGTCGGTGCTGCGGATCGCGAAGCAGGTCATGCCGCTCGGCAGCTGCGACAATCGCGCGCGCTCGGGCGACCCGGCCGGCGACGGCGTGGGGGCGGTGAGGCTGGGCGCGGTGGTCGGGTCGAGCGGGCAAGCCGCGGCCCGCAGATCGTAGGTCGCCGCGGCGCCACTCGGCCCGTCGTCGGTGGGCGACGTCCAGCTCGCGACCACGCTGCCGGCCGGTGCGCTCGCGGTGTAAAGCTCGATCTCAGCAACCGCGAGATAGAAGACGCCGGCCGACGCCGCCGACAACCGCGTCGCGTGCAACTCGACGTAGCGGAGCGACGTCGCCGCGAAATCGACGACCAGCGGCATCCCCGCTGAGGCGACGTATCCGGTCTGGGTCGCGACCGTGGTCCAGGCCAGGCCATCAGGGCTCACGCGCACCGTGAAGTCGGGCGGGAACAGTGCAACCAGCGCGTCAGCCGGCCAGATCTCGATGCGGCCGGCGCTGGTGCTGGCGGGATATTCGACGCGCGCCCATTCTTCCTGACTGGCGCTCGCCGCAGCGCTGGCCCAGAAGCTGCTGTGGTCGCCGTCGATCAGCGCGCCGGCGCCGAAGCTGGTTGATTGCTCACTCGAGCGCGTGACGGCGCGCGCCGCGACCAGCTGCCCGCCCGGCGACGGCAGGGCCACACTCAAGTCCTGGATCGCCGCGGGCGGTGTGGTGTCGGGCAGCCGCTGGGTCTCGACGACGGCGATGTTCGATAGATACGAAGCGTTGCCCGCGGCGTCCTTCGCGATCAGGCCAAAGTGATAGGTCGCGCCGGCGGTCAGGCCGCTCACGGTGATCGATTGCGCGCTGCCCGCCGAAATCGGCGCGGGCAGACCGGGCACCAGCGTGGCGCTCGCGAAGTTGTGAGACGTCAGCGTGCCGGGCAGATAGCGGATCTCGTAGCTGGCCGCTGTCCCGACGTTGGCGTCGCCGCCGGTCGCCTGCCAATCGAGCTGGATATCGGTCGCGCCGAGCGCGTGGCCCGCGAGCGTGCGCACCGGCGCCGGCGCGACGTCATTGGTGCGCGCCGGCAGCACTGCCGACAGCGGCCCGATGTTGCCGGCCTCGTCGACCGCGCGGACCGCCCAGTCGTACGTCGTCTCGCCGGCGAGACCAGTGACCAGCATCGTCTGCAGCAACCCGGCGAGCACCGGCGTCGGCGCGCCCGGAACCAGCGCGACGCCGCCCAGGTCGGCCTCGGTGAACGCGCGCGTCGACTGGAACACCTGATAGCGCGTCGCCGTCCCGCTGGTCCCGTCATCGCCGGGCGCGATCCAGGTCAGCTGCGCGCGGCCGTCGGTCGCCGCGGCGCTGAAGATCGCGGCGTCGGCCACGATCGCGTAGTGCTTGCCGAAGCTGACGCCGGTCGCGGTCGCGGCCAGGCGCAGGTAGCGCGCCGATTCGGCAGGGAAGCCCCAGACCAGCGTGTCGCCGGTCGTCGGCACGAAGCCCTGTTCAGTGGCAACGGTCTTCCAGTTGTTGTTGTCGGCGCTGACCGCCAGCGTGAAGTCGTTCGGAAAGAGCGCGGGGTAGCGCGCGTCGGGGGTCAGCTGCACCTGCTCGATCGACGAGGCCGCGCCGAGGTCGAACGTCAGGCTCTGGGGATCATCCTGTGCACCGCCCGCCGACGACCAGGAGCTGGCCGCGTCGCCGTCGATGGCGTTGGCGGCTTGCCACGACGGACCCAACGTCGACGAAGCCGTCGCGGTAACGATGGTGAGGCGCTTGCCGGCGGTGTCGGGCCGCGTGACGCTGAACGACGCGGGCGCGCTCGGCTTGGTCAGGTCGGGGACGACGATGGTCGCGACGTTCGAGATCGGCGACGGGGTGCTGGTGTCGTCGATCGCTTCGATCGCGAAGTAGTAGGTCGTCTGCTGCTGCAGGCCGTTGACGATCGCGCTCTCGGTGGTGCCGGCCGGCTGAGGCGCGGCGACGCTGATCGGGGTCGCGGCGCTGAAATTCGCGGCGGTGATCGGCGACGTGGCGTAGCGCAGGTCGTAGCGCGTCGCCGTGCCGGTCGTGCCGTCGTCGCCGGTCGCGGTCCAGCGCAGGGTCGCGCCGGCGCTGGTGCCGGCAATCGAAAGCGTCGCCGCGAGGTCGGAGATCGCGGCCGGCGCTACCGGCGGCGTGGCCGCCGCGCTGTCATTAGAAACCGGGCCGGTATTGCCGGCCTCGTCGATCGCGCGGATCGCGAAGTGGAAGGTGGTCTCGCCGGCGAGCCCGGTCACCGTGAACGACTCCGCGGAGCCCGCGGCGTGCGGCGCCGGCCCTGCGATCGGGGTCGCCGCGTTCCAGTTGGCGGCGCTGATCGGCGACGACGAACGGCGCAGATCGTAACTGGTCGCGGTGCCACTGGTGCCATCATCGCCGGTCGCGGTCCAGCGCAGCACGACGCTGCCGGCGGCGGGACGAGTGGCCGCGGCCAGGTCGCCGATCGTCCCCGGCGCCAGCGTGTCGTCGGAGACGAAGCCGAGGACGTTGGAGATCGACGACCAGTTGCCGCGGTCGTCGCGCGTCTCGATCGCCAGGTAGTAGGTCTTGTTGGCCAGAAGGCCGCTCACCGTCGCGCTCTGCGCGGCGCCGGCGCCGCTGGGCGGAGGCGTGGTGGCGCGCGTGCCGGTCGCGAACGTCGCGGCTGTCAGCGGCACCGTTGCGTAGCGGAGGTCGTACTCGACCGCGGTCCCGCTGTTCCCGTCGTCGCCGGGCGCCGTCCATCCAACGGTGACACTACCCGTGCCACGCGCGAGCTGGCGCAGATCGGTGATCGCGGCGGGCGGCACCTGCGGCGTGCTGGCGCTGGCGTCGTTCGAGACCGTCGAGAAGTTGCCCGCGTCGTCGCGCGTGCGGAGCATCAGGTGGATCGGCGTCTCGTTGGGCAGGCCGCTGACCGTGAACGTCTGGTGCGTCCCGGCAGGCGCGGGCGCCGGTGTCGACAGCGTCGCCGCGCTGGCGAAGGAGTTGGCGTCGAGCGGCGTGAGGCTCCAGCGCAGGTCGTACGCCTGCGCGGTGCCCTGCGCGCCGTCGTCGCCCGGCGCGGTGAGCGACACGACCAGCGTGCCCGCGGCCGTGCCGGTCGCCGCCGCCAGATCGGCGGTCGCCGAGGGCGGCATCTCGTCGGGCGTGCTGCTCGACGCAACGACCGAGATCGCCGAGACGTTGCCGCGCTCGTCGCTGGTCTTGATCGCGAACCAGTAGCGCACGCCGACCGCGAGGCCGGTCACCGTGTAGTGCTCCTGGGTTCCGGCCGGTGATGGCGTGAGGCCGGGCGCGCTCGGCGTCGCCGCCGTGAAATTGGCGGCGTTGATCGCCGAGGCCGAATAGCGGATGTCGTAGCTCGTCGCCGTGCCGACGCTCGCGTCGTCGCCGGGGGCCGTCCATTGCAGGACCATCGTCGCCTGCTGCGCGGCGCGGCCGCTGCCGCCGATCACGGCGAGGTCGGTGATCGCGGCCGGCGCCTCGTCGCGCGTGCGGGCGGAGGCGACGTTCGACAGCGGCGAGATATTGCCGGCGGCGTCGATGGTCTCGAGCGCGACGTAGATCAGCGACTCGGACGGGAGGCCGCTCACCGTCGCGGTCTCGTGCGTGCCGGGCGCTTGCGGCGCACCGACGGCAACCGGTGTCGCCGAAGCGAAGTTGCCGGTGGTGATCGGCGCGGTCGAGATGCGCACGTCATAGCGCTGCGCCGTACCCGCGAGTCCGCTGTCACCGGGCGCGGTCCAGGACAGCGCGAGGCTACCACCTTGGGCACTGACCGTGGCGGCGCTGAGGTCCGTCACGCTCGCGGGCGGCACGTTGTCGGCGGTGGTGCCGCGCGCGTCGTTCGAGAACGCGCCGGCGTTGCCGCCGGCGTCGATCGCACGGATCGCAAAGTGATACAGGGTCGCGCCCGAGAGACCGGTCGCGGTGACCGTCTCCGCCGTCCCGGATGCGTGCGGCGCGGGCAGACCGCCGATGAGCGTCGCCGCGCTCCAGTTGGCGCTGGTGATGCGCGCGGTCGAGCGGCGCAGCTCGTAGCTGGACGCGGTGCCGGTGGTCCCGTCGGCGCCCGGCGCGGTGAAGGTCAGCGTCGCGGTGGTGGCGGTGGCGCCGGTGACCGCCAGATCGGTGATCGTCGACGGCGGCATCCCGGGCGTGGTCGCGCAGCTGGAGTTCGACACCGGCGAGACGTTGCCGCCCTTGTCGATCGCGGTGAGCGCGAAGCAGGTAGAGGTTTCGGCGGGCAGGCCGGTGACGTCGAAGCGCTCGAGATAGCCGGCCGGGTGTGGCGAAGGCGAGCCGGCGATCGGCGTCGCCATCGCGTAGCCGGCGCTGTCGATCGCCTGCGGCGCGCGCCGGACGTCGTATTGCTTCGCTGTGCCGGTCGTGCCGTCGTCGCCGGGCGCGGTCCAGGACAGACGCAGCGTGCTGTAGTCGGTCGGGTCCTCGTAGAGCTCGACGTCGCCGAGCGCGGTGTAGAGCTTGCCGTTCCAGGGCACGGTCTTGGTGACCGTCAGGCGCGCCGCGACCGCGGGCACCGCGCCGAGCAGCCACTCTTCCCAGTCGCCGGCGGTGGTGATACCGGTCTCCGCGACCACCGTCTTCCAGGCTCCCCCTGCGGTCGCCTGAGTCTCGAGCTTGAAGTCGGGGGGGAACAGATCGGCGTAGCCGACGCCGGCGCGCAATCGCAGGCGCCCGAGCTTGCGCGCGCCGCCGAGGTCGAACGTCACGCTCATCGGCTGCACGGTCGCCGTTCCGGGGCTGATCCAGACCGTTGCCGCGTTCGCGTCGAGCAGGTTGATCGCGGCGGTCTCCGCCGAGTACGAGCCGCTCGAGTCGGTGACGGTGAGCGCCAGCGCCGGGCGCTGCGTGGGATCGACCGTCGCTGCGACCAGATCGGTCACGCGGGCCGGCGCCGTGCCATCGAGCGTGCTGCCCGACGCCAGGTTCGACATCGGCGACGTGTTTCCGACGTCGTCGATCACCTTGATCGCGAAGTAGTAGACGCTGGTCGGATCGAGCCCGGCGACGGTGACCGTCTCGCGCGTGCCCAGGTTCTGTGGCGCCAGCGTAGGAGCGATCGCCGCGCTCGCCCAGGTTGCGGCGGCGATCGGAGCCTTCGCGTAGCGCAGCTCGTAGGCCGTCGCGCGGCCGACGACACCGTCGTCACCGGTCGCGGTGAACGACAGCGACAGCGACGTCTTGGTGGCGCCGCTGACGGCCAGGTCAGCGACCGGCGCGGGCGCGACGCCGGGCGTGGTCAGCGTCGCGACGTTGGATAGCGGACCTGCGTTGCCGTCGCTGTCGAACGCCTTGATCGCGAAGTAGAGCTTGGTTTCGGCCGGCAGCGCCGCCAGATGGTGCACCTCGATCATCCCGCCGTGCAGCGGCGGCAAGCTCGACAGCTGGGTCGCCGAGGCGAAGCTGGTGTCGTCGATGGGCACCGTCGACTGGCGCAGGTCGTAGCGCGCGGCGGTGCCGGCATAGCCGTCATCGCCCGGCGCGACCCAGGTCAGGTCGGCATCGATCGACGGCGCCATCGCGTAGGCTTCGAATTCGCCCATCGCCGCGTAGACCGCGCTGCCGGCCGCCGGCCCGCGCCGCGTGATGTAGAGGCGCACATAGCGCGCGTAGGTGACCGGGGCGGTCCACTCGTTCCACTCGGCGAAGGTGCCGATCAGGCCCTCGACGTGAACCAGCGGCGTCCAGACCAGCTTGTCGACGCTGGTCTGGATCTCGAAGTCCTGCGGGTAGCTGCCGACCAGATCCAGGGTCGAAGGGTTGGTGCGGAATCGGTTGAGCGGCTGCGCGGTGCCGTAGTCGAAGATCACCCACGCCGGCGTGGTCGGCGAGGCGGCCTGGCTGACCCAGGCGGTCGCGACGTCGCCGTCGGTCAGGTTCGTCGGGGCGCGCTGCGAAGAGAGCTGGTCGGACACCGAGTCGATGCGCGCGGTCACCTTGACGCCCGGGTTCGAGAGCGCGACCGCCAGGTCAGCGACGCGCGCCGGCGGTGTGACGTCGACGCCGTCGGGCGGCATCGCGACGACGATGTTGGAGACGCCGCCCACCGCGCCCTTCTCGTCGACGGCGCGCAGCGCGAAGTAATAGACCTGCCCCCGATCGAGCCCGGTGACCGCGAAGGTCTCGCGCGTCCCCGCGACTGCCGGCGCCGGCACGCCGGTGATCGGCGCCGCCGCGTCGAAGCCGCCCGCGGTCAGCGGCACCGTCGACTGGCGCAGGTCGTAGCTCGAGGCCTGGCCGGTCTTGCCGTCGGCGCCGGGCGCGGTCCAGGCCAGCGTGATCGTTCCCGGCGACGTGCCGGCCACCGCGCCCTGCGCGATGAGGTCGGTGATTGTCGACGGCGGCACGATCAGCGTCGCGGCAGTGGCAATGTTGGACAGCGGCGAGACGTTGCCGGCCTCGTCGGTCGCCTTGATGCCAAAGTAGTAGGTGGTCTGCCCCGCGAGCCCGGCGACGTCGATCGACTCGGGCGCGCCGGCGCTGAGCGGCGCCGTTGTCGGGATCGCGGTCGCCGCCGCAAAATTCGCGTCGGTGACCGGCGCGGTCGCGCGACGCAGATCATAGCTCTGGGCACGGCCCACGCCAGGATCGTCGCCGGGGGCGGTGAACGTGACGCGCAGGGTGTCGGGCGCGCTCGACGCTTCCTGGATCGCCATCTCGGCGATCGACGCGTAGGCGAGCCCGGACGGGTGCACGTACGCGCGCACCACGCGCAGGCGCACGGCGGCGGCCAGCGTCGGCGGGAACGCCACGCGTACCTTGTCGGTCGGGCCGACCGCAGCGTTGCGCTGGCCGCCCACCGCGGCCCAGGTGTCGCCGTCCGACGAGACCTCGACGTCGAAGTCGATCGGGAAGAACTGCGGATAGGCGACATTGGGCGTGAGGTCGACCGCGTCGATCAGATACGGCGTGTAGAGCCGCACGGTCAGGAACTCCTGGTCGGCCTCGGCGCGGCCCGGCGAGATCCAGGCCGAGGTTGGGTCTCCGTCGAATGCGTTGCTCGCCGCCCAGTAGCTCGAGAACTCGCCGCTCGCGTCGGCGACCTCGCCCTGGGCCACGACGCCCGGCAGCGCGCTCGCCGCGAGGTCGACGACCTGAGGCGGCGCGATGCGGTCCTGTGCACGCAGCACCTTCTCCTTCGAGGGTGCGCTCACGAGGCCGGTCGCGTTGCGCGCGTAGACCACGAAGTAGTACGTCGTGCCGTGCGTGAGGTCGGTGATGTGGGCGCTGGTCTGGTTGGCCGTCAGATCCAGCGTTTGCGTGTAAAACCCGCTCGCCGTCCCCCAGCGCACGCGATAGCCGGCAAGGTCGCTCTCGGTGTTCGCGTTCCAGCTCACGGTGACGTCGCTGCGATCGCCGGCCGTGCCGTCGAAGCCGCTCGGCGCCGCAGGCGGATGGCCCGCGGCGGCGATCAGCTTGGCGAGGTTGAGCCGCCCGCCCGACACGGTCTTGCCGGCCAGCGCCGGCACCGCGTCCGTGGTGTCCATCAGCTTTTGCTTCACTTCGGCGACGGTCGCGTCGGGGCGCGCCGAGAGGAACAGCGCCGCAGCGCCGGCGACGTGGGGCGTCGCCATCGACGTCCCGCTCCAGCTGGCGTACTGGCCGCCGGGCAGCGAGCTCAGAATGCCGACGCCGGGCGCGGCCAGGTGCACCCGAGTGGCGCCGTAGTTGGAAAAGCTGGCCAACTGATCGTTGGAGTCGGTCGCCGCGACCGCAATGACGTTGTCGACCGCGTAGTTGGCGGGATAGGCCGGATAGGCATCGTTGTTGTTGGCGTTGTTGCCGGCGGCGACGACGAAGATCCCGCCCGCGTTCGACAAGGTACGGATCGCGTCCTCGAGGTAGGAGGCGTAACAGCTTGGGCCCAGGCATCCCCAGCTGGCGTTGACCACGCGCGCCTTCATGGTCGCGGCGTATAGCAGCGTCTGTGCGCCCGCCCAGGTCGAGCCGCCGCCCGATGCCGACAGGAATTTCACCGCCTGGATCTTCACGTGCCAGTTGATTCCGGCGACGCCAACGCCATTGTTGGCCGCGGCGCCGATCGTTCCCGATACGTGCGTGCCGTGCCCGTGGTCGTCCATCGGATCGGAGTCGTTGTTGGCGAAGTCCCAACCGTGAACGTCGTCGATGTAGCCGTTGCCGTCGTCGTCCTTGCCGTTGCCGGGGATCTCGCCCGGATTGGTCCAGACGTTGGCCGTCAGATCAGGGTGGGTGTAGTCCATTCCGGTGTCGCTGACCGCGACCAGGATGTCCGATGAGCCGGTGTTGGTGTCCCAGGCGGCCGGCGCGTTGATCTTCGCCATGCCCCAGAGCTGGCTGTACAGCGGATCGCTCGGCGTCGCGAACAGCTGCACCAGAATGTTGCGCTCCGCTTTCGCGACCTCCGCGGTACCGCTCAATGCGGAGATCGCGTCGTCGGCCGTCGTGTCCTGCGGCAGCTCGACCCGGAAGTACCCGAGCGCGTGCATGCCGCCGTCGTCCGCCGCAATCGAGCCGCCCACCTGGGCGACTGCCGCACGCAGCGCGTCCTGCGACACGCCCACACCGGCGCGCACGATCACCTCGTGGGCGAGATACTTCACGCCATCGCTGGTCGTCAGCGTGTCGCCGTCGGTGTGCCGGTCCGGGGCCCAGCGGCAGGCCGAAAGGCCGATCGCGAGCGCGAGGAACGCGGACAAACCCATCGCGCGACGCCCGATCCGTGTCCCCTCCCACTCGTGCATTGCGCCAACAGTAACGTCGGGAGTATTACTAAAAAACTGTATGAAATTTCTGGAGGCACCGTGTCGGACAGACTCCCCGAAGTCGTCATTGTCAATCTCGACGAAGGCGCGCCGACCGGCTGATCGCGTGGAGGAGCCGGGCTCCGCCCGGCGAGTCCATCGTGGGAGGGTTTGGGAACCCTCTGAGGGTTCCCATGATAAAAGTCACTCCCTTTTGCGCGAACCGAGCTTGGAGCTTAGCGATTCCGTCCGCTGATCCTGGGGATCCGTCGCCCGCATTCGCGGCGGCCCCCCCGGCCAGGCCCGAGATCCGGCTGCGCGCATGGCAGCGCGAAGCGCTCGCGCGATTCGAGCAGAGCACGGCACCGAGCTTTCTGGTCGTGGCGACGCCCGGCGCGGGAAAGACCACGTTTGCGCTCGCCGCCGTGCGCCGGGCAATGATCGCCCGGCGCGTGCGGCGGTTCGTGGTGGTCGTGCCCACCCAGCACCTCAAGAACCAGTGGGCCCACGCGGCCGAGCCGATGGACCTGCACCTCGATCCCAACTGGTCGGCGGGCTACGGCAGCCTGCCCTCGGATGTCCACGGTGTCGTGGTCACCTACCAGCAAGTCGCCGCCAACCCGGGCGCGCTGCGGACGCTGGTTCACGGTGCGCTCGCGGTCCTGGACGAAATTCATCACGCGGGCGAAAGCCGCGCCTGGGGCGACGGTGTGCGCTTCGCGTTCGAGCACGCCGCCCGCCGCCTATCGCTGTCAGGCACACCGTTCCGCTCCGATCAAAACACGATCCCGTTCGTTCGCTACGACGGTGACCTGGCCGAGGCCGACTACGAATACGGCTACGGCGAAGCGCTGAAGGATCGCGCGGTCGTACGGCCCGTCTATTTCCCGCGCATCAAGGGGCACATGGAGTGGACGGCGCCGGGTGGACTGGAATACGCGGCCACCTTCGATGATCCGCTGACACGCGAGCTCGCAAACCAGCGGCTACGTACGGCGCTGGACGCCGAAGGCGAGTGGCTGGCGTCGGTGATCGAGCAGGCGCACGCGCAGCTCTGCCACCTGCGCACGCGCGACCCGCGGGCCGCCGGCCTGGTGATCGCGATGGACCAGGAGCACGCGCGCACCATCGCCGGCATCATGCAAGAGCGTCTGGGCGTGACGGCGGTGGTCGCCACGTCGGACGAGCCGAGCGCATCCGAGAAGATCAGCGCGTTCGCGGAGGGGACGTCGCCCTGGATCGTCGCCGTTCGCATGGTCTCGGAGGGGGTCGACATCCCACGCCTGCGCGTCGGCGTGTACGCGACCAACACCGTGACCGATCTGTTTTTCCGGCAGGCGGTCGGCCGTCTGGTGCGGTGGTCGGGATGGGACGCGCGCCAGACGGCGTACATGTTCATCCCGGATGATCTGCGGCTGCGTACGTTCGCGAGCGGTATCGCCGAGCAAAGGCGGCACAGCCTGCGCCGACAGCAAGACGCGTTCGGTGAGGAGGAAGGCGAACGCAAGCCGCGCGATGCCGGGCCGGACGAAGCGGCGGCCGGCGGCGAAGAGGAGCAGCTGTCACTTTTCACGGCGATTTCCGCGGTTCCGCTCGACGAGCAGGGGCGCCGGCTGGACGGCGTGCGTGTCTACGACGACGTCGACGGCGGCACGATCCCCGATCTGGTCGGCGCGAGCGGAGAGATCGACGAGCGCCGCCGGGCGTTTGGGACCGAGGCTGCGACGATCAGCTCCGCGCCGGTGCCGTTGCCCGAGCCCGAGTCCCGCGGTGCCGGCGATGGCTCGGGCGAAAACAGGAAGACCAGCGCGCTGGCGCGGCGGCGCCAATTGCGTGAGCAAAATAGCGCGACGGTCGCCGATCTGGTGCATGTGACCGGCAAATCACACGCGACGCTCAACGCCGAATTGAACCGCAGGAGCGGGATCCGTCGAATCAGCGAGGCCACGGTGCGCCAGCTGGAACGGCGCTTGGAGCTGGCGAGGCGGCTGCTCGGACGTATCTGAGGCAATTGGGTCCGGCAAACCGGCCCAATACCCCGGCCAAACAGTCTCTTCGCCGTGGGCCCAATCGGGGTCATCGACCGTTTGCGAGAATACGGAGTCTGCCGTAAAAGATCGGCCCGGGGCCTCTCAGGGCGGCCTTCATTGACCATTGAGCCCCTCCTCTCGACTCGCCCGATCGTCCTTGAAACTGTCCCTTGCAGGGGTCCTTGAACGCCCTTTCGGGCATCCCGGAACGCACGCGATTGCGGCAGGTAGAAAAAAGAAGAGGTTCGAAACGGATGATTGCGATTTCAGTGGAGCGGAGGGGCCTGTTAGCGCAAAATCACCCCCCGATGAACATTGCGACCCTCGTTGCCACCTTCACCAATCAGCTCACCTCGATTATCGAGCGCGAGACGCTGGACCGCGCGCGCGCGGCCGTCGTCGGCGCGCTCGGCTCGGGAGATGGGCGCGGCGCCAGTATCAAGGCGCTCGACTTCGCGGCCGGCCGTCCTCGGAAAAAGGCGCCCAAGCAGCTTTGTCCCGTGCCAGGCTGCAAGAACCCGGCGGCGCCGGTGTTCGGGATGGTCTGCGCCAAGCACAAGGACGTGGCCAAGTCGAAGATCAAGAAATTCCGTGAAGCGCGCCGCGCGAAGAAGGTCAAAGCCGCCGCTTGAGCCACCCTCTCCGGCGTCGAGTCGGAAAACGGTAACGCCAGCCCGGCGCGAACGACGCCTCGGGATCGTGCCGGCAGACCGTGAGTCGGGCGCAGGTGACGCGCAGCAACCGATCGGGACCGAGCGGAAAGGCCGAGGTTTGCGTTGATGCGGTCGCTCACGTGACGAGTGTCGCGGCCGATTGGTTCGCGGGTCATCTTCGCGGGTCATCTTCGCGGGTCATCTTCGCGGATCTTGGCGCACCGCCACCGCCATCCGCCGTGGTAGACGAGCGGGGTGGGATTCAGGCCTCACCCCGCCCATCGTTGCAAACCGCTCGTCGCCGAAACCCTCGAGGGGTTCTCAAACCCTCCAAAACACCCTGGCCGCCGCGCGTCGGGTTTTGCACCGTCGGTCTTCGGTCGATGGATCTTTGTGCCGCTGGTCTTCTTGCCCCTCGCCTTGGCGACTCTGGCGGGGGGTTGCTGGAGCAAGAGCAACAACTCGTTGCCCGACGCGGCTCAGCTCTGCAATGAGCTCCCGTACGGGAGCTCGTTCGTGCAGGCGATGAATTCGGAGAACGCGACCCTGCCGACGCCGACCGGCGGCGCGGTAACCAGCGGCTCGTATCATCTGACGGCGAGCACGTATTACCCGCTGGCCAGCTGCACGGTCGACCCGGTCGCCACCGTCCTGCTGGTCAGCGCGTCGTCACCCACCGGCGGCACCATCCAGACCGCCTCGCTGACCAGCACCGGCTTCATCCTGAGCGAGTCGACGTCGTATCTGAGCAAGGACACATCGTTGCAGATCCACATCGACTGCATCGTTCCCGATTCGGGGGGTTTACTCGGCAGCGCGGCGCAGATCTCGTACAACGCGAGCGCGACCGAGATTCAGCTCTACGCAACCGGCGGCTGCGGCAACCACATCGACGTCTACGATCTCGACCGAGACTAGGGTGCGCGGGGGCTTCGCTCCGGTCCCTGTTTGAGCGAATCCGCGCGGCTCATTCGTCACCTTCGTCATCGTCACCAAGGGGCGCGCCGTCGTCAGCGAGCAGGTTGTAGAGCGCGCGGCGCGCGCGCGCGAGGATCTTCTGCGACTCGGCGATCTGCGCAGCGTTGCCGGACTGCACGAGCTGCATGGCCGCGCCCGCGATGTGGCGCAGCTGGCTCATGACCGCAACGACCGTGGCCGAACCGTCGGTATCACCCGACGCCGCGTTCTCCCACGCGGCCGCCAGCTCGTCGCGGTGTTTCTCGACGTAAGTCCGTCCGGCGTCGGTGAGCGCGAAGACGCGGCCACCGGGCGCCATGCCGCTCGCCTCCTGGCGAACCAGGCCCTCGTCCTCGAGCTGTTGCAGCTGCGGATAGACCGAGCCCGGGCTGGGACGCCACGCGCCCTGGCTGCGCTCGGCGAGCTCGCGCATGATCTGGTAGCCGTTGCGCGGCTGCTCGGAGAGCAGTGACAGGATCGCGGCGCGCACGTCGCCCCGGCGCGCGCGGGCGCCACGCCGGAACAGCGACCAAAGCGACCACGGAAACCCTGTCATCGGCGGCCCACCCCCGCCGGGTGGCGGCGGGCCGGGCGGGAAGCCGCCACCGAAACCGCGAGAGAACTCCGGTCCGCCACCACCGCCGCGCCCACCCGAGCGCCCACGGCCGGCCATCCTCAAACGTTCGACGGCTCCTGGCCAATCGAAGAGATCGTCGAGGCCGTGATGGTGGTGGTGATTCGACATGTTCGTCCTCCCGCGGCGTACTATCGCCGACTGCTCTAGATAGATAACGATGTATCGTTATCTAGTCAAGACGAGTTTGCAGATAGGACAGGCGTCGGCCTCTCCGGGCTTACGGGCCAGTGGCCGCCGGCAACGTCTTGCTCAAGTACGCGCGCCGGCCGGTGACGAAGTAGCGCATCTGCTGCTGGGCCATCGCGACGTCGGCGTCGGTGTAGGGCTTGCGCGTGTCCATGGGGATGAGCGGCGCGATCGCCGCGGCGATCTTGTCGTTCTCGGCGACCCAGTTCAAGTCTTCGAGCTTGCCGAGGATCTCCCAGACCTGGTTCACGAAGTCCTGATAGCAGCTCGGCACCTGCACGCAGGTCTCGGGCAGCTTCGATCGCAGGAGGCCGACGAAGTCGTAGTCGGCCGTGGCGAACGTGTCGTCGGTTCCCTCGGGGATGAAGTAGAGCTGTTTGGTCGTCGGATCCGCATAGGTGCCGGCGTTGGCGCCGACCGGCTCGGCGGTCGCGGCGTACGGCCACGCGCCCCAGTGGCCGGTGATGACCATCAGAGCCCAGTAGCGGTTGAACTCGTGCATGTTGGCGTACATCGACGCCGCCGTCATCGCCGTAGCTGGCGGTGTCAGCGCCAGCGCCTGTGTGAGGTTGTTGATCAGCGTACGGTCGTCGGGCCCGCTCTGCGGTTCGAACCCCGACAGATACAGCGGGTCGAAGTCGGCGTAGTGAATCGTGTACAGCGGCCCCGACGAGTCGGTGAAGAAGCGGCTCAACATCTGCGCGCGCGGCTCTTCCAGGTGTGAGTAGAGGCCCAGCAATTGACCATTCATCGTCACCATGGCGTGGTTGGCGCGCGATGCCGGCACGACGCCGACCTGGCGGATCGACCAGTAGGCGAGCCGCTCGTGCATCATCGAGAAGTCGGTGCTGACGTTGTTGAAATAGAGCTCCTTGATGCCGAAGAAGCGGCCACCATCGACGAACTGATCGGCGTGCACGCGAAACGCCGGCTTGGCGTCGATTGGCTCGAACGATTGCGTGCCCTTCAGGTTGACGCCGATCGGGCCATAGGCGCGGCCGTCATAGACCAGCACCGCCTGCACCCACGTGTCGGGCT
>Ga0265342_10001828_pt1 | contig 19301 bp, 14 predicted proteins | sample 4CB327metaG_FD_203125 | JGI IMG/M metagenome (GOLD analysis project Ga0265342, IMG submission 203125) | Rhizosphere microbial communities from Carex aquatilis grown in University of Washington, Seatle, WA, United States - 4-CB3-27 metaG | ecosystem: Host-associated > Plants > Roots >...
CGGCTGCACGCGACCAACAACTTTCCGGAATTTACGGGCCGCATCTGTCCCGCACCTTGTGAAGCTGCGTGCGTGCTGGGCATCAATCAGCCGCCGGTCTCGATCAAGCTCATCGAACGTTCAATCGTGGAACGTGCATGGGACGAAGGCTGGATTCATCCTGAGCCGCCGGAGCAATCGACTGGCAAGCGCGTTGCCGTAGTAGGCAGCGGGCCTGCGGGGCTTGCGGCTGCGCAGCAACTGCGTCGTGCCGGCCACTCGGTAACGGTGTACGAGAAGAACAATCGCGTCGGCGGTCTGCTGCGTTACGGTATTCCGAATTTTAAGCTTGAAAAGCACGTGATCGATCGCCGCGTTGAACAGATGAGCGCGGAGGGTGTGCAGTTCATCACCGACGCGCACGTGGGCGTAAATGTGCCGGTTGATCAGCTGATGAGCCAGTATGAAGCCGTGCTGCTGACCGGAGGCGCTGAGCAGCCGCGCGATTTGAAGATTCCTGGACGCGAACTTAAAGGCATCCATTATGCGATGGAATTTTTGCCACAGCAGAACCATCGCAACCAGGGTGATGCTGTCGATCCGTCGACGGAGATCCTTGCGACGGGCAAACGGGTTCTGATAATTGGCGGTGGAGACACTGGTGCAGACTGCCTGGGCACAAGCCATCGCCAGGGTGCGAAAGTCATCCATCAGATCGAGATTATGCCCAAGCCTCCTGAGGATCGTTCACCGCTGACACCGTGGCCCCTGTGGCCCATGCAGCTGCGTACCGAGAGCTCACATGAGGAAGGCGGCAATCGCGACTGGAGCATCAACAGCATCAAGTTCACAGGCGACGAGAACGGGAATGTGAAGCAATGGCATGCCGTTCGCGTGGGTCCGCCGCCGAAATTTGAAGCGATCGCGGGCTCTGAGTTCGCGCTGGATGTTGACCTGGTGCTGTTGGCCATGGGATTCCTTGGCCCGGTGAAGAATGGCATGATTGAGCAGCTTGGCGTAGAGCTGGACAATCGCGGCAATATTGCCACGACCAATTTCATGAGTTCAGTTGAGGGCGTGTTTGCCGCCGGGGACATGCGCCGCGGACAATCGTTGGTTGTATGGGCTATCTCAGAAGGCCGCAAGGCCGCCGCCGCGGTAGATGCATACCTTTCCACCAAGACGGAGGCGGTTCCCTTGCGCCAGCGCGTAGCAAAACGCTAACCGAACTCGCCGGTGCGACTGCAATTCAAAATATAAAAGCCCGCACACAATGTGCGAGCTTTTATGCTGATCGTTCTCAGGATGTTTCCAGGCTACCTCTGGCTTACACCCTGCTTAGTAGCCGTAGGCCGGGATAGTTTGAATTCTTGGGTTGGTTTCCGGTTTGCTCAAAACCTGAATTTCGCTGATATCGGCTTCAAGCGCGAAGCACTGACGAACGGCGGCAAGAGTCAGGACCACTTTGCATTGCTTGCGCAGCTCGCTCACAACCCCTTCAACGCCGGCAAAAACGCCTGCGCGAATAAGAACTTTGGTTCCGACGGTAATAGCGGGATGGGGTCTCATCGGTAATCCCTTGGCGAGTCCGTCGCGGATCTTTTCCAGCTCTTCCTCCTCAACCAGACCCCACTTCTGGTCGCCCAGCAGGCGCAATACGCCGGGGGTTGAGATTACTGGAATTCTGCTTTGGAAATCAAAACGGGCAAAGACATAGCCTGAGAAGAGAGGGCGTTCCGCTACGACTGTCCTGTCTGTCCAATTTACTTTTTCCTTGTAAAGAGGCAAGTAATACTCAATGGACCGAACCTGAAGATGCTGTGCAACCTTCTTTTCATGGTTGGAAAGGACATGTAGGACATGCCAAGGTCTGCCAAGCATTTGTCGCTCCTCTAGGGGATGAAGTGGCCATGGCACACAGAAGAATGGATCAATTGCTGCAATAAATGCCGAGGGTGTTAATTGCTCTGACTCTTAAACTTGGCTTCGAAATGCAGGCTGAAAACGGCCAAATTATTTTTTCAAATCGCCACAGGGTTCCGGCAATTGCGATTTGACGCGGGTCAGGAAATGCGTCCGACGTAGCCGGCTGTCCTAGAAGAATACCCACTCTGAAAACAACTGGATGTCTCTGAAACTCATCTTATATCGCCCTCGGCTCGGTGGTTACCTGATGATAGTTAAGTAACCATGGTTTGTGTGGAAATCTAGCCCAAAGCAGGCCTAACAGCGAAGATACGGCGAAGTTCGTCTGTGAGTTAGATGGACTCTGGGAAATCTCTGCCTGAACTATGAACCAGGCGTTTTGTCACTCAAATGGTTTGAGGTGTGTTTACAGCTGCAGCCGAGTGGATACCACCTGCATTTGCAATAGCGGCGCAGATTGAGCAATCGGCCTGCTGGCAAAGCCCGCGATGGTATTCGACCGCAGCAAGATCGAGCAATTCGTTTGCGGTACGTTCGTAGTCTGCGCCCCTCTCCGGAGTGCGGCTGTTGAACTTCATCGGGGTTCGATCCGCGATCGAGACCCGCTTTGCTTTCCTTTCGAACTCTTCCTGGCTTTTGTAATAGTAGTGATTGATCCAGGCCGCATCCGCAGTGGGGGGAACGGATGTGCTGCCCCATATTCTTTTGTTCTTTTCATTGACGGCAGCCGAGAAAAGCCCGCGGAAATACCAGGAATGAGGGTTTCGGTAGAGCCTGACGCGCTCGGGCCGAACGAAGAGTTTTACATGTAAGTTGGTGTAACTCTGTCGCATTGTGTAGGCCAGAATTACGGGTAACCCGGGACGCTTGAGATGACCGTTAGAGCCATAGAACCGCCAATGCAAGCCGACGGCCGGATAGCGCTCGGAGACCTGGCTGAGGAAGTCCGGAATCGTTCGCCCATTGCCTACGACAACGAATTCATCGGCGTCGATACAGCCAAGCCACGCGTATCGTCCAATGCAGCGAAGAATGCAATCATGTTCCGCGGCTGGCGAGATTGGTATATGCGGCCAGTCATCTACCAGTGTTACGTGGCCGGCCTTGATAAACGGTTCAAGGACTTGGCGAAAATTGTCAATGCTCCGCGCTTCATAGAAGAAGATCTGCCTGATACCGGCGGCGATGTAATACTCGACAAACTCTCTAAGATCCGGCGCCTCATCGCGAATGCGGACGCAGAGCGCCACTCCCTCTCCCTGGCCCCGAGACTTCTCAGCATCTTTCACCTTTGCTGTGAACTCATTTCCCGAGAGGGCCTTCATTCCGCTTTGAGCAAGATAGATAGACCTCCCGACGATGGGATTCAGGCGAACCTTTTCACGAATAGTCCAGTATGCGGAGGGCATAATTAGCACCTTAACATGATTGTTTTCTAATGCGCAGTGTGTAATGACGTGCGATTAAACGGCTTGACTTTACACTGCGTTGATCCGAACGAGTTAGTAAATGCGATTGAGTGACTGCAGATCTTAATTGGCTTGGTTCCGACAGAATTTATCAGCTAGAGAAACGCTAAACACGCGGCCAGCTATGATCGCAGGTTCGCTGTCATGCAGCTGTAAGTCGCCTCTTCTCCTCTGGAAAATGAAACACACAATACAACGAACGTGGAGGTATCTTAAGCGGAAACACCGCACAATGCTGCTTGACACTCACCTTGACCGTTGTGAGAATTAAATCACGGTTAAATGTTGGGGTCCACGGAGCAGCTGCAACACTGGCAGCAAAATCCGTATCACTTTTAGCGGCGACGTGTATCGCCAAGCACGGTTGTGGAGTCTCCTAAGGGTTGCTGACCAGGCGTAACATTCCGAACTGGAGGATGGATGAAGAGAATACTGGTAAACGGTGCCGGTGGCTTCATTGGTGGACATATGGTGAAGCGATTGAAATCGGAAGGACATTGGGTCCGTGCGGCCGATATCAAGCGTCACGAGTTTTCTTCTCTTCCTGCTGATGAATTCGTCCAAGGTGATCTTTCCGATCAGCGATTGATGGCCAGTGTGGTGGAAGGTATTGACGAGATTTACCAGTTTGCTGCTGACATGGGCGGCGCCGGATATATATTCACCGGCGAGCACGACGCCGATGTCATGCATAATTCCGCCACCATAAACTTGAATGCTTTGCATTTTGGCCAGAAGGCTGGGGTCAAGAAGATTTTTTATTCGTCGTCGGCCTGCATTTACCCGGAATACAACCAGCTGGACCCATTGAATCCCAAGTGTTCAGAAAAATCCGCATATCCCGCCGCGCCCGATAGCGAGTACGGCTGGGAAAAGCTGTTCAGCGAGCGGCTATATCTCTCATACATGCGGAACTATGGAATGGCCGTGCGTGTTGCCCGCTTCCACAACATCTTTGGACCAGAGGGGACCTGGACTGGAGGTAAAGAAAAAGCGCCGGCTGCAATATGCCGCAAGATTGCAGAAGTTGAAGGTGGAGATGAAATTGAAATATGGGGTGATGGCGAGCAAACGCGATCTTTCCTTTTTATCGATGAGTGTATTGAAGGCGTCCGCCGGCTCATGGAGTCAGAATTCACTGGTCCTGTAAATATTGGATCCGAGGAAATGGTCTCCATCAACCAGCTTGCTGCGATGGTCATGGAGATTGCCGGGAAAAGGCTTTCAATCAGGCACATTTCCGGGCCCCTGGGTGTGCGTGGCAGGAATTCGGATAACCACTTAATCGCCGAGAAGTTGAATTGGAAACCGACTCGCTCGCTCCGTGCAGGATTGGAGAAGACTTATCGCTGGATCGAGGAACAAGTAGCAGTTTCCCGATCGGCGAATTTGGTCGGAAATGTATAGCGCGGTCATCAAGGATAAATTCAACGAACTGGAGGCTGGCTTGTATAGGTACGGAAATGGTTTCTTGCCCATGCGTATCTTTGTGAACGAGTTTTGCGGCCACCCGTTTCAACTGGAGTTAAGTAGAGAATTGGCCCGGAGAGGCCACCAAGTCAAACACGTTTTTTTCGCGGATAACCATTCAACGCCGAAAGGGCAAACGCAGATTCGTGCCAACGATCCCGGCGGATTGGAAATCGAGGGTCTGCATATTACCCGCGAGTTTTCAAAGCTTTCGCTGCTAACAAGGCGACAAGCGGACATTGAATATGGGCACGTTGTTGCAGAGCGAGTAGCGCAGTTCCAGCCGGATGTAGTGATCTCTGCAAATATGCCGCTGGATGCCCAAGCAATCCTGTTGAGTGCCACACGTCAAAACCAAGCCCGGTTTGTTTTCTGGCTTCAGGATGTGTACAGCGTTGCTTCTCGATTTGTTCTGAACAAGAGATCGCGACTCCTGGGTTGGGTGGGCGGAACATACTTTGAACGACTTGAGAAGAAGCTACTGCGTGAGTCGGACGCCATTATCTGTATAGCGCCGAGTTTCGCTACGTTTCTTGAAGGTTGGGGAATAAGCGGCCCCAATGTGCATGTGATTGGGAACTGGGCGCCGCTTGATGAAGTACAGCCGAGAACAAAACAAAATCTCTGGGCAGTAGAGCACGATGTGGCGGACGATTTTTGTTTTGTTTACTCGGGAACGCTTGGCATGAAGCACAGGCCCGAACTGTTGCTTGAATTGGCCAGGCACCTTGAGGCCAACAAGAGCGGCAAGCTAGTGGTTGTTGCCGGAGGCGCCGGAGCTGACTGGCTGGCCGCAAATTCGAAGGATATCGATCCCGCAGTGCTGAAGCTGCTTCCCTTCCAGCCGTATGAGCGCGTTGCGGAAGTGCTGGGGTCGGCCGATGTGTTGATTACTCTTCTGGACTCCGAAGCAGGTTCGTTCGCGGTGCCGTCGAAGACACTGTCATATTTGTGCGCGGGGCGTGCACTTATCGTTGCCGCACCTGCAGCTAATGAAGCGGCGCGCGTTGTGACGCGGGCAAAGGCCGGGACTGTGGTTTCGCCTGACAACCATGCCGGCCTTCTTGATGCCGCCGATCGCTATTTGAAGAACAAGGGACTCTGCGTAGAGAGCGGAAGGAACGGCCGAGCCTATGCAGAACGGACCTTCGCCATCGAAGCGATTACCGACAGCTTTCTTTCTGTTCTTGCGCCCGACTCAGTTTTCGCAGCGAGTCTGGACATGGAACGCGAAAAGGCAACGGTCGAAGAAATTGCCGAAACTACTGGCGCCCTTTGATCTTGAAGATGAACAAAGCAATAGATACGGCCATTATCTTTGGGGGCACCGGGTTCATTGGAACCCACCTGGCGCAGCATTGGCTACGCGAGAGACTCGCGAACAAGATGGTTCTTGTTGATCTGGCGCCTCCGCGCGAAGAGCCTTACTCCGCTGAGCTGCAATCTGCTTTGAAAGATGGCCGGGCGAGCTATGTCCGTGGCGATGTGCGCAACAGCGCATGGCGCGAGCACTTACCCGAGCGAGCCGACTTGATCTTCAATCTGGCAGCAATTCATCGTGAGCCTGGGCATAAGCCGCACGAATATTTTGAAACAAACCTGCAAGGTGCCGAGAATGTTTGTTCATGGGCTGCAAGCGTGCACTGCAACAGAATTGTGTTCACGAGCAGTATTTCTCCCTATGGGCCTTCAGAGGAAATGAAGAACGAGAGTACGCCACCCGCGCCTGAAACACCCTACGGACGCTCGAAACTTGCGGCGGAGAAAATTCATCAAGAATGGCAGGCCGCTTGTTCTGAACGGAAACTGCTTATCCTTCGTCCTGGCGTCGTGTTTGGGCCTGGCGAAGGAGGTAATGTAACCCGGCTGCTTCGTAGCTTGATGAAGGGCTATTTCGTGTATATGGGAAACCGGCAGACACGAAAAGCGGGGGGATACGTCAAGGAACTGAGCCACACTGCGCAATTTGGTCTGGAGCATCAGGACCGCAGTGGAGAAGCATTTACCCTGCTCAATTTTTCAATGAATCCCACGCCAGCGCTCGAAGAATTTGTTGAAGCGATCCAGAAAGCTGCTGGAGTCAGTCGCAATCCTTTGAGCGTGCCGCGATCGCTGCTGCTTGGAGCGTCGTACCCGATTGATGCAGTTGCCAAAACATTTCGGATCCGCCAGCCCATCAGCCCGGTTCGTGTCCGCAAGTTATTTCGTTCAACATCTGTCGATCCAAAGGGGCTTCGCGATCTTGGCTACAAATGGAAATACACACTCGAAGAAGCGTTTGTTGACTGGAAGCGCGAACTACCGCGAGACTTTGCCAGGTAACACCTAGAAGCTGACTTTTCTTCCTGGGAACCAGGTGACCTGAACAGTGGCTGCAGTTACAGTTTGCTGACCCGGCAGATAGACCGGCGCCTTCCAGTGTTCGATGGTGAGATTGCCTTTGATCTCCAGGTCTTTTTTGATGCGCTTCACGACCTCGACATTAAAATCGTTCAGAGTCGTTCCGCCCGGAATAAAATCGTGCGGCACTTTGTGATTGCGCACGCCAAGCTGTATCCACTCGTTTCCACTCAAGTGATAAGTTAGCCATCCCTGGCTACCTTTGCCTTCGCGACCGACCCAGTCACCGAAGATCTGCCCACTGTTTGTGTAACCCTGACGTTGGATCGCTTCAAAATACATGAATCCGCCGCCACTACTCTGCTGAACCGGTGGATCAGTCCATGCAGCTTCGACACGAAGGTCCAGCTTGGGAATGCGGGGTACGTGAGATAGATACAAGCCCGGACGCCATGCTGCGCGCCGCGGAGCATCGATGGGAGAAACATCGTCGTGAACTTCGCCATCGCTATAGAGCGTGAGCCAATTGCGCACAAACGGCAAACGATAGGAGAAGTCGAACGCTCCAAAACGCGCACCCGGATCGCGCACGCTGTTCTTAACATTCGCCTCCGGTGCGGTAAGGCTGAAGAAGCTCCTGACAAAGCTTTTGATATTTACGGGCTCGTGGCCCTTGCCGCCCCATATGACTGTACGTTCAAAACCGAACTCGAGATTCTCCGTAGGGCGGAAACTGACCTTCTCCAAATGGACCCATGGATCGATTGGATAAGTATGCCCCTTGAGGGGACCAATCATGAACTCATATCGGAACGGACCTGTCAGGAGAGACAAGCCAGGAACATTCAACGGCTCAACTCTATTGATGCGGAACGAGTAGAGATTCTCAGCATTATTCGAATAGGACATAGAGCCGCCAACTGCCGGGCTTTGCCAATAGTCCTGTTTACCAAACGAGAAGACAGTATTGAGAAGCTGTGCCGACACATAAGCTTCGAGGAAACGCCCTCTGGCAGCGGTTCCGATAGGTCCTGCCGGAATGGTGGCTTGATTGTTATAGGGAATGGGAGTGCACGGGGATCCACCTCCCCAGCAAGACGGGGTGAAGTAGAAACTTGTTGCGTCAATGGCGGCGAGTTGTGCTGCTAATGGCTGCGAGTATCCAGTTGTGGATGGCGCGCCCTGAAATTCGCCACGAGCATACAACAGAAAACGGCCGGCCGCAGCATAACCGCTGGCGCCGGAATAGTTATTAAGACCGTTAGCATAGGGACGGCCATAATCATTCACAATAGTTGAGCCGAGATGGAAGCTGTCGCGTAGAGGAGTACCGCTAATGCCACGCAACGCCGCATAGCTTGATTCGAGATTGATGCTTCCCTTCTTCGTGGGGCAATCCCCGCTCATCTCTTCGCGCAGTTCGCGCTTGAGCGCGTCATAGATGCCTTCAGCTTCATCTTCGCCAGGCGATTTATCGGAATCCGCAATCAGATCCTCTGTATCTTCCAGCATGCCGCTCAAACTAGCACGGGTCCATGGACGCATGTTCAGATGCAGACCACTGACATATCCCAGCGAATAGAGGCGAAGGACAGCAGGATAGATCCAACTGTCTAACGGAATATATGGCGATGCCTGATCGCTGGAATCACAATCGATATAGGAATCGTCGGTAAGAGATTGAGGCGACTTGGTGGCGTTCTTTCCCGCCTGCGCTAGAGCCAATGTGGCGGGTGCGAGCGACATAAGACCTGCGAGCAGGGCGGTGAAGCGCAAAATTCTTGTGGCCGATTTTCTAATCAAGTGCGATACTCCAAAAGCTGTTAACTGTTCTCTGGGGATGAATAAGTGCAAGTTGCGAAGCGGGCTTAGTAGTTGGTTGACGCGCGAGCGAGGATCTCGTCATCTAAACTTCTGCAATTTGCGTTCGTTTGATTTCCGACACGAACTCGAAGGCCATCATCAGCGATGCGATAGGAAACGAAGGCACCTTTTTGTTGCGAGTGCTGCATCAATTCGGCTTTCAACTTCGCGGCCGCGTCCGGATCGCGAGCAAGCAGCATAAGGAATCCGCCGCCTCCGGCTCCAGCGAGTTTAGCACCATATATATACGGCCGCGCGCGATCGAGGATTGCGTTGATCGGCGCGTTGGTCGTGTGGGGATCCAGCACCTGGTTTAACTGCCAATGTCTCGTCAGCAAATTGCCCAAGTGCTTCCAGTCGCCTTCAACCATGGCGTAGGACATTTCAACTGCAAGCGTCTTGATGCTATGCAGTATTTGAATGGTCGCGTTTTCTCTTGCGAGATAGCGAGAAACTACCTGACGAAGCAGGTCCTTGGCCATACGTTGAATGCCGGTGTTGTACAAAATCAGGTGCTGGCAAAACTCCTGCTTCCGCGAGTCTGTCCATTGCAAGGGTTGCACGCGGACGCGCTGCCGCAGGCCGGGTCCCGTGATCAGGAGTTTAACGCCCGGAAAAATTCCCCCTGCCTGATCCTGCCAACCGCCGCCGGTCGTCATCCGCTGTTCCAGTTGCATTACATTCTCTGACAACTCGTGGTCTGTTGGTGTGCGCCCGGACATTACGGCCAGTGCACGCATAACTGTCGCGGCAAGAATACTGCTTGTTCCAAGCCCTGAACCGATTGGCAAGCGCACGTTGCAGCGAATTTCAAGTCCACCGCCAAGACGACCGAGTGTCTTTTCGAGGGGTTCACCCTTCAAAGCAAGGCCGTTCAATTGGAGTGCCGCGCGCGGAATGGAAAAGACCGATCCGGGACGGCAGGGCTCTAGTAGCTCCTCAGTACTGCGGTACTGCATTGCTGCTTCATCGCCGTCTGCGATGCATCGGATTACGGGCTCGTCGATGCGCACAATTTCGGTCTCGATGGGATACTCACCCTCAATTTCCAGCGCACAGTTGAGAACTGTGCCACCCCAATCAAAACAGAATGGCGGCGTGTCGGACCATCCGCCTCCCAAGTCAATGCGCGGCGGCGCAGAAACGTGAACCCGCTCGTATTGCCAAGCGCGCGGTACGGGATCTTCGCCTCCTGCAGCGCCTTCACGCACAGCGTCCTGAATGCATAGGAACGCTTCGTTCTCGCAGGCTTCGGCTTCATTCCCGCATCCGGCACGCATCAGCAATCGCGATGCCTGCACCAGATGGCTAGCTGCATTCGTCAAGCCCTCAACATTGCGATCGCGGGCTTCCTCAGCTCGCTTACGCAACGACCGTCCGGCTGCTGCCGCTGCACCTACGCCAGGAAGATTCGCAAGTACGGGCCTCAAATCCGCACCGGATTCGGCAAGCTCGACCACAGTTTCAATCCATATTCCGTGCGAGCGGCGATTACGCGCTTCAGCCAACGCTTTTCCATCCGCGAAACGAGCGCTTTCTGCAAGGGACAACCGCCGCGATGCGCGCCAGCGGTCGACATCATATTCGCCCGAATATCCCATCATCCAGCGCGCACACTTCCACGCCTCCTCGGCAGAATCTACCGGGAACAGCGTCGCATTCCAGAGTGCATGTTCAGCATCTGCGGGCCATATTTCATCTGGCTTTATGCCGAGCCGTCCAAGCGTTTCCATCGTCGGGCGATTGAACCATGTCGCATCGGGCAGCATTTGCTTGGGGTCATCTTCAACACCGTAAGCACGGATAACCCATCCGGCAACGTCTGCCATTTCAACCGGCAACTGATGAACAACCGTGTTTTCCGGAACCTCGATGTCTCCATCGAGGGCCGTCAGTCCATGCAGAATTGCTCCTCTGCCTGCGATAGCCGATCCCTTTAGATCGCATTCCAGAATCACGGCTTCATGGCCGACTTTGCAACCACCGCTGATTACGCTGTCAAGAATGCCGCCGGAGCCGGCCGCCAGAGTGCGGAATGACTTGGTGGTGCCTGCGTGTATAAATTCGCCATCAACGACTGCGCAATGAAACGCAATCGGCTTTTCTGGTGAACGAATAATTCGCGCCAGCTCTCTCCAAAACATCCCCGCGTCTGGATCGGGCTTCCATTGCCCGGTGAGGCCGCGCGTGATTTGATCGTACAAATCGACAGCGGGCAGATCTCCAAAGCCAGCGAGCTTTGCTATCTCCACAGTCAGCTCAGGATCGAAACGCAACAGGCCGATATCGACTGCGACTAATCCGTCGGCCAGCATGCCGCCGGCGGCCTTTACCTGGACCACTGTCGGCTTTTGCAAGAATGTGTATACCTGCTCGTCCTCTCCAACCACGTACACGCCGTGATGACTTCCCGTCTCCGCGTCGAGGCGCATGGCTACGCCGGTTGCACCGGGTCGACCCCAATTTAACCGTTGCGCGTCAAACTTGAGAACGACATCGCCTGCGGCGATCAGCAGGCCATTCGGAATGCGTTCCGCCCACGGTGCCGACGAAGTCATGGTTTCGTCGAAGACTGTTGTTGTCGCTCGCGGATTGGTTTGAGAAGGTAATACTCCGAACAGCTTGCCGACCGGCGAGTATTGCGGCAAGCGCCGAGAATCGCCGCCAGAATGAATAAGCAGAGCACGATTGTGCTGCCACCACTCGCGATCTTTTCCGAGGACGCCAAGGGCGTTGATAGTCGCGCTGCCGCTTCCTACGCGCCGATCACCAGGATCTGGCACGACGAGAAATTGCGTTGCTTCCGGCAACATACCAGTTGCTCGACGGCGCTCTATCTCACCACGATAAAGCTCCGCCTGCCGTTCCGACGACGCCGTGATAATTACTACGTCCCAGGATCTCACTTTGCCCGCTGACTATTTCGAAGCAATGTACCAGTCGATCGTTTTGCGAAGACCAACCTCAAATGGAGTTGCAGCCTTGAAGCCGAACTCCTTTTCCGCCTTGCTCACGGCCAGGCAACGGCGCGGCTGCCCGTTCGGCTGGTTGGTATCCCACACAATGTTTCCTTTGAATCCGGTCATCGCTGCAATCATGATGGCAAGATCGCGAATGGCAATTTCCATGCCGCTGCCAAGATTTACCGGCTCGGATTTGTCGTACTTTTCAGTTGCAAGAACTATGCCATCGACCGCATCGTCAACGTAAAGAAATTCGCGGGTTGGCGAGCCATCGCCCCAAAGCACAATTTCTTCCCTGCCCGCTTCCATCGCTTCGACACACTTGCGAATGAGCGCAGGAATCACATGGGAAGATTGCAGATCGAAATTGTCGCGAGGCCCGTAGAGGTTTACAGGAAGGAGAAACACGGCGTTCATTCCGTACTGTTCCCGGTACGCCTGGCACTGCACGAGCATCATTTTCTTCGCAAGTCCATACGGTGCATTCGTCTCTTCCGGGTAACCGTTCCATAGATCTTCCTCATGGAATGGAACCGGCGTGAACTTGGGATAGGCGCAGATGGTGCCGAGCACTACAGTTTTTTCAACGTTGTGACGGCGCGCGTTCTCAATGAGTTGAATGCCCATGATGGCGTTTTCGTAAAAAAAGCGTCCTGGATTGGCGCGGTTGGCGCCGATTCCGCCGACGACGGCAGCTCCGTGAATAAGCACTTCAGGCCGATACTTTGCGAAGAGGCGTTCAATGGCGTCGTTATTGGTGAGATCAATTTCCTGGTGTGCGGGTGCAAAAACGTTGCCGCAGCCTGAGCCCTTGAGTCGCTCAACGAGGTGGCTACCGAGAAATCCTGATCCTCCGGTGACGACGACTCTTTTGTTCTGGAGATTCGTCATGCGCGCCCGCCTTCAACCATCGCGGCCAGACGCATTGCCTCAGTGCCGCCTTTGCGAAGTGCTTCCAACTCCTTCATGTCTGCTTCGACCATGAGATGGACAAGCTTCTTGAACGTCACGGCCGGTTCCCATCCGAGGACTTTCTGCGCCTTTGACGCATCGCCGAGGAGGTAATCAACTTCAGCAGGCCTGAAATAGCGAGGGTCGATTTCGACATATTCCTTCCAATCCAGGTCGACGGCAGCAAAAGCGAGCTCGACGAATTCGCGTACGGTGTGAGCTTCCCCGGTGGCGACCACGTAGTCATCCGGCGAGTCCTGCTGCAGCATCAGCCACATGGCGCGCACGTAGTCCGGCGCGTATCCCCAGTCGCGCCGTGCATCCAGATTGCCAAGAAAAAGTTTCTTTTGAACTCCTAGCTTGATGTGTGCCACGGCCCGTGTGATTTTGCGCGTGACGAAGGTCTCGCCTCGCCGCGGGGATTCATGATTGAACAGGATGCCGCTCGACGCATGAATGCCGTAGCTCTCGCGATAGTTCACAGTGATGTTGTGCCCGAAAACTTTGGCACACGCGTAGGGACTGCGCGGATGAAACATCGTCTGCTCGTTTTGCGGCGGCGGCGCGCTGCCAAACATCTCGCTTGACGATGCCTGATAAAAGCGGCTCTTTACGCCGGTAAGCCTCATGGCTTGAAGTAGCCTTAGCGTGCCCGTCGCCACTACGTCGGTTGTAAATTCCGGTACGTCGAAACTCACCTTGACGTGGCTTTGTGCGCCTAGATTGTAGACTTCATCCGGCTCCAGATCATGTAGAAGCGAAGAGAGCGAGCTACCGTCCGTGAGATCGGCATAATGAAGAAAGAACCTGTTGCCAGTCTCGTGAAAATCGTGGAATATGTGATCGACGCGGTCAGTGTTAAAGCTGGATGCACGCCGTTTGAGGCCATGAACTTCATAGCCCTTCTCGAGCAGAAGCTCTGTAAGATACGAGCCATCCTGGCCGGTGCAACCGGTAATGAGGGCTTTCTTCATTTTTGGATAGTTCCTCCGCTAAGTGACTTGATGAGTTTATCGGCGCGGTGTCTCACGGGCAATCGACCCAGTGACTTCGAGAACTCTTCCAGCAATCACATGGTAGTTGAAACAGGCATCGAAACATTTCAGACTTCGGTCGCGAAGCTTTGCACGTTCTGATTCAGTCAATAATAACCATTGGTTCAAGGCAGATCGGGTACTTTCAATCGAATCGTCACAGACCAATCCAGTCTGGTAACTCTCGATTTCGCGCCAGATATTTACCTTGTTTGAAATGATTACTGGAAGTTTGCAGGCCAGTGCTTCGGCGACAACAATCCCAAAGTTCTCTTGATGCGAAGGGAGGACAAACACATCTGAAGTGGCGAGCGCCCCCCACTTCAGCGAGCCGCTGATCATCCCAGTCCAAGTGATCCGATTTGCAACACCGAGCCGTTCAGCCAATGCCTGAAGCAGCGCCTGTTGTCCCACCTGGTCAGGCCCGGCGATGACAAGCTCCCAATCAGGATAGCTCGCAAGACTTTTCGCAAAGGCCTCAATAACGATGTCGAGCCCTTTCTTCGGGTGTAGTCTACCCATCGAGATGGCGAACCGTTTTCCGCGAAGATGAGGCCACCTGCTGAAAAACTCTTCAGACGCTGAAGCTAGATCGATATCCGGACCGAATATGCCAAAACTAAGAACCTGCTCGCGCACGCGATAGCCGCTGAATGATTGGCGGGCCAGAGTCTTTTCTTCTTCGCATGTGAACAATACAGCATTGGCATTGTTCAATATGTCTTTCAGAAACAGATGCCAGTAGAGCGTCTTTTTAACGTGCTTGAAAGGAAAAGCAGTTTTGAAATACGGATCCAACATTCCATGAGTAAAGACAGCGTAGGGCTTATTGACTTTCTTGAGAGCCCGATAGGCGGCCAGAACTTCGTATTGCCAAATGCAATTGAGCAAGACCAAATCGTAGGCGCCAACATGCTCATTGAGCCAGGGCGCAGCGTGTGGACTATATCCGTAAACTCCCTTGCTCGGCCCAAGACCGAAGACCTTCGCCGGGAAATTGTATCGCTCAACGGCTTCTGGCGGATCGAGCGTAGCTACATCAACTTCGTGACCGCCGGAGTGATAAATAAGAGAGAGTTGCTTGAGCCCTTCCGCAGGACCACCAGAGGCCGGATCAATGGAATGAATGACGTGCAGAATCCTCAATGAGGTTCCTTTGAGGCGGGACGGACTCGAATAATTTTAAGGGGATTTCCAGCACAAATCATTTCAGCGGGGACGTCTTTTAAAACGACACTTGCCGAGCCAATGATCGCGCCACGCCCAATGGTGACGCCGGGGCCAACGAATACACGCGCCGCCACCCACGACTCCGACTCAATGCGAATGGGCACTGCGAAGAGATCAAAGGTGGTTTGCGTGTAATCATGCGAGCCTGTACATAAGTAGGAATGCTGAGAGACGACAGCATGGTCACCGATATAGATTTCCCCGAGCGTGTAGAGCGTGACTTGGTCGCCAATCCAGCTGAAATCGCCGATAGTGAGTTTCCACGGATACGTTACACTCACCGACGGCCTGATAAGTACTCCCTTGCCTATCTTTGCACCGAAGGCACGCAGCAGAAACCTTCGCCAGCTATACATGAACTGCGGAGAAGTGTGAAAGAAGAGCGACTGGATGATCCACCAGAATTGAACGAACCATGCTGGGCGTCCTCGAAATCCATCCGGCATCCGCGCGGTTGAAAGGTCCTGGAACCTTCGGACCTTGGTTTGTACAGAATCCGTACTCATTGAGGCGCGTCTCCTTTAGATGCGTTCTTCCAAAGAGCCTCATATGATTCAAATAGCATGTCGACCCAGCCACCTGGCGAGAATTGTTGCGACATCTGAAAGCTCGCTCGCGACATTGCCTCAAGCCTTGCATCGCTCAAATTACTTACGCGCAGCATCAAGCTGGCAAGGCTTTCCGCGTCGCCGCTGCCAAAGATAAATCCGTTGTAATTGGGTTGGACCAAGTGCACCGCAGCGCCTACTCGCTCTGAGGCGATTACCGGGAGGCCCGCGGAAGTGGCTTCATGTACAACCAACGCCCATGGTTCAAAATCGCTGGGCAATACGAAACAACCTGCTGATGCGAGCGTAGCCGGCATTCGTTCAGGCTGTATAAATCCTTCCACCGTGATTCCTTCTCTGCCTTCCAAAACGGACTTGAGCGGACCGGCACCACAACACACCAAAGGCCAAGGATTGGAACTCGCCTTCCGATAGATTTCGTAGCCCTTCACCAGCGTGTCCAACCCTTTTGCGGGAACGAATCGCCCCACAAATAGAAACGTCTGCGGCAATGGACGCCCTTTCCCCACTCGCTCCTGATAAGCATTTGCAATCGGTCGCTGATCACAGGAGAGACTACCGCGCATGATGACATGTGGCTCAAACCCTAACTTCTTGGCGAACACAGCCTGCCTTTCGCCCGGCAGCCATACTGCGTCAGCCAAGGGGCGTACGTAGTACGGAGCAATCCACACGCCAAAACGCTGCTTGATTGTACCGAGCCAGCAGTTGTCCATGCCCATTACGCGAAAGGCTTTCCCGGCGAAGCTCTTGGCAATCGCGCGGTACACAGGCTTGTTCCATGAAGCAAAGATCAAAATATCTGGCTGAAACTGATGTAATTCCTCTTGCAGGTTATTCAAATCACTGCTCGTGCGCCAGGCAATCCGTTTCTTCATCCATGCAAATTGACGTTCGTCGTACGGAGCTGTATTACTGAATGCCTCGTGACACACAAAGATTTCTGTGCCATCACGGTTTGCAAGCTCCTTCAGGCAAGCATTGTGATAGCCAGAAAGAATATTCCAAAGAAATGCCACTCTCACTTTGTATTCCTTTTGGCTGGATTCTGAAACAGTCCTCGGAGGCTAAGGATGACACCCTCGACTCGGTAAAGAAACGTCCACAATTCGTCTATTGGACTCCATTCACGTCCTTGAATGTCGTGGAAGATCCGTGCGCAGTCTTCTGTGTATGCCTTCAACATGCGGCCGCTTCCTGAAATCGAATTTCCGTGAATTCGGAATGCAGAGAGATCCGCATCAATGTAGCCTACCTTTGCTCCCTTGTTCACCATGGTGACGAACAACTCCCCATCCCAGCAGGTTTTGTTCTGAGTATTAAATCCAGAAGAACGGAGGAAGGCCTCGCGCCGGAAGAATGTCGACTGCTGCAACCATCGCGTGCCACGATACAAATAGCGCCGCACTGTAAAGTCGCGTGTTTTGATCTTTTCTAACATTTTCCTTTTGCCATCGATCTTATGTCCGTTGCCCATTACAAGGCTGATTTCCGGATGACCTTGAAAGAAATCGGCAACCTGCTGCAGCGATCCCTGCATTAACAGGTCATCGGAATTCAAGAAGCCGCAAACATCTCCGGTGGCGACAGAAAATCCTTTGTTGAGCCCATCGGCTGCACCCCGGTCCGGCTCAAGAATGACGTGGGCGATGCGACCGGCGTAGCTCTTGATCAATTCACGACTGCCATCCGTCGAACCTGGATCGACGACTATATACTCCAAGTCGCTATACCCTTGGTCCAGCACGGAATCCATCGCTTCCTTCAAAAAGGCGCGCTGATTGAATGAGACCGTTACGATACTTATCTTCATGCGATTGAGAGGACTCGCGCTAGTTCGGCAATGACTGGAATGAGTGGCCTCATTGCTAACAACGCTGTAAGAGGGAGTTATTCGCCATGAGACAGTGCCGGCTTGAGCACTCTCCTGATGCTATCTGCTTTTGCCTGCACCGCACTTCGCAAGGACATTTCATAATAAGTGAAGATGAGCAACAAGAAATACGGTACTTGATTCCGCCTGTCGAGACCAAAAGGTGAAAACAAGATATCCCATAGAAGTAAAAACCCTACATAGGCCATCAAGGGTAACAATCCTGCAGCCGCCGGGTAGATCCTTGCCAACGCCTTAACTATCAAGAACCAAACCCAACCCCAGAAAACTGCTCCCAGGACTCCCGCGTAAACCCATGCACCTAACAGGAAAGAATGCGTGGGAATTAAACCTTCCTCGAGCTGATCGGTAGATAGATCCAGCGCTCCCTTGTAACCAAGTAGCAGCATCGCTTCCCGTCCAGCTATCAAATAAGTTGGATCTTTTGCCCAAGAACCGTGCCCCAGAATCGGCGAGTCCATAATGGCAGGAACTACTGAAAACAGTTCTGAACGCCCGCCGAGCAGCAAGCCATATTTTCCGCTCGATTGCTCCTCGTACTTACCTCTTGCGTCTTCGCCGAGTTTCCCAGAGCTGGCTGCGAACTGATAGACCTTGAAGATGCCGAAACCGCCCAGCGCAAGCGAAATGGCCAAGACAACTTTCAGGCTAGACTTCAACTTCGCCCCAGTTTCAGCCCTGAACCGCATAGAGTGAGCGATGACGAGGTAGAGAGCAGCCACCAGACAAATCCCGCCCAAGCTGCGCGCCCCGAGCAAGATATTGATGAGGCCCATTGCCGCGATCAGAGCAATCCGCCAATTCTCCCGGCATTTCCGGTGGGATGCTAGAAGGACAACTGCCAATGTTACGGGATATGCATATCCAAATTTCCAGGGATCTTCAGCCTCATCCGAATTGAAATTGTGAAGAAGATAAGAAATGGCGATCGAAGGCACCAAACCCCATCCATAAATCACAAACCGGCGCGGCCGACCGTAAAGTAAAACATAAAGCGTTACGAAGTTAATCAAAGTCAAAGAAATGTTGCTCCAGCCACGCGCATAATCTGCAAAAGCAGAATGCCTCACCAAGTCCGTCAAAATTTGCGATGCTAACCAAAACAAGCCGAGGATCAGGACTCTTTTAACAATTGGGGATTTGATCCTGATTCTTCCGCGAGCAGCAAAATAGAGGAAGGCACAGATCAGACAAATATCGGTGCCATTCAGAACTCCAACGATGTTTACTTGAACAAATTCCAGAAATGGAATGAGGAAAACCAGATAGTCCGTCATTGTAAGGCGGCTTGTGCGCCTTTGCCGCAGGTCATTACTCATTGCTCAGGCCTCGGTCACCATAACATCCATCGCAGCGCTCTCGCGATGACACGTACTTGTTCTGTGCGTTAGTTGAGTTGCGCTGCCAGGAGTCTCGATCGGGCAGAAATTATGTTCACTCTTAATAATTGGCAAGAGATAAGCTTGCCTGCCATAACAAACGAATTCCCCTAACTTCAGGTACTGAATTCTGGCATCAGAGCGCTTTTTTCAGCGAGCAGTTCTGTGTATAGATTTGCCAGATTGTCACCATAGTGGCTTTGCCGGTATTTTTCGCGCACCAGTTCAGCGTTG
>Ga0265342_10001832_pt1 | contig 19265 bp, 11 predicted proteins | sample 4CB327metaG_FD_203125 | JGI IMG/M metagenome (GOLD analysis project Ga0265342, IMG submission 203125) | Rhizosphere microbial communities from Carex aquatilis grown in University of Washington, Seatle, WA, United States - 4-CB3-27 metaG | ecosystem: Host-associated > Plants > Roots >...
AAATCCGTCGTCAAATGTAATTACTACTACCTTATCGTCTGTTCCGCCGGTTGGTTTGTCGAAACAAGCGATTGCTTCATGCAGAGTGCAAGTCCTGTATCCACGAAGACGAAGGAATGTCATTTGAAGGGAAAAAATCTCGGGCGAGACAGACGTTTGATAATACGGGCCTCTCGCTGACTGTTCCCTTCTTCCTACACTGTGGTACATCAGAATTGGTACCTTCCGCCGTCGATTCCCTCCTACGCGGATCAGATGAGCAGCAATATGTAAGCTAGCAAATCTATCCGCACGGAAATTCATTCTTCTCCTGAAATTCGATATGCCGGAATCTGAATAGTCTGATTCGAGATCGTCTCGAAGTCTACCCGAATTCGACTTAGATGATAGAGGCTGCCTCTGCCGCGACGAAAGCCTGAACTTTACTAACCACGGTAGCCTGCTGTTCCTCAGTTAGTTGCGGAAACATCGGTAACGAAACAATTTCCTTGGCAAGTCGGGATGCGATCGGTAGATCTTCGCTAGTGTAGTTCAACGAAGCGTATGGCTTTTGTTCGTGCAGCGGAACCGGGTAGTGGATACCTGTCCCTATGTTTTTGGTTTTGAGGAACTCAATCAACCCATCGCGGTCGCTCGTCCGAATCACATAGAGGTGATAGATAGCTCGAGACCAAGACGGTTCATATGGAAGGACCACGGTGTGATTGTTCGCCAGCAGCCGGTTGTATCTTTCCGCGCACATCCGTCTCTGTTGGTTCCATTCGGCCAGATAAGGTAACTTTGCGAGCAGAAACCCGGCTTGAATCGCATCCAGTCGCCCATTGTATCCCTCGACCTCGTGAAAATACTTCTTCACTTGTCCATGGTCGCGAAGCATGCGGATTTTCTCGGCCACTTCGGCGTCATTGGTCGTTACTGCACCACCCTCTCCTAATGCCCCTAGGTTTTTGCCGGGATAGAAGCTGAAGGCAGCAGCGCGTCCCATCGACCCAGCCTTCATCCAGCAGTTGTTCCGTTTCGAGAAGTATTCTGCACCATGAGCCTGGCAGGCATCTTCGATAACTGTCAATCCATACTTGTCCGCGAGGTCCAGAATTGCATCCATATCGGCCATCTGGCCATACAGATGCACGGGCAGAATGGCCGCAATGATACGTCCGCTGCGTAAGCTCAAAAGCCTGCCATTCTTGTCTCGAACGCATCCCTTTTCCAAATAACGTTCGAGCATTGGTATTGACATATTGTAGGTGCGCTCGTCAACATCGATGAATTCTGGAATCGCACGCGCCTGACTTATCGCTTCCGCCGTGGCAATAAAAGTGTTGGGAACAGTTAGTATGACTTCTCCTGCCTCAACTCCGCTCGCAATAATTGCGAACAGCAATGCATCTGTGCCACTGCTGACCCCGATCGCATGCTCGCAATTTGAAAATTCCGCGAACGCCTTTTCGAACCCCGCAACTAAGGGGCCACCGACAAAATGGGCGTTTTCCAAGCTATGCCGAAATATGCTCACAAGTTCGTTCTCTAGATCCTGGTGCGGTGTAATCAAGTCGAGGAAAGGAACTCCCTCAGGTTTTTGGGGGGGATTTGGCTTCTCAAGATAGCGCAATACCTTGGCGGGATTGCCTGCCACTACCGCATTCGCTGGAACATCCTTAGTAACCACGCTGCCTGCTCCTACAATTGCATTTTTCCCAATTCTTACCTTGCTGAGAATCGTTGCATTGGAACCAATGGACGCACCCTTTTCAACCGTGGTCCGTTCCAATTTCCAATCGGTTTCTGTCTGGAGTTCACCTGTTGCGCCCGTTGCCCTGGGATAGGTGTCGTTGATAAACATTACACCGTGACCAATGAAGACATTATCTTCAATATTCACGCCCTCGCAAATGAAACTATGACTGGAAATCTTGCAGCGACTGCCCACTGTGGCATTCCTTTGAATCTCAACAAAGGCGCCAATCTTCGTTTCTGCCCCTATGACGCAGCCATAGAGATTGATGAACTTTGCTAGCCGTACGCCTTCGCCAAGCTTGACGTCTTCAGAGACACAATTCCATGAGTTCATAAGCGAACAAAGTCTCCTCTTGTGCTCATCGACTTGCTGGCTGCTTCAAGCATCCGAACAACTCGAAGACCGGCATGTCCGTTGTTAAATGGTTCTTTACCTGTCGAGATGCAATCGACGAAATAGCTGAGTTCCTGGCGAAGTGCTTCGACTTGCTCCAACTGAGGTGACCACATGTCACCGGAGCGATAACTCACGAGGAGGTCATACACGCCCTCCCGGCTCGTGATGTTTACTCCCTTGTCGTAGACCTTCACCTTTTCGTCTGCTTCCAGGTCGTTCCAAACGATCATTCGCTTTTCGCCGCCGATCAGCGTAGTCCTTACTTTCACCGGCGACAGCCAGTTGACATTGATGTGTGCAATCACCTTCTCAGGGAAATATAGTGTCATGAAGGCCACATCCTCATGTCCGTTTAAGTGACCTTCTCCGGTAGCAACAACTCCCTCAGGAGTCGTCTTGATCAGGTGGTCCATAATCGAGAGATCGTGCGGTGCTAGGTCCCAAACCACATTGATGTCATGCTGAAAGAGGCCCAAGTTGACCCGTGTCGAGTCATAGTAATAAAGGTTTCCAAGAGCGCCTTCATCAATAAGCTGGCCAATTCGCTTGACAGCACCGGTGAACAGGAAGGTATGGTCAACCATAATCTTCAGGTTCTTTTGCTCAGCGAGACCAATAAGTTCTTCGCCCTGTGCCGAGCTAGAAGTAAACGGCTTTTCAACGAATACATGCTTTCCGTTGAGAAGTGCCGTTTTGGTTAGCTCATAATGAGTCCACACTGGCGAGACAATCGCCACCGCGTCTACCTCAGTAGAGCAGATCGCATCCATTGCGCTCGATACAATTTTTACCCCGGGGTACGCTTTGCGCGCCCGCCCTTGAGCAGCAGGACTCCGATCAGCGATTATGCAAACTTCGGATCCATCGAGGCCCATCAAGTTTCTGACGACGTTCGGGCCCCAGTAACCATAACCGATCACGCCAAATTTCATATATACCTTTCTCCATCACAACTCCGCGCATGCAGAATAGAGCGTTCCGAAGGAAGCCCCTTGCTTTTAACGGACTTGTACTTGCTCTAGCTGGTGATCAAGCGAGCGCCTGTACTGAGTGCATCGCTCACGCCAGTTCCCTATTGCCATGACTGTGCAGCATGCCACCGCCACAACAATTCACGCTGCAGCGATTCCGAGCTCGTCTTTCTTGCACCGTCTCTCCGGCTGTCACGCATCCTTCAGTCGTCCTGATGTCATCAGGTGGGGCTGCAGTTCGCGTTTGCTGCCCAGCTTGCGCGCCAATGACCGCCACAATCAACGTGGCGATGCTTGCCGTCTAAGAAATGAGCAGGATTTACATGCTTCAGTAGCTAAGATATTGAGTCTGATACTGCGCAAATGTGCGACGCTTTAGTGCGCGCCTGATCCTTTCACCACCGCAGCCGGTGTGCGCAATAAGATTTTGAGATCCAGCCACAGACTCCAGATCGACGCATACCGCAAATCAAGCCGCACCATTTCGTCAAATTTCACCGTACTCCGGCTCGTAATCTGCCAAAGTCCTGTAATGCCTGGCTTGACGGCCAACAATCGACGACGATGCCAAGTCTGATAGGCAGCCAGCTCATATGGAATCGGAGGCCGCGGGCCAACAAGAGACATTTCGCCCTTCAGAACATTCAAAAATTGCGGCAACTCATCCAAGCTAGTTCTCCGCAGAAATTTACCTAGTGGTGTAATCCTTTTGTCATTCACGATCTTGAAAACAGGCTTATCCGAATTACCTGATTGCGGTTCTGCCTCGCTGGCAATCATTTTCTTGACGTAGACTTCATGAACTGTCGTGTCGTTGTTTACATACATCGAGCGAAATTTAAGAAACACGAATGTCTTTCCATACCGTCCCACTCGCTGCTGTCGGAAAAACATAGGGCCTTTCGACGTCAGTTTGACGGCCAACGCAATCACGAGAAACAACGGCGAAAGGATCACGAGCATTCCAAAGCTTCCGACGATATCGATCGACCGCTTCGCCTGAAGCATCAGCCTGTTGCGATTGTCCTTGTTGGCCAGGTCAGGATAGAGCGTCTCGTTACTGGGGCATCCTGGCCGGCCGTGTTCCCAATCGTCGGGAAAGATGTGAAACGAGACTCTGATCCTATCAAACAGATCTTCCGGCAATTCTGCTCGAAGCACGTTATGCAACTTGTTCCGGAAGGTATACAAGATAGTATGTTTGTCACCAGGATGGAGACCTGTGAAGATTACGCCGAGTACCTGGCGGTCTTTGTACCACCCGATCAAATCGGTATCCCTACTGAAACTCGTCAACACCGAAGTTGTGGAGATGAGGGGAGTCGCACCTGTCTTCTGATTGTCACCATCCCCGTCGATTTCGAGCAGCATGAGCAGGAAAGGCGACTTTGTTCGCTCGGTCCGCTTACGCTCTACGGCAAGCGCTTGTGTGAACGTGGCTTCATCCAGAGGAATGCGATCCATATTTAATCGTGAATCAAGCAATGGATCTTCGAAGCCTCCGAGTATGTTCTGACGTGTGACCAAGACATGCCTCCGTTTTAAAGATCGTTGTCGGTGCGCCGAGCCGGTCTGCCGGTTTGGGGACTAACGAAGCCGCAGAGCTCTTTCAAGCGCATCCACGGTAAATTGCCGAAAAACTACCCATATTATCCAGATGAGATTCAGGATGAGCTGCTTCCAACAAAGAGGAAGGATAAGCCGCGCCTATCTCCGCCTCCGCATTGCACGGTTCCACATCAGCCGCGCAAACTTCTACTGATACCGACTGCGCCAGCATTTCTACCGAGAGAATTAAGCGCGAGACATTTTTTTTCCGAACAAATATCCCACAAACGCCTTCAAGAGAACCGCATGTCACGCGAACCCGCGTACCACATTCCAGATAGGGGTGAGGTTCCACTTTGGCGGGCATACTAATTGCTCTTTGGATCGCTTCAATTTCGTGGTCCGGGATGGTGGCAATTTCCTGGCCGCGATGAAGGATCATGTGAACTCCAGGAGTCGATAGAACATGCAATTTGCGATGGTATGTGGTGTGTACGAAGAGGTAACCGGGGAAGAGGGGCAAGGACTGCAACTTATCCCGGTCTTTCCAGCGACGCTTAGCTTCATAAAGTGGTAGAAGAACTTCAATGCCTTTGAATGAAAGCATTTCTGCGACGGTCTTTTCGTGCTGGTGGCGTGTGTATAACGCCCACCAAGTTGGATCATCCAGCACCCTTGGGACGATCCGTTCGACCATGGCCATAGGCCTCTCCTCGAAAATCAGTCGCACCGTTTAACTAGCTGATTAAGTACAGCTTCGCCCTGTGAGTCACATTTTCTGACCCGAACTCAACCCTGACTCCTACAGCAACAAGTTTGTTGAAATCATCTTGTGTGGAGGGGAGCCCCAGTAATGCAACGACTATAGAGGAAGCACGTGGAGTACCAAAATACCACGAATGGGGAAGAGCTCTGTTTTTCCCTAAATTGTTCACTTTAGGGCCTTTTGTATATGTTTCTTGCGGATTGTTTCAATCGAGGAAGTGCCTTTATGCAAATATTTGCACACAGCGGGGGGGAAACTTTGTTCATTGGCAAGCCCCGAAAACTTCGAATGTAGTTGCGGATACCCTGAGATGCTGAATGCCACCCCCTTAGGGCACTTGTACCAGTCCTCGAGGTCCGTCAACCCCCTGTAAGGTCGCAGGCGTGAAGGAGGGCACTCAGCGTCCAGTATTGGGCGCTGCCAAGCTCGCGCACAGCCCCGAGCCGGCGGGAGTTAGGCAGCGAAAGTTGGAACGAGGAAATCCGAACGGGGCCACGTTGTCCGTGACGAGGAAAATCGTGGACAATCTGCTCGCCGTCGAGCGATAGCTTCAAGACTGGATGTCGAACAGTTCTGCCGTCCGACAGCAGACTAAAAGCTCTTCACAGTAAATCGATCAAAAGAGCCCTTTCGGCTCCATCGAATCGATCTTTTGGGTTCACTTCATGATAGGGCAGGTTTTGAGCGATGAGTTTCCGTCACAAACACAGCCTGTCCTAGATTCCGAATGGCTTGTTTAGATGTCAAGGCCGCAGCGAAGCGGATCCCACCAGGGTTTATTTGAAACGGTTGATCCATTGCCATACTCGCGTCATAATCTTGAAGTGCCCTTCACCTTAGCTCACGCAGTGGCTGCTCTCCCTTTGCGGCGCACGAAACTGATTCGATCAGCCGTGGTCATCGGTTGTTTCGTGCCTGATTTTGAATATTTCGTGCGGCTTGCTCCGAAGGTTGGCGGCGGCCATACATTCAGCCACACGTTGCAAGGCCTCTTCGTAATCGATCTGCCGCTCGGCATGGCAATCTTCTGGCTGTTTCATAGGTACGCAAAGGAACCCCTCTGGACGTGGTTGCCAGAGACCATTCGTCAAAGAGTGAAACTCGGTCCACGCACGCCGCCGCTTAAAGGTGCTGCAGAGTCTGCGCTAGTTCTGGTCTCAATTCTCGTCGGAGCAGCGACACATATCCTCTGGGATTCGTTCACTCACCATTCCTTTTGGCCCGCCCGTCATTGGCATTTTCTGAGCTACCCAATTCGGCTGCCCATTGTAGGTTCAGTTCCGTGTTACGACCTTCTCCAATATGCGAGCTCGGTCCTTGGCACGATTGTGCTTCTGATATGGATTGTGCGTCAGCTCAGCAACGCTCCGATCTATCCGCGAAGTGTCGAGAACTCGAGAGTCCAGGAATTGAGAGATTTACTCTTTGTGTCCGCCGTCGCTCTGACTGGAGGAGCAATGCGTGCATTGGTCGGTCTGAGACCCCCAAACGGGTCGCACCGATTTGAGGTTTTCATCGCGGAAACAGCCGTTACTGCGATCACTTTGTTCTGGATTCAATCGGTCATCTTCGGCTTCCTTCGCGACAGGGCCGGCAGCCCCTCGCAAACTGCTTGAAGGGATGCCCAATTTTCTAGTTATTCCGCACCCGCGGCCTCCAATGCCGCCACGGTAATATTCGCCGTATCCGTGCTGCTCGCCTTTGACGGAGATAGCGTACATAACATTTCGGATCGTTGTGCCGCTGCAATGTGATTGCTCATCCTTTCCATGCTGCACCGATCCTCGCCGTCCGTCAGGACGGCGATCGTCCCGCTCCCGCTGCTTCTGCATCAGATCGGCTGAGCTCAACAAAATCGCATCGTAAAGGTTTGTACCTCAGCCAAAACCGCGCCAGCGGCCGGAACCTTCATTGCCGCGGTTGTCGCGGCTTCGCGATTGATCGCGGTCTTCATCACAAACCCTGTTGACCCGTTGAACGCTGCGCGCAGCTTGGAACCGAGACAATGAGGCCTTGGAGAAGATCGGCTGCAGTGGACTGGATAGGAAATGCCTGACCTGTGTGGCCGACATGCAGGCGACGTCACCATCTCCTCCATATCCAAACTTGCCACGAGCGCGTCGTTCATGTGGCGCACGATGACAGGCAGGTTCACGAGCTGTTAGTTTGCGGTCATGGTGAACGAAGTGGGAATATCAGGCCTGCGGTCACGGCAGCTTGCTGCTGCGCGTCCAGCACCTGAGCAGCACACGGAAGACTTGTCCCGGGCACTGCAAGTCCGGATAACTTGCGCAAGTGCATGCCGAGACGGTGATCGCGAAAGATGATTAGTAAAACTTCCCGATTTGATTAGTTGAAGGCGATAGGAATCGAACTTTCAACCTGTCGGTTAAAAGTTGCACAGAAACTATCTTCTGCCGGGCCTTTCACGAAGCCTTGCATTCGCGGATTGGGAACTGTTAACATCCACTTTTCGGGCCCGTCGCTGAAATCTAAATTGCCCCGCGTCCGAGGCTGCGGACTTGGATATAGTCAGGTGATTGAACATAGAATTAAGTACGCAAACCTGACAATTTGCTTGTTTTTGGGCTAATGAGCGCCGGCAGGCCAGTTCCGCCGGTTAGCGCAATTCTGGCTTAACTTTTGAATATGGTCTTCCCCTTGATCGCTTTTTTGCGCTTATACTCATTTTAGCGGTAACGCTTAGACTATTTAATGCTAGCCTGCTTGCCAGACAAACCCGTTCGTTTTTGCGAGCTCAGAGTACCTTAGGTGGACCACAGTCATTACGTTAGTAATGTGCGTTCTAGTTTGATTAGTTGAGCTGAGGAAATTCCGCATAGCTTGCACGATATAATCAGACGATAAGTTCATAAACAGTTTGCATGTAGTTCTGCATGTATTGACTTGAATTGAGTTGATTGAAGGTCTTTTCAAATACCTATTGATCCTGCCTTGGCATAACAAGAGTTCACTGCAGAAGCGAAGTATTTCCTAACTACTCGCTGGAAATCTCAGTGTACGAGAGGCAGGCATATCTATATGAAGCGAAAGTTAGCTCTACCCATACTTTTTACAGGCGTCATATCGATCGCAGGTTGCGGCGGCGCAAGTTTCCTCCCTAACTCCCAAACATCAACTGTTGCCGCAGTGAGTGTTGCCTGTACTCCGTCGAGCATTTCGACTGGAGGCGCCACACAATGTCAGGCCGTCGTAACCGGATCCGGCGCATATAGTTCAGATGTGATGTGGACTACGGACATCGGCACCATTTCAAGTTCCGGGCTCTATACCGCTCCCGCAACTTCTGCATCCGGCAGTGCGACCGCCACTGTGACTGCGACCTCGAAACAGGATAAAAACAAATTCGGCCGAGGCGTTCTCAGCTTTGGCAATGGCAGAAATACCAGTGCTGTCTCCGGGGTTTCCGTTGTTGCCAAACCTTCTTCCCTCACAATGGGGGAATCAGCAAATTGTGACGCCACCGTGTCAGGAAGCGGAAATTACAGCACGGCTGTAAGCTGGACAGCTACCGGTGGAACCATTACCCAGTCCGGTATTTTCACTCCCTCAGGGCCAGGCTCGGGTACGTGTACAGCCTACTCGACGCAGGACACGACTAAGTTCGGTACGGCGATAATAAATACAGCCTCAGTTCCACTTTCAGCGATTGTAACTGGAGTTTCGGTCACTGCGACGCCATCCTCGATTAACATGGCACAAACGTCCACCTGTTCCGCGAATGTCATCGGCACCAGCTCTTACAGCGACGCTGTCACATGGAGTGCAACCGGCGGCACTATCACATCAAGCGGTGTGTTCATTCCTTCTGGTGTCGGCACTGGCACTTGTACAGCTACATCCACGCAGGACAGCACCAAGTATGCAACGGCCTCAATTGGTATATCTGCCGCTCCGACTTCGGTTACTGTAACGGGCATTGCCGTAATTGCGAACCCATCATCAATTAATACTTCACAGACGGCCACTTGCCTCGCGAACGTAAGCGGCACCGGTGCTTTCAGCAAGAATGTCACGTGGAGCGCAACCGGCGGCACTATCACATCAGGCGGTGTGTTCACTCCTTCTGGTGTCGGCACGGGCACTTGTACAGCTACATCCACGCAGGACAGCACCAAGTATGCAACGGCCTCAATTGGCATATCTGCCGCTCCGATTTCGGGGACTGTAACGGGCATTGTGGTAATTGCGAACCCATCATCAATTAATAGTTCACAGACGGCCACTTGCCTCGCGAACGTAAGCGGCACCGGTGCTTTCAGCAACAATGTCACGTGGAGCGCAACCGGCGGCACTATCACATCAAGCGGAGTGTTCACTCCCTCTGGTGCCGGCACAGGCACTTGTACAGCTACATCCGCGCAGTCCGGCTACTCGAATGTCAGTGGCCAAGCGACTATCAACGTCACGGGCTCTGGAACAGCAACCTTGAACGTAAATGCAACTACCATCGCTTTCGGAACTGTGAATCTGAACACACCAGCTACACAGTCGGTTACGTTAACTTCTACCGGTGCTACTGCAGTGACAATCAGTGGGGCGTCGGTCACCGGGACAGGCTTCAGCATCTCCGGCGCAACGTTCCCACTCACGCTGAATCCCAATCAAACGGCGCAGTTGTTCGTTGTCTTTGATCCCAATGTCGCTGGATCGGCGACAGGTCAGTTGAAAATCTCCAGTAATTCATCTTCTGGCGCAACAACTGTGGTGAGCTTGACAGGATCCGGTCAATCGATCCCCTATCAGGTCAACCTGAGTTGGAACGCGCCAGCCAGTTCCCCTGATCCGGTGACCGGGTATAACGTACTCCGTGCACCGACTGGAACAACAACTTACCAGCAGTTGAATACATCGACCATCGCGGCAACAAACTACGTCGATGGGAGTGTCCAGAACGGCACGACTTACGATTACGTAGTTCAAAGCGTAGACGCGGCGGGCACGAGCAGCGTTCCTTCGAACACCTATACCGCGGCGATCCCGCAATAGCATTTGGTGCGCCCGGCCAAATCTGCATGACTTGCGCCGGGTCGAACACAGGCATCGGACAACGTTAGACACACTCGACGGGTTTTCGCTTTTTTTTAACAGACACCTGTAGATAAGCTCTACCGGTCGGGACGGGGGTGAGCGTTTGTCACACTTCAGCCGGGAGAGGCGATTACGATTTATGCGGCATCAGCCTAGGCATAATGAAACAGCGCCTTAAATCCATAATCCATGTGCTGCTGAATGTGACAATGGAAGAGCGTAAGCCCTGGCTGGTCCGCAGTAAAGTCCACCACCGCCCGCCCAAAATACGGAACCACCACTGTATCCTTGATCAACCCTGCTGTCTTTTTGTCGTTCACTGACCGCACTTCCCACAAATGCCGGTGCATGTGCATCGGATGTGCATCGTCGGATCGGTTCCGCATCACCAGGCGGTAGTGCGTTCCCTTCTGTAGCGTAAGCTCGCCCTGGTTCGGATAAGGCTTGCCGTTGACCAGCCATAGATTGAACTTCCCTGCGCCGCTCGGCACTTTTTCAAACGCCAACTCGATGGTCTGCTGCGGTTCAGGCGAGGTCGAACTCGCACTCCCAAAGATTGTGTAATCCCAAGGCGTACGCGGCACATCAATCCATTTGGGCTGTTGATGCCGCCCCGCATACTCCACTACCACGCCGAGGCCAGAATCCCTAAGCATCTTCTCAGTCGACCCGAGAATCCAGATGCCGGGATTGTTCATTTCGATCTCTGCGTCGATTCGCTCTCCCGCGCCAAGAAAGATTGAGTCGACCAATTGCGGCGTCGGCACGGGATTCCCATCCATCGCAATTACCTTCATCTTGTGCCCCGCCAGTGCAATACGGCGATTCTCGATGGCACTCGCGTTCAGAAAATGGACCAGCAGACGCTGCCCTTCTCTAACTCGGATTGGATCTCCAGATCCAAGCGCCTTGTCGTTGATCGAATAGGTCATCGACCCCACTTCAAGGCCATTCGGGGCAGTATTCAAGGTTGCGGGCTTTTCCAGCAGCGGCCCATCGTGGGTGTAATCGTCATCGTCATCCATCGATCTGGTAAAAAAAGGCTCCCAGTCTCGTACTGCCAGGAAAAGCTCCTGATCGTAATGCCCCGGATCGTTCGCCCCATCCACGTACACAAACCCGAACTGCCCTGAATACGCGCCTTTGTGCAGATCGTCCATAGCCATAGCGTGCGAGTGGTACCAACGGCTCCCGGCCGGCCGAGGAGTGAGCTGAAACCTCCGCCGCCCGTGTGCCGGCACATACGGCGAACCCTCTTCTTCTGTCCCGTCAACTTCCGGCGGAATGAGCATGCCATGCCAATGCACAAGTTCCGGCGTGTCGGTCGCGTTCACCACTTCTACCGTCACTGGCTTGCCTTCCTTCATGCGCAGCACTGGCCCGGGCGCCGAACCGTTATAGCCCATGGTCGAAACAATGTGTCCCTGGTCAAGTTCCACTGTCACCGGTGCAATGCGCAGCGTGTAATCCGCTGGGGCCTCAGGCGCAGCGTTTGCCGCAGCCTGAGCCAGCAGAGGAAGCCGTCCGGCAGTGGCCTGCCCGAGTGCCATCCCTCCAAATTTGAGAAAACTGCGCCTTTTCAGCATGGTTACTATCCCGCAATGGGGCAGAACATTCCTGCATCCTCTCACGACTAAAGATCAACGGACAAGTGCTTGGCCCCGACCAAGCGACAACGAACCGGTTTCATCGCGCCTAATGAATTCAAGCTTCTGCCGTCATTACGCTGCCCCACTCTGCAACCAAACCCATGGTCGCTTCGTCTATATTGGACATAAGTACCGGCTCACCGCGTCCCCTTCGCGGAGGTCCCCACATGAAATTGTCTCGCGTCGCGTTGCTGTCTATTGCGGCCGCAGGCTGCGTGGTGGGTGTGTGCGCACTTCAACGTACGGCCGATTTTGGCTTCGGCAACGACGATTCCCCAAGCAACGTGAAGTCTGAATTCTATTGGTCTCGCCTCGCTTACGGCTCGCGCATGGCTTCGCTTGGCGGGTTTTCCCATCGCGGCTGGTTCAACTCATGGTCTCGCGACTACCCCAAGGCCGACCGCCAGTTCCTCATCGCCATGCACCGTCTGACACGCATAGATGGCCGGCCAACTGAGCAGATTGTCACGCTCGACTCCGATGATATTTTCAACTACCCGTGGATCTACGCAGTCCAGGTCCAGAATTGGAGCTTTACTGACGCCCAAGCCAAGCGCCTCCACGAATACCTGCTCAAAGGCGGCTTCCTCATGGTCGACGATTTTCACGGCACAGAGGACTGGGAAAACTTCATGAGCGGCATGCGCCAGGTATTGCCGGACCGCCCCATTGAAGATCTCCAAAGCGGCGACGAAATCTTCCACACTCTCTACGACATCGACGACAAAATGCAGATCCCAGGTGAGCAGTACGTCTGGAGCGGTAGAACCTACGAAAAAGACGGCTATCAACCTAAATGGCGCGCCATTCGCGACGACAAAGGGCGCATCGTAGTGGCGATCTGCCACAACATGCACCTGGGAGACGCATGGGAGTGGGCCGACGATCCAAACTACCCGGAAACCTTCGCCTCCATGGCATTCCGCGTAGGACTCGATTACATCATTTACGGCATGACGCACTAATTGCCGCATCAAGGAAAACAGTCAATCAGAGCCGGATGGGCGCATGTTTCAGTGGCTATTCAAGTACCCGATTCCCGTCTTCACCAAAGGCCGATTCGTGCTGCTCGGCACGTGGCCCGGATGGCTACTGCCTGTTCTGATTCTCCTCGGCGCCGCCGGTCTCTTCGTTCTCATCCAGCTTCGCGTGCGCAACACCGCACCCAATCTGCGCGGATGGCGTTCCATCACCATCTGGGGTCTTCAGGCGGCCACCCTCACACTCGTCCTCACGCTCCTCTGGCAGCCAGCAATGGTGGTCAGCGAACTCAGTTCGCAGCAAAACATCATCGCTGTTGTCGTCGACGATTCGCACAGCATGGGCGTCAGCGACAGCGACGGCAAAACTCGCGAAGCCGCCGCGATCAAAACGCTGCAAGACGGCGTTCTCGCCGGCATCCAAAAGCGTTTCCAGACGCGCGTTTATCGTCTCGGCGCAAAGCTCGCCCAAACCGATAAGCCAGAGGAGATAACTCCTGCCGACACTTCCACCCACATCGGAGCGGGCCTCAAACAACTCGTCGCCGACACCGCCGATCTTCCGCTAGGGGCCATCGTTTTACTCAGCGATGGCGCCGAAAACGCCACCGGCGCGGGAGCCCCCGAAATCAACGCCGAAGCACTCGAAGCTCTACGCAATCGCCGCCTGCCCGTTCACACCATCGGCTTCGGCCGCGAAGATCAGCAGCACGATGTCGAGATTGAAGACGTAAGCTCCGCCCCAGACGCTGTCGCCAACGCGCGTGTTGCCGTCACAGTCAGTCTTGTGCAGCATGGTTATCAGGGACAGAAAACGGCCATCACCGTGCGCGACGGCGACAAGACAATCGCGCAGCACGACATCGAATTCTTGCCCGACGGCAAGATCCAGACCGAGCCTTTCTTCATTCCCGCCGGCGAAGCGGGCGCAAAGAATCTCAAATTCAGCATCGCGCCTCTTCCCGGCGAAGAGAATGTCGCTAACAACGCAGTCTCGCGTCCCCTGCTCGTCAAAGATTCAAAACGCCGCATTCTCTACGTTGAAGGCGAGCCACGCTGGGAGTACAAGTTCATCAGACGCGCCGAAGATCAGGACCCAACCGTCCAGATCGTCTCCATGCTCCGCACCAGCGAAAACAAGATCTACCGCCAGGGCATCAACAATTCTGCTGAGCTCTCCGAAGGCTTTCCCGTTCGCCCTGAAGATCTCTTCCAGTACGCAGGCATCATCATCGGCTCAGTCGACGCCGACTACTTCACCCCGCTGCAACGCGAGCTCATGCGCGAGTATGTTGACCGTCGCGGCGGAGGCATTCTCTTCCTCGGCGGACGTTCCTCGCTCAGCGACGGCGGTTGGGCCGCATCTGGTCTAAATGACGTGATGCCCACATTCCTTCCCGCCGGCAATCACAACTTCCATCGAAACCCGGCAACCGTCGAGCTCACCCGTGCTGGCGCGGATTCGCCCATCACCCGTATCCTCGACGATCCAGAGAAAAACGTCGAGCGCTGGAAGAAGCTCACCTACCTTGCCGACTACGAAGACCCCGGCACGCCCAAACCCGGTGCAACCGTTCTCGCCGATCTCAAATCAGGTCAACGCACCTTGCCTCTGCTCATCACGCAGGGCTATGGCCACGGCCGCTCTGCCATCCTCGCCACCGGCGGTACCTGGCGCTGGCAAATGAGCGAAGCTCTCGGCGACCCTTCGCACGATATGTTCTGGCAGCAACTTCTGCGCTGGCTCGTGGCCGATTCGCCCGGCACGGTTACTGCATCGACCCCAACTCGCCTGCTCGTCGACGACGGTCACATTCAGCTCACTGCCCTGGTTCATGATAAGCAGTTCCAGCCCTCGGCCGATGCACACGTCACCGCACACATCGTCGGCCCGCAGGAAACCAATGCCTTCATCGATCTAAACGCCTCGCAAGACACGCCGGGACAGTTCCAGGCCGAGTGGACCGCCGAAAAACCCGGTACCTACCTTGCAGAGATCACCGCCGAATCCCCAGACAAGCAAGCTCTCGGCAGCGACGTATTTACATTCCAGCGCGAAGACGGCGTCGCTGAAAACTTCCACACTGACCAGAACCGCCATCTGCTTGAGCAGCTCTCGTCGCTCACCGGCGGCCGCTACTGGAAACAATCGGATCTCAAAAACCTTCCGCGCGACATCTCCTACTCTGAGGCCGGCATCTCTGTTCGCAATACCGACCAGCTCTGGAACATGCCCATCGTCTTCTTCCTTCTTCTCGCACTTCCTGTAATCGAGTGGCTGCTGCGCCGCAAGTGGGGGGTCGTATGAAGATGCCTTTCCTGCTCGCACTCTCACTTACGTTCATCGCGCAATCGCACGCCGCTACGTATTACGTTGTTGTGGCCGGCCTTGGCGGCGAGCCCGACTACGAACAGCGCTTCACAGCCGCGGCGAACGATCTCGATAAGGCATTCAAGGCGCAAGGCCCTTCTTCGCACGTCTACACGCTCATCGGCGCCAACGCCACCGCCGCTCATGTGCGCGAAACCATGTCCAATATCACGCGCGACGCAAAGGCCGACGATGACTTCGTGCTCATCCTCATCGGCCACGGCTCATTCGACAACGTCGACTACAAATTCAATCTTGTCGGCCCTGACCTTACCGCAGGCGAGCTCGCCACGATGTGTGATCGCATCGCCGCCCGCCGCCAGCTCGTCGTCGATACCACAAGCTCCAGCGGGGGAGCCGTCGCAGCAATCGAGCACCCCGGACGCGCCGTCATCGCCGCCACAAAATCCGGTACTGAGAAGAACGCCACAGTTTTTGCGCGGTACTGGGTCGAAGCACTGCAAGATCCCGCAGCCGACACCGACAAGAGCGACTCCGTCAGCGCACTGGAAGCCTTCAACTACGCCACTAAAAAAACGGCCGAGTTTTACGACTCGCAAAAACGACTCGCCACCGAGCACGCCGTCTTCAACGATCTCGGCAAAGGCGAGCCGGTGCGCACTGCAGGCGAAGGCCAGGGCGCGCTGCTCTCCAGCTTCACAGTATTGCGCATCGGCCAGAGTCAGCATGCAGCCAACAATCCTGCCAAGCTCGCACTGCTTCAGCAGAAAGACGAGCTTGAACAAAAGATCGACACCCTCAAGTATCAAAAAGCCGCAATGGACCCGGCAGATTACAAAAAGCAATTGACCGATGCGCTACTGAAGCTCGCTGGTGTGCAGCAGGAGTTGGATAAGTGAAGCGCACCGCCTACATCTCGGCGACACTGCTTGCGTTTGCGCTTCCCGCCTGCGTCGCATCTCCGTCCGAGTGCTGGAAACTCCGCAAGTCCGGTCACGATGCGCATGCGTGTTTTGATCAGTTGGCGCAAAGCAGCAACGCATACGATCGCGCCGAAGGATTCTGGGGCCTCGAGCAATGGGAGCAGGCAAACGCGCAGTTCCGTCTCGCCACTCAGCCTGCCGACAGCCCCGCACGGTACAAAGCCCGCTGGGGCACGCTTCTTCACGAGCGATTCAACAACTCTGACGCCGCAGATCTCTTCCGCGAAGCTCTTGAAAAGGATCCGAAAGACGCCGAGGCCTACCTAGGTCTAGCCAGTATCTCCGCTGATACATTTGACGGCCACGCTGCGCAGGACGCCCTCAAGGCTCTTGCGCTCGATCCCAAACTCGCTGATGCTCACGAACTCCTCGCCGACCTCGCTCTCATTAACGACGATCTAGACACTGCTACCTCCGAGGCCGACAAAGCCATCGCCATCGCGCCCGACGCACTTGATGCCATGGCGATTCACGCCGCCATCGAAATCCTTGCCGATCGCTCTCCCGAACAGTGGTTCGCTCGCATCAAGTCGGCGACCACCGGCGCTGGTCCCGGCGTTGCCGAAGCATACTCCCGCATCGCCCGCCAGCTTGAGCTGCACTATCGCTACGAAGACGCAGTTCCCTACTACCGCAAAGCGATCGCCGCCGATCCTGACGATTGGGCTGCGCACTCCGCGCTCGGCATCGATCTCATGCGCATGGGCCAGCAGGATGAGCCCTATAAGGAGCTTGAACTCAGTTACAACAATGGCTATCGAGACAAACCTACAACGAACAGCCTTCGCCTCGTTGACAGCTACAAGAACTTTGAAACCTATCGCGACGACCAGACGATCATTCGACTCAACAAGAATGAAGCCGCTCTGCTTCTGCCCTACATGCAAGCCGAATTGCACACCATCATCGCGACCTATGAAAAAAAGTACAAAATGACCTTACCCGGTCCGGTGCAACTCGAGGTCTACCCCAATCACGAAGACTTCGCAGTGCGCACCTCAGGCATGCCCGGCCTCGGCATTCTCGGCGTCACCTTCGGCGAAGTCGTCGCCATGGATAGCCCCTCCGCCCGTCGCCCCGGCGACTTCAACTGGGGTGCCACCATTTGGCATGAGATGAGCCACGTCTTCGTCCTCACTGCCACCAACCATCGCGTGCCGCGCTGGTTTACTGAGGGCCTTGCCGTTCATGAAGAGGGCCAGCGCTCACCCGAGTGGCGCAATCGACTCACTCCCGACGTAGTCGCCGCAATTCGCGATAAGAAACTTCTTCCTGTTGCAAAACTCGACCGCGGCTTCGTCTTCCCCGACTATCCCGCGCAGGTCATCGTCTCCTATTTCCAGGGCGGCGCCATTTGCGATTTCATCGGCGAAAAATGGGGCGAGGAAAAACTTCTTGATTTCGTCCATTCCTATGCCGAGGTCACCACAACGCCCAGCGTCATCCAGAAGAACCTCGGCATGACCGCCGACCAGTTCGACGCCCAATTCGCTGCATGGATCAATCAGAAATACGGCCAGCAGGCTGCGCACTTTGACGAGTGGCACCAAAAGCTCAAGCAACTCGTCGAAGCGATGCAGCAGAAGCAATACGACACTGTAGTAAAAGATGGTCCCGCCGTTCTCGCTTTTTATCCGGAGTACGTCGAAGATGCAAACGTCTACGAGCTGATGGCCGCCGCCGATCGCGCCCGCAACGACACCAAGGCGGAAACTGCAATTCTCGCCTCGTATGTTCAAGCTGGCGGAGAATCGCCGGATGCGCTCAAGCGGCTTGCGGAACTTCAGGCTGGCTCGGGTGATAATTCCGCCGCAGCATCTACGCTTGAGCAACTTAACTACGTCTATCCCGTCAAAGACGAAGCCCTGCACCACAAGCTCGGAGATCTTCTTCTCGCACAAAAGAAATATGACAACGCGATTCGTGAGTACAAAGCGGTTGTCGCATCGAACCCCGTAGACAAGGCCGGCGCAGAGTACAACCTGGCGCAGGCGTATTTTGCAGCAGGACAAAAAGACAAAGCGCAAGATAGCGTTCTGGCCGCACTTGAAGCAGCGCCAGGCTATCGTCCGGCCCAGAAACTCTTGCTCGAACTAAACTCGTCACCAGTCAAATCGAATTAAGGAGAACCAAACCGATGGTTTCACCTGCCGGATTGAATCAGGACGCAGCGTTACTTCAGGAGCGCATTGAGCATTTCCACACCGTACGCGAAGAAATTCTTCGACAGGTGCGTGAAGTCATCGTCGGCCAGACCGAAGTCCTCGACCAGATCCTCATCGCCATCTTCGTCGGCGGTCATTGTCTGCTCACCGGCATGCCCGGCACCGCGAAAACTCTCATGGTGCGCACGCTCGCCGACGCCCTCGGGCTTGAGTTCCGGCGCATCCAGTTCACCCCCGACCTCATGCCCTCCGACATCACCGGCACCGACATCATCGAAGAGGACCTCCAGACCGGCCATCGCAAATGGACCTTCGTCCACGGCCCTATCTTCGGCAACATCCTGCTCGCCGACGAAATCAACCGCACGCCGCCAAAAACCCAATCGGCGCTCCTTGAAGCCATGCAGGAACGTTCCTGCACCGTGCGCGGCAATCACTACAGTCTTCCCTCGCCATTCTTCGTACTGGCAACGCAGAACCCAATCGAACTCGAAGGCACCTACCCGCTTCCTGAAGCGCAGCTCGATCGCTTCCTCTTCAACTCAATCCTCGACGATCTCAGTGCCGAAGATGAGCTTGCGGTTGTTGATCGGACAACCGCGACGCGCGTTACGAACGTGCGACCCGTTACCTCAGCAGAAGATCTTCTTGATTTCCAGCAACTCGTGCGCATGGTGCCCATAGC
>Ga0265342_10001833_pt1 | contig 19264 bp, 16 predicted proteins | sample 4CB327metaG_FD_203125 | JGI IMG/M metagenome (GOLD analysis project Ga0265342, IMG submission 203125) | Rhizosphere microbial communities from Carex aquatilis grown in University of Washington, Seatle, WA, United States - 4-CB3-27 metaG | ecosystem: Host-associated > Plants > Roots >...
AATGTCGCGAAGTTCTTCTTCGCGAGCGCCTTCGTAATCGCCGCTGTCAGCGTCGTCTTGCCATGGTCCACGTGCCCGATCGTCCCTACGTTCAGGTGCGGCTTATTTCGTATGAATTTTTCCTTGGCCATCGTCTGATCTCCGGAAAAGCGCCTGTTTAGTTGTGTCCAGCCCACTTGTCTATCTTACCGAGCAGAGCCCACGACCCGGATTGAACGGGTGACCTCGTCCTTACCAAGGACGCGCTCTGGCCAACTGAGCTACGTGGGCGAGTTTGTTGTGTCTACCTTCGTTCTGCTACTTCTTCCTACAACCTTTTTCAGACATGCTGCAAAATCTGGGAGGCAGCCTGCCCGCTGAGCGGGAGACGGGGTTCGAACCCGCGACGTCCAGCTTGGAAGGCTGGAGCTCTACCAACTGAGCTACTCCCGCGTTGAAATGATTCACCTATTCGTTTTTCTGAGCTCCCATAGATGTTCCTGGTCGATGGTGGAGGGGGAAGGATTCGAACCTTCGAAGCCAGTGGCGACAGATTTACAGTCTGTTCCCTTTGACCGCTCGGGAACCCCTCCGAAACAAGTCTTATCCGACGATGCACCCGGTCGAAAGTGCGAACCGAACGCTTCGTTGTCTTTTCATTAGTTCCCATGGTGTCTGCGGAGCTGGAGATGGGAATCGAACCCGCAACCTGCTGATTACAAATCAGCTGCTCTGCCATTGAGCTACTCCAGCACCGGGTTTTCATCAGATATCCTGTGATTTCGCTTAGTTAGTTGGTCCCCACCTGCGGGTGCAGCTGTCTCCTCCGCACGCAGAGGCGCGAACGTATATGTCGGAGTCGGGGGCCTGTCAAGCAGAATCCGGGCCGATGGCCCTTGAATCGCTTGCCGACCCTGCCACCCGACGCCATTCTGCGCTATAACACGTGACGTCTTATGGCGTCGCTGTCGCTCGGCACGGACTCCTTGGGCGCTTCACCGCCACGAAAGGGAGCCTGCGGCACGGGCGGGGGAGCCACCGCTCGACCCGGCTCCGGAGAGGCAGGCGACGATGAGGGACTTGCCTTGGTGATGTCGTCGCTTGCGCCGGGCAAGTTGGGATCGAGCAGCCGGAGCAGCTTGCCGTAGGCCAGCTTGCTCTTCTCGGCCCAGTCCGTGGTGACGCCTAGACGTTCGATCATGAGCAGATTCTCGCGCTGCCAGCGTAGCGACTTCTCGAGAAGGATGCGGATCTTCTTGTGCAACTCTTCCTGGTAGACAGTACGTGCTTCGGCATTGAGCTCGGGCGGAATGGGCACGCTCATGAACGCGTCGAACAGCTCTTCGTAGAGCGATCCGACCTGGAATCCGGCGGCAGAGGCCCAGGCCGGGTTTCCGAACTTGATGGTATCGATGTACGCGCGCTGGGCGGTGAGAAGCAGGTGCGCCTTCTCCTCCAGATCCTTGTCGAGCTGCGCCTCGGGAAGTCGTAGAGACGCATTGCGAAAGCGTAGGTGAAAAATCTGCCCTAGGTGATATTGCGAGAAGGCAAGGTAGAAGTCGGTGGATAGGCGCTCCTCGTTCTCGATCTTTTGCTTGTAGACCATGGCCGCCCGGAAGGTCTTCTCGGCGGTGTCCAGATCGTTCAAGTTGAACTGAGCGAAGCCGCGGCGAGCGATGGCCTCAATGCGGTCGTCAGCGTTCAGATCATTGCGGTCGAGGACGCGGGCGAAGACTTCGGCCGAGGCTGGCCAGTTGTTTTGCTCGGCATAGCAAGCGCCGAGTTGAAACAGCGAATCCTTAGCGTCTGGGTGGCTTGGATACTTCTCTATCAGCCCTTTGAAGGATTCGATGGCTGCGGCCCAATCCTTCTTGCCGATCTGGGCTAGGCCTAGATTGTAGAGCGCCGGCCGCGCATAGGGTGATTCCGGAAAGCTCTTGAGCAACTTGGCATAGACCTTCACCGCGTCGTCGAATCGCTTCGCCGATAGGGCAGTCCCGCCATGCTCGAACAGCTCGGGGGCGTCGTAGGCATCGATGTGTAGGCCGTCGGAGTCACTGGTGGCCTCGATCTTGATGGGATCCATATCGAGGTGAACCACCGGTTCGGCGCCTGGCTGCCCGGTTTTGGCTTGCTGGTCCGTGCTGGCGCACCCGGCTGCGAAGCCAAGCGCGAGCAGTGGCAGCCAGGATTGCAGCAGCCAGAATTGCGATAGGATGGCTCGGATGGATTGTGGGTTGTTCTTTGTCATGGTGCCCCCTGCCTCTATGGACAACGCACCCCTCGGCTGGGTTCCACGCTATCTTGACGTGAGGAGGAGTATGCTTGGAAGATAATCCCCAGAACGCACCTGCGCCGCCTCGTCAGCTCTTTTCCGCCGCGGAAATCGCCGCCCGAGTGACCGTGCTGGGCCAGGAGATGGCGGCCACTTTGCCCGTCGGTCCGATCCTCGCAGTCGGCATTCTACGCGGGGCATTCATCTTTATGGCCGATCTCGTACGTGCCATGGATCGAGAAGTCCGCTGCGATTTTCTCGCCGTGCGGAGCTACGGTTCGGCCACCGAGACCTCGGGCGTCGTCGAGATCACGCACGATCTGAGGCTGCCCATCGCCGGGCAACACGTGCTGGTGGTGGAAGACATCGTCGACACGGGCTTGACCCTTCGCCATCTGCTGGATGTGCTCGAAACTCGCCGCCCAGCCAGCTTGCACACCTGCGCGCTGCTCAACAAACCCTCCCGCCGCCGTACGCAGGTCCCTCTGCACTTCTTTGGCTTCCAGATTCCGGATGTCTTCGTGGTGGGTTATGGGCTCGACCACGATCAGCGCCACCGAAACCTCCCCTACCTCGGCGTCATCGAATGACCTCGGAAAGGATCTCATGAAACGGGCCATCATCCTTCAACACTTCGACCGGGAAGGCCCTGGAGCCATCGCTGACCTCTGCCAGCAGCGGGGACTGGGCGTGAGCATCATGCGCCTCGATCTGGGGGCAAGGGTGCCTAGTGCCCTCGACGCCGGCGACGTGCTCGTCGTCATGGGTGGTCCCATGGGCGTCGCCGACCTGGCTGATCCTCGCTACCCGTTTCTTGCCCGCGAAGTCGAGCTGTTGCGAGGAGTCCTCTCGAAGAGGCAGCCTGTTCTTGCCGTGTGCCTCGGCTCGCAGCTCCTGGCTCACGCCGCCGGCAGCCGCGTCTATGCGAACCTGCGCCCCGATACGCTCGGAGTGTTGCGGCCCAAACGCGAGGTTGGCTTCGGCGAGGTCCGGCTGCTCGGATCGAGCCACGAACCCGCGCTGGCCGGTCTGCCCGAGACGCTACCGGTGCTTCATTGGCACGGGGACACGTTCGACCTTCCTGCCACAGCAGTGAGGCTGGCCGAAAACGACGTGTGCGCAAACCAGGCATTCCGCATCGGGCGGCACGCCTTTGGTCTGCAGTTTCACGTCGAGACCGACGCAGCTCTCGTGCGTACTTGGGCGGAGGAAGATGCGGAGTTTGCCCGCGGTGCGCTCGGGCCGGACGGACCGGCAGCGATCATCGCCATGAGCGAAGAAGCCTCGCGAAAGATGCGCCTGACGGGCGAACGGCTCGTCAGGAACATCCTTGGCGAAATGCTCGCGGCGTAGGGGCGGGTTTCTGACCGGATTCGACCTGCCCCGCCCAAGGGCACCACCGTCCCGTTTTGCGGTCGAACGTAGCCCAGCTTTGCTGGGGCGGGGCGACGGGGGACCTGGGGCTTGGGAGCGAGCGCGAACCAAGCCCCCACCCAATGCCAGGGTTTGGAAAGACAATGGCCGGGTAACACTTCTGTTCACTGCCGGTGTTCTGGTAGGAGAGAGACCGCATGGCGGTGGACATCGAAAGCTTCTACAGGAGCCACGGACCTATGGTCCTGCGCAGATGTCGCCAACTATTGCGGGACGAAGCCAAAGCGGTGGATGCCATGCACGACGTATTCGTTGAAATTCTGCGACGAAAAGACTCCCTGGATGCGACGTCGCCAGCGGGGCTGCTGCTCACCACGGCGACCCATGTCTGTCTCAACCGGTTGCGCAGCGAAAGGCGCAAACCCGAAGATCGGGACGACGAAATGCTCTTTCACATCGCCACCATCGACAGCCATGGAAGTGCCGAGAGCCGCACCCTGGCGGGCCGCATTCTTGACCGACTATTCAGCGGTCAGCCCGAGTCCACTCGACTTATCGCGGTCCTTCACTATGTCGATCGGCTGACGCTCGAAGAAGTGGCCGGCGAAGTCGGGATGTCCGTGTCGGGCGTGCGCAAGCGCCTGCGCAACTTGAAGGAACGGCTGCCGGCGATGGAAGGGAACGCCTGATGGCCACGGTGCCTCACAAGGTCCCTGACTGGCTGCTGGAGCGCCTTGCCGCAGGCGAGCTGCCACAAGCCCAAGCCGCGGAGCTGGTCCTGCGCTTGAAGGCGGAGGATGAAGAGCACCGTTTGACGGCTCTGACTGCTTCCAATGCAGAGGTCCTTGCGGCGCTGCCACCGGAACGCGTCGTTCCCGAGATCGAGCGACGAGCAGCCACCTTCGCTCCGAGGCCGGTCGCAGCCCGTCGGCTGCGGCCCAGGTGGGCCTTGTCCGCGGTCGCGGCCTGCACGGCAGGATTGGCCATAATGCTGGTCTTTCGCCATCACGGGACCGACACGCAGCCGCAGCGCGACCCATCGAAGCCCGAGACCATCCTCGTCAAGGGCGATGTGAATCCCGCGCTGCGCATCTACCGCAAGACGACTGCAGGTTCTGAGCTGCTGCGCCCCCATGCGTCCGTGCATCGAGGCGACACCTTGCAGATACGCTACGTAGCCGCGGGCAAGCGATTCGGAGTCATTGCGTCCATTGATGCCAGAGGCCAGATCACGTTCCATCTGCCTGAATCGCCAGGCATGGCGGTTGCCCTCGAACGCGACGGAGAACGTGCCCTGCCCCACGCCTACGAGCTCGATGATTCCCCCGGATTCGAGCGCTTCCTTTTCGTCACCTCGGGCGCTCCGTTCGCGACGAGTGAGATAGATCGAACGCTGAGGACTGGCAGTCCCCTGCCCGCTCCCCTCACAGCGTTCGAATGGACCGTGAAGAAGGAAACACCATGAAGCCCACGCGCGTCCGCACTCTGCCCCACGCGCTGTGCGCCGTCTCGTTTCTGGCCGCGCTTCAAGCGCAGGCGGTCGAGAATTCCTCCGACGCAACGGCCATCCGGCGCTTTGCCCTGGTTGCATCCTCGAACGACGGTGGCCCGAGCCGCACCCGTCTACGCTTTGCCAACTCCGACGGAGAGTCGGTCGGCCGCGTGCTGGCCAGCCTGGGCGGTGTGCGCGAGAGCGACCTCATCATGGTCGGAGACGCGACTCGCACCAGTCTGACGCGGGCGTTTGCTGACCTCAAGCAGCGCATCGCACACGAAGTGCGTCCCCAATTGCGCCGGGAAGTGTTTGTCTACTACTCGGGACACTCGGACGAAGAGGGGCTGCTCCTCGGGGCAGAGCGCGTTTCCTATCGAGAGCTGCGGCAGTGGATTGACTCCGCGGGCGCCGAGGTGCGCATCGCGATTCTCGACTCCTGCGCATCGGGGTCACTCATCCGCCTCAAAGGCGGCGTCCATCGCGCGCCCTTCCTCAGCGATGTCTCCACGCAAGCGCGCGGACACGCCTTTCTGACCGCCAGCTCCGCTGACGAGGCTGCGCAAGAGTCGGATCGCGTAGGCGCGGCTTTCTTCACCCACTTCCTGCTCTCGGGGATGCGCGGCGCCGCGGACGCCAACCACGACCGCCGCGTGACCCTGAACGAGGCCTACCAGTTCGCCTACAACGAAACCTTGCAACGAACCGAGACCTCGCGCGCTGGCGCCCAGCACCCGGCTTACGACATCCAGCTGGCTGGCACCGGGGATCTGGTGATGACCGACCTGCACACTTCGGCCTCTCGGCTCGTGCTCGCGCGCGAGCTGGCCGGCCGCATCTACGTGCGCGACCATGTCGGCCGCCTAGTGGTCGAGCTGCGCAAGGAGCCCTCTTATCCGGTCGAGCTGGGGCTTGACGCCGGCGCCTACCGAGTGGTGCTCGACCGCGACGGCAGTATTTCTGAAGGCTCGATCCAGCTTCCCGCGGGTGGCAGGGTGGACGTCGCTACAAGCGACCTGTCCCCCGTGGCACCCATGGTCAGCATTCGCCGGGGCAACGAGCCCGCCCAGGCCTCGGTCCCCCAGTCGCCAGTCATCGGTCCTACCCTCACCGCCAGCGCCGGCCCCCCCCGCCAATACCGGCGGGTCGGCTTCGATCTCGTGCTGGCCCCAGGGTACCGCATGTCCGGAGACACGGGCCAACCGGTCGAGCACGGCTTTGTGCTAGGCCTGCTCGGCCACTCCGACCGCGTGCGTGGCGCGCAGCTATCCCTGGCAGGAAACATCGCCCAGGACGGTGTCCGCGGCGCCCAGATAGGCGGCGCAATCGCGCTCAGCTATGGCCCAGTCCAGGGCGCCCAAATCGCCGGGTACAACATGGCCTTGGGCGGAATTCGCGGCATCCAGGCCGGCTGGATCGCCAGCGTCGCAATAGGCCCGGTCCAGGGTGCGCAGGTCAGTATGGTCAACGTGACCAAGGGCCCCATGCGCGGGGCACAGATAGGCCTGGCCAACTTGGAGAAGGGCGACATGCACGGTGCCCAGATCGGGCTGGTCAACGTCGACAGCCCGACCGGCGAATCGCGCGCCACTCACGTGGGACTGGTCAACCTCACCGAGGGAACAGGCGAGAGCGCTGCCACGAGCGTGGGCATGGTGAACGTCGCGCGAAAACAGAAGGGCATTCAAGTCGGACTGGTCAACGTCGCCGACGAAATGGATGGCGTGCAAGTCGGACTGGTCAGCGTCGCGCGCAAGAACAGCGGCGCTTCAATCTCTCTCATTCCCATCGTGCTCGATGGGGACAACCGCATGACGCTGGGTTGGAGCGAGACCAGCGTGCTCACGCTCGGCTTCAAGCTCGGCACCCGACGGATCTTCGTACGAGGCGCCTTCGGCATGACGCGCGATTTGACGGAGAATGGCCAGCGTGAGTACACAAGCAACTTGGGACTTGGCGTCCACCTCATTCCGCGCGGCGGAAGATTTTTCTTGGACTTGGACGCTTCGACAACAGGCTTTATGACGTTTCATTCCGATTCGTCCTCGGGCGATGGAAGGGCACATGTGGAGACCTCCTCTACGAACGAGGAACGGCGCTGGGTCAACGCCCTGCGCCTGCAAGCGGGTTTTGCCGTCGCCCGCCACCTGATGATGGTTGCTGGCCCATCCCTCAATGTCCAGAACGCCAGCGGCGGCGATGCGCGGCGACCGCGCACGATCAGTTTCGCCGAGGCGGTTTGGCGAAGCGGTGATTCGACCGTGCGGATGTACCCGGGCTTCTCGGCCGGGCTGGAATTCTAGACAGTTTCTTGGCCAATGGCACATCGGCCGGCGGCAGACTCAGGTCTGCCAGGCGCTGGCGTGGCACCCACGCAATAGCTGCCACCTGGCGCGCACGCGGATTGCCGGTGGTGAGAGTGGCGCGATACACAGGCATGATCAGGTCGAAGTCAGGGTAGGCATGGAACACGAGATCGACAATCTCCTTGACCCGGATCGTGCAACCCAGCTCCTCGCGGATCTCACGCACGAGCGCAGAGTCGAGCGTTTCGCCGGACTCGACCTTTCCGCCGGGGAACTCCCACATCAGGGGAAACGATTGATCGGCCCGACGTTGCGAAAGCAACACCCGTCCGCGCCGCTCGATGAACGCCGCGACCACGAGCAGCCGCTGCCGCTCAGGCCTGCGTTTCACTGGCACCGACGCGAGCCTCGATCAATTCCAGAAGCTCGCGCAACTGGAAGGGTTTGTTGATGCAGGCGATGTTTGGATCTTCGAGAAAGCGACGAGCCTCAGACGAGAAGGCCCCGCCGGTGATGAAGATGAAACGTTTGGCCAGCTCTGGCCATTGTTGCTTGACCGAGGCATAAAGCTCGACGCCGGACATATCCGGCATCTGCAGGTCGCACAGCACCACATCGAAACGGCGATCCTGTCCAAAGCAGCGCAGGGCCTCGCGCGCACCCAGCTTGGTTTCGATATCGTGATGGCACACCAGCATGCGCTGAAATGCCTTGAGCAGCAGCGCCTCGTCGTCGATGGCAAGCACGCGCCGACGCTGAATGGCCTTGAGCGACGGTGTGCTCCGGGTCTTGGCCTGGGGAACCCCGACGGCTGCGGGTAGGCGCACGCGAAAGACCGCTCCACGCCCGGGTTCGCTCTCGGCCACCAGATCGCCCCCCGCGCGTCGGACGATGTCGAGGGAGATAGGCAATCCAAGTCCCGTACCCAGCTCGGGCGGCTTGGTTGTGAAGAAGGATTCGAAGATGCGCGGCATGATTTCAGGGTCAATACCAGGACCATTGTCTTCGATCTCGACGATGACCTGAGCGCCTTCGTCGCGACTGCGCACATACAGGCGATTGCGCCGTGGGTGCAGCTCAGCCAGGGCGTGCGCGGCGTTGACGAGGAGATTCAGGAAGACTTGCCCCAGGCGCGCGGCACTCGCTCGCACGAGCTGGGTCGAGCGCAAGCTCCGCTCGACTGTGGCCCGATAGCGCAGCTCACTACGCAGCATGGTCAGCGCGGAATCGACCGCGGCATTGACATCCGAAAGCGCATTGGCATCGTCGTCGATACGCGAGAACGAATGCAGATCGCGCGCGATGCGATGAATGCGCGCCATGCCCTCCTTAGACTCCTGCACCACCGTCATGGCATCAAAGAGCAGATTCGCCAGTGCGCCGTGGCTGTCATAGACATCTTCCGCGCGCATCGACTCATCCACTTTGCGCAAGATTCCGGCCAAGGAATCCACATTGGCCAGAACGAACGAGGCTGGGTTGTTGATTTCGTGAGCAACGCCGGCCGCCAGCATGCCAATGGCAGCCAGCTTTTCCGACTGCAAGCGGCGCAGCTCGCGATCCCGTTCCTCGGTGACGTCGCGGACGTAGACCAGCGCCCGGCCACCCGCCGCGGGATTGACCCGTACGTCGAGCTGCCTGCCCTTCCAGATCAGGGTGCGGCTGTAGGCGGTGTTTTGCCGAATCGCCTCGCGAGCAACCTCCGCAAGCAATGCGGAAATCCCTTTGCCCGCTCCGGCATCCTGACCTTCACCGATTGGCCGGGGTTGCGGCGTAGCTGGAGGCTGGTCGAGAAGGCGGCGGCCGGCCGTGTTTTCGATCAGAACCTCGCCATGGGCATCCAGCAAGAGCAAGCCGTCTTGAAAAACATCGAAGGTCTCGCGAAGAGCGTCGCGTTCGATGCGCAGCTCGCCGGCCAGTGCTTCAAGCTGGTGCGTGCGCTCGACGACTTTCTCGGCCAGCTCATGGTTGTGGCGGTGAACCTCGTCGGCCTGCGCCTTGGTTCGCAGCAGGGCATGGATCCGAGCCATGATTTCGATCGCATCGATGGGCTGTACGAAAAAATCGGAAGCGCCGCTTTCAAGCCCGCGCTTGCGATTCTCGGTCTGCTGATCGGGCCGGGCGAGTAGGATGACCGGAAGACCGCCTGTTCGGGGATCGGCCTGCATGCACCGGCAAACCTCGAAGCCATCCATGTCCGGCAAATCGGTATGGACCAAGGCCACATCGTAAGAGCCCTTGGCGGCCTCGCGCAGCGCCTGATCGGGCCGCGCCACGGCAACCACCTCGCAGTTGCTCTGCGAGCAAACAGCCGCGGCTACCGCAGACTGCTGTTCGCTGTCCTGGGCGACAAGCAGAATGCGAGCCATCGCTATGCTCGAGCGCTCAGGCCGTGCCTAGACGCGTCTGCCCCGCCGCCTCTGGGGAACGCGGTACCGTAAAGCTGAATTTCGACCCGGCCCCGACCGTGCTGGTTGCCCACAGATCTCCTCCCATGCGGATGATGAGCCGGCGGCTCAGGGTGAGCCCCAAGCCACAGCCACGAGCATCCTTTCCGTGCTCGCTCTCTCCCTGATAGAAATCCTCGAATAATCGAGGCAACTGGGCCACCGGAATTCCGACCCCGGTATCCACAACATGAATCGCCACGGACCGGTCGTAGAGCTCGGTCGAGATGGTCACTTGACCTCGCTCAGTGAACTTGATGGCGTTGGCCACCAGGTCCGATAGCACCTGGAAGAGTCGGGAGGGATCCGCTAGGACCTGCGGCAGCACGCGAACCGACGGCTCAACCACCAGACCTAGTCCCTTGGCTCGTGCGGCTGGTTTCTGCGCGCGCGCCACCTGCTGGATGATTTCATCCAGGCTGAGCGCCTTGGGACGAAGTGCCAGATCGCCTCCTTCCAGGCGGAGAAGATCGATATAATCTCGCAGCCGCCGAGCCGTCGCCGCAGAGTTCCCGGAGAGCAACTCGATGGACTTACGCTGCTCTTGCGAGAGCTTGCCGGCTGAACCATCGAGCAGGCGCTGGTAGGCGGCGGTCGATTCGTCGAGCGGCGCCACGACCTCGTCGATGAGACGATTCAGGATGAGCGAGCTTTTGGACCCACCCTCCGAATAGGCGACCTGCTCTTGGGTTTTCCGAAGACGCTTTGGAAGTGACATTGGTTCGTTACTCATGAGTTCCCGTCTGGAGTGCCATTATCTTTCGAGCACGGCCATTCTTTCAACAGCGAACGACGCGACCGTGAGGATTTCGCACGATCTGACGTACATCAGCACACAAGCACAGACTATCCTACTCGGTGTATATTCGGTCCGATGTATTCGGTTCGTGAGGTGAGCGCGGTACTCGGGATCAGCATCCCCCGCCTGCGATCTTACCTCCGTTCGGGGCTGGTGGTTCCAACCCGCGACGAACGTGGTCAGATTCAGCTGTCCTTCCAGGATTTGGTGTTCCTGCGTAGTGCCGAGGGCCTAGTGGCACAGCGGATCCCCCCACGCCGCGTTCATGTCGCATTGCGAGCTCTGGCGGGAACCATGCCCGAGGGAGTCGCGGTTGCTGATTTGCGTTTGCTTGGCGAGGGTTTGGAGGTGGTCGTCGATGACGGGGACAAGCGTTGGCATGCAGCATCAGGACAAACTCTCTTCGACTTCGGCGGGCGTTCAGATTCTGATGAGGGCGCCCTTGTCACACCGCTCACCAAGAAGACGCCAGCCCCTGAGCCGACATCTGAACCAAAATCTGAGTCAAGATCGGTATCAACACTCACGGTGAAGGAAATCTACGCTCGGGCGTGTGCCCTGGAAAAGACCACGCCCGAGGAGGCCAAAAACGCCTATCGAAAGGTTCTGGAACAGGAGCCGGAGTTTGCCGACGCCCACGTCAACCTGGGCCGCATTCTCCATGAGTCCGGCGATGTCTACGCCGCCCTCGTACACTACCGGGCTGCCCTCGCCATTCGGCCCTACGACGCGACAGCGGCGTTCAACGTCGGCGTGGCGCTTGAGGATCTTGGCGCCAGCACGGACGCCATCGAGGCCTACCGCCGGGCCCTTGAAACAGATGCACACAATCCCGATGCACACTACAATCTCGCCCGCCTCCTCGAACAAGCCGGCAAGCCGGACCTGGCAGTCCGGCACCTGCTGCTTTACCGCCAGATCATGAAGAAACGATGAAGAAGGCCTCTTCCCCTGAGCAGACAACCCTTCGCATTGCCAGCGCCGGCGCCATGCAACGGCACGCGGCCCAGGTCGGTCGAGTGCTTCAGATTGGGGACGTCATCGCCCTGACGGGTCCACTCGGGGCCGGCAAGACGACCTTCGTGCAAGGTTTGGCCGAGGGATTGGGGGTACCCGCCGAACGCCACGTTGCAAGCCCCACCTTCGCGCTGGTCAACGAGCATCCTGGGCGCATCGATTTTGTTCACGTGGATTTCTATCGCATCCGCAGCCCAGCCGAGTTGCCTGAACTTGGCCTGGAGGAGGCCTATGACCGGGCCGCCACGGCCATCGAATGGGCCGAACGCTTTCCCGATTGGTTGCCCGACGACACACTCCATCTTGTGCTAGAGGTCGAGGATAGCGGAACGCGCACGCTGCACGCCCAAAGCAGTGGCCCGCGCAGCCAAGCGCTCCTTGCCGTGCTGGCAGCCAAGAGCTAGCGCCCGCCGGCTCGATGCAGCTCTACGCGTTCGTTGCGCATTCGTCCGCTCCGCGTGATGTTGGGCGCGATAGGATCCTCGGATCCTCGCCCGGTGGCCACGAGCTGATCGGTGCTGACACCTCTGCCCACAAGCGCGTACCTCACGGTCTCGGCGCGGCGCTTGGACAGCACCAGATCCTTCTTGGCATCGCCGCTGTCTGCTGTGTGGCTGACGATTTCCAGCCGCACGCCGGGCTCTTTGACCAGCGCCGCCGCGAGCTCGTCGAGGAAGGGCATGGAGGCTTCGGCAATCTTACTGGTCGAGCCTTCGAATTTGATTTCCTTCCCCTGCTCGAGCAGGTCACTCACGGTGCGCACATGGGCGGCAAGCGCAACGGCCTCGGATTCCTCCGAAACGGACGCCGCTTCATTGGAACGCGAAACCTCGACCCGAGCAGGCAGCTCTGCCTCCACGAGCGGTGAGGGTTCGGATGACGTGACCGCCACGGGCGAAGTGGCGGCCCCTGCCACCCTGCTGCGCCTTTCCTGGGGCGCGCCCGCGGCGCTGGCGGGTGTGGGGTTGCGTACGACTCCCCCTCCTGCCCCTCCGCCAAAGGTCACCACCGCACCCAAGGTCGCCTCCACATCCGTGGTCAAACCCCAGTTCTGTTTGCTCGGCATCTGTACCATCCGCGCGTCGCCGCGCACCGAGAGCAGATCTACCAGCCTGTAGTCGAACCCCACGCCGACATGAACTTCGCCATCGGTGTCATGCACCAAACCGGAATTGCCATCGGCGTCGGTCGCGGCCACTTGCATGGCCCCTGCACCCACCAAAACGAAGGGCTTAAAATGACCAGTCATCAGGTTGGCCAGCGCATTGAACCTGTAGCCAAGAATGCGCGCCCTTCGCTGGAAGGTGCGGTCCTCGGTCGCCAGACCAAGAAACTCGGCCTCGGCCTCGAACCAGCGCCCCAGCCCAAACGAAGCGCGCAGTCCCGCCGTCGCGTTGCTACGCGCGCCTTGCGATGCCTGGGCGCCGCGCGCGATGCCCAGATTCGTGCCTTCGGCGAAGAAATGCCCGCCCGCAAACGCGCCCAGCTTAAAGGTCGGGGCACGCCCCTCGTTAGCGGCATGGAGCTCTAGGGCTCGCGCTTTCGCCGCTGTCAGGGTGGAAAGAAGAAGCAAGAAGGAATGGGATAGGATTCTTCGCATGGTCAAATGGCAGGAGGTGGCCGGAAAGACCCAAAGTATACACCGCATCCGCCACACGACTTTTCTTGATTGCACGGCCACCTGTCCCTAACGTGAAGGGGTGGAGTTCTTTCAAGTCGCCCTGGGTGATCTACACCGGGTGGTCCAAACGCCCTGGTGCGAAGCTATTTCGATCCTGATGGCCTTCGTCTGCGGCGCCATCGTTGGATTCGAACGCGAGAAGGGACACAAAGCAGCGGGTTTGCGCACGCAGATCCTCATCTGCGTCGGTTCGGCGATTTTCACCGTGGTCTCCATGTCGCCCGCCCTGGGAGGAAAAGAGCCTGCGCGCATTGCCGCCCAGATCGTGACCGGGGTGGGATTTCTCGGCGCAGGATCGATCCTCCGCGATCGCGGGCAGATCACTGGCCTCACGACCGCGGCGACCATCTGGACGGTTTCGGCCATCGGCATCGTGGTGGGCGCGGGTTACTCCACCGCGGGCGTACTTCTGTCGCTCGGCGTCTTGTGCGTGCTGGGGAGCTTTCGCCGGGTCGAGCTCCTTCTCGGCGGTCGCTGCACCTCGGTCTCCACGGTGGTCGTCTATCGTCCAGAGAGAGGCAGGACCCGTGCCCTCATCATCAGCGCCCTCGACGAGGCCCACGGGCTCTTGCACGTGGGCAACGGAAACGACCGCCCGGACGGACTCTGTGAAATGCACGTTCAACACTGTGACCACCACCGCGATCACCGGGCATTCCTGGCGGTCCTCGCAAGCATGCCGGGCGTGGAAGCGCTGGAAAGCCCCCCGCCGACTCGATAGCTCAAGCGCGGAAAGGCTGACCGTCCTGGGGTTCGGTCGAGTGGAGAGCCGACGAGCCTCGCGCTCGGCCTGCTGGCCCGCGGACCATCGCGGGAGCCGAGCATGACGAGCGGAGAGGTAGGGGGGGTGCCGAAGGGTTTGGCGAGGCCGAGCGCAGCGAGAGGGTGTCAGGGCGGGTGGCAGGCGCCGAGTGCGGAGCTAACCCGCCCAGGTTTCCCGTTTGAATGTGATGAGAGGTGAGGCGATGTGGCTTGCTTCTACATTTTCCCAGCTTTCCTATGCCACACCGTTCACAAACGTGTCTATTCTATCTAAGAGATTAGAGGACCTGACGATGGTGATAGGTGAGAGTGCTTGTTTGTCCGCTGAACTGGCCTACCGGGTAGGAGCCCTTTCACGTCTCTTGCGAGGAGTTGCATGAGAGTCGAGCAATTCGAGTGGACCGAGCCCGGCAGCTGGGATCGCGCATTCGTTTCCAGCACCCTACGCGACGCTGTGCAGCTGGTGATTCTGTTCGGCGATGCCAAGGCGGTTAGCGCCCAGGATTGCCTGTCTCGGGTCCGCCAGGCATTTCCCAAAGCCCACCTATTCGGCTGTAGTACGGCCGGAGAAATTCTGAGTACGCGGGTTCGTGAAGGTAGCCTCGCCCTCACCGCCATCGCGTTCGAACACAGCCGGGTGGCAATTGCCAGGGCAAGCATCGAGAGTCTAGATAGCAGCTTTGATGCTGGTGAAAAGGCCATCCGTCAACTCGATCCACACGGCCTGCGCCATGTATTCGTTCTTTCCGAAGGTTTGCGCGCATACAGCACTGACGTGGTGAATGGGATCACGACGGCCCTGCCACCTGGCGTGACCGTTTCCGGCGGGTTCGCGGCAGACTACAACCTGTTTCACTCGACCCACGTGTGGTGCGACAGCGAGCCCCAGCAATCGACGATTATCGCCCTCGGTTTCTATGGGGACCGGCTGCACTTTGGCCTGTCGGTGACGGGAGGTTGGCACCCGTTCGGCCCCGACCGTCTCATTACCAAGTCGAGCCGGAACGTCCTCTATGAGTTCGACGGTCGGCCGGCATTGGCGCTCTACAAGCAATACCTGGGCGAACATGCCGCCGGATTGCCAGCCTCGGGGCACCTGTTCCCTCTGGAGCTGTGTAACCACCAGCGCAAGAGCCGCGTGTTGCGAGCGCTGCTTGCCGTGGACGAGAAGGAACAAAGCATCACCTATGCGGGCAACGTCCCGGAGGGGTCGTATGCGCGGTTCATGATGGGACACATCGAGGATCTCATCGGTGGCGCCCTCAAGGCCGCGAAAGAGGGTCTGGAAAGCATAGGGGGCCGGCCACCGAGCCTCTCCCTGCTGGTAAGTTGCAGCGCGCGACGGCCGATTCTTCTACAGCGGGTCGAGGAGGAGGTGGAGGTCGTGCGACAGGTTCTTGGTCAGCAGACGGCGCTGACGGGGTTCTATTCTTACGGGGAGATTGGACCTCCAACAGCGGGCGCGATTTCCGAGCTTCACAACGAAACCATGAGCATTACCAACATCACCGAGGACTAGGGAGGCGGGAGGAATGGAAACCTTCCACGGCTTGCTGCGCAGACAGTTGCGGCGCTACTTCGGGGAGGACAAGGTCGTCCCCGAGGAGTGGCGTCCTCTATTGCAGGCCGTCAGCGAGACGTACCGCGAATTCGATGATGGACGTCTTCTTGTCGAACGCGCGCTCGCGCTGAGCTCGAATGAGCTCCACGCTGCCAATGCGGAGCTGAGCGGTGTGCTGCAGGCGCTGCCCGACCTCCTTTTCCGGGTGCAGGCCGACGATCGGCTCTGCAGTGTCATGCAGGGCAATTCGGTGCTGGATGAGCCCGCATTGCGCGTTTTGCACGAGCGCTTATCTGAAGGTGAGGTGTCTCCCGCTTGGCAATTCCAACAGGCGGTTCAGAGCGTGCGAGACACCCAAAGCGCGATCGCGTTCGAATACGCAACGGGCCCCGTGAATCGGGCGCCCTTCTACGAGATGCGGCTGCTTCCCTTCGTCGGGCGCGACATCATCGGTGTCGTCCGCGACGTTACCGAGCGCAAGCAAGGCGAGACAGCACTGCGGGAAAGCGAGCAGCGATCGGCACTGGCGCAGCAGGCGGGGCATGTTGGCGTCTTCGATTGGAACGTCGTCAACAATCAAGTGTTCTGGACTGGTGAGTCGGAGGAAATCTTCGGACTTCTGCGCGGCACGTTCGCGGGCAACTACCAGAGCTGGCGCGATCGGGTGGTTTCGGAAGACCGGATGCGGCTGGACGCTTTCCTCGATGAATGGCTCGGTTCACAGCGAGAGGACGATCATTGGGAGTACCGCGTAGTTGGTCCCGACCAGCAGGAGCACTGGGTTGAATCGAAGGGCCACGTCTTCCGCGATGGGAGTGGCCGGCCCGTTCGCATGATTGGAACGCACCTGGATATCACCGTAAGAAAGCAGGCGGAACATGACCGCTTGGTGCTGGGCAAACTGGAATCCACCGGGATCCTGGCGGGCGGAATTGCTCACGATTTCAACAATCTCCTTGCTAGCATCCTCATGAACCTGGAGTTGGCCCGCGCGGGCGGGAGCTCGGCGCAAGAGGTGATGGATTCCCTGGGGGATGCCGAGCAGGCCGTTCTCGCCGCCAAGGTCCTTACGCAGCAGCTCATCACCTTCGCCCGCGGGAGCGCCGCGCTCCGAAAGCCGACGGATTTGGCCAGGCTGTTGCGAGAATCGGTACCGCTCGCCTTGAGCGGATCCAACGTTCGCGGCGAGTTGTTGTTGGACTCGGACTTGTGGATTGCGGAGGTGGATGCCGGTCAGATCGGGCAGGTAGTGCGCAATCTGGTCCTCAATGCGCGCGAGTCGATGTCGACGGGCGGCGTGGTATGGATTCGAGCGCAAAATGTCGTCCTTGGCACCGAGTGCGCCCCGGCCCTCCAGCCGGGAGAATACGTGCACCTCCAGGTCGCCGATCAAGGGTCCGGCATTCCGCCCGAGATACTACCCAAGATCTTCGACCCCTACTTCTCGACCAAGGTGAGAGGCACGCAGAAGGGAATGGGGCTGGGGCTAACCATCTGCCATTCGGTCGTGCAAAAGCACGCGGGGGCAATCACGGTGGAATCGACGCCTGCCACAGGCACGATCTTTCACGTCCATCTGCCCGCCTCTCGGCGACTTTCCATCGAGCCCCGGGCAGCTGGGCACAAGACCGACCGGTGGCAGGGACGAATTCTAGTGATGGATGACGAACCCGCAGTTCGCACGGTTCTCGGCAGGATTCTGAGACAGATGGGTTACGACGCGGAGTTGGCGCCGGATGGCGAGAGCGCCATGGAGCTTTACCTCAAGGCCAAGCACGAGGGTCGGCGATTTGATGCCGTCATCTTGGATCTGACGATCCGAGGCGCCATGGGGGGCAAGGATGCAGTCCGCGCGCTGCTTGCCATCGATCCCGCGGTTCGCGTCGTGGTCATGAGCGGACACAACGAGGACGAGGCGATGCTCGACTATGCGCGACATGGCTTCAAGGGCGCGTTGAGCAAGCCCTTCAATCGGGAAGCCCTACTCGACGTACTCGAGCGCGCCCTAGCCACCCCGTAGAGGGCGTCTGAAAAGTACCAAAGTACAATCTGTAGCTTCCCCTCTCCCTTGGGCTCGCCATTAGTCACAAGTGGCCTCCAAGGCATCGAAAGCTCGCACGACAGCGGCAACTTCCTTCAAGCCGCGTGTGAGAGTCACGCTACCGGGCGGTCCGCCGGAAGATTTGCCAGTATAGCCGCCTATCTGGGCCAGCCATAGGGTTGCCTGAGCCAAGGTCGGGGCCTGCGCAGCCTCCAAGTGTTTCTTGGCGGCCTTGCCGAAGCGCAGGAGGGTAATGGCTCGGATCTCTACGGGACTAAACTCGTCGGAGGCAGGCCGATCTGGCTCTTGCCTGGACAGGTGCTTGATGCGTTCAGCGCGGACGGCCACAGCGGCCAGTATAGTAGCCCACTTGATGAGTGCTTCGGCAGACCGCAATTGCGATTCCTCGACCCGGCAGGTACCGCTCTTCCAGGTCCGGTGGAAGTCTTCTATGCGCCACCTTTGGGCATAGCCGAAGACGATCTGCTTGATGTTCTCGACGGTGGCAATCGGCCGATTCGTGAGCAACAACCATTCGATAGGCTTCTCCCCATTGGGCGTTGTGTCTTGCTCACGGGCGAGCACCACGTTGACCTGTTTGGAGAAATGCTTTCTGGTTCTCTTGTCTCGAAAGTCGAGCGTCATGCTGCAGGCTTGAACGGCCATCTTGGCCACGCGCGCTGTCCTCTTGGGAGCTCCAGAAACCTGCAGCTCGTAGTGGGTAAGCACGGGCTGTTGCGCCAGCACGTCGCGAAGGTATGTCTGCCGCCCATTTTCCAGGATCACGCGTCGGTTGTGGTTTCCGCGAATCGTGAACCAGTGCCCTTCCTGATCGGCGTTCTGGAGAATCGGCCAGGCATCGCCTTCGCGGTCGAGCTGGAACCAGAGTTTTGTTCGCGGGGCATGCTGGCTCATCACCTGCCGCGACTGTTCCATCGTATCCAACCAACGCTGGATCTCCTTCTCCTCGGTTCGCCGCAAATTTCGATGTTTTCGCCTTATTCGTCTCGCCAGCGAGGCGGTCCGTTTCCACCACGTCTGGGAGGTAAGCCCTAGCGGCACCCCTTTCGCTGAGATGGCCAGGGCGCTGATCACTTTCACACCTCGGGCTCCTTGGTTCCGTGCTCCGATGGAGCCCAGGTCCTTGTCGTCGTTCAAATCCGTCACTGTCACGCTGCTGCCATCCACCGCGCAGTACACGAACTCTTCGCCCGCGCACCGCTCCGCACACGCCTCGTACACCGGGGCTCCCACCTGACCGCCGGTGACATCCTGGCTTTCCAGCAACCCGTACGCCCCCTGCCGGTCGGCATCATTCCCGAATACCTCGGTCACCTTGCCCGCCGGTCGTCGCGCTGCCTGTGCCGCCACCGACACAAGCCTCGCCAGCCATCGCGCGTCCCTTATCTTTGCTTTGCCAAATTCTCGTTGTGCCCAGTCAGCCGAGGTCGCAGTTTTCACGCACTACCGATCCCTGATTTCCTTATAGGCTGCCAGCATTTAGATCGGCCTAGGATCAATGGCGAGCCC
>Ga0265342_10001835_pt1 | contig 19241 bp, 18 predicted proteins | sample 4CB327metaG_FD_203125 | JGI IMG/M metagenome (GOLD analysis project Ga0265342, IMG submission 203125) | Rhizosphere microbial communities from Carex aquatilis grown in University of Washington, Seatle, WA, United States - 4-CB3-27 metaG | ecosystem: Host-associated > Plants > Roots >...
GGTATCATTCATGTGCTCCATGTCAGGATGCGGATTGTATCCGATTCAGTAGGGCAGGCAGGGTGCGATAAATCGCGCCCCTACCAAGGGGGCAGTTGGGGTAATTTGCCGGGCCAGTGGCTTTCCCCGTTTCGTTCGATCTCGACTTTCTGCGCCGACGACGCTTGTCCGTCGTTGTCGCGGTCGCGATCGTCCTGCTCGCGTTGGTCGAAACCGTGAACGCCTTCGTGGCGCCCTTCCGGGCGCCCACCGAGAAGGACTGGGTAGCGGCCGCGGCCAAGGTGCGCGCGCAATTCCGGCCGGGCGACTTGATCGTCGCGGCGCCTGCTTGGGCCGACCCAATCATGCGACAGCAGCTGGGCGATCTCGTGCCCCTGGCGGTGGCCGGGCGCATGGATGCCGCTCGCTACGGGCGCATCTGGGAGATCTCGCAGCGAGGTGCACGTGCGGCGGACACGGCCGGCGCACGTGTCGTGGATACCTCGCGCCACGGCGCCTTGACCGTGAAGCGCTGGGAAAAGCCGGCCGCGCAGGTGACCTTTGACTTTCTTGCCGAGTGGCACCGGGCCGAAGTTTCGGTCGTGAATGCGGACGGGACGGAAGTTCCGTGCACCCTGGGGCCGAACCGGTGGCAGTGCTTGGGTGGTTCCTCGCTCGGGCCGGAGCTTCTGGAGATCGACACCACCCTTCGCAACGGACTTGGGGTCGAGCCAGTCGAGGGCAAGACGCTGGTGCTCGAATATAAGAATGTCCCGCTCGCTAGCGAACTCGTCGTTGCCACGGGTTTGCACAGCGTGTGGCTGCGCAAGCTGGGCGACGGCAAGGTGCGTATGAGGGTTCTCGTCGACGGCCACGAGATGGGCACGATCGAAACCTCAAGCACGAGTGGCTGGTCGTTGGACCGTTTCGGCACCTCGGCACTGGAAGGGCAGCCCGTAACCTGGCGCTTCGAGATCACGACCGACAAGTCGGCTTCGCGCCATTTTGGCTTTGCGGCGGAGGCGCGCAGCCCGTGACCGCCGAATCGCCGCCATCGCCTTCGACTCGGTCGCGCTGGCGACGAGAATGGCTTTTGCCGCTCTTCCTAGCGGTTGCCACGTCGTCGTGGATGGTGTCCGTCGAGGGCAGGCAAGGCATCGGCCGCGACGAGTCCCAGTATTTTCGCGCGGGCGAGCGCTACTGGGGCTGGTTCGAATCGGTCTGGAACAACCTGCGCGCGGGCCATCCCGGTCGTGCCTTCTCGCGTGCGTCGGTGGACGGAATCTGGGAAGACAACCACGAGCACCCGCCGCTGATGAAGATTCTGTTCGGCGTATCCTGGCGTCTGTTCCACACCTGCGACTGCACCGGGCCCAAGCGCGGCTTGCATCCTATTCCCATTACCGGTCGCCACGTCACCTTGCCGCTGTTCGGGCGCGAGTCGAGCGCCTTTCGCTTTCCCGCCATCTTGCTTGCCGGTCTGGGCGTGGCCCTGGCCTACTGGCTGGCCCGGCGCGTGTTGCGGCCCACGCCCGCCGCCGTCGCGGCGGTGCTTTCGGTGGCTCAGCCGCACTATTTTTTCCACGCGCAGATCTCGTGCTTCGACGCTCCTATCACGGTGATGGCGGTGCTGGTGGCGCTGGCTTATTGGAAATCGCTGCGCTCTCGGCGCTGGGGCATCTTGTGCGGCGTCTTCTGGGGCCTGGCGCTTGCCACCAAACACAATGCCTGGTTCTTTCCCGTCTTTCTGGCCGCGCACTATTTGTGGATCCGGCGCGGAGATCTGCGGCGTTTGCGCTTGCCGCGTCCGCCGCTGGCGTTCGTGTCCATGGCCACGCTTGGCCCGCTGGTGCTTTTCATCCTGTGGCCGTGGTTGTGGCATGCGCCGGTGCCTCGCACGCGTGCTTGGATCGAGCGCCACCTGCAGCACGAGCACTACAATTTCGAGTACCTGGGCCGCAACTGGAACCTGCCGCCCAAGGAGCCGAGTCTAAGACTCTTGCGCGCAACCTTCCCGTTCGTCTCGACTGTCTTTACCGTGCCGGTGACGACCCTGGCGCTCTCGGCGCTTGGCACTGTGGTGTTCCTGCGTCGGCGCCGACGGGGCAGCGAGCGATCGCAGGTTCTTCTCGAGGATGCGCCCACCGCCTTCCATCCATCGTGGGTGCGGCCTGGCGCGGACGTGGATCGCGCCCCCGGCGTCTTTCTGGCCATCCACATCGCGGGGCCGATCGCGATGGTGGCTTTGCCCAGCACGCCCGTTTTCGGTGGCGTGAAGCATTTCCTGCCCGCCATGCCGTTCTTGTGCGTGGTGGCTGGCGCCGGGGCGGCTTGGCTTATCGATTTTTCGCGCAAACTGCTCGCCACGCCGTCCCGGGCGCTGCCGGCCGCGCTCGCGGGTTTTCTGTGTCTGCCTGCCGTGGCTGAAACCGTGCGCTCGCACCCGGACGGGCTTGGCCACTACAACCTGCTGGCGGGCGGTTTCGCGGGGGGAGCCAGCCTGGGCATGAACCGGCAGTTCTGGGGCTATTCGGCGCTGCCTATTCTGCCTTGGATGGTCGCGCACCGACCGCCGTCGAACCGCATCTATTGGCACGACGTTCTCCACGACGCCATCGTCATGTATTCTCGCGACGGGCGCCTGCCGCTGGGGATCGGGGATGTGGGTGTGGGCGAGCAGGTCCTAGAGCAGTCGGAGCTAGGCATCGTGATTTTGGAAAAGCATTTCACCATCTATGAGGGACTGGCGTGGCAGGCGTATCGCACCACGCAGCCGTCCATCGTCTACACCCACGAGGGCGTGCCCTTCGTGGTCGCCTACGAGCGCCACGCGGCGCCGCGCGTGTCGCCGCCACCGCAGCCGGAGATCTTCGCACCATGAATCGGTTCCAACGCCTGTTCGCGAGTCGCTGGGGGCTGGTCGTGATCTTCGTCGTCTTCGCGGGTGCCTACCTCGGCGCCTCGGGCGAGCGGTTGCGCCAGCACTCGCTGTACAACCATTTCGTCTACCTGGCCGAAGGGTGGCTCAAGGGCCGCCTCGACATGCCGGTGCCGCCGCCCAACGAAAACGACTGGGCGCGTGTCGAGGTGCTTCACCTCAAGGACGGCCGGACGCTCAAGGGCATGTTTGGCAAAACCGGCCCCATCGATCGTTTCTATCCTTTGCGTGGCCCCTCGATGACCATCGACAACGAGCAGATCGCCTCGCGCTCGGACATTCGCTACGTCTCGTTCCCGCCTTTTCCGGCGGTTCTCATGCTGCCTTTCGTGGCAGTGGCGCACCTCAAGTTCAACGACATCCTGTTCACCGCGCTATGGGCCGCACTCAATCCCGTCCTGCTGTTCCTGCTCTTGCGGCGGCTGAGGGAGCGCGGCTATTCGAAGCGCAGCGTGGGAGACGACCTGTGGCTGACCGTCATGTTCGGCGTGGGGTCGGTCTACTATTTCTCGTCTGTCATTGGGCAGGTGTGGTTCACCGCGCATGTGGTTGCCGTGACCTGCGTAATTGGCTACGCCTGGGCCAGCCTGGATGCGGCTCATCCCGCGCTGGCCGGGCTGTGCGTGGGGCTGGGCTTTGCCACACGCACCCCGCTTGGCTTCGTGGTTCCGTTCTTCGTGCTTGAAGCCGTGCGCGCGACCGGCGGCTGGGAACGATTGCGCAAACTGCGCAGCGAGGGGCTTCCACCCGGACTTTTGTCCAAGCTGATTCGCTTTGCCATTCCCGCCGGCGCCATCCTGGCAGTGTTGTTGGTACACAACTACTTGCGCTTCGACCAGTTCTCCGAGTTCGGGCACAAGTACCTGAACATCAGCTGGCAAGATCGCATGCAGCGCTTTGGTCTCTTCAACTACCACTTCTTGTCGCGCAATCTCACCTGCGCGCTCTTGCTTCTGCCGCGCATCTTGACCCAATACCCCTTCGTCAAAGTCAGCGAGCACGGTATGTCGATGTTGCTGACCACGCCCGTCCTGGGCTACACGGCGGCACCGGCCGAGCGCAACCCGCTTGCCCGCGGCCTGTGGTTTTCCGTCCTTACGACCGCGCTACCGGCCCTGCTGTACCAGAATTCAGGCTTTCTGCAGTTCGGCTACCGCTTCAGCCTCGACTACATCGTCTTCCTGGTCATGCTGCTGGCGGTGGGTGGACGGAAGTTCACCTGGCTGTTCAAGGCGCTGGTCATCTTCGGCGTCGTGCTGAACCTGTTCGGCGCCATCACCTTCGATCGCTTTGGCGGGGTCTTCGCCTACAGCGATACCTTCTTCCCGCACGGGAACAACTAGCCCGTTCAGGGGCGGGGCAACCTTATTCTGGCTGTTGACGGCGACTGGCTTTACCCTAAGCCTAGGTCAAGCCATGCGAACCCAGCTATCACGCGTCAGGATCTTGTGGGTGGCGCTTCTCCTCGTCGGCTGTGCCACGAAGGCCCCGCCCAAGGTGGCGCCGAAGATTGAGCCGGCGCTGCCGGCGCCGCGCGTGGAAAAGATGCGCGAGCCGCTTGAAGTGACCCCGCTCGAACTTCACTTTTCCGGGCTGCGGGGCGCGACCAAGGCCAGCGAGTCGGTGGCGGTCAAGAACACCGGCGGCGAAGCGGTGCAGGTTTCCGATATCCGCGTGGTGGGGGCCAACGCGGCCACGTTCAAGATCGTCAACGTACCGCTTTTGCCGGTCGTGCTGTCACCTGCTTCGTCCTTCTCCTTCTCCGTCGGATTCGAGCCCGCTGCCGATGCCGAGCCCGGCGTCCACCATGGCCGCGTTCGCATCGTGCGCAGCGAAGACGACGATGGGCCGCCGTGCGATCTGACGGGGCTCGTGAGCAAGGGAAAGGATGTGGCCGACGAGCCAACCTTGCAGCAGATCCTGGAGGCCCTTGGCTACGACGTGGACGTTGGCGCGACCTCGCTGGTTCTGCCGGCAGGGGTCGCGGGCGACGAGGTCAAGGCGCCACTCTTCCAGCGCGCCAAACCCGGCAGTGTGGGGTTCTATCTCATCGCCCGCTACACCAGGGACGAGGAAGCCTCGTTCGGCACCTACACCGTCGAGGCTGGCAAGCCGGTGAGCAAGGGCATCGGTAGCGCGGCCAAGGGGCACCACCAAACCCTCAATCCCGAACTGGAAGGTGACAGCCAGACCAGCTTCGATCCTGGTGAAGCCGTGTTCGGACTCTTCCTCAAGACCGGCAAACGCACCTTCTATTCCGACGACAGTCTGAACCCTGGCGCGCATAAGCATGTGGCCAAGGTTTTTCCCTTGCGCAGCCGTGGACGCACGCCCGTGCAGGACGCCTACGTGGTCGCCTTCGACGAGGACGGCAACGGCGACTACCAGGATCACGTGTTCATGCTGTGGAACGTGAAACCCGCGCAGTAGAGGTTTTTGGCAAAACTTCGGCGCGCGGCGAACTCATGCTAGCCATAGATGGATAGCCATGACTCAAGTGCCGCCTAGGCAGCCGCGCAAGAGGCCCCGCTACATCGCGGTCGAAGGTCCCATCGGCGCGGGCAAGTCCAGCTTGGCTGAACTCCTCGCGGCCGAGCTGGGCGCGCGGCTTGTCTGCGAGAATCCAGGGGAGAATCCGTTTCTCGCTTCGTTCTACAAGGATCCCAGGCGTTTTGCCCTTTCGACCCAGCTTTTCTTTCTGCTGCAGCGTTATGGCCAGCAATCCGAGTTTTTGCAGGGCGGTCTCTTCGAACAGGGCGGCCTGGTGTCTGACTACCTGTTCGCCAAGGATCGCTTGTTTGCCACGCTGACCTTGTCGGCCGAGGAGCTCGCGCTCTACGATCGCGTCTACCAGGCCCTGCGGCCGCGCGTGGCGACCCCTGACCTGGTGGTGTACTTGCAGGCGCGCACCGAGGTGCTGCTGGCTCGCATCGACAAGCGCGGGCGCCCCGAGGAAAAGACCATTCGTCCCGACTACCTGCGCGAGGTGGCGCGCGCCTATGCCGATTTCTTCTTCAGCTACGGCGATGGTCCCCTACTCATCGTCGACGCATCGGAGATCGACTTCGTGAACGACAAGGAAGATCGCGCGGCCCTGCTCGACGTGATTGGCAAGACCCACGTCGGCATCAACCACTGGAGCCGCAGGTAACAGTGGGCCGAAGGCCGACAGCCCCTGCTACAATCAGCGCTGTCATGGCAACGACGAAGAAACTAACCAGCACGGCGCTGCGCGAGCGCAAGGGCAGGGGCGAGAAGATCGCGGTGGTGACGGCCTACGACGTGGCCTTCGCGCGGCTGGCGGATCGCGCGGGCGTGGATATCGTGCTGGTGGGCGACAGCCTGGGCATGGTGGTGCAGGGACTGCCTAACACCCTGCCGGTCACGCTCGACGAGATGATCTACCACTGCCGGATCGTGGCGCGTGGCGTGCAGCATGCGCAGGTGGTTGCCGACATGCCTTTTCTTAGCTACCAAGTGTCGATCGAGGATGGCGTGCGGGCCGCTGGCCGGCTGCTCAAGGAGGGTGCGGCGGAGGCCGTGAAGCTGGAAGGCGGTGAAGAGGCGACCGAACTCGTCGCGCGACTGGTGTCCGTGGGCATTCCGGTCATGGGGCACGTGGGCATGACACCGCAGTCTGTGCACAAGTTTGGCGGATTCAAGATGCAAGGGCGCAGCGACGAGCAGGCCCAGTCCATCCTTGCTGGCGCTCGCGCCTTGGCCAGCGCTGGCGCTTACGCCATCGTCGTCGAGAACGTACCTGCGGGCCTAGCAGCGGCCATCACGCAAGCGATTCCGGTTCCCACTATTGGCATCGGTGCTGGTCCGTCCTGCGATGGGCAGGTGCTGGTCATGCATGACCTGCTTGGACTCGATCCCGACTGGTCACCGCGCTTTGCCCGTCGCTATGCCGAACTGGGCAAGGCGACCATGGCGGCCTTCTCCGCCTACGTCGCGGACGTGCGCTCAGGGGCGTTCCCGTCAGAAAAAGAGTCTGCTCCGTAGCGCCTTCTACCCGCGCACGGGCACGGCGCGGATGGCGGCCTTGCCGTCCTTCTCGTAGACCGTGAACTGAGCTGACTTGCAGCCGTGCTTGGCCACGAGCTGCTGGCGATTGCTTTGCAGTTTGGCTACGAATTTTTCGAGCGAAAGGCCCACGATGGATTCGCCGCACCTTTGACGGAGAGCCAGGTAGTCCTCGAATACCTGCGTGAAGTGCGTCTGGTCGGGATCTCCCCTGCCGGTGACACGGCTATCGGAAGTCGGTGGTGGCACTGGCCTGGCCAGAGGAGGAGGCGGCGGCCGATGGGGCGGCGACACGTGCTGGACGGGGGCGGATGGGGGAGGGGGGGTCGGAGGCGCCAGGAATGGCGCTGGTGGCGAGGGCGCCGTGAAAGGCGCGGCTGGCGCCGCGGGGACGGCTGGCGGTCCCCCACCCAAAGCAGGGGCTGAACGGGGCGTTCCAAACAACGAGGCGGCCATGGCGGCCGGTGCTGGCACCGCTGTTTTGGCAGGGACCGCGGTGTTCGAAACGTCAAAGGATTTTCCGTCGGCGGAAGCTGCCTTGGGATCCAGGATGGACGAGATGTCCTTCTTGGCGGTCTCGCTCTTGGGCAGCGGCGCGTGCGTGAAATGCTCGATGGCCGCGTTGATGTCGCGGGCGATTCCGCCCAGTTTTCCGCCGTATTTCGTATCTTCGATCTTGTGCAGTTCCTGCTTGGCCAGGCTGTGTACCTCGGCGCGCAGGTGTCTGAGCGGGTTCTCGATTTCCATGCGCTGGAGAAACAGCCCGATGGCGATGATGGCGATGATGCCGCCGCCGAGAGGCAGCCAGGGGAACTTGCCCCACTTGAGATCGTCCGAGGACGTGCTCGAAAGCAGAGCCCAGGGGTCGGACTCTGGGGACTTCTTGGTCATCAGGACATAGTAGGCGCGCTGCTCGGACGCCTCGCCGGTGAAGGGCGCGGCGACGGTCAAGAGGCGCTCGTTGCCCATGTATAGCGGCAAGGCGCGGGTGCGTTTGTGGCTGGCGATCTCGGCCGCGTGCTCCTCGATGACCTCGGGAAGTTGTGTGAGCAGCGCCTCGGGCAGCGTCGAGGACAGCACGTCCTTGCGCAGGACGATGGCCACCTCAACGCCCAGGTTGCGCTTCCACATTTCCGCCAGGCGCTTGCCGGTCTCGACCGCGACCACCAAAACGCCCACGATGCGGTCGTGCGATTTGGAAAGCACGGGCGCGGCGCCGATGCGGCGGAGACGGTTGCCTGCGCCCCAAACGTCGTCGGAAAGGTAGCCGCGAAGGGCGTCGGAAACGACCTCTGCCCCGGCGATGGACTCACCGAATTCGCCCTCGTCGTCGCCGACCCGTGCCACGACACGCCCTTTGCCGTCTACCGCGATGATCGATTCGGCGCCGATGGTCTGGCGATCCGGGACCAGTTCGCGCAGACGATTGCGCACGGTTTCGTGCAGGGGGCGCAATTCACTCGACCCGCGCGTGGCCGCGTCCAAGGCGTCGATCAGCTTGCCATCGGTGCCCAGCTTGGCGACATAGTCGATCCAGCGGCGCGCGTCGTTTTTGAGCAACTGCTCGGCCGCATATTGGGCGCGATCCATGCGCTGGCCTTCCAGCTGTTCGATGCGGCGATCGGCCGGGCGGGGCGCCACGAAGGCCGCCGTGACGGCGATGCCCGCCAGAAGTCCTACGAGAACGAACCAGATTTTGGAGAGGAACATCCCTAGCTTCTCCCTACTCTGCGGTTTCTTTGGCGGAAGACGCGCCCTGAACCTTGACCGTGAGGTCCAGGCCCCTTGCTGGCACGTCGATTTCCTGCTCGTGGACCCATGCCCCGTTGCTCCACACCTTCAGGGTTGCATGACCCTCGGGAACATCGGAGAGCTTGAACCCGCCCTTGTCTTCGACGATCGCGAAGAGCGGCGAACTGGTCACGATCACCGAGACAGCGATATGCGGGTACTCGGTGCAGCGCACGAGATACTCACCCGCGGTGGCGAAACGTTGCTTGCGAACCGTGCCTGAACTCAGACGCTCGGGAGCCATCACCTGGGGTTGTCCGGGCGTCGACAGGTCGTGCGCAACCTTGTCCGAATTCTTGAATTCGACGACCGTGCCTTCACTCACCACCAGCGCGGCCGGGTTGGCTTGCAGACCCGAGATCTCGACGGATACGCTCTTGGGCGGGATGGCCTGAAACTGCGGGCCGACCAGCACCACCACGGTTCCGCCGCGCAGGTTCGCGTGTTGCATGGCCACGTTGGTGTTCTCGACGCGCCAGTGGCCGAGAAAGCGCCGTCCCACTTTCAACTCAGCGGGAAGGCTGATTGTCCCCTTGACGGTTGCGGCCATGGCCAACCCTTGCCATGCGAAACCCGCCGCGAGAGCAGCGAGGGCGAGCGATGTGTGGCGAATTCTGGGATGTGTCATCCGGCAAGGCCTCCTGGGAAACTACGTCTGGTATGCTCGGCGGCCCCATGACAACGACAGCGTCCAAGAGCCTTGAGACTTTCGCCAATCCCAACCCGGATCGGGACTATGTCATTCGCTTCGAGTGTCCCGAATTCACTTGTCTGTGTCCGAAAACTGGCCAGCCGGATTTCGCGACGATTCGCGTGGAATACGTTCCGGATGGACTTTGCGTGGAGCTGAAATCGTGGAAGCTCTACCTCTGGTCGTACCGCAACGAGGGAGCGTTTCACGAGGCTGTCACCAACAGGATTCTGGACGATCTGGTCGCCGCGACCCATCCGCGGCGAGCCCGTGTGGAGGGAGATTTCAAGGTTCGTGGCGGCATTCACACCGTGGTGATCGCCGACTATCCAGGCGGCAAGGGGTAGTCGACAGCCGGCTATTGGCTGCCCTAGCAGACTGTCGACACCATGTCCGAACATCAGCCCTTGTTCTGAATCACCGCGAGCGTCACGCGGGTTTCGCCAAGGAGGTCGCGGGCACCAGGGATGCGAACCGCGGCTTCGTCGCGGTCGATCTGTTTGTCGAGGGCGTCGAGGACTTCCTGGTTGTTCTTGTTGGCTAGGCGCACCAGCGACTGTAGGAGGGCTTGGTGAACGGGAAAACGATCCGGGGTCAGGCTGGCCACCGGCTTGAGCGCGCCGAGCAGGAGCGGCAGACCTTGTTTCGCGTTGCCCGAGAACCCAATCCAGAACGCGGCCTTCTCGGCGCGGGTCCACGACGGATCGGCAAGGTGCTTGCCGTAGCATTCGATCTTGTCGCCGCACTCCTTGGCGACCTGCATGCGGTCGAGGGCTTCTCCGAACATGCCCTGAACTTCCTTCTCCTTGTCGGCCAAGGCTTTGAACTCATCGTAGTTTTCGGGACCCGCGATGCGCGCCAGGTCGATGGCCGCGTTGGCGCGAAGATCGGACGCTTTTTGGCCCTGAACCACGACATAGCCAGACTTTGCGGTTTCCATCAGGATGGGAACCGCGCGCCTGTCGCCTGACAGATAGATTCCGTCCTCGGCCGCAGAGCGCGTTGGGGCGTCCGCTTTCTTGTCCCTTAGAGTATTGAGCAGCACGTCCACAGCTTCCTTGGTTCCGATGAAACCAAGCGAGATCAGGATGGACTTGTGCTCGCCTGACTTGGCCGGGATCTTGAGGCGCGCCGCGAGCGCGGGCACCGCCTTGGCGGCGCGCAAGTCCCCGAGCAGCATGGCGGCTTTGAACGGCACGATGCCAGGGCTGTACTTTTCGAAATTGAGGGCTCTCGCCATCTCATTGATTTCGGCATTCTTCTCGTTGAGCAGCTCGACAAGCGGCGCCACGGCGGGTTCGCCCATACGCACGAGGCCGAGACGGCATTCCTGGAAGATATTGGCACCTCGGCCAGTCATGAACATGCCCTTGATGAGAGCCGGAATCGCGGCAGGGTCACGCAGTTCAGCCAAGCCCAGGGCAGACTTCTGGTTGAGCAGGAAGTCCTGTTCGTCGGCGGAGGTGGTGAGAATCTTCGCCAGCGCTGGTACCGCGCTCTTGTCGCCTATCTTGACCAGGGCGCGAATGGACGCCAGCCGCACACCATTGGCGCGCGACTTGATGGGGAGTTGGTGCTCGACCGCCTTGATGAGCGAGGGCACGGCCTCGACGGCCTTCTCCTTCAGCTCGCCGAGCGCACCGGCCGCGACGATGGCGCGGTCAAAGTCGTCTTCCGTGAAATCCAGGGCCTCGATGAAGAGAGGAATCGTGCTTGGGTCCTTGTAGCGGACCAGCGCGTCCATATGTTCGGGCTTCTTGGTTTCCTTGTAGAGATCGACGAGGTAGGGCAGTGCCGGCTTTGCACGGTCCGCACCCATGCGCGCGAGTTGGTTCAGTGCTTCTTGTTGGTCACGTACGTTCTTGAGCTTCTTCGCCCAGGTCATCGGATCGTTGGGATCTCCGGTACAAGCTCCCGCGAATGAACCAGCGATCATGGACAGTACGGCTAGCGTTCGGATCTGCATCTAGGCACCTCCCCAAAGAAAGGAAACTCCACATAAACCTGCGGCCGACCCCTGATGGAGCCGGCCGCGACGAGACAGTCTGAGCGGCAGCCAGGCGCCCCGAAGGAACCTCCCGGCCGTCCGCTACTCGGCGGCTGGCGCCGCGGCGCCTCCCTTGGGCTTGGGACGAACCGCGAAGTTCACGTTCTGGTAGCCCGCCGCAGCCGCGGAGAACATCACCTTGCGCAGCATCTTGAATTCGACGGCCTTGTCGGACTGGATGATGCACACGCCTTTGAAGTCCTCGGTCGGGTGAAGCAGTTTGTAGTTGTTCTTGGCCGTGACGAGTTCGTCGTGCAGTTCGGTGATCTTCATGTCACCGGTGGCGGAGTCCTTCATTAGGTCTTCGCCAGTGGCAACTTGCCGACCGTCCAGAGTCACAACGTCCTTGGTCACGCCGATGACCGGGGCGCGTTCGAGTTCGCTCCAGTTGTGGGCGTCGGGCAGGGTGATGTTCTTCTGGATGAAGAGGATCTCGCCGTTGGCCTGGAAGGTCATGAGGAGAAAGATGACGAGAACCGTCATCATGTCGATGTAGGCCACGAGGTTGAGACCGGCTGCGGTGCTCTTTCGCCCGCCGTGGCCCAGTTTGATTCTGGCCACCTCGAGTTTGATGGAGTGATAAAGATGCGCCTTGGGTGCTTCCATTGGCATGGTCGGGTCTCCCTAGATTCCTGCCGCGCCGCTGTCGATGAGCGAAATATCCGGGAATCTCGCCTCCAGCGCGGTATCCATCGTTCGCACCAGGGTCTCGAACTTGATGGTGTCTTCCGATGCCACCTGAGCGTCGTTCTTGTCGGGGTGGCTTTCCTTGGCCTTCTTCAGTTCAGCCGCGAGGCGTTCGAAGTCGTAGTCACTGCCCTTCTTGGGTAGCGGCGTCTGATCCGGGCCCACGACCAGATTGAATCCTTCTTGGTTCACCAGCACGACGATCTTGACCTGCAACTCGGGCGGAGTTTCTTCGCCGGCCTGACCTTGGCCCTTTTGCTGGGCCTGCAGGCGCGCGAGCTGAGTCCAGACCGCGGTGATGAGAAGGAATGCGACCATGCAAGTGAGCAGGTCGATGTAGGGGACGAGGTTAAGTTCGGCATTGAGTGGTTTCTTGCCACCCTTGCCGCCTGTATCGACTGATACGCTCATGGATTTGCTCCCATCCGGGGGCGGCGGTCGCCGCCCCAATGTTGTTGCGTCGGCTAGTGACGGCCGCCGTCGCGGCCCATGACAACGAGGTTGAGAGCCTCGACGGAAGACTGGTTGACACCGTCAAGGATGTGCTGGGTCTTGCCGTTGAGCACGGCGTAAGCCGCCAGGCCCAAGATACCGGTGCCAAGACCGAAGGCGGTGCAGTTCATGGCCTCGGAAATACCCTTGGAGAGCATGGTGGCCTTCATCGAGGGGTCGACGCCAGCGACTGACGCGAAGGACTTGATGAGGCCCGTGATGGTGCCGAGAAGGCCGGCCAGGGTGGCGAGGTTTCCGAGCATGGCCAGATAGCCGGTCCGCTTCTCGATCTTCGGCAACTCACGCAGAGCCTCTTCGTCCATCGACTGCTGGATCTCGTGTTCGGCGCCGCCCTGCTCGGCCTTGCGCAGGCCGGCCGCAATGATCTTGGTCACACCAGTCGGCGTGGCATCGCAGCTCGAGATGGCGCCGCGAAGATTGCCCGCGACGATCTGGGACTTGACCATGGACATAAGCTGCTCGACGTTGATCTTCGACTTGGCGAGATACATCGAGCGCTCAAGGATAATGTAGATGGTGATGATGCAGAGAACGAGAATCGGGTACATTCCCCAGCCGCCCTCTTTGAAAGCTTCAAGCATAGCGTGATCTCCTTTTCGTTGGCGTTTCGAGTCTGGTTGATGGTTACCCGTGCTTCGCGGCCTTGGCGCCGGCGACGAGGTTCACCACGTTCTTCTTCATTTCAGCGATATCGTCGAGAATGTTTTGGGTCTTGCCGTTCAGCCAGGCGAAGGCCGCCAGACCGATGATGCCGGTGCCAAGACCGAAAGCGGTGCAGTTCATGGCCTCGGAGATTCCTTTGGAGAGCAGGGTTGCCTTCTGCGACGGGTCGACACCCGCGACGCCGGCGAAGGACTTGATGAGGCCGGTGATGGTGCCGAGAAGGCCGGCCAGGGTGGCGAGGTTTCCGAGCATGGCCAGGTAGCCAGTTCGCTTCTCGACCATCGGCAACTCACGCAACGACGCCTCTTCCATGGCCGCCACGATCTCGGGCTCGGAACGGTTGGCGCGCATGAGGCCGGTCTGGACGATCCGGGTAAGCGGCGTCGGGTTGCCCGAGCAAACCTTGATCGCGCCCTGGATGTTGCCCTGGGAGATCTGCGATCGCAGAAGGGCGAGCAACTTGTCCTTGTCGATAACAGCCTTGCGCAGAACCACCGCGCGTTCGGTGATGATCGACACCGTGATCATTAGAAGAGTGAGGATCGGCCACATCCCCCACCCGCCTTCATGGAAGGCATCGGCCAATAGCTTCAGAACGGTCATGGTTTCCTCCTTCGGTCTTTTGTCGGTGATGCGGGCAATGCTCTTCCAGCCACACGGACCACCGACCAACGAAAACAGAAAAGCAGTTGGGAGCTGATAGAAGACTAGGTTCGCCCCGACGCCAATCGCCACACTCAAATAGGCTTAAACCACTGAAATGCATTTCAAATGCCACAACGGAGAATTCTTGTCTAGCCTGGAATCTTCGGCCGTTGCGAGTTTGCTGGTTTCGAGAGTCGGGGTTTTTTGCCCCAAGCCGGGGAGAAACGGTGCGGTTATGGTTTGATGCGTCGTGCGGAGCGTGCCCTCGGCCATGAACCTGTTTCTGTCGGCTGGACCGCGCGGAAGGATTGCGGTACGTGTAGGGGACCGTGGTAACGCGCGTTCTCGATTTGGCTATCCTGGTGCTTCTCGCGGTGGCGATCCTCATGCCCCGTCCCGATGTGAAAGTGAAGCCCGCGTTGTCGGAAGACTCGCCAGCGAGGCAGCGGATTGCGGAGCTGCAGGCCCAGCTCATGGCCACGCCGGAGGATTCCGCCACGGCACTTGAGCTGGCGGGGGTGTTCATGGATGTCGGCCACCCTGAGTGGGCACTGTCCACCCTGGACTCGGTGCTGGCTGCCCACCCCGACGACCACCGCATCCACCTCGCGCGCAGCCTGGCCTTCGTCGATCATTTCGAGGCTGGCTATGCTTACGGCGAGGCGATGCGCGCTTTGACGTTATGCGAAGCTGGTTCGATTGTCCCTTGTGATGAGGCCGAACACGGGCGCATGGCGATCCTCAAGAGCACACTGGATCGCATCAAGAACATGGACATGCGTCGCGATCCAAACTCCGCCAAGGATCAGATCATCAAGGGATTGCGCTCGACCTTCGTGCCCAAAAAGAGGGCTGACAAGCCCGCTTCGGAGAAGACACCGGCTCCGGCCAAGTAGAGATCCAACCTCGAAAAATGTGCCGTGCCTTACGATATTCCTATTGCGCAAATGAGCGCATTCAGGGATATCTAGAAGTGATCGCGAAACTTCACGAGTTGGTCGCGATGAGAATGGAAGCAGTTCATGGGCACGGCCGTCGTTGGTTCTCCTCGGCATTCTAGGGTTGTCAGTTGTCAGGCAGTCGCAGTCGCGGCGATTTTGTTTTTTGGAACAGTTGTCGCGAATGGATCGGCATATGGGAAAAGTCGTATCACTTTTCCGTATTCGCCGTGCACCGAGCGGAGCACGCTTCCTGGTTGCGCGATCAAGCGGCTTGGTACTGAGACTCAGCCCTACACGCCGAAGAGCTATCCCGACCACGGCCTCGACGACACCATGACCGAGCAGGGCCGCCATGCCCGCGGTTTTTACATCACGCCGATGTACCTGCACGGGCTCGGTCCCGTGCGCACGGCCGCGGCCATGAAGCGTGGCAACCTCGACGCCGTGGTTGTCGACATGAAGGACGATCTTGGCCACCTGACCTATCCGTCGAAGATTCCGCTCGGGCAGAAACAGATCAATGTCCTCATCAAAGATCCCTCGGCCATGGTGAAGGCGTTTCACGAGCAAGGGATGTACGTCATTGCCCGTATCGTTTCGTTCAAGGACAGCCGGTTGCCCTATGTGCGCCCCGATCTGGCCGTACGCATCGGCGTCCACGCCGAGCGCCTGTATTCCGTCGGCGAAAACTGGCTCGACGCCTATTCGCCCGAGGTGCAGGACTACCTGATCGATATCGCCCTCGAACTCCAGTCTTTTGGCTTCGATGAGATCCAGTTCGACTACATGCGATTTCCCCGTGGCTATCCCTCGTCACACGGCACCTGGCTGCACGCGGGCGACAAGCCCGGCTCGCATGCAGACGTGATCGCTGGTTTCTTGGAGAGAGTCGATCGCGCCCTTGCCCTTCCGATTTCCGCCGACGTGTTCGGCCTGACCACCCTGGTCGACGGCGATCCGCGCGGCCTTGGGCAGTACATCGAACGCATGGCCAAGTTCATCGAGGCCATTTCGCCCATGATGTACGCCAACGGCATGGATACCTATTTTCGAGGCGGCCACATCACACCGCACGTGATCGATCTCATCCAGTGCGGCCTGCAGCGCGGGCGGCACAAGGCCAAGGACATCGTGCTTCGGCCCTATCTGCAGGGCTACGCCAACGGCGTGGAGCACATGTGGGGACCTGATTTCGTCGCCGAACAGGTGCTGGCAGCCGAGCGCGCGGGCAGTGACGGTTTCCTGTTCTGGAACCCCACCATGCGCAACGAGGTCACCATGAATGGCTTGCGCGGTCTTGCCGCGCACAAATCGGGCAAGGCGGTCGCCTTGCTCCAGCACCGGCCCGAGCAGATCAAGGCGCCGTGGTGTCCGCAGAGTGGAAACGTCTTCGGCACGGCCGCGGAGCGCGACAAGAAGGCGAAAGGCGCGCGCGCCGCCAGGGTCGAGGGTCCGCGCAAGAACGCGTCGGTACTTTGCGCGGGGGCCTGCTCCGTGGGGCAGTGAGGTCACGAGGCTGGAGGCTGGAGGCTGGAGCCTGCGCCCGGAGCCTGCAGCAGCCTGAAGCCTGCGGCCTGGAGCCTGCGGCCTGGAGCCGGCAGCCTTGGGTTGCGGGCGAAGCCCGCGCCATGGTTGGCGCGAGGTTTGTCGAGGCACGCGGACATCGGGTTTGCAATCGTCGCCCTTCTCCCTAATATTGCGTGCGGGGGAGCCATGGTGGCTGAGAGGCGCCGAACGGCGCGACCCCTTGAACCTGATCCGGGCAATACCGGCGTAGGGAGGACCTAGCAGTGACCAGCGACAATTCCAGTGCCGGGCATTCGCCTGACAGCGCCGCGTATCCCGGATCGCACAAAGTGTATCTCGAAGCAGACGGCATCCGCGTGCCCGTGCGCGAGATCAGCCTCGGCGGAGGCGAGCCTCCAGTTCGCGTCTACGACACCACTGGCCCGCAAGGCTGCGATGTGGACCACGGCTTGCCCAAGCTGCGCGCGCCGTGGGTGGCCCGTCGCTGCGCGCGGGGGGACAGCAATTTCTCCCAGATGCACTGCGCGCGGCAGGGCGAGCTCACCGAGGAGATGCGCTTCGTGGCCTTGCGCGAAGGGGTGGCGGCGGAATTCGTACGCGACGAGATCGGCGCTGGCCGCGCCATCCTGCCGGCCAACATTCGCCACCCCGAACTCGAACCGATGATCATCGGGCGCAACTTCCTGGTGAAGGTGAACGCCAACATCGGCAACTCGGCGCTTTCATCTTCGCTGGCCGAGGAGGTTGAAAAGCTTCAGTGGGCCACGCGCTGGGGCGCGGACGCGGTCATGGATTTGTCAACGGGTACGAAGATTCGCGAGACGCGCGAAGGGATCTTGCGCAACGCCGCCGTTCCCATCGGCACCGTGCCCATCTACGAATGCCTGGAGAAGGTCGGCGGGTGCATTGAAGACCTCGGCATCGACCTCTTTCTGCAAACCATCGCCGAGCAAGCCGAGCAGGGCGTGGACTACTTCACCATCCACGCCGGGCTTAGGCGCGCGCACGTACCCCTCACCGCCCGGCGCACCGCTGGCATCGTGTCGCGCGGTGGCTCCATCATGGCCAAGTGGTGTCTTGTCCATGAGCAGGAGAATTTCCTGTTTACGCACTTCGAGGCCCTGTGCGAGGTCGCGAAGAAATACGACGTGGCGTTCTCGCTCGGCGACGGTCTGCGGCCGGGGTCGCTGGCCGACGCCAACGATGCCGCCCAGTTCGCTGAACTCGACACCCTCGGCGAGCTGACAAAAATCGCCTGGAAGCACGACGTGCAGGTCATGATCGAAGGCCCGGGGCACGTCCCGCTCGATCGTATCAAGGAGAACGTGGACCGGCAGATCGCCGCCTGTCATGGCGCTCCTTTCTATACGCTCGGTCCGGTGGTTACCGACATCGCGCCTGGCTATGATCACATCACCTCGGCCATCGGCGCGACCCTGATTGGGTGGTACGGCACCGCCATGCTCTGCTACGTCACCCCGAAGGAACACCTTGGTCTGCCCAATCGCGAGGACGTCAAGGCCGGCGTCATCGCGTACAAGATCGCCGCGCACGCCGCCGACGTGGCCAAGGGACACCCGGGCGCGCGCCTGCGCGACGACGCCATGTCACGAGCGCGCTTCGCGTTTCGCTGGGAAGACCAGTTCAACCTCTCTCTCGACCCGCCGACCGCGCGCAGCTATCATGATGATTCGTTGCCGGCCGATGTCGCTCGCGAGTCGCACTTTTGTTCGATGTGCGGGCCGGCCTTTTGTGCCATGAAGATCACCAAGGACATACGCGACGGCGCGCAGTCGGCGCAGGGGAGTGTTTGCGCGGCGCAAGCCGAGGAATGCGCGGGGGTCGCGCGCAAGCAAACCGGAGACATCCCTCGGCCCACGGCCGCCGGGGGCGGACATCGGCCGGAGGTCAAAAGATGAAAGCGTTCTCGGTCACCATCAAGTCTTCGTTTGCCATCGTCGCGCTGGTCGTCGCGGGGCTCGGCAGCTTGTCAGCCTCGGCCGCAGACAACGAAGCGGCCGGGCGAAGACACGCGGCCAAGGCCAACCAACTGGCGGCCAAGAACAAGTGCAAAGGCGCCGTGCCCGAATTCACCAAGGCCTACAAGTCGCTCAAGGATCCGACGATCCTTTTCAACCGCGCCGAGTGCCAGCGCAAGCTCGGCAACAATGCCGACGCCTTGAAGGACTACGAGCAGTTCCTGGCCGACATGCCTGCGGCGCCCAACCGCGCCAGCGTCGAAACGCGCATGGCTTCCATGCGGGAAGCAGCGAAAGCCGAACCAGCCGCAGCGCCCGCCACGTCCGCGGCCACCGGGTCGAACCAACCGGTGCTGGAAAAGACCAAACAAGCCGACAAGGCGCCCGAGGTCCCGGTTCATCGCGCCGAGAAATGGGCTGACTGATTCGAGCCGGTCACGCCTCGCGGAAGGCGCCGGGGCAGTGCGGGACCAAGGGACAGGCGTCGCAGTCCGGTTTGCGTGCTCGGCACACGCGCCGGCCGTGCCAGATGATTTGGTGGGAAAAGAGAATCCAGCGCGGGCGCGGGATGATCTCCATGAGGTCGCATTCGATGCTCTCGGCCGTCGTCGCGCGCGTGAGCCCGAGCCGTTGCGCCAGGCGCGTGACGTGGGTGTCGACCACAACGCCCTCGGTGATCCCGAACGCGGTGCCGAGTACCACGTTGGCGGTCTTGCGCGCGACGCCGGGAAGTTCGAGCAGCGATGCCATCGAACCGGGAACCTCCCCGCTCCACTTCTCGTCGAGAACGCGCGCGGCACCGATCAGGTTCTTG
>Ga0265342_10001838_pt1 | contig 19231 bp, 11 predicted proteins | sample 4CB327metaG_FD_203125 | JGI IMG/M metagenome (GOLD analysis project Ga0265342, IMG submission 203125) | Rhizosphere microbial communities from Carex aquatilis grown in University of Washington, Seatle, WA, United States - 4-CB3-27 metaG | ecosystem: Host-associated > Plants > Roots >...
CGCATGGCCGGCGCCGACGAATTCATTCAACTGCTGCCGCAGCGCTACGACACCGTGCTGGAGGAAGGCGCCGTCAATCTTTCCGGCGGCCAGAAACAGCGATTGTCGATCGCCCGCGCGCTGCTGCGCAAACCGCGCATCATCATCTTCGACGAAGCGACCAGCGCGCTCGATCCGGAGAGCGAAGCCGTCGTCGTGCGCAACCTTGCCAACATCGCCAAAGGACGCACGACGATCGTGATCTCGCACCGCCTGCAGACCATTCGCGATTCCGATGCGATCATCGTTATGGAAGAGGGCAGCGTCTCCGACATCGGCACGCACGACCAGCTTTTGCAGCGCAACCCCATCTACCGCCTGCTCTGGGCGCAGCAGATGGCGAGGCCGACATGATCGATCTGCGTTCCATTGCGGCGCGGGCGCGGGGCTGGCTGATGGAGGGCTGGTACCGCTTCCTGGAGGCGTTTGTGCCGCGTTGGCTCAAGCTGGGCCATTGGATCGATTCCCAATTCGGCGACGAAGAGCTCGCGCGCGACGATGCCATGGCGCAGAACTTCAAGACCGACGCCACGGCCATCGAAGAAGCGCCGGTGCCGATCTCGACGCACGCGGCGCTTTACATCGTCCTGTCGTTGCTGGTGATCGCCGTCTTGTGGTCGATCTTCGGGACGCTGGATCGGATCGTCGTTTCGCCCGGCAAGATCGCCACCCGGACGCAGTTGATCGTGATGCAGCCCTTCACCACGTCGCGAATCCTCCAGGTCAATGTCAAACCCGGCGATCACGTGCGAAAGGGTCAGGTGATGATCCTCTTCGATCCCGCCTTCGCCCAAGCCGACGAAGCATCTTTGCAGCAAAAAGTGCGCGGACTGACCGCCATGACCGAGCGCATCGAAGCGGAGATGAACGGCGCCACGGAGTTTGACGCCGGCAGCGACGCCAGTCGCGAGCGCCAGACCCAGGCTCAGATTTTCAATCAGGAAATGTCGGCCTATGCGGCCGAGATGGCGGTGCGCGACAGCCGGGTGGCCGCGCTGGACCCCCAGATCAGGGCCGCCAATTCCAGCATCGCCGGGCTGAAGAAGCAGCTGGTGATGGCGCAAAAAGTCGTCGCAATCCGCCAGTATCTGTTGGACCAAAAAGCGGGCGCGATGCTTGACGTGATGACGGCGGACAGCAACAGAATCGACTTCGAACTTCGCCTGAAGAACGCGCTCAGCGACGCAACGAAGCTGACCGAACAACGCGCGGAGGTCGAGGCAGAGCGCCGATCCTTCATCGACAAATGGCGCAGCGATCACAATCAGCAACTGGTGCAGGCGCGCCAGGACTTGGCGGAAGCGACCGAGACGCTGAACAAGGCCGCCAAGATGAAGGACTTCACCAAGATGAAAGCGCCGGTCGACGCGGTCGTTCTGGAAATCGCAGATCGTTCCGTCGGCTCGGTGCTGCGCGAAGCCGAAACGCTCGTCACCCTGGTGCCCGACGACGCCGACCTATACGTCGAGGCGAACATTCCCTCGCGCGACGTGAGCTACGTCAAGGTCGGCAACACCGTGAGCGTCAAGCTCGAAACCTATCCGTTCCAGCGTTACGGCACCTTGAGCGGCCGCCTCGACGTCATCAGTGCCGACTCGGTTCCGCTCAAGGCCGAAGATCCCAAGTCGGAACTCGTCTATCGCGCGCAGGTGCATCTGACCGATTCTGTCCGCGCGCTGAACAAACGCGGCATCCATCTTCGCCCCGGCCTGGTCGCCACCGCGGAAATCAAGACCGGCAAACGTTCCATCGCGTCGTATGTTCTGAATCCCATCCTGCGTACGGCAGACGAAGGTATGAAGGAGCCGTAAGGAGTTTCGCGTTCCCTGTTGTTCTGAAGACCAATCGGCGGACGGTGCACATTCTCACATTGTAATAATTACATTCGAGAAAACGCGTCGTATCCATTCCTCGTCCCGCGTACTACATTTCTCCATTGCGTAGTTCGCGCGCGAACGGTCAGCGCTCGAGCAAGTGGGGGTGTGCCATGCCGATATCTCCGAGTTTGGAAAACGAAGTCGCCTTCATAAGCAGCGTCAAAGCCGACAAGACGCTGGCGCTGAACGGCTTCTACGCGTGGAACGGCGACACGCCAGCTACCTATACGGGCGGCTACACCCAAGCGATGAAATGGGGCGGAACCGCCGCGGGAACGGCGGGCGGCAGCGTCAAATACTATTTCGATCCCGTTTCGAAGTGGACTTCGGTCGAGAAGCAGTGGTTGACCGCCGGTCTGGCGCTGTGGTCGGCGGTGGCCAACATCTCGTTCGTCCTGACAACGAATTCGACCCAGGCACAAATCACCTTCACACGCGGCAACGACGGCCATGCGGGAACTATTCCGAAGTACAAGATCGGCACAAATGCGGGTGTGACCGGAGGCACGGTTCTTCTTCAGATGACGGGCGCCAAGATCTCGATCGACACTAAGATCGCCGGGTTTGGCCCGATCAACGGTTCATTTTCGAATTATGGCGGCTATCCCTTGCTCACGCTTTTGCATGAAGAGGGACATGCCATCGGGCTCGGCCATTCCGGCCCCTATAACGAAAAGGTCAACGAGGCGACGCAGCAGTTCAGTGCGTACGATTCGATGCAGTGGAGTTCGATGTCGTATATCGATCCTTCGACGACAACGGCAAAATATTATTCTCAATACACTGTGCCGGGGACATATTGGAGCACGAGTTCCCACAATGAAAGTGTTCCGACCACATGGATGCCGCTCGACATACTGGCGGCACAGAGACTCTATGGATTGCCGACGTCTACGCCGCTTTCCGGCGGACAGACGTTTGGGTTCCACTGCAACGTAACGGGCGCGATCGAGCCATTCTTCGATTTTACGAAGAACACGACCCCGGTCATCACGATCTGGGATATGGGCAGGAACAACACGCTTGATCTGTCGGGGTTCTCCGCGTCCTCGACCGTGAACCTGAATCCAGGAACGTTCAGCAGTTGCGATAACCTGGCGAACAATATCGCCATTGCCTTTAATACGTCCGTCGACACGCTTATCTGCGGCTCGGGAAACGACAAAGTCACCTGCAACAATGACGGCGACCGTATCACCGGCGGCGCCGGCAACGACAAACTTACCGGCGGTTCCGGCGACGATGTGCTCGATGGCGGTTCGGGGAGCGACACGCTGATAGGCGGGGGTGGTTTTAACGTTGCCAGCTACGCCAACGCGACTGGTCCGGTGACGGTCAGTCTGTCGTCGATCACCGACGCGCAGGATACCGGCGGAGCGGGAATGGACACACTGTGGTACATTCAGGGCCTGATCGGCTCGTCTTACGACGACACGTTGACCGGCGGTTGGTGGTGGGACAGCACGCTCGATGGCGGCCCCGGCAACGACCGCTTGACGGGCGGCAACTCGACTTATGTCTGCACGGCCAGCTACGCCGATGCGACGTCCGGTGTGACCGTCAGCTTGGCGGAAGCGATCCCGCAGAATGTCGGCGGCGGCATGGGCTATGACACCCTTTGGGGCATCCGAGGCCTGATCGGTTCGCAATACAACGACACACTGACCGGCGGCACGGGCTCCGACACGCTGCTCGGTGGAGCGGGCAACGACACGCTGAATGGCGGCGACGGATCGGACACTGCTTCATACGGTGGCGCGACAAGCGGCGTGGTGGTCAGCCTCGGCATCACAACCGCGCAGGCGGTCGGCGGAGGCCAGGGCACCGACACGCTGATATCCATCGAAAATCTCATCGGCTCGAACTATGCCGACACGCTCACCGGCAATTCCAGTGACAACATCCTTACCGGCGGTGCCGGGAACGACACGCTCGATGGCGGCGACGGATCGGACACAGCCGCATATTCTTCCGCAACGAGCGGAGTAACCGTCAGTCTCAGCATCACGACCGCACAAGCGGCCGGCGGCGGCCAAGGCACCGACACGCTGATATCCATCGAAAATCTCACCGGCTCGATCTATGCCGACACGCTCACCGGCAATTCCAATGCCAATGTGCTGACCGGCGGCGCCGGAAACGACACGCTCAAGGGCGGTGTCGGCAACGACACGCTCAACGGTGGAGACGGATTGGACACGGCGTCATACAGTGGCACGACGAGCGGCGTGACCGTCAATCTCTCCACGACGGCCGCGCAAGCCGTCGGCGGCGGCCAGGGCAGCGATACACTGTCATCTATCGAGAATCTCACCGGCTCGAGTTATTCCGACACCCTCACCGGCAATTCTGGGGACAATCTTCTCACCAGCGGTACCGGCGACGACACGCTCAATGGCGGAGCGGGCAACGACGCGTTCGATCTCGGCGTTTACCTGACCGCGGCAGACAAGATCGACGGCGGGGCGGGGACCGACACGCTCAACCTCCGCGGCGGCTACGCCGGCGGCGTCACTTTCAATTCCACGACGGTGAAGAACGTCGAGAAGATCGTGCTTGCGGCGGGCTACAGCTACAACCTGACAACCAACAACGCGACGGTTGCTTCGGGCCAGACCTTGACGATCGACGGCTCGGCGCTGAGCGCAAGTTGCGTGCTGACCTTCAGCGGTGCGGCAGAAACCGACGGACATTTCATTATCATCAGCGGCAAGGGCGCAGACATATTGACTGGCGGCACGCTGCCGGACACCTTCACCTATAGTTCGGCGGCGCAATCGACGGGCGCGCATTACGATACGATCACCGGCTTCAAATTCGGTGTCGATCACTTCGACACTCCTGGCGGCGCCGGAACGATCACCGGTATCAACACGAAAGTGGCCAGCGGCGCTCTTTCCACTTCCACCTTCGACGCCAACCTAAGCACCGCGATGTCCGGCGGTCACCAGGGCGCGCATCATGCCGTTTTGTTCACGCCAAATAGTGGCACGCTTGCTGGCCAGACGTTCATGGTCGTCGATCTCAACGGTACCGCGGGCTACCAGACGGGCCAAGACCTCGTCGTTCGCCTCATGGGACAATCCGGAACACTTGCCGCGGGAGGGTTTTTTTAAGGAATCGTAGGGGCACGATTCCTCGAAGGAAGTTCTTCAAGAAGCAGCACAAAATATATTCGCCCGGCGCTCGCATCGCGGCTGGCCGCTCCGCCGGGAACGCATGGACAATCGATCCTTCTTGTGGGAAATTCCGTTTCAGCGGAATGGGTTGCGACTGAGCAGGGAAAAGCCTCGATGCCAACGTCTCCGAGCTTGGAAGACGAAGTCGCCTTCATCAGCAACGTCAAAGCAAACAAGACGTTGGCGCTGTACAGCTTTGACGCGTGGAATAACGACCAGCCTGCCACCTATACAGGCGGCTACACGCTGGGAATGAAATGGGGCGGGACCACCGCTGGAACGGCGGGCGGTACCGTCCGATATTATTTCGATCCCGCCTCGCATTGGACTGCGGTCGAAAAGCAGTGGCTGACCGCCGGTCTCGCGTTGTGGTCGGCCGTCACCAACATCTCCTTTGCCGCGACGACAATTGCGACGCAGGCACAGATTTCATTTACGCGGGGCAGCGATGGAGGGGCCAGCACCGATCCGAATTATACCGGTGGCGCCGATGCGGGTTTAACCGGCGGAACGGTTCTCTTTCGGATGACGACCGCGGCGATATCCATCGACACAAGCACGAATGGTTTCGGACCGATCAGCTCGTTTTCGTCGTCCGGCGGCTATCCCATTTTGACGCTTCTGCATGAGGAAGGTCATGCCATCGGTCTCGGTCACGCCGGGCCCTACAACGATACGGTGGACGAAGCGACGCAACAGTTCAGTGCATATGACACGACGCTGTGGAGCATCATGTCGTATATCGACCCCGCGACGAGATCCTCGAAATATTTCTCCCAGTACACCGTAAAACACACGCAGTGGGCGGCCGAGTCCGTCCCGACCACATGGATGCCGCTCGACATCCTTGCCGCTCAAAGACTTTACGGTATGCCGACCTCTACGCCGCTTTCGGGCGGGCAGATATTCGGCTTCCACTGCAACGTCACAGGCGCGATCGAGCCCTTCTTCGATTTCACGAAAAACACGACCCCGGTCATAACGATCTGGGACAAGGGCCAAAACAACACACTCGATTTGTCGGGGTTCTCGGTGGGTTCGTCCGTGAACCTGAACTCCGGAACCTTTAGCAGCTGCGACGGTCTGATCAACAATATCGCCATCGCATTCAATACCGCGGTCAATACGCTCGATTGCGGCCCGGGAAACGACATCGTCACCTGCAACAACGGTGGCGACACGGTCGTCTGCGGTGCGGGTGCCGATACGATCAACGGCGGCGCCGGCAATGATATACTCAACGGCGGCGCCGGCAACGACACCATAAAGCCCGGCGCGGGCAACGACACCGCCAGCGTCGGCGACGGCAACGACACCATCAACATGGGTGCCTATCTGACTGCCGCCGACAAGATCGACGGCGGGGCCGGCAGCGACGCGGTGCAGCTCAGCGGCAACTACAGCGGCGCAGCCGCGGTGACCTTCAACGCCACGACGATGGTCAATGTGGAAGTGCTCCAACTTATGGCGGGTCACAGCTATGCGCTGACGACCAACAACGCGACGGTGGCGTCGGGCCAGACCTTGACGATCAATGGCTCGACCTTGGGCGCAAGCGATGTGCTGACCTTCAACGGCGCAGCGGAGACCAACGGGCATTTTATCATCATCGGCGGGCTGGGCGCGGACATTCTGACCGGCGGGGCGTTATCGGACACCTTTACCTACACGTCGGCGGCGCAATCGACGAGCACGCATTACGACACGATCACAGGCTTCAAGTTTGGCGTCGATAGTTTTGACATCCCCGGCGGCGCGGGCGTGATCACCGGCATCAATACGAAGGTGACGAGCGGCGCCCTCTCCATCACCACCTTCGATACCAATCTGGCGTCCGCTATATCGTCGAGCCACCTGGGTGCCCATCATGCAGTCCTGTTCACGCCAAACAGCGGTACTCTTTCTGGCCAGACCTTCCTCATCGTCGATCTCAACGGCGTGGCCGGCTATCAGACAGGCTCCGATCTCGTCATCCGCATGAATGGCAGCAGCGGAACTCTCGCAGCGGGCGGGTTCCACTGACCTGATCGCTGCCCGATCGACGGCGACGGTAAGTCCGACATCCTGCGGCAGAACATCAACGAAGCTCTGCGGCGCCGGCAACATTGGCTTCAATCCGGTATCGACCCGAAACACTCTGAGGATGAGCAGCTTCTCGTTCTCAACGCACACTTGTAGCTTACCGCAATTGGATGCAGTATCCGAAATTCGTCGAGATGCGGTAGTTGGGGGCGCGGCGATGAGTGGGGAAATCGGAGAAGTAACAACACTTCTGCAAGACAATTTCGACGGGTCCAATGGACCTATCAGTTCCACGATGTGGGACTTCAATCATTGGGCGCCGGTCAACGACCCGTCCTTTTTCGGGCGGACGCAGCAGCGGCAGGCGTTGCCGACCGAAGCAAACGGCGTGATGCTTCTCAAGCTGGATACTTACAATCCCACCAACCAGCCGGGCTATCCTCCCGCCTTCTACGGCTCGGAAGCCATTAGCAGGCAGCTCTTCACGGCTTCGATCGCCGCAGGTGGCATCGTATTCGAAGCCCGAGCCCGTTTGGTCAACCCGGTCGGCGGAATAGTCGGCGGGATATTCTCCTACAATTTTAGCACGATCACGCATCTCCATGATGAGATCGATTTCGAGTCGTTAACAAACGACGCGGTCAACGGTCGCAATAGAGAACAGACGAACGTCTACGGCAACGAACTCCTCGGCTCCGGCCATACACAGTTTGTTCCGGTCGTGGGGAGTCTTACCAGCTTCCATACCTACAGAATGGAATGGCTTCCTGACCGCGTGCGGTGGTTCATCGACGGCCAATTGGTCCGCGAGAGCAAAGACCATGTGCCGCAAAACCCGATGGCGCTGAGTTTCGATATCTGGGCACCTGCCTCGGATTGGGCAGAAGCCTATAGTTCTTCACTTCAGCCCGTGCTCAGCCCCGGCAGTAACACGTCCTACGTCTTCGAAATCGATTATGCACACGTCGCGCGGCTATCAACTATTTACGGGAATGGAACTAACAACAACCTCACCGGGACTGCCATCAACGACTGGATTGACGGCCACGGCGGCAACGACATACTCACTGGCGGTGCCGGAGACGACATGCTCATCGGAGGCAGCGGATCCGATACTGCGAGTTACGCTCATGCAACCGGCGGCGTGACCGTCAACCTCAACAAAACGACTGCTCAAGCGGTCGGCGGCGGTCAGGGCAGCGATACACTGACTTCCATCGAGAACCTCACCGGCTCCAGCTATGCCGATACGCTCACCGGCGATTCTGGGGACAATATCCTCACCGCCGGTACCGGCAACGACACGCTCAATGGGGGCGCCGGCAACGACACGTTCAATCTCGGCGCATTCCTGACGGCTGCGGACAAAATCGACGGCGGGGCGGGAACCGACAGGCTCAACCTCAGCGGCAACTACAGCGCAGGCGTCACCTTCAATTCCTCGACGGTGAAGAACGTCGAGAAGATCGTGCTCGCGGCGGGCTATAGCTATAAACTGACAACCAACGACGCGACGGTGGCTTCGGGCCAGACATTGACGATCGACGGTTCGGCATTGGGCGCAGGCAACGTGCTGACCTTCAACGGCGCGGCGGAGACCAACGGGCATTTCATCATCATAAGCGGCAAGGGTGCCGACAAACTGACCGGCGGGTCGCTATCGGACACATTTACTTACACCTCGGCTGCGCAATCGACGAGCACGCACTACGACACGATCACCGGCTTCAAATTTGGGGTCGACAATTTCGACATCCCCGGCGGCGCTGGCGTGATCACCGGCATCAATACTAAATTGACTAGCGGCAGCCTCTCCACCGCCACCTTCGATGCCAATCTGGCGTCAGCCATATCGTCGAGCCACCTGGGCGCGCATCATGCCGTGTTGTTCACGCCCAACAGCGGCACACTTTCCGGAGCGACCTTCCTCATCGTCGATCTCAACGGCGTGGCCGGCTATCAGACAGGCTCCGATCTCGTCATCCGCATGAACGGCAGCAGCGGAACTCTCGCAGCGGGTGGGTTCCACTGACCTGATTGCTGTGTCCGCCGCCTACCTTTTCCGGTTGAAGTATGGCATGACGTGATGCGGAGCAGGGGGCAGTTCGAATGCCGCTATCGACGAGTGTCAAGCCATGATCACGGCGATCCCCGATTTTCTGTCTGAAGAGGACAGTGCGCGGATAGCGTCGGACCTGATGGCCGCCAATTTTGCGGACGGTCTTGCCAGCGCCGGCTGGCACGCCCGCGAGGTCAAGAAAAACCTTCAACTTGTGGCCGGAATGCCCGGTTATGAACAGCCGGACAAGGTTGTCCGCGGCGCCATTGTGCGAAGTGCCATACTTCAAATGGCGGTACGTCCCCGCTTCCTGCATCCGATCGTCTTCAATCGGTACGACGAGACGATGGCGTATGGCCGGCATGTCGATGACGCGGTGATGGCCGTTCCCGGCGGGTCTCCGGGGCAGATGCGAACGGACGTATCGTTCACGCTGTTTCTCTCCGGGCCCGACAGTTACGGCGGCGGCGAACTCGTCATCGACAGCGGCGGCGTCGAACATGGCTTCAAGCCGCCGCGTGGAACACTCATTGCCTATCCCTCCAACACATTGCATCGCGTCGAGCCCGTCACCAACGGAACACGCCTTGCGGCAATCGGATGGATCCAGAGCGAAGTGCGAGCGGCCGAACACCGGGCGATTCTATTCGACCTGGATATGGCGCGGCGCGCCGTATTCGCGCGGGATGGCAAAAGCGCGACCTTCGACCTTCTGTCGAAAAGCCATTCCAATCTGCTGCGTTTGTGGGTCGAATCGTAGGGCAGCAACGGTCACTTTACCGCTCACCTTCCTTGATTTATAATAATAATAAGAAGCGTTAAGGGAGCTAGCGCCATGCCCGGTCAGACGTTTAGCGCAACGGCGAACGATCAGTCGGTAGACGGCCAGGAAGCGTACGACACGCTGGTCGATAACGGCTTCAGCAACGTGACGCTCTACAGCTACCAGGGCGGCGACAGTCACACCACGATCAACGTGACGGGCGGCTCGAACAACACGATCGTCGCTCACATCTTTGACACCGTGGACCTGACGAGTTCGTCCGCGACGATTGAAGAATACCAAGGGCACGACAACAAGTTCGTGCTCGGAAGCGGCACTTATACCGAATACCTTTCCAAGAACGACGTGCTGACGGCCGGAAATGGCGCCAACACCGTCGACTATCAAAGCAGCGCGACCAACGACACTGTTACGCTCGGCAACGGCACGGACAGCATCAACGCCGGAGAAAAAAGCGGAACTTTCACCGTCAAGGTGGGTAACGGCAACGACGACCTCGAATTCTTTGGAATGACCAGCGCCAACGTCACCATCGCGGCGGGAAACGGCAACGACACCGTCGACGGCGCGCAGAGCGGGGGAGCGTTCACGGTAACGGCGGGCACCGGAACCGACGATTTCGAATTCTGGGGAATGCCCAGCGGGAATGTCACAATTTCTCAGGCGGCCAATGCTGCGCCATTCGCACTCAACGTCACCGGTTCGACTCTGACCTCGTTGACGACAACAATCGAAAACGTCGCCGACGCGATCGCGATGGACGCGGGCACGCATATCACAAATCTGACGCTGACCGTGGGTGTCGACGGCTTCAAGCTACCCGATGCTTATGCGGGAGCCACGATCGGTCATACGACCGTCAAATACGTGGCGACGACCGAAAAAATCGCGGCGCCTTACAACATTGCGCAGCCTTTGCCCTATTTCGTTTCCGATCAGCTTTTTGCGCCCGCGCTCCACTGGACGGGTACGATCGGCACGCACACGACCGCGCCGACCCTAACCTTCAGCTTCATGCAGACGATCCCTACCGACGCCAGTTCCGCCGACAAGAACGGCTGGCAAAAGCTTGGCGGCAACGTGACGGCCGGGATGACGCCGCAGCAGATCTTGGACGCGCACACCGCAGGCACATTGACGATCAATTCCGCCGAACTCGCCGCGGTAACGGCGCTCGCCGCGTGGGCCAAGGTTGTCAATGTCAAATTCGTTTCGGCGACGGATGGCAGCAGCGTTGACATCCGCTTCGGCGCAAACACGCAGACCAGTGGCGGTTATACCGTAAGCCCGACGGCGCCTCCGTTTACCGCCGAAGAAATCTATATGAACAAAACCGACACGACCGACCAGCACATCTATGCCCACGAAATCGGTCACGCACTGGGCTTGGGCGGCGAATCCGGAACGTCCGACGACAGCGACACGCTCCCTTATGGCGAGGATGTCGGATCGAACACGGTGATGTCCTACAACGGTCCCTATGAGACGACGCCGCAGATCTTCGATATCGCCGCGGGGCAGTACTTATACGGACCCAATCCGAGTTATCATCCCAATTCTTCGCACGTCTGGACGTTCAATTCGGCCGGTGGCGCGGCGAATTTGATCAGCGACGGCGGCAGTTCCGCCAATACGATTTCAGCCGTGGGCACCACCCAGGCCGCCACGATCGATCTTCGGTCCGGTCATTGGAGTTATCTCGGCAGCAAATCGGCCGACGTTCTGCCCCCCAACCAGCTCTTCATCGACTACGGAACGATCATCAACATCGCCAAGGCGGGCAGCGGCGCCACGACGATCGTCTGCAATGACGGCAATGACACCATCACCTGCGGCACCGGTGGCGGCACGGTTGTGCTTGGGCCCGGCACGGACACCGTCACGGGCGGCAGCGGCAACGATACGCTGCTCTGCGGGCCCACGGACCTGCATGCAGGCGATGTGATCAACGGTGGTACCGGCACGAATACCGTTGTGCTGGACGGTAGTTACGCAAGCGGCCTTACGCTCACAAGCAACACATTGTTGAATTTTCAAACCATCAAGCTTACCGCGGGTTACAGCTATTCGCTGACGACCAACGACGCGACGGTGGCTTCGGGCAAGACCTTGACGATCGACGGCTCGGCGCTGAGCGCAAGCACCGTGTTGACCTTCAACGGCGCGGCCGAGACGAACGGGCATTTCGTCATCATCGGCGGCCTGGGCGCGGACAACCTGACCGGTGGAGCGCTATCGGACACCTTCACCTACACCTCGGCGGCGCAATCGACAAGCACGCATTACGATACGATCACCGGCTTTAATTTCTCCTCCGACATCTTCGACACCCCCGGCGCCGCTGGCACGATCACCGGCATTAACACGAAAGTGAGCAGCGGGGCGCTGTCAACCGCCACCTTTGATGCCAATCTGGCGTCCGCCATATCGTCGAGCCACCTGGGTGCCCATCATGCCGTTCTGTTCACGCCGACGAGCGGTACGCTTTCGGGAGCGACCTTCCTGGTCGTCGATCTCAACGGCGTGGCTGGCTATCAGGCAGGCGCGGATCTTGTCGTCCGCATGAATGGCAGCAGCGGGGCTCTTGCGGCGGGCGGGTTTCACTGAACGGATCGCTGCGGCGTTTTGTGCGGCGGGCAGTCGAATTCCTCACATCCGGCGGCGTTTTTGGTATGATTGGCCATGCCTGCCATGATCGATCCGTTCTACGCCATGGAGATCAATCGCCTAGCCCATCGCCTGAAGGCGGAGGGGCGGACGGTCATTCACATGGAATACGGCCAGCCTTCCACCGGCGCGCCCGCGAAGTCGATCGAGATCGCCCACCGCATTCTGGATACGGACGGCATGGGCTATTGGGAAAGCGCGGAGCTTAAAGCCGCGCTCGCGCGCCACTATCGGAGCAGCTACGGGCTCGACATCGATCCCGAACGGTTCGTGCTGACCTGCGGCGCATCGCCCGCGCTGGTCCTGGCGCTGGCGGCGAACTTCGATGCCGGAGACCGCGTCGCGCTTGCGCGGCCGGGCTACGTCGCCTATCGCAATGTGCTGAAGGCACTCCACCTCGTACCAGTCGAGATCGCCTGCGGACCCGAGACGCGCTACCAGCTGGCAGCCGCCCATCTGGAAGCGCTCGATCCCGCACCCAAGGGCGTGATCGTCGCGAGCCCCGCCAATCCCACGGGGACGATCATCGATCCTCGCGAGCTTGAGGCGATCGCGGAGGTGTGCCGCGCCAGACGGATCACCGTAATTTCGGATGAGATCTATCACGGGCTCAGCTATGTCGAGCCCGCGCAATCCATGCTTGCCTTCGATCCCAGGGCGTTTGTCGTCGGCAGTTTCTCGAAATATTTCAGCATGGTCGCCTGGCGGCTCGGCTGGCTCTTGGCGCCGGCCGACCGTGTCGGGCGCGCCCGCGCCTTCGCCGGAAACATGTTTCTCACCGCGCCGTCGCTGAGCCAGCACGCCGGCGTTGCGGCGCTCGAAGCACACGACGAGTTGGAGGGACATGTTCGCGTCTACCGGCGCAACCGCGATCTGTTGCTGCAAGCACTGCCGCGTCTCGGCCTGGAAAAGATCGCACCGCCCGATGGAGCGTTCTATGTCTATGTCGACGTGCGCCATCTCACCGATGACAGCCTTGCGTTCTGCAAGAAGTTGCTTTTGGAGACCGGTGTCGCGACGGCACCCGGCATCGATTTCGATCCCGTTGACGGCCGCCATCACATTCGCCTCAGCTTCGCGGTCTCCACGGCCGAGGTCGAGGATGCCATTCTCCGTCTTGAGAAGTGGTTTTCTTCGACGCCGCGATGACGTTCATCCGACGGAAGCGTCAGAACTGCACCCCTCCTGGAATAGAGCCTGCGGCAGCTGCGAATGACGCGCCTTGGCGGCAAAGCGGCACAGGCATCCCGTCTGGATGCGATATCGGCCGTGCAGTAGTCTCTGTTGCGCCGACACAGTCAGGGCACAAGAGTCGGCTCATTAATCAGTCGAGTGTGACCAGAAGCTTGAAAGGGAAGCACGATGACGGCCAGGGTCTCGATCTTTTGCCGGACGGCTTGCTGGGCGGCTTCGTTGTTGTTGGCGCTGACGAGTCCGGGCGAAGGCCAGGCAACAAGTCGCATGGATCTGCATGAGAATTGGCTCTTGCAGAGCTCGTGCAAAGCCGGCGCGCCCGGCGATGTCGTATCCACGACACAGTTTTCGCCGGACCACTGGTACAAAACGACCGTTCCCTCGACCGTCGTGGCGGCTCAGGTCGCGAATGGGGAATTCAAGGACATCTATTTCGCCGACAATCTGCGCAAATTGCCCGGCATGGAGCATCCAGCCGGTGTGCCGAGCGAAAACCCTTACGCCTGTTCATGGTGGTATCGGACCGAATTCCAGTTACCGCGCGATTTCAAGAATCGAAAGGTGTGGCTGCATTTCAACGGCATCAACCCAAAGGCCAATATTTGGTTGAACGGAAAAAAGCTCGCGGATGCGAACGATGTCGCGGGCGCCTACAGGATTTTCGAATTCGACGCGACGGCGTTCGTCGACCGGAACCGGACGAACGTGCTGGCGGTCGAGGTGTCGGCTCCGACCGACAAGGACTTTGGAATTACCTTCGTCGATTGGAATCCCACCCCGCCCGACAAATCCATGGGCCTGTGGCGCAATGTTTATCTCACGGCCAGCGGGCCGGTCCGGGTACGCTATCCCGAAGTAATTACGCATTTTCCAGGCGCTTCGCTCCAGCGTGCAGACCTCACCGTCGTGACGGAATTGCACAACGACACCGCTTCGCCCGTTATGGGCATTCTGCACGGCGCGTTCGAGAAGGTTGCCTTCGAGAAGGACGTGACGCTTTCACCTGGAGAAACGCGCTCGGTGAGGTTCACGCCCGACGAATTTCCTCAGTTGAAGATTCGTCATCCGGACCTGTGGTGGCCGGCGGGTCTGGGCGCCCAGAAGCTTCATCGCTTGTCGATGACGTTCGAAACCTCAGGCGCCGTGTCGGACTCTCAGAGCGTGAATTTTGGAATACGGGAAATCACGGGCGAGCTGTATGGCGCAACGCCCCGGCCGGGCGAGGTTTTCGACAACAACGACGGTTCCGTAAGAATCAAAACCGACACGCGGCCGCTGCTGATCCGGGTGAACCACCAACCCGTGCTGATCCGGGGAGGCGGCTGGGCTCAGGACATGCTTTTGCGCAGTTCGCCGGAGCGGCTCCGCGCCGAGTTGCGTTACGTGCGGGACATGCACCTGAACGCCATTCGGCTCGAAGGAAAGTTGGAAAGCGACGAATTCTTCGACTTGACGGACCAGATGGGGATATTGGTCATTGCCGGATGGTGCTGCTGCGACCGTTGGGAGCAGTGGAGTTCCTGGCAACCCAGCGATCTCGCGATCGCCACCGACTCTTTGCGAACGCAAATCCTACGGCTGCGCAGCCGTGCCAGCATGGCGTTATGGATGAACGGCAGCGACCATCATCCCCCGCCATCCGTAGAGGAAGCCTATCGAAGGATTCTCGCCGAGGCCGATTGGCCCAACGCGGTTGTCTCGTCGGCCAGTTCGAAGCCGATGCCGGTGAGCGGGGCCACCGGGGTGAAGATGACCGGCCCGTACGATTACGTCCCGCCCGCATACTGGCTGATGGACGTGGACAATTTCGGCGGGGCCTATGGGTTCAACACGGAGACGAGCCCCGGCGCGGCAGTTCCCGAGTTGAGCAGCCTGAGGAAGTTCCTTCCGGCTGACAAACTTTGGCCCAGGAATGGCCTTTGGGACTTCCATGCGGGTGCGGGAGAATTCAACAAACTCGGGAATTTCAATGCTTCGATGGACGCCATCTACGGGGCGCCCACGGGACTGGACGATTACCTCCGCAAAGCACAGTCCATGGCCTATGACGGCGAACGGGCGATGTTCGAAGCCTATGGACGGAACAAGTACGGATCGACGGGGGTTATTCAATGGATGCTGAATAACGGCTGGCCTTCGGTGATTTGGCACTTGTACGACTATTACCTCCAGCCCGCGGCAGGATATTTCGGCACGAAAAAGGCCTGCGAGCCGCTGCATATCCAATATTCCTACGACGACCGCAGTGTCGTCGTCGTCAATAGCCTGCGCCAGGATTTCAGCGGTTTGACCGCCGAAGCATCCCTCTTTGACTTCAACTTGCGGCGGCTATTCTTCCGCAAAATTGCGCTGGCATCTCCGGCAGACAGCGTGCAGAGACTCTTCAAGATTCCGAGCGAGAACATCGATACCGATGTGTATTTCGTTCGATTGAACCTATCGGACAAGACCGGCAAGGTCGTGAGCACGAATTTTTACTGGCTGCCGAAGAAGCCGTCGATCTTTGACTGGTCGTTGGAGCACGAAAGGGAGCATCCATATTATTCCGGGGTGACGAGTTATGAGGACCTTTCGATGTTGAGCCAGTTGCAAAAGGTTCATCTCGATGCGTCCGCCGTAGCCGATCGCCGGCCGGAAGGCGAAGACGTTCGCGTTCAAATACATAATTCTTCCAAAAACCTGGCGTTGCAGATCCACATCTCGATCGTCAGCGAGAAAAGCGGAGACGAAATCCTCCCCGTACTTTGGGAGGACAATTACTTCTCGTTAATGCCGGGGGAGACACGTGCGGTCGTCGCTCACTACGATTCGCGCCCCGGTCCTCTGAGGTTGGAAGTGAACGGGTGGAATATCGACGCGGAAACCACGCACGTCAAAGGAACCGACACGAAACTCAACCAGCCAGATCGGAACGCCAACCGTCGTAGTTCTGCTGTTCGATGATTTGACGAAGCGCCTCGGCTGAGGCGGAGACTGTCTGCAATTTGCGAGCGAAGGTTGGTCCGTCTTTGCTCGTTGGCGCGGACATCGACGTGGCAACTTTCACGGCGCAGTCGCCAAAAGTGGAGCGGGCGATGGGGTCGCGACTGGCCCGCCGCGTCAGCGGGATAAGGGCCGGGAGCGACGAACCCATTTATGCAGCTTGGGAAGTCGGTGTGTTTTCAGTCCACTCAAGCATTTGGATGTAAAAAATCGCTACAAACGCCTATGCCCACGACGGCCTATTGCACGACCTTGAGGACGCGCGAGAAACGAAACTCCGCTGGCCATTCCCATATGCCGTTGGCATTTGCGTAGTCGACCGATCCGATCACCAGGCGGGCTTTGCCGACGATATTGCCCAAGGGAACAAACCCGAAGCCGCCATTCGACGAGGGTTCGCGGCTATCGGAGGAATCGTCGCGGTTGTCGCCCATGACAAAGACGTGGCCGGGAGGAACGACGAAGACCTGTGTGTTGTCCAGCGGACCATCCCAGCGCCATTTGTAAATCGGATGCTGGCGGCCGTTTGGCAGTGTTTCTTTATAGCGCGCAACGTCGAAAAACGCACCAGAATACGAACCTCCAGGACTCATTTCATCTTTTCCCGATCCGTCGCTTGCCAGAGGCAACTCGCGCCCATTAATCCACAAGCGTCCGTCCCGCATCTGAATGCGGTCGCCGGGCACGCCGATCACGCGCTTGACGAGATTGAGAGTGGGCGTTGTCGGCTTTCGGAACACGACAACATCGCCGACGGCGGGCTGCGCGCCCCCCAGTCGGGCGGTCGATTGCGGGCCCGCGGCAAAGGGAACCGATGCCTGGCTGTAGCCGTAGTCGAATTTTGTTGTGATCACCGCGTCACCGATCGCGATGGTTGGCTGCATGGAGCCGGTCGGGACATAAAACGGTTGCGCCACTGCCGCCGTGCCGGTGAACACCAGAGCCACCGCAAAGATGGGCTCCTTTGCCCAATTGAAAGCGGTGCGGACGCGGGGGTCGGATAGGAATTTGTAACTAGCAACGCGAAACAGTCGAACCAGTTCGCGCGCGCGCCCCAGTCGAATACCCAGATCAAATCGCATGTCGTAATCTCTCCACATGTATCCAAAGCTTGGGCTGAAAAAGTCCGGAACACCAGACGGACACCGCACGTTGATGAATGGTGTTCAATGTCAGAAGTGGGCGCCTCGTTGGCGGAATACAATAGGTCGCGGCCGGGCCGAGAGCGAGATGCGCTTTTTTTGCGGGCAAAACCGCGACAGGCATTCGAATATTGGTATGCAGCCGTCTTCGCGGCTTCGACGTGGCACTTTTTCGCTCGCCGAAGGTGGCGAAAAAGTGGAGCGGGCGAAGGGAATCGAACCCTCGTATGCAGCTTGGGAAGTTGGCGTGTTTTCAATCCGATCAACGGCTTGGCTGTAAAAAACCGTCTTATTCCACCTCAAAAAGCCCAATGACTGCTTATCCCGTGTAAAAACCTGCTGCGTGATTTTGTGGACCTGCTCGCGCCAAGAGCGGCCCGGGGAGAAGCTCAATACCATTGCCCGCTGGGACAGGCTGGGCCATGTCCGATGTAGCCGGATTTCACGATCTTGCCGTGTTCGTCCGAAGCCTCCCATCTGTCACGACACGGATGCATCGACGCAAGAACCATTTTGAAGGTTGGAAGAAAGCGCGATACATCGGCGGGGCTCACGACCAGCGTTACGGAAAGCATGGCCGGTTGATCGGCGACGTAACGCCCCTCGGCCGTGATGATCGCAAGCCCATCCTTCGTTTCCCGACAGAGCGGGGCGGCTCTGCCAAAAAGCCGAGAAGTGCCAGCCGCATGACAGGGCGGTGACTGATGGTTGTCCTCGGAGTCGTCGAGATCGTAGCCGTAGTAAACCTCGATGCGTGGTACGTCGCCAGGTTCAAATCCACGGCCCGACGAGGGGTAGCCCGCGCCGTAGCACGCTTTGGGTAACGCCAAAAACATCACTGTGCCGTGGTCCGAGCCCTCCCAACCGTCCGGCAAGGGGCAATAGTAGGCGTGTTCCGGCGGCTTGAACGTGATCGCGTAATTCGTAGAAGTGAAATCTCCCACCGCCTGCTTCGGCGGGGTCGGTGGCGGCTCTTTGTGAGGTTTTGCAGCCCAAGCGCTTCCCAGCAATGCGCAGCAGATCAAAGTCGCCATTGCTCCCCGCACCATTGCCCGCTCCCCTCCAAATCTAGTCGCAACTGTAGTGCTGTTTAGCGTCGCCTGGAACGTTGGTGAGTGCGGCAAACGTCCAGTTCACGCGTCTTTGCGACCTTTATTTGATGACGAGTCTGGGGTGGACATCGAACACTCTCGCGCAAGTTTTTACAGGCCTGCTCGTCCTAAGCTGCTGTGATGTCTGCAATGTATGCAGCTTGTATCTGTAAAAAAATGTAAAAAATCGGGTCG
>Ga0265342_10001841_pt1 | contig 19222 bp, 19 predicted proteins | sample 4CB327metaG_FD_203125 | JGI IMG/M metagenome (GOLD analysis project Ga0265342, IMG submission 203125) | Rhizosphere microbial communities from Carex aquatilis grown in University of Washington, Seatle, WA, United States - 4-CB3-27 metaG | ecosystem: Host-associated > Plants > Roots >...
TACTGACCGAAAGGACGGAGAGCATGTCGAACACGATCTTTCTCATCGGTGGAGGCAAGGGAGGCGTGGGCAAGTCGCTCATGTCGATGGCCGTTCTCGACTTCCTGCACGCGAACGGCCAGCGGCCCTTCCTCGTCGAGACGGACACATCGGTTCCAGACGTATTCAAGACGTACGCGGAAGCAGTGAAGGGAGACCTGGTGAACCTCGACGAACGGGAGGGCTGGATCGATCTCGTCAACCTGCTCGAGAGCAATCCCGAGAGCACCGTCGTCATCAACACGGGAGCCCGGAACCAAACCGGCATCAGCAACTTTGGCCGGACGCTCAGCAAAGCCCTGCCGGAGCTGCGCCGAAAGCTGGTGGTCCTCTGGATGATCGATCGGAAGCGGGAAAGTCTCGAGCTGCTCGCGGACTTCGCGGAAGCCATCCCGGAAGCTGAGGTCAATGTCGTACGGAACATGTATCTCGGCGCCGAGAAGAAGTTCGAGCTCTACAACGGCTCGAAGATGAAGACTGCCATCGAGACGAAGGGAGGCCGGTCCTTGAACCTTCCCGAGCTAGCCGATCGGGTTACGGATGCCATGAACAAGAGTCGCCTCACGATCGAGCGGGCGGTCAGCGAGCTGTCGCTCGGCGACCGCATGGAGCTCGAACGCTGGCGGGACGACTGCAAGTCGATGCTGTCCGAGGTCATCCGTGAGTGATCTCGAGGACAACTTCGCGCGGCTGATCGGACGACAGCCGAGCGACAAAGACAGGCAGGATCTCTACCGGGTGCGAGACGCGCTGAAGGTCAAAGCGACGGACTCCGTCTGGCTCCTCTTCATGGCGCTGCAGTACTACGTGAAGCTCTATGAGGAGTTCCCGGCGCGCATCGAGGGCGCGGCCAGCGATGTGGCCAGGACGGTCCGCGCGGCGGCGGAGGCGCAGGCGAAGGCCGCGCAGGAGGAGACGAAGAGAGCGCTGATGGACGCTGTCCATGAGGTGGCCGTGAGGTCGGCGCAAGATGCCGCCGGCGCCCAGCTGGCAAAATGGGTAAGCATCGCCGCAGGAGTCATCGCGGTCGCGCTTGTGGCGGTGGGGTGGGGAGGATTCTCGCACGGCTACGAAAAGGGTCGGGGGCTCGGGGAAAACATCGCGATGAAAGCGTGCGGCGGGCTGGTCGCGGCGTCATCGTGGGCGAACACGCCGGATGGACAGCTCGCTTACGCGCTGGCAAGAGCGGGCGGCCTCAGTGACGTCGCGAGGTGTATGGGGCGCGGAATGATTCCGCGAGACGGATGGTGCACGGTGCCGTCAGACCGTGGGAAGGCGCTCGCGCGCTGGCCGTTGCCCGTGGACCGCGCCCGGAGCAGCGGAGCCAGCCGATGAAAGATCCGGATGGATCCGCGGATGAGGAGGCGCCGACCGGCGTATTCCTGCGACCGCCCTCGCCCCGACCAGTTCGCCCGGTCACGAATCGCGATGGGGCGGACATGCTCACCGTGAAGGAAGCCGCCGACTTTCTGCGCGTGAACGTCAAGACGATCCACAAGCTGCTGTCCTCGGGTGCTTTGCCCCACGTTCGTCTCGGGCGCGTGATCCGCATCGAGCGTCGCGTGTTACTTTCTGGGGGCAAGGCCGCGTGACCGACTGGAGGAATCCATGGCGGTCTACAGGCACAGAGAGAACCGAAGATCGAAGGACATTGAAACGTGGCGGTATCGAAAAACCATCACCCTGCCCGACGGCTCGAAGATCCGCATCACCGGCACCCCGCCCATCAACACGCGGGTCGCAGCGGAAGCCGCCGAGCGCGACCACATCCAGCGCGCTCTGAACCAGAAGGCAGCCAAACCGAAGGAGGTGTTCACGTTCGAGAAATTCGTAGCGGACAAGTGGTGGCCGACCTACCCATCCTCCGTGAATAACCGGCCGAGCACCGTGGAAGAGAAAGAGATCCACCTGCGGCTCCACCTGGTGCCCCGTCTCGGGGCGCTTCGGCTCGAGAAGATCGAGGGCGAGGAGTTGTCGAGGCTGGTGGCCAGTCTGGCGAAGGCGAAGATGGAGCCGAAGACCATTCGGAATGTCTGCGCGACCCTCAGGACGGCGCTGGGCTCGGCGGCAGCATGGGGCTACCTGGCTAAGGCTCCGACCTTCCCCAAGGTGAAGGTTCCGGATCCCGACTGGGATCACCTCACGCTCGAAGAAGTCGATCAGTTGCTGACGGCAGCGCGGGATGACCGGGATCGTCTGCTGCTCCTCTTCGCGCTGCACACCGGGGCGCGTGCGGGCGAGCAACTGGCGGTGGAATGGGGCGACATCGACTGGGCCAAGCGCATCGTCTTCTTCAAGCGGGCACGCACGCGCGGGCAGACCGGTCCGACCAAGTCGGGCAAAAAGCGGGAGGTGCCGCTCACGGGCACGCTCCTATCTGCGCTGAGAGCGATGGGGGCCGCGGGACCGGGGCTAATCTTCGGCGATGTCCACGGCCAGCCGCTGCGCATCGGGCAGTTGCACGAGTGCTTGTGGCGAACGCTGAAATCGGCCGGGCTGCGACGCGTACGCTGGCACGACCTGCGTCACTCGTTCGCATCGAACCTAGCAGCCAAGGGCGTACCCATTCCCCAGATCCAGCGGTGGATGGGACACTCGACGATCGCCATGACCATGCGCTACGTGCAGTTCGCGCCGGATGGAAATCGGATGCTGATCGGAGCGCTGGATGGCGCCCCCGATTGGCAAGGAGCTGACAAGGGGCCGGGGGTGGTTCGCGAAGGCCTTGAAAACAGCCAAAAAACTGGTGACCCCATCGGGACTTGAACCCGAGATTTCGCCGTGAGAGGGCGACGTCCTAACCGCTAGACCATGGGGCCGGTACTGCTCTGACTTCGGAGGGTTTTTACGCCCTCCTTGGTTCGGGGACAAGGATTCGAACCTTGATAGCCAGATCCAGAGTCTGGCGTCCTGCCATTAGACGATCCCCGATTGCTGCCCGGGCGGTAGCCGCCCGCGCGGGGGAACATATCTAACAGGGGGGGTCGCTCTGTCAAGTCTGGGATTTCCGCTCGGGCTACTTATCTTCATTCTTCTTCGGATCTTGCATGGGATCTTGCGCGCCCATCCCACACTCACCTCCCGGGTCTGGCGGGGCTCGGGCGGCCTATCGGCGGACGGGCTTTCGTGGTACCTACGTCATGGCGCGCTGTCGGCGGGCTCACCCGCCGGGGTTGCGCCTTCACCCCGTTAGGGTAGGAGGACAGACACCCCCATGGAGCTGAGCTTCTCGGCCGCGACCGACGTCGGAAAAAAGCGCGAGATCAACGAGGACAACTACCTCGTCGATAAGAAGCTGCAGCTCTTCGTGGTGGCGGACGGCATGGGGGGCCACGCCTCGGGCGAGGTGGCGTCTCAGCTGGCGGTCCATGAATTCCGGGCGGCGGTCGAGGCGAGCAAGGATACGATCGAGCGCTTCGCCAAAGGGGAAGCGTCGGTCCGCCCTCAGGACATCTTGGCGATCCTCGAGGCTGCGATCCACGCGGCGGGCTCGGCGGTGTATCAGCGCGGCCAGGAAGAGCCTGAAAAGCGCGGCATGGGGACCACCACATCCGCGCTGCTCATCGCGGGCGAGCGCGGCTTCATCGCCCATGTCGGCGACAGCCGGATCTACATGCTGCGCGCGGGCCAGGTGGTTCAGCTGACGGAGGACCACTCGCTTCTGAACGAGCTCATCCGCCGCGGCAAGATCACGAAAGAGGGCTTCGAGGACTCGCCGTACAAGGCGTACAAGAACGCGGTTACGCGCGCGGTCGGGGTCTACGAGACGGTTCAGGGGGACACGATCGACTTCGAAATCCTGCCCGGCGACCAGTTTCTGATCTGTTCGGACGGGCTGCACGCTTACCTGGACGACAAGCTGATCATCGAGCTTCTGCGCGCGGGCGACGCGGCGACCGACGTGGCGCAGAAGCTGGTCGCGCACGCGAACGCGGGCGGCGGCCACGACAACATCACGGCTCTCGTGGTGCGCGTCGACGTCGCGGCGGCGGGCACGGCGCCCGACAACCGCGCGGAAGAGCTGACGCGGAAGATCGAGGTGCTCAAGCAGATGCCTCTCTTCCACCACCTCAGCTACAAAGAGATCATCCGCGTGCTCAACGTCACCGAGGTGCGCGAGTTCCAGCCGGGCGAGGAGATCATCAAGGAGGGCGCGGCCGGCGACGAGATGTTCATCGTGCTGCGCGGCAAGATCCGCCTGCACAAGAACGGGGCGTACATCACCAACCTCGGCTCGGGCGCGCACATGGGCGAGATGGCGCTGGTCGACCGCGGGCCGCGCTCGGTGAGCGCCACGGCGGAAGAGCGCTCGCGCGTGCTGACGCTGCGCCGCCGCGAGTTCTATCAGATCATCCGCAAGGATCCGTCGCTGTCGGTCAAGCTGCTGTGGAGCTTCGTCCAGGTTCTTGCGGATCGCCTGCGCAAGACGACGGAAGATCTGTCGGGCGCGCGGCTCGAGGCCGACGCGCTCGACATGACCGACAACGTGCTCTTCGATGAGTGACCGCGGCTCCGACTCTCGCACCGAAAAAGACTCGCTGGGCCTGGTCGAAGTGCCCGCCGACGCGCTCTACGGCGCGCAGACGAAGCGCGCGATCGACAACTTCCCGGTCAGCGGGCTGCGCCTGCCGCGCCGGGTGATCCGCGCGCTCGGGCTGATCAAGATGGCGGCGGCGGAGCTGAACCGCGACACCGGCAAGCTGGAACGCCACATCGCCGACGCGATCTGCACGGCGGCGCACGAGGTGGCGGGCGGCCAGCACGACGACCAGTTTCTCGTCGACATCTTCCAGACCGGCTCGGGCACGTCCAGCAACATGAACGCGAACGAGGTGATCGCGAACCGCGCGATCCAGCTCCTCGGCGGCGTGATGGGCTCGAAGTCGCCGGTGCACCCCAACGACCACGTCAACATGGGGCAGTCGTCGAACGACGTGTTCCCGACGGCGGCGCACATCGCGGCCATCGAGGCGGTCGACCGGGATCTGATCCCGGCGCTGCGCGCGCTCGAGGGCGCGCTGGCCGGCAAGGCGGCGTCGCTCGATTACGTGGTCAAGCTCGGGCGCACGCACTTGATGGACGCGGTGCCGATCCGCCTCGGCCAGGAGTTCTCGGGCTACGCGGCGATGCTCGGCTCGACGATCCGCCGCGTCGAAGCGACGCGCGCGGCGCTGTCGGAGCTGGCACTGGGCGGCACGGCGGTGGGCACGGGCCTCGGCGCTGACCCGGACTTCGCGCCGCGGGTCATCGCGATGGTGGCGCGGGAGATCGCGATCCCGCTGCGCCAGGCGCCGAACCTGTTCGAGGCGCTGTCGACGCACGATGCGCTGGTCGAGGCGTCGGGCGCGCTGCGCGGAGCGGCAGCGACGCTGACCAAGATCGCCAACGACATCCGCTGGCTCGGCTCGGGGCCGAGCGGCGGGATCGGCGAGCTGCGGCTGCCGGAGCTGCAGCCGGGCAGCTCGATCATGCCGGGCAAGGTGAACCCGGTGATGGCGGAGATGCTGCTCATGGTCTGCGCGCAGGTCATCGGCCACGACGCGACCATCGCGTGGGGCGGCGCCGCGGGGACGTTCGAGCTCAACGTGATGACGCCGGTGATGACGTATGACTTCCTGCAGTCGGTGCAGATCCTCGCCAACGGCTGTCGGTTGTTCGCGGCCCGCTGCATCGAGGGCCTCGAGCCCGACGTCGATCGCTGCAACGCGCTGGTGGAGCAGAGCAGCGCGCTGGTCACGGCGCTGGCGCCGCGCATCGGATACGACGCGGCGGCGGCGCTCGCGCGCGAGGCGGTCGCGCGCAAGATGACCATTCGCGCGCTGTGCCTGGAAAAGCGGGTGCTGCCTGAGGACGAGCTGACGCAGCTCCTCGACGCGCGCCGCATGACAGGGCCTTGAGCCCGGTTTCTGACGCATCTTTCGCGCGTACAGATTCTTCCGTATTCGGAGCTGACGCGCTTGCGAGACGCACGTAGGATGGCGAGCGGCGTGACATCTGTCGCGCTGGCCTAGAACCCGAAGGGAGTCTGTTCATGAAGCGTTCGCTACCGGACGCCCGCCTGCGCGGGCGCGCGACCTGCAAATGGATCGGAAAATTGTCCATGGCGTGGGGGCTGCTGCTGTCGGTGATGGTGATCGGCTGCGCCGGGTCGCTCGACCCGGGCGTCGGCGGCGGCGGGGCCAGCGGCGGGATGGGCGGCGCCTCCGGCGACGGCTGCCAGGTAGCGATCTTCAGGGACCAGTGTGCGACCTGCCACATCGCGGGCACCAGCGGCTCGGCAGGGTTGGATCTGGCGTCGCCCAATCCCGAGGCGCGCATGCTCGGCAAGATGGGCGGCAGCGCGAACCTCGGCGGCATGTGCACGACGATGACGTTGCTGGTCAAAGGTTCGACGCCGGCCATGGGCGTCTTCGTGGACAAGATCACCATGTCGACGCCGCCGTGCGGGGCTTCGATGCCGTACGGCTCGCTGCCGAACTCGGTAGATACGGCGTGCCTCGTCTCCTGGGCAAACGGCGTCACCATGGCGGCCTCGCCGTGAGGAAGCCCCTTCAGATGATGTCGAAGCTCGCGTTGCTGGTCGCGGCCACCAGCCTGAGCGCGGCGTTGCCGGGCGTCAGCGCGGCCTCGCCGATGGACGAGCGGATCGGCGGCGCCGAGCGCTTCGAGTCGTCGCGCCTGCGCCGCCCCGGACGCAAAGGGATCCTCGAGCTGGCGGCGAAGAAGAAAAAGAAGAAGAAAAAGAAGGCGGGCGCCGCAGGCGACGCCAGCAACACGACGCCCGGCGAGAGCGACTCGAGCGAGAGCTCCGACACCGGCGCCTCCGATGAGGCTGTGCAAAAGGCGGCACGCGTGAACCCGACGCCCGAGCCCTCCCCGAGCGACGACCAGGCGTTGAAGTCGAAGAAGAAGAGCGGGTCCCAGATCGAGGAACAAACCTTGCCCGACAGAGATAGCCCGCGGACAGCCGGCCCGGTCGGGCGCTACCTGGACCTGTCGGTGGGCGGGCAGGCGTTCTCGCGCAGCCTGACCTATCACCAGCAGATCCAGCCGCCCAACCTGCGCGAGTACCAGCCGCCGCTGCTCGGCGATCTGGTCGTGGCGCTGCAGTACTATCCGGGCGCGCAGTTCAGCCAGGGGTTCGTGACCAACCTCGGGCTCGAGGTGAACGTCGAGCAGGGGATCAGCCTGACGTCGCAGACGCCGGACAAGGTCCAGTATCCGACCACGGTGCACGACTACAACGGTGGTGTGCGTGTGCGCATCCCGCTGGAATCGCTCACGCCGTTCCTGACGGTGGGATACGGCGACCACGCGTTCAAGCTGGGCGGCGCGCAGCGCGCGCAGCTGGTCCTGCCCGATGTTGAATACAAATACGTGCGCGCGGTCGTCGGCGCGCAGGTCCCGATAGCGAGCGGCGTGTCGCTGGCGGCCAGCGGCGGCTACCGCTACGTGCTGTCGCCGGGGCAGATCAAGGACGTCTACTTCCCGCAACTGAACGTCGGCGGGATCGAGGCCAAGCTCTACGTCGGGTACGCGCTGACCAGCATGATCGAGGCGCGCGTCGGCTTCGACTACCGGCGCTACTTCTACACGTTCCACTCGAAGGCGATGGACACGTACATCGTCGGCGGCGGGATCGACCAGACGTACGCGGGCTCGCTGTCACTCGCGATCACGCTCGGCGGGTCCGATCACCCGTCCTCGTCCTCGTCCTCGTCCTCGGAAGACGACGCGCCGAAGCCCAAGAAGTCGAAACGGCCGAAGATGGAAGACGCCGGGGAGTAGCCGCCGCGATCATCCACCTCGACATGGACGCGTTCTACGCGTCCATCGAACAGCGCGACGACCCCGCGCTGCGCGGCCGCCCGGTGATCGTGGGCGGCCACGCGCGACGGGGCGTCGTGCTCGCCGCCTCGTACGAGGTCCGCCCGTTCGGCGTGCGCAGCGCGATGCCGATGATGCGCGCGCTCAAGCTGGCGCCCGACGCGATCGTGGTGCCCCCGCGGCGCGAGGCCTATGCCGAGGCGAGCGAGCGCGTGTTCGCGATCCTGTCGGACGTGACGCCGTTGGTGGAGCCGCTGTCGCTCGACGAGGCGTTCCTGGACGTCACCGCCTCGCAGTCGCTGTTCGGCAGCGCGGCGGAGATCGCGATGAACCTGCGCCGGCGCATCGCGGGTGAAATCGGGCTGCCGTCGTCGGCCGGGATCGCGGCCGTGAAGTTCATCGCGAAGATCGCGTCGGACCTGGCGAAGCCCGACGGCCAGCGCGAGGTCGCCGCGGCCGACGGCGCCGCGTTTCTGGCGCCGCTGCCGGTGGGCCGGCTCTGGGGCGTGGGACCCAAGCTGGACGCCAAGCTGCGCGCGATGGAGCTGGCGACGATCGGCGACCTCGCACGCCGCGGGCACGAGCGTCTGGAGCAACGGCTGGGCGACACCGGGCGCGAGCTCTGGGAGTTGAGCCAGGGGATCGATCCGCGGCCGGTGGTACCGGATCGCGAGGCGAAGAGCATCGGCGCCGAGGAGACGTTCGAGGAGGACATCGCCGCGCCCGAGGAGCTGCGATCGCACATCCACGCGCAGGCGCTGCGCGTCGGCGAGCGGCTGCGGCGCGCGGGATTGCGATCGCGCTGCGTGCAGCTGAAGTTGAAGCTGAGCGACTTTCAGATCGTCACGCGGCGGACGACGTTCGCGGCAGCCACCGACGACGGACAGACACTTTATCGCGCGGCGATGGAGCTCCTGCGCGCGCACCCGCCGGCGGCTCCGGTGCGGCTGACCGGCGTGTCGGCGCAGAGCCTGGAGCCGGCGGCGGCGTCTCAGCTGGGATTGTTCCGGGGCACGCCGACGGCGGCCGAGAAGATCAACGTCGCGCTCGACCGCATCACCGAAAAATTCGGCAGCGGCGCACTGACGACGGCCGACCTCGCGGAGACGCCGAGTCGCCGCGGCGGAAAATGAAGGCTGTCCGGTCCCCTCCCCCGTCCGCGGGGGAGGGTTAGGGAGAGGGCGAGCCTTGCGAGACGCGACGCCCGCGGGCCCCTCTCCCTAACCCTCCCCCCGCAGACGTGGGGAGGGGACCGAACAGGTTCGATTCGCCTGGGCTAGGTCGAGGGGAAGCGCGTCACCGAAAACGGCGCCAGATCGATCGACGACGTCCCGGTCGCCACCAGCTCCGCGATCGACCAGGCGGTGATCGGCGCGAGAAGGATGCCGTTGCGGTAGTGGCCGGTGGCCAGCACCAGGCCCTGCACCGGAGTGTAGCCCAGCACCGGCAGGTGATCCTCGGTGTACGGACGGAAGTTCGACCAGCTTCCGCTGACCGCCGCATCGCCGAGCGCCGGCACCAGCGCGCGCGCCAGCCCGAGGATCTGCGCGAGGCCGCCGACGGTGACCTCCTTGCGGAAGCCGACCATCTCGACGGTGCTTCCGGCGATCACCGTGCCGTCGCGGCGCGGGACCAGGTAGCCGCGCCCGTGCACGCTCACGACGTGGCGGAACAACGGCGGGCGTGTCTCGATCGATACCAGCTGGCCGCGCGCGGGGCGCACGACCTGGGCGGGGATGCCGCCGCCATCGACCAGCGCCGACCAGCTGCCGGCGGCGACGATGACCACCCCGGCCGACAGCACTTCGCCGTCGAGCTCGACGCCGGTGGCGGCGCCGCCCGCGATCACCACGCGGCGCACGTAGCGCCCAGGCAGGAAGCGCGCGCCCGCGGCGGCCGCCGCCTGCGAGAATGCACGCGCCAGGTCGCGCGCGCTGACCTGCGCGTCGTCAACGAAGCGGATCGCCGCGCGCACCTCCGGTCCCAGCGCCGGCTCCAGCTCGTGCGCCGCCGCGCCCGACAGCGGCTCGACGCGCAACCCGCGCGCGGTCTGCCAGGTGCGGCGAGCCGCGAGCTCGACTTCCTCCGCCTGGGTCAGCGCCACTGCGAGCACGCCCGACTTGACGTAGCCGACGTCGATGCCGGTGGCCTCGTGCAGCTCCGACGCCAGCGCGGGATAGAGCGCGCGGCTGCGCAGCCCGAGATCGAGCAATGGCCCCGGTCCCTCGGCTTCCATCTGCGGGCCGAGGATACCCGCGGCGGCGCTCGACGCTTCGGCGCCGGGGATGCCGCGCTCGATGACGGTCACGCGCAGTCCGCGTTGCGCTAGGCGCAGCGCGATCGCCGAGCCCATGATGCCGCCGCCCACAATCGCAACGTCGCTGGAGGGCGCGGCCGACGACGTCGCGGGCGGGCGCCCCGCCGGTCGCTTCAGATCGATGGGCGTGCGCGGCATTCAGGGCCCTTCCGTCGGTTGTCCGGTGCGTTGGAGCTTGCCCTCCAGCGACTTCGACACCCACACCTTGTTGTGGGCGTCGACGATCATCGTCGAGCAGTCTGGATACGAATCGACCAGCGCCATACCACGCTCGGGCCCGAGGATGAAGACCGCGTCGTCAAGCGCGTCGGCCAGGAACGCGGTCGGCGCGAAGATGGTCACGCCGCGCGACGCGGTCGCCGGGTAGCCGGTCTTGGGGTCGATGATGTGGTGGTAGCGCTTGCCGTCGAGAACGAACGAGCGCTCGTAGTCGCCCGCAGTCGAGAACGCGTGATCGCGGATGGCCATCTTGGCGATGATCGCGCGCGGGCCACCGCGCGGGTCGCGCACGCCGACCATCCAGGGCGCCCCACCCTTCGAACCCGAGACGAACAAGTCGCCGCCCGCCTGCACCATGAAGTTGTCGAAGCCGTGCCGGCGCAGCACCTCGGCGCAGCGATCGACGGCGTAGCCTTTGGCGATGCCGCCCAGGCCCAGGCGCATGCCGGCGCGGCGCAGCTTCACGGTGTGCTTCTTCGCGTCGACGATGACGTCGCGGTAGTTGATCAGCTGGCGCCGGTGCTCGATCTCGGACGCGGGCGGGATCTTCTTCTCGAGATCCTCGTCGAACTTCCACAGCCCGCGCATCGCCGCGTAAGTGATGTCGAACGCACCCTCGGACCGGCGCGACATGTCGAGGCTCGCCTCGATCACCTGCATCGTCTCGTCGGAGATCGGCACCGCCGCCTTGCCGGCGACGGCGTTGATGCGCACGACGTCGCTCGGCGGCTGCCCGGGACGCTCCCAGTCGGTCATCAGCTCTTCGATGCGCCGGATCTCCGCATACGCGGCGGTGAAGGCCTGCTCGGCCTTGTCCGGGTCGTCGGTCCAGGCGGTGAACACCGCCTCCGTCCCCATCACCTGGAAGCTGCGCGCGTGCGCGCTCGCGCGCGGCGCGGGAGGCTCGGCGGCGAGCACCGGCAGCGCCGGGGCGCCGCCGGCGGAACCCTGCGGGGGTTCATCGCGCCTGCCGCAACCAGAAGTCACAAACAAAATCACCGGCGCGAGCCAAGCGAGCTGAACCGAACGGGACACGTTTTGGCCCAGAACATAGCACCGAACCCGCGAGACGCCCGGACGAGGCGCAGGCCGTTCAGCCGGCGAGCTCGTCGGCCAAGCAGTCGAGGCGCGCGATCGCGTCGCGGTCGCCGGCTAGGGGAATCCCCCGCGCTTGGAGCGGCGCTCGAACTCGTCTGTGCATGGCGTGCTGCGCGACTTGCATGTCGCGAGGTGAGCCCATCCACGCCAGTGGGTTCGCGTCGAGCTCGGCATCGCCGTCATCCGGATGCGCCACTCCCTGCCACACGCGATACACGGCGCGGATCGCGATGTCGGCGGCTCGGCCGAGATGCGCGAGCTCCTCTGGCGTCATCTGGGGGATCGCCCAGTCGAGAAAGGTGAACCCGAACGTCCCGTGAGCCGCCTCGTCGCGTACTATCCGGCCCAGGATCGCGCGCGGCAGGGGGTGCGGGGCTGCGTGCCAGGCACCGCGCAGGAGCGGAATCGACACCGCTTCACCCACGCAGAAGAACCGCACGATGGCGTCCGCCGCTCTCAATAGCGGGCGAAGATCTGCCGCGGGATCGACGATCATCGCGTCGGGATCGTGGCGAATCTCCGTACTAGTTGCAGATCCAGACCCGGGTGCTCAAGGGCAAATCCTTCACCAGCGACTTGAGGACGCTGCCTCTGAGCAAATGCCAGACCGCGTTTCTCTGCGACGTCCCGACCATCACCGCTTTGACGTCGAGCTTGCGCGCCGCGCCCGCGACCGACGCGCCGGCGTCGTGGCCCATGCGCCAGATCGGCACCGCCACGAAGCCGGCCTGCTTGAAGTAGTCGACGGCCGCGGTCAGCACGCTGCGCGCCTCCCTCGACGGGCCGCTCTTGGGCGGGAAGAACAGGCCCGGGATCTCGTCGACGTAGATGACATAGACCGCCGCGTCGCCCGCGCCACGCGAGCGGGCGAGCGCCTCTTGAAACAGGCGCAGGTTGGGCGCGCGCAACGCGACCAGCGTCGATGACGGGTACATCGCTCGCGTGTCCATCGCCTCCTCGAGCGTCACCACGTCGACCGCCGACTCGAGCCCGGCGGCGGCCTTCTCCGCTGCCTCGGCCTCGGTGAACCCTTCGCGGTGGCCACCGATCCACCCCTTTTGTACGGCGTAGGCGACCGAGAAACCCAGGAGCGTCGTGCCGCCGCCGAACATCGTCGCCTTGGTCTTGGAGATCAGGTTCACGCCCCAGGCCAGGACCACCAGCAGCGACGTGAGCGTGCCCAGCCAGAAGCCGAGCCCGCGCTTGTTCTCCTGCACGCGCATGCGGTCGAGCCCGACCGACGTCAGCGTGAACGCGCCCAGCAACCCGAACGAGTACATGTCGCCGAGCAGCGCCATCTGCGCGCGCGACGCCAGCACCACCACCGCCGGCACGGTGACCGCGATGATGATCGCGCGGTGGGGCGTACCGTAGCGCTGGTTGCGCTCGGCGAGCCAGCGCGGCATGTAACCAAGCCGCACCAGCGCCAGGAACACGTGGTAGCAGCCGATGAGCGCGGTGTTGGCGGCGCCGATCAGCAGCGTCGACGACGTACACACGATCGCGATGGTCAGCGCGCGCGTGCCGAACGCCGCGCCCAGCTCGTACAGGAACTGGTCCGGGTTGGCGCGCGCGGCGTCGAGCAGCGCGGTCTCGAACGCGGTGATGATCGGCGACGTGAGCATGATGCCGCCGATCACCATCAGCATGGCGCGCAACGCGGTCTTCTCGCGCGGCTCCTGCAGCGCGGGCGCGATCTGGCTTATCGACTCGAGCCCGGAGAACGCCAGCCACGAGCTGCCGAAGCCGACCAGGATGCGCCAGGGCGGCAGCGCCTTGATGGCCGAGAACTGCTCCATCACGAGGCGCCAGTGCGCGGCGTCGATGCGCATCGCGACCACGCCGACCACCACCAGGTTCACGGTGAGCGATGCGATGGCCAGCACCGCGGTCAGCACCGCCGACTCGCGGATGCCGATGTAGTTGAGCAGGCCGAGCCCGATCAGCGCCCCGCACGCCGCCGGCGCGATGTACGGCGTCAACTTGGGCAGCTCCGCGGCCAGGTATTGAAACCCGCTGACCGACGAGATCGCTCCGGTCAGGAAGTAGTCGACGCAGATCAGGATGCCGCCGATGCAACCCACCATCGGCCCGAACGCATCCGACGCCACCGAGACCACGCCGCCCCCGTCGGGGTAGCGCGCGGCGACGTCGACGTACTTCATCGCCAGCATGATGAAAGCGATGCCGGTCAGCAGCACGAACGCCGCGGCCGCCGACGGGCTGTGGCCGCCGAGCTCGCGGAACAGCAGGCCCGGCACGTAATAGATCGACGTGCCGATGTCGGCGAACACCACCGACCAGGCGAGGAACGGTCCCAGGCGACCCGACGACTTCTGCCGTTCGAAGAGGTGATCGGGGATCTGATGCATCGGCCGCGTCGGCGGGCGCCGGCGCACCGGCGGCGCGCCCTCGCTACCACCGCCCGGCGGCGGCTGCGCGGCAGCGTCACTCACAGATCACCACGTGAATCGGCTCGGGCAGCTCGGCGAGCAGGCTCTTCAAGACGTCGCCGCGCAGGAACTGCCACACCGTCGAGCGCTGGGTCGTCCCCATCATCACGCAGCCGACGCCCAGCTCCTCGGCAGCCTCGGCGATCGAGGCGCCCGCGTCGTGGGCGATGCGCCAGACCGGCACTGCCTCGACGCCCTCCTTGTTCAGGTCGTAGACCGCGGCGTTGAGCACGTCCTGCGCGTCGTCCGACGGACCGGTACGCGGCGGAAAGAACAGCCCCGGAATCTCGTCGACGAACACCACATAGACCGCGGCGTCACCGGCGCCGCGCGCGCGCCGCGCCGCCTCGGCGCACAGGTTGCGGTTCGGCCCGCGCAGCGCGATCAGCGTCGAAGATGGATAGGCCTGCTTGAGCGCGACCGCCTCCTCCAGCGTCACCACCTCACCACACGACGGCGACTCCGACGCCGCGCGCTCCGCCGACGACGCGCGGATGAAGCCGAAGCGCCCGGACTCGATCCAACCGCGGTGAGTGATGAACGCGATCAACGCCTGCACCGCGACCACCGCCGCAGCGTAGGCCGCCGCGGACGGCTTGCTCACGCAGCTCGTCACCCACGGCACGATCAGCGCCAGCGTCGCGACCAGGCCGTTGACGAACGCCACCCCGCGCTTCCCCTCGCGCCAGCGCAGCACGCATAGGCTGATCGACGTGATCGAATACGATCCCAGCAACCCGAACGCGAAGATCTTCCCCAGGCGCAAGAGATCGCCCTGCACCGAGACCAGGATGACGATCGACGCGGCGGTGATCATGATGATCGCGCCGCGTGGCGTGCCGTAGCGCCGGTTGCGCCGCGACAGCGCCGCCGGCAGGTAGCCGTGCTCGCCGACCGCCTTGAAGACGTTGTAGCAGCCGATGAACGCCAGGTTGGCGGCGACCAGCAGCAGCCCGGCGCCGGTGAGCGCGAGCGCGGTCAGCAAACCAGTACCGCCGTACTTGAGCGCAACCGGCGCCAGCAGCGCTCCCTGCGGCGCGATGTGGCTGGTGCGCGCCGCCTCGACCGCCAGCGCGGTGAATAGCGGCACCGTGAAGAGAACGCTGCCCACCACCAGGGCCGCCACGATGCGGATGACTTTCTGGCGCGGCTCGCGCACCGCCGGCGCGAGCTGGCCCAGCGATTCCAGCCCCGAATACGACAGCCAGGCCCCGGCGAAGCCGCTGGCGGTACCCGCCCAGCGCAGCTGCTTGAGATGCCCGAAGTTGCCCCACAGATCGGCCCAGTCCGACGGCTGCAGCTGGACGATGACCGCCGCGACCAGCGTCCCCTCGACCACCAGCGTCGCGAGCCCGAGCACCAGCGCCAGCCGCGCGAGCTCGCGGATGCCAATCCATTGCAAGAACCCCATGCCCAGGATCGCGATCAGCGACAGGATCGGAATCTCGTGCGGCCAGGGGTGCAGCGCCGCGATGTAGTTGAGCGCGCTGACGACTGAGATCGTGATGGTCAGGAGGTACGCGCTGACCATGAGCGCCCCCGAGATCACGCCCACGCGCGGACCGAACGCCTCGACCGCGGCCGCGACCCCGCCGCCGCCGAGCGGGTAGCGGTGGGCGACCTCCAGGTGCTCGACCGCGACGAAGACAAACGCGATCGTGGCGATGAGCACGAATGCCGGAGCGATCGGCCCGACCTGCGCGTACAGGATCCCGGGGACGTAGAAGACCGAGGTCCCGAGATCGGCGAACACCACGGCCCAGGCCAGGAGCGGCCCCAGGTGTCCGACGCCGCGATCCCCACCCCGGCCGGGCGGTCCCCCGACCTCGATCTCAGGCGCTGGTCTTTGGGGCCTACTGTCGACCTGCGCCGTCATAGCCCTTGCCGCCACCGTCGCACGTTGCTACCTGCGGATCAACTTGGCGGACGGCGGCCGCTTGCGCCAGTTTCCGGCCATGTCCGTGCGCCACCGACGGAAAGTTTGCCGGCGGACGTTTCGAGAGACAGATTTCGCTTGAACCGTCTGACCGCGCCCGGGAAACTCCATCGCCGTGCAATTTCGTGAGGTGAGCAACTGAGCGGTTGGCAGCGCGTCTTCCCCGCCGCGTCGGCGGCTGACATGCAGGCGCTCGGTGAACGCCTCGGGCGGCTCTTGCAAGTTGGCGATGTGGTCGGCCTGCTCGGGCCGCTCGGCGCGGGGAAGACCACGTTTGCGCAGGGGATCGCGCGCGGGCTCGAGGTGCCGCCGGACCGGCACGTCGCCAGCCCCACGTTCGCGCTGGTGAACCAGCACCCGGGGCGCGTGCCGTTCGTGCACGCCGATCTGTACCGCATCAACCAGCCGGCGGAGCTGGTCGAGCTGGGCCTGGCCGAGGCCTACGACTACGCGGCGGCGGCCATCGAGTGGCTGGACCGCTTCCCGGCGGTCGCGCCCGCCGACCATCTGGAAGTCGAGATCAGCCCGACGTTCGACGCCAACGGCATCGGTGAGGGCATGCGCCGGATCGTCGTGAGGAGCAGTGGGCCGCGCAGCGAGGAGCTCGCGAACCAGCTCGCGCCGCTGATCGCCTGAGCTGCTTCGTGCTCGCACCGGGGCGGGTAACCAGGAACGGTGACGGTGCGGGACGTGAGGACGGCTTCGATCTCTCCGTTGTGGGCGCGAGAGGAGTGGGGTGTTCCTCTTGCGGGGGACGCGGCCCTCACGCCGCCGGTTGGGAGGGCAGCTCCCGCTCGGGATAAAAGCGGTGTACTCGACCGAGGCGTCGAGCAGCGCCGATTTACCGGCGGCACGGGGGCCGCTCCGTTCGGCGCTGGCGACCTGGCCGCGGACGGCAGGAGCGCGCCTCGAGGCCCCCGTAAGAGGAACACCCCACTGGCTTTGCCCAATGATTAGCCCGCGGCCGGAATTGCTGGGCAGCGCGGGGAATCGCTGGGCAGCGGGTTTGACTCGGCGCCGCGTCCCCTGGTACGCCAGGAAACATGGGGATGAAGCCAGAGGACTATGCGGTCCTCACGAAGCACTTGCGGGCGAAAATGGGAGGCAGAAACTTTCTTTGTCCAGTCTGCGGCAGTTCATCATGGGGAGCCGACGGCCCGGTGGCGTCCCTGAAGTACGCCGAATTGTCAGCGGGCCCGGCGCAGGTTGGTGGCGGGGCGATCCCGATCGTGCTTCTGGTCTGCCAGACCTGCTCGTACACCTGTCAGTTCGCGTGGCTTCCCATCCAGGCTGCCCACAATGGATGAGGACGACAAGAAGGGAAGCGATCTGTCAACTCAAGTGGACTTTGTGCGGTCCATCTCCCGCGAAGGAACGAATGTCCTCGCACACGTCAATTGGGTTCACGACATGAGCCCTCTGGCGTCGGAGACGATGAAGCACCATGACGATGCGCTCGTTAAGATATCGGACAACACGCACCTTGGGCCTGCGCGCGAGGAGACGAAGCGGGCCTATGCGCAGTTGGTGACTAATACCGTCATGGGCGGCGGCCTTGTGGCAATAGCGGGTTACTTTCTCAAGGACTCGGGACCCGGCTGGCAGAAATGGTTCGCGGGCATCCTCGTCGCCGTGGCGGCGATGTTTGGGCCGGCAGTCAAGCAAGCGATCGAGGCACTGAAGAAGAAGCCGGACTAACATCGCCCGCAGTGCGGACAAGCTCCAGGCGGCGGGAACTTCCCCGTGAGCACGTCGTCGACGCTCGCGCCCGCAAACCGCGCCAGTCTGAACGCCAGCCTCACGCTGGGCCGCGCGCCCTCGTTCACGTTCGTCAGCGTCTTGGCCTTGAACCCGAGCGCGGGCGCCAGCGCATGCCAACCGCCCGCGCGGGTCTTTAAGAAGCGCATCGCGGTGCGCACGTGCAACTGCTCCTCTCCGGTCAGGTCCATCACAGCGACACCGTCGATGCGCCGAAGGGCGGCTCGATTCCAAGTTCGTGCATCGCATGGACGAGCACCGACAGGTTGTGGCAAAGGATCTTGCAGAGAATCTCGTTCACCTGCGCCGTGAAGCGCTTCGAGCGGACCGCGCCACCGAACTTACGCTTGATAGCGGAGAAGGTGCTCTCGACGTTCGAGCGCTTGTGGTAGTGCGCGAGAAACTCGTCCTGGCGATAGAGAAACATTCCCCACATGCGGCGCCACGCCGCCGAGCCGCCATCCCGACTGTTCGACTTGAACGGCACGTAGGGCACGGCACCAGCCGCTTCGATCGCTGCGAGATTCGCATGTCCCAGATACGCCTTGTCGGCTGACACCTCAGCAAGCGCGAACCGCTGCGCGGTCGACGCCACGAGCCCAGGCAACTCGGGATAGTCGGCGCCGCTCGAATCGGTCACACTGATCGCCGTGACGATGTTCGTCGTCGTGCCGACCATCGCGTGAGCCTAGCCACGTCGACTCGGACATCTCGCGCCCGTATTTCGCGTCGAACCAGCGACGATAGACGGCGGTCCCGAACCCCGTCGAGTCGATCGCGAAGCTGGTCTCGAAACTGGCCAGCGGCTTGGCGCTCGCCTCGATGAGGCCCACGAGGATGGGGGTCATCTCCGGCTTGTCGAACGACGCCAAGATCGAGTTGTAGTGCGGCGCGCGGCTCATGTGCCCTTCGGCGGCGCACGCCTTGATGTCGGTCGTCGCGCGGCGGGCCGACATCGTCGTGTAGACCTTCATCGCCATACCGAAGATCGCATCCGAGGAAGCGATCGGCTTGGGGCCGCGTCCGGGGTGCGCGAGCGTCGTCACGCTGTCGCAGAGACCGCGCAGGAGGGCCTGCACCGTCTCCTTCTCGGCGCACTGAGCGGCGTTGTAGCGGGGCCAGTCCTGCACGTACGTCTTCCGGGTGACCTTTATCGATTCGGTTACGGTCCTCGTCCCGTCGGACGCCGTCTCGACGGTGCGCACGAACTCGACGGCGAAGATGTGTTTGCACTTCCGGCGGCGCAGCTCGAAATCAGGACACGTGCAGGTCGCGGCTACAGCGTTGACGAGATACGCACTCGCCTCATTGCTCTGCGATGGAACAGCCCATGTCGGGCCGGAGACGTGCCGCACTCGCTTGTCCTTCGCCAGAACGAGGCCCTTCTCTTTCCGCGCGTCCATTTAGACACTATGCTTGAGCGCTCAAGCATGTGCAACATAGAAATAAGCACTATGCCCAATCGGGGCCGCGCCGCTCCGTACTCTGGGCAGATCGCTACCCTGCGGGCTGTTGAATCTTGGCGCTTCCATAGAGCAAGCCTCGGGGGGCTTAAGTAAGCCCAGGCCCCACAGC
>Ga0265342_10001848_pt1 | contig 19162 bp, 25 predicted proteins | sample 4CB327metaG_FD_203125 | JGI IMG/M metagenome (GOLD analysis project Ga0265342, IMG submission 203125) | Rhizosphere microbial communities from Carex aquatilis grown in University of Washington, Seatle, WA, United States - 4-CB3-27 metaG | ecosystem: Host-associated > Plants > Roots >...
CATCAGCTGGTGGACCGGATTCCAAAACGACAAGCTGAGCACCAACCTGCTTGCCGAATATACCGCAGAAGGATTCAGTAAGCTCTTCGAGATGCCGCTCGCGTTCCACACCATGCAAAAACAGGGTGATACGAGCGACCGCATCAACCGCGCGGCGAACTGGCTGGATCAGATCGTCGGCAACGTCCTGCTCTCGCTCCTGCCAAGCTTCTTGAGCATCGGCGTCGCGCTCATCATCACCTATTTCATCAACTGGCAGCTGACGCTCGTGCTCATAGCCGCGATCATCATCTACGCCGGGATCCTGTGGAGTGCCGTCCCACAGCTCTCCGGCCTCCAAAAGCGTATGCATCGCGCGTGGAATCGCGCATATGGCGATGCCCACGATGCCCTCGGCAACATCCGCGAGATCAAGCAGGCGGCGACGGAGAAACAGGAACGCAAAAAGATCCGCAGGAATTACATCGATCGCGCGGCGCAGTTCTGGGTGGATATGAACACGATCTTCGCCCGCCTCACATTCTTGCAGAAGATGCTCGTGTCGCTCACGCAACTCGCGATCTTCGTCATCTCCATCTTCTTCGTACGGAACGGTACGCTCACGCCGGGCGGCCTCGTAGCGTTCAACGGATACGCGGCGATGATCCTCGGCCCGTTCGTCCTTCTTGGCCAGCAATGGCAAACGATCCAGAACGGCCTTGTGGCCATTGTTCGCGCGGACAAGCTGCTCTCTCAGCCGATTGAAAATTACTCGCCGGTGGGCGGCGTCTCCCCCGCCAAACTGGTGGGTGATGTGGCCTTTGAAAACGTCCGCTTCGCGTACAAGAGCAATGGCGAGACGCTCAAAGGCATCTCGTTCCACGCGCATGCCGGGCAAAAGATCGCGCTCGTCGGCGAATCAGGTGTTGGAAAGACCACCATCATAGACCTGCTCTCCGGATTCTACTTCCCGCAAAAGGGGAAAATATTGATAGACGGCATAGACATCAAAAAGATGAATCTGCGCAATTATCGCTCGCACATCGGCATCGTTCCGCAGGAACCGACGCTGTTCAACGATACGATCGAGGCAAATATCCGGTATGGCAATCCCGGTAAGTCTGTCGACGAGATGGTGGCCGCGTGCCGCGACGCCTACGCTCAGGAATTCATAGAGGCGTTCCCAAAAAAATATAAAACGATCGTCGGCTGGCGCGGGGTCAAGCTCTCCATCGGACAGAAACAACGCATCGCCCTCGCGCGGGCATTCCTGCGTGGCCCGGACATCCTCGTTTTGGACGAGCCCACGTCGGCGCTCGACGCAAAGTCCGAGCATCTCATCAAAGCTTCACTTGAAAAATTGATGGCCGGGCGCACCACGTTCATCATTGCTCACCGGCTCAGCACTGTTCGCGAAGTGGATCTGATCCTGGTCTTAAAGAATGGCGAGATCGTGGAACAGGGCACGCATAACGTGCTCGTGAAGATGCCCGACGGGATTTATCGCGGTTTGTACGAGATGCAGACAGGGTTTGGAGGATAATGTAAGCTTGCTCACTACGATTATTTATTTAATTGAATCGATTGGATCAAACCGGGCAACTCCTTAAAATCCGCCGTTCGCACTTCCGCTCCGTTCACACTCTCTTTGGAGTAAAGAATGAATTGCATCCCCGCCGCACGCGCCGCTTTCATATCATTTTCCACGTCGCCGACATACACGCATTCGTCCGGCGGCACGTCAAGCTGCTTTGAGGCAAGAATGAGCGGCTCGGGATCAGGCTTATGATTTTCAGTATCCTCATACGCGACGGTCACCTTGAAATAATGCTCTAGGGTGTTGAGCGGGGGCTCATAGGCATATGCTTTGATCCTGCTCGTGACGACCGCCAGTGGATATTCCTCGCTCAATATTTTTATTGTTTCCGGCACGCCCGGAGAGATGATTGGCGACGGCGCATCGACAACTTCCACCATGTCGCAGACTTTTTTTATATCCGCTTCGTTCTTGAGGCCGGTAAGGATCTGTACAATATCTCGAAAGGTTCTATGAAATAAAGGCACATACTCTTCTCGGGTGGGAGCTTTATATCCCGCTTCTGCCATAAGATTTTTAAAGAATTCAAAATTCGCCTCAAAGGAATCAAGCAGCACCCCATCAACGTCGAAGATGACCGCTTTTATCATGTTCTATTAGGTGTTTCCCTCCAGCCCCTTCCTGCTCCCCCTCAAAAGCCAGTGAATGAACAGCGCGGACAGCAGGCCAAGCGCCGCGCCGCCCAGAATATCCATCGGCCAGTGCACGCCTGCGTAGATGCGGGCGATGCCCATCAGCACCGCGAGCGCGAGAAACCACCATCCCCACTTGCGGTTGGCATACCAGACGACGAGCGCGAGCGCAAAGAACCACGCGGCGTGCCCCGACGGGAAGGACGACCCGCTCTCACTGATAAGCGATGTGAAACCGTAGAACGCGAACGGGCGCGGCTCGTGATAGAAATAATGGATGGCGGTCGTCACGATCCCGCGCGCGAGGATGATCGCGAGCGCGCCTTCGGAAAAAAGATACACCTTCCGCCGCCATCCCTTTTGGTAATAGACGAGCACGAGGAACGCCAGCACGAGCAGGTACGGCAAATATTGCGCGAAAAATATTCCAAGCACATCCCAGAATGCGTTATGATGCCCGGCGGCATAGATGAACTGAAAAACTTTCCGGTCGAGTGCAAACATATTTGTCTATTATAACACGGGCAATAAAAAGGAGCATATCATTACAATACGCTCCGGCAAACAATCAACGGGCTTCAACCGTCTCTTTGGTATTGGCGAGCGCGGAGAGAACTTCCTTCCAGCCGGTGACGGGGATGATCCCGCGCTGATGAGCGTACTCGATCGCCTGTGGTTCCGGATTGAAAAGATAGAGGTGCGGCACCGTCCCCGACAGATAGAGCAGCACATCGATCCTGTCGTCGACAAAGTGCGTGATGCCGATCGATTTGCAAATCGGCTCCTTGTCCGGCCGCTTCCGGCAAAACCGGATGTGCCCTTCCAATATCCCGGTGCGTTCGTGGAAATGGTGATGCGTGAACCATCTGCGCGTTTTGTCTTCAACGACCGGCCCACACTTGGAAACGACGAACACGTTCTCGTGGAAGCGAGAACCGACAAGATGCCGTAGCGAATTGAACGCGTCCGGCACCGCAGTGGTTGTGAGGTAGTTATCGCTCAAAAAAGACGTGTCCGTGTTGTCGTTTCTCACCGCGTCGATGATGACGCCACCGACATCCACCCCAAGCTTTTCCTTCATTTTAAGGAGCCTCCTTTGCAAGCGGAATATACAGGAAAAAAATATTTTTGTCCATCATTCGCCTTTTCAAAACTAAATAAAAAAGGCTCTCGTATTCGCCTCCGGACAGATGATCGTTCGGCGAATACGAGAGCCTTTTTTATTTATTTCCTTACGTACGGAAGCAACGCCATGAACCTGGCCTGTTTGATCGCGGTCGAAAGTTTGCGCTGATGCTTCGCACAGATGTGCGTGTGACGCGGGTCGATGATCTTCGCCTGGCTCGAAACGAACCGGCGCAAAAGGTCGATCTCCTTATAGTCGATATTCTTTAAGTTCTGTGAGCAGAAAAAGCACTGCTGGGCGGCTGTTGCCATAATAGATCGTGTTGTTTATTTATACTTTTCTTACCTGAAGCGAATCAAGCTCTACTGCGGTATCCCGGCCGAAGATTGGCACCAGCACCTTGATGCTGCCCTTCTCTTCGTTCACTTCGGAGATCTTGCCGTCGTATTCCTTGAACGGACCGTCGGTTATTTTTACCAAATCTCCTACCTTCAAGTCAAGGATCATCTTCTTGTCGCCCTCGCCGGTGCGCGCGAGGAGGAAGTCCACCTCATCCTTGGAAAGCGGCGTCGGCGTCGTGTTATCGGGGCCGACAAATCCGGTCACGCGCGGCGTGTTGCGCACCACATACCACGAATCCTCGGTGAGGATCATCTCCACGAGCACGTAGCCCGGATAGATCTTCTCTTCAACCGTCGTACGCTTGCCCGCCTTCACTTTTATCTTCTTCTCCTTCGGTACGAGAATGTTGAATATCTTGTCGCCCATCGCGAGGGATTCCACGCGTTGCTTCAGATAGCGCGAGACCGCCTCTTCGTAGCCCGAATATGTCTGTACGGCGTACCATTGCCGTACCGCCGGTTTTTCGTTTTGCGTGCTTGAGTTCGGATGATTGAGTGCCATAGGTCTCTCTATATATTACGCTAAAATAAAATTCTTTATCAAGAACGAAAAGAGATAGTCGAACGCGCCCAAAAATATCGCGAGCCCAACGGCGATCCCGATGACGATGAGGGTGAGGCGGGTCGCCTCCTGACGGGTCGGCCAATTGACGTGGCGAATCTCCGTCTTTGCCTCACTGAAGAATTTTGTTATCCGGGCGAACATGATTTGCTGTTAGGCTGTTTTTTCCAATTAAAATACCGCTATACTCGCGGTTGGAGGTAATAAGAGTGTAGCACTGGCGGGGCTTGGCGTCAACTATACGTCCAGATTCTGCACCGTCGCGGCGTGTGACTGGATGAAGTTCTTGCGGGGCTCTACCGCATCGCCCATGAGCGTGTCAAAAAGCTTGTCCGCTTTTTCGGCATCCTCTACCATCACCTGCTTCATTAAACGGACCTCCGGATTCATCGTGGTCTCCCAGAGCTGTTCGGCGTTCATTTCGCCGAGACCTTTGTAGCGCTGGATATTCGGCTGACGCTTTCCATCGCCCTGGCCTTCGGTGACGCCCTCCGGCGACTCTTCAGAATTTTCCTCTTCCTCGTTTTCCTTTTTCTTCGCACTCGCCTTCTTCGCGGCAGCGGCGGCTGGCGCGAGCTTTTGCATCTCCACTATCACCTTATCTTTTTCTTCGTCCGAGAACGCGTACTTGATATTTTTTCCAAGCTGAATGCGATAGAGCGGTGGCTGGGCGATATACACATATCCGCCGTCCACTACTTCGCGGAAGTAGCGATAGAACAACGTAAGAAGAAGCGTGCGAATGTGGGCGCCGTCAACGTCGGCATCCGTCATGATGATGATCTTGTGATAGCGCAGCTTATCAATACTGAATTCTTCGCCGATGGCAGTACCGATCGCGATGACGAGCGAGCGGACTTCCGCGTTTGCGAGCATCTTATCAAGCCGTGCGCGCTCCACGTTGAGCGGCTTACCGCGCAACGGAAGGATCGCCTGGGTGTGCCTATTGCGGCCTTGCTTGGCCGTGCCTCCTGCGGAATCTCCCTCTACTATGAATAACTCGGACTCTGCCGCGATCTTGGATGTACAGTCAGCAAGCTTGCCTGGAAGGGTGAGCCCCTCGAACGCGCCCTTGCGCAACACCGTCTCGCGCGCCGCCTTTGCCGCGAGCCGCGCCTTTGCGGTCAGAATAACTTTCTGAATGATCGCCTTGCCCTCCTGCGGATGCTTCTCTAGGAATTCTTTCAACGCTTCGTTGATGACTGCTTCCGTAGCGGTGCGCGCTTCCGGGTTGCCAAGCTTCGCCTTCGTCTGCCCTTCGAACTGCGGATCGCGAAGCTTTACCGAGATGACGGCAATCAAGCCCTCGCGCACATCATCGGCCGTCAAGTTCTCCTCTTTCTCTTTTAAATATCCTTCGGTTCGCGCGAAGTTGTTCAGCGTGCGAGTGAGCGCGGAGCGGAATCCGGTGAGGTGCATGCCTCCTTCCGGCGTGAAGATATTGTTGGCGAAGCTCATCTCGGTCACGCGCACATCGTCCACGTACAGAAATGCGGCTTCGATATCCAACTTCTCCGCTTCCTTCTCTACGTAGAAAATATCTTCGTTCAAGCGATTTTTTTTCTGCGAAAGGAACTTTACGTACGAGAGCACGCCGCCTTCAAAGTAGAAGCCGTAGAAATACGGCACCGGCAGACGGCGATCGTAAAAGTTGATCCGAATGCCTTTCGTTAAGTATGCCTGCTGGCGCAAACGTTCCAATATCACCTTGTCATTGAATTCCACCTCGGAAAAGATCTCCGGATCGGGCGAGAAGGTGGTCCTTGTGCCATGACGCTTGGACGCACCAAGCTTCTTTACTTTATACTCCGGAACGCCGCGCTTGTATTCCTGCACGTACAGTCCCCCGTCACGTTCCACTTCAACCTTGACCCACGATGAAAGCGCATTAACAACGGAAGCGCCGACGCCGTGCAAACCTCCCGAAACTTTATATCCTTCGCCACCGAACTTTCCTCCGGCGTGGAGCACGGTCATGACCGTTTCAAGCGTAGACTTCTTTGTTTGGGGGTGAATGTCCACCGGAATGCCGCGGCCGTCGTCCGAAACGCGGACTTTGTTATCGGGCAAAAGTTCCACGGTGATGTTCTTCGCGAATCCCGCCATCGCCTCGTCGATGCCGTTATCTACGATTTCCCAGATCAAGTGATGCAAACCGGTTGCACTCGTGGAACCAATGTACATGCCCGGACGAAGCCTGACCGGCTCGAGCCCTTCAAGAACGGTAATATCCTTCGCGCCGTATGTCGCGCTTCCTTTGTTATTGTCTTTAACTGGGGCTTTTGACGCCTTTTTTACTTCCTTTTTTGGTTCTTTTTCAGCCATTGTTATCGGGATTTATGCTTACTTTTCGTTAAAAAATGCCCCTACGGCAATACAGATATTTTAGCATGTTTTAGAGAAGAAATCCAAGTGCCGAAGATTTAAAATAATTGACAAACTCCTCAAAAAGGTGTTAATTTATACACCGAGGTTCGCACATGAAAGGCAAGAGCTGGAAGACAGCAGCGATCGTCGGATTTGGCGTCGTCATGGCGTCAGGAATCCTGAACTTTTTGGCAGCAGCGCATATCATCCCCATGAGCGTGGCGATGATAAACGTTGTGAGCGCGGTGCTCGTCACCGCAATGGCATTTATGGCGTTCAGCTTTTTGAAAATCATCGAAACGCATCGCGCCGTCTAACCCCTCAACGAAGCCCACACCAAAAATGCGGGCTTTTTATCTATATCGAGGTCAAAATTTTGTCGTCTGCGGACTTCCCAGGCCTGTCACGTAGTCGTACCGCTTCCTCGCATCACAGTAATATGCGCACGCGCCATTGGAACCGCTCGTGATATCCCTGAAATATTTAAGCGTGCTCGTGGAAGCCTTATCGCTATAAAACCTGGCAAGCACTGCGGAGCCGCCGAGCGCCTGGATGGCGGCCCACTGCGGCGCACCAGCGCTCGTACCGCCGACCGTATCCCACGCGCCTTTTGCTTTGGCGCCGGTGCCCGTCGTTATGTAGATGGAATATCCGGATGCCGGATCGGCGTCGTATGAGACATCCGGGATCGCGCGCATGCCACCCGCCTTTGATATCTTATATGCCGTCTGCCATACCGGCTCTTTCTCATATGCGCTTACGCCACCGCCGCTCCCCGACCATGCGCTCTCGGCGATCAGCGCGCCGCTCGATGCGAGCGCGAGCGACGTGCCGCCAACACCGATCACATTCGGCGAGGAAGCGGGCCAGCTCGCTCCCGCGCCATCATCGCCGGATGACGCGAAGAACGCGGCGGCGGGATTCGCCTTATCCACGAAATGCGTATCATATGAAAGTTCGTCGGAGAACTCCGCGCCGCCCCAGCTCATGGAAATCGCGATCACATCCTTGCGCGATGTTGCGTAGTCGATCGCGCTTAGAAGATTCGCGCCGGAGGGCGTCTTCGCCTCAACGAGCAATATCTTCGCGGTGGGCGCGATTGCGTGCGCCCATTCCACATCAAGCGACGTCTCCATCGCCCAGCCGCTGTCGGATGCCGTCGAGCTCGCCATTTTATGTTTTTCAAAACATCCGTTTGCGGCAGTGCATGCAGGTAAATTGTACTGCTTATCGAATACCGCGAGATCGCTCTCCATGTTCGGATCATCGTACGCGTCAATGATGGCGATCGTCCCCTTCCCGCCGGTTGCGGGAAGGTTATAGACCTTTTTTATCTCCGCCGGTGACACGCCGGAAGGCTTCAGTTGCGCCGACTTGTACACGTGCACCGGCGGCCTTCCTTGGAAATCCGAAAAACGATATGCCGCATCGGCCGTACCTAATGGAACAAACGCGGAAGCGGTCGCGAGGAGCGCGACAAGCACCGCAGATAGTTTTTTATGGTTCATACCCCGGATCGTACTCTGATAGGCATTAAAACTATCTTAACTTTGCGCTTGCGGGGGCTAACCGTTTATACTTTACCCATGGAAAACAATAATCTGGGGACGGAGCAGGTGCGGTGGGATCTCAACGCGTTCTATTCGGGCGTTGACGATCCGCAGATAAACAAGGACCTCGCCGAGCTCGTAGCTCGGGAAAAGCAATTTTGCGAGGACTATAAAGGAAAGCTGGCGGAGAAATTGGGCGGGGCGATCGCAGAGCTCGCGGAGATATCCATGCGCGCGGAGAAAATATTCGTCTACCTTTATCTCAAGCAAAGCCTGGACGTGACCGAAAGCACCGTAAAGGCCAAGATGGCGGAAGCGGAACGGATATCGAGCGAGGCGGGCGGGAACTATCTCACCTTCTTTGATATCGAGCTCGTGGCACTCGACGATCCGACGCTCGAAAAGTCCTATGCGTCCGATGCGGTAGTGGCGCGACACCGACCGTGGATCGAACACGCGCGCGTCTTCAAGCCGCACCTTTTGAGCGAGCCGGTGGAAGCGGCGCTCGCGAAGCGCTCCCCGTTCGGCCCCGGCTCGTGGAGTGAATTTTTTGATGAGGTAGAGGCGGACATACGGCTTTCGTTTCGCGGGACGGAAAAGACACTCACCGAACTTCTTGACGTTCTCACTAATTCAAAAGATGCCGAAGAGCGTGCCGAGGCTTTGAAAGTGATCAACGAGGGATTGGGGGGATATTTTGCAAAATACTCGGCGCAATCGCTCTATGTTGTTACCGGCGAAATGGCCGTCGAGCGGCGCGAGCGCGGATATAAGAATCCGATGGATGGACGCAACAAATCAAACCGCATCCCGGACGAGGTGGTGGATGCGTTGCATGAAGCGGTCACGACGACAGCGGGTACGCTCGCACGGCGCTATTACGCTCTGAAGGCAAAATTATTGGGGGTGGAAAAATTGAAATGGAGCGACCGGAACGCGCCGATGCCGTTTGCGGATACGACGATCGTGCCATTCGATAAAGCCATGGAAACAGTCCTCGCGGCGTACGCGAGCTTCAGCCCGACGCTCGCGGGACTCGTAAAGGATTTTTCCATAACGCACCGCATCGATGCTCCGGTCACGAAAGGCCGGCGCGGCGGGGCCTATAACTACTCCATCGTGCTCCCCGGAGATCATCCGACCTCATACGTGTTCCTCAACTATCTCGGCTCCAACAACGACGTGATGACGCTCGCCCACGAGCTCGGACACGGCGTGCACGGCATGCTTGCCGGCGCGGCGCAGGGAACGCTCATGGCGCAGGCACCGATCGCGTACGCGGAAACCGCGTCGGTGTTCGGCGAGATGACGACGTTCAATTTTCTCAAGAAGCAGCTGCAGGAAAAGAACGATGACAAAGCGCTGCTTGCGCTCATCGCGGACAAAATAGAGGGAAACCTCAATACGGTGGTACGGCAAATCGGTTTCTCCAACTTCGAACGGCAGTTGCATGGCATGGATGCGGGATATAAAACATGGGCTGAGCCGAAAAAACTTTCCGCGGAAGAGCTGGACACGATCTGGTTGAAAACGCTCAAAGAACTTTACGGGAACGACGGGGAGATATTCACTTACGAGAACAGCGAACACCTCTGGACATACGTATCGCATTTCCACCGGCCGTTCTATGTCTATGGCTACGCATTCGGCGAACTCCTCACCCAAAGCCTTTATGCCCAACAGCCGTCCCTCGGGGATCGGTTCGAACCGCTTTATCTTGATCTGCTCCGATCCGGAAGCACAAAGAACGTCGTGGAGCTGCTTGCTCCGTTCGGGCTTGATCCCACCAAAAAGGATTTCTGGGAGAACGGTATCAACGTGAGCCTTGCCGCGATGATACAGGAAACCGAAGATCTCGCGAAGAAACTCTAAGCCACAGTATCGGCACCAAAGTACCTAGCCAAGTCGTATCGGACAGGGTATACTTTTCCTATAAAAAATCACCCGTCCATGAAGAAATACATCATCGCAGGAGTTCTTGTGCTCGCATTCGTTGCCTATGTTATATTCGCCAATAAAAATCAGCCGTCCGTAGCGGTCGCTCCGTCGGGAACGACATCGGGCACGCCCGCCACCACCGAACCGACCTCAACCCCGACGGCAACAAGCACCGGGACAACGATAGGGTCAACCGGCCAATATAAAAATGGTACTTATACCGGAAGCGTTGCCGACGCTTTTTACGGAAACCTTCAGGTGAGGGCGGTCATCCAGGGCGGCGTCCTCGTTGACGTGCAATTCCCGCAGGCTCCGAGCGGCGGCCACTCGAGCGACGTGAGTGCCATCGCACTTCCCCAATTGAGGCAGGAGGCTATCGCCGCGCAAAGCGCCAACGTCAACATTGTTTCCGGCGCCACGCAGGATTCCTAGGCATTCCAGCAATCGCTCACCTCGGCGCTTGCGCAAGCAAAGAGCTGACACGCATAGCTGCCATTGCGCAGCCCACAATTCCCATGAAGCAGACACGAGTCATGATGGGCATGCCCATCACCCTGGAGATCATCGACGCGAAAGCGGCGGACGATATTTTTAACGAGGTCTTCAATTATTTCGCCCACATCGATGAGAAGTTCAGCACGTACAAGGGCACGAGTGAGATAGAGGCCATCAATCGCGGTATGCTCGCGCTAAAGGATGCAAGCGAGGAAATGCAACTTGTCTTCGCGATGTGCGAAGAGACAAAACAACAGACGAACGGTTACTTTGATATAAAAACATCCGCCGGAACGTACGATCCGTCCGGACTCGTGAAAGGATGGGCTATCTGGAACGCCGCGAAACTGCTCGAGAAAAGAGGATTTGAAAATTTTTACGTTGATGCCGGCGGCGATATCCAGCCGCATGGATACAACGCGGACGGCAAAAAGTGGGTGGTCGGAATAAAAAATCCGTTCAACAAATTTGAAAACGTAAAGGTGGTGTATGTGAGCGACGAAGGCGTCGCCACTTCCGGCACCTATATCCGCGGTTTGCATATCTACAATCCGCGCGGCGGCAATCAGCCCGTGAGCGACATCATAAGCCTCACCGTGATCGGTCCGAACATCCACGACGCCGACCGGTTCGCCACCGCCGCTTTTGCGATGGGCCCCGCCGGCATTCGTTTCATAGAAGGTCTCCCTGGCTACGAAGGATACGTAATAAACAAGAACAAAGTCGCCACCATGACGACCGGATTTGAAAAATATACCGCCGCATAACCCTCGCTCAATAATATGCTCAATTTTGTAGACCGGTTTTTGAATAACATCACAATGTACCGCCTCGTGATGTATTACCTGATGATCCTCCTTGCGATCGCGGCGGTCTTCGGCGCGTTCGGCATCCTCCCCTACAGCCCCATCGCCATCATTTTCTCTACGCTCTTTTTGATCATTGTCGCATGGGCTGCGAACGGCATCTTCGCGCGCATCATGAAGGCACAACCGAACAGCGAATCGGCGTACATCACCGCGCTCATCCTGGCGCTCATTATCACCCCGGGCATGCCGACCGATGCCTCCACCGTGATATTCCTCACATGGGCTGCGGTGCTTGCGATGGCATCCAAATATGTCTTTGCCATCGACAAGAAGCATATCTTCAACCCCGCGGCATTCGCCGTGGCGATGACCGCACTCGCATTCGGCCAGACGGCAAGTTGGTGGATCGGCGGCAACCTACCGATGATGGCGTTCGTGATCGTTGGCGGCCTGCTCGTATTGCGCAAGATCCAACGCTTCGATCTCGCGCTTACGTTCTTCACATTCGCGCTTGCAAGCGACGTCCTGACGCACGCCGCGTTCGATCCGGTCTCTACGGTCCAAAAGGCGCTGCTCCACACCCCGCTCTTCTTCTTCGCATCCATCATGTTGACCGAACCGATGACAACGCCGCCGACGCGAAAGTGGCGCATGATATACGGTGCGCTCGTCGGCGCTCTCTTCTCACCGTTCATCGCTGTCGGCGGGATCAGCTCCTCACCGGAACTTGCGCTCCTCGTTGGCAACGTCTTCTCATATGTCGTAAGTCCGAAGGGCAAGCGCGTGCTCGCGCTTTCAAAAAAAGAGAAGGTCAGCAACGATATTTATCATTTCACCTTCGTGCCCGACAAAAAACTTTTGTTCCGGCCGGGGCAATATCTTGAATGGACGCTCGGCCATGACAAAGTGGACGGCCGCGGCAATCGCCGCTATTTTACGATCGCGTCATCGCCCACGGAAGACACACTCCAGCTCGGCATAAAATTCTACGACCCGCCGAGCAGCTTCAAGAAAAAATTGCTATCGCTCGCGCCGGGCGACACCATCGTTGCCGGACAACTCGCCGGTGAATTCACACTACCGAAAGACCCTGCACAAAAACTGGTGTTCATCGCCGGCGGTATCGGGATCACGCCGTTCCGCAGCATGGTGAAATATCTCGTCGACCGGGACGAGAAGCGCGACGTGGTACTCTTCTATTCCAACCGCACCGCCGAAGAGGTCGCCTATCGCCCGCTCTTTGACAAAGCGGCGCAAAAAATCGGAATGAAAACAAATTATATTATCACCGACGGCCCGAACGGCGAACGGCTCACCGCCGACGTCATCAGAAAAGATGTTCCCGATTATGCGGATCGCATGTTCTATATCTCCGGCACGCACGCGATGACAAACGCATTCAAAGACACGCTCCGCGGGATGGGCGTTCCGCGTTCGCACATCAAAACGGATTTCTTCCCGGGGTTCGCCTAGCGTCCCTCAAAAAATTTATCTATACTATCTGCATATGGCGGATACTCATGCAAATACGCGCGACTATTGTCCGGATTGCGGTCCGGAGGGCGTTTCCCATGCCGTTGAACGGTGGTCGGTCCGCGCCGGCGCGGTGATCGGGATCATGGAAGCACCGCCCGCGGCCGTCTGGCGCGGGATAAAGCCACTGCTTGCGAAGGCGCGGCCGGGACGGATTGCGCCCGCGACGGCGCGGCTCTTCGCGACACTCGGCCTGGGAGAGATCGTCACGCGCGCGGACGATAAGAATAACTGGCGCGCCCGGGTGCTCTGGGAAGAGGCAGAGCGCCGCGGCATCGTCATGCGTGAATTCCGGCCCTTCGGACTGGCGCGCGAGATCTTCTATGCCACCTATGGAACGGACACGCGCGGCTTTGACGGACTCCCCCGCCCGCGTACCGCGCACGAAGCGGCGCTCGATTGGATGGACGATAAGGGCGTCATTTTGAAAAAGTTCCGCGCGGCAGGCGTTCCTGTTCCGCGCGGCGCAAGTGTAAGCAACGTAAAAGACGCGGAAAAAATATTCCATTCGATCGTCGTCAGCGAAGATACCGCCGTCATCGTAAAACCGTCCATCGGTTCGCGAAGCCGCCACACCTACATACACATCACGGACGTTGAGGCCCTTCGCGTGGCGTTCAAAAAAGCAAAAGAACTTTCCCCGCGCGTCGTCGTGGAGGAAGAGCTTGTGGGCTTCGTGTTCCGCATCACGTTCGTGGGCGGAAAGATCGCCGGCATCATGCGCCGCGAACCGGCACACGTGATCGGTGACGGCACGCACACCGTGCACCAACTCATCGTGGAAGAAAATAATAATCCTCTCCGGCACGGCGCACATTTCCACGAACTTCCGCTCGGCGAGGAAACGATCCAAATAGTAAAAGAGCAAAAACTTTCGCTCGAGGACATTCCCGCCACAGGGCGCATGGTCATCGTTCATCCGAAAGTGAGCCGCTCGTATGGAGCATCAAACACGGAAATCACGGACGTGCACCCCGACAACGAGAAATTATTTTTGCACATCGCGAAAGTGCTCGATGATCCGCTGGTCGGCGTGGATTTTATGATCGACGATATGGCGCGATCCTGGAAGGAACAAAAATGTGGCGTGATCGAATGCAACAGCCTGCCGTTCATCGACCTGCATCACTTTCCATTAAAAGGCCCGACGCGGAACACGGCGGGTATCGTATGGGATCTAATCTTCAGCGAAAGCGGCAACGCCGGCAGTGACCGGGGAACCGATGGAAGCGCCAAAAAAGACTGACGCGGGAGTGGCGGGAACGATCCAATCACCCAACTCTTTTAAGAACTCCTTATGACGAGCCTCCATCCCGATCTCTTTCAAGTGCCATCGCGGATGGCATTCCGGGGTATATTCATAATGTCCGCGGATCTCTCCATTCTTGAAAACACGGATATGATACTGCCGTTCGAAGCTCTCGAGCTTCCTTATGCCGATTACCTCATCCTCATCTTTCCAGGCAATGAAATGATTGCCCCAATCCTTGCCTTCCAGGTACTTCAAAAGATCCTCGAGCTTCCTTCCGGGCGCAAGCGTTCCAAGGGTATAGTGCTGGCGGCCCTCATGCTTAAGAATGCCCAAAGATAGCAAAAGGTCGCGCCAATAGTTGTGGAAAGGCGTGATAACCCGCCAAAACAGGTATTTCGACCGATTATAAGCTCCTTTTGGGTACGGCAGAACGGAATCCGGAATGCTCTGCCTTAGGGCTATTGAGTCCATATCTACTATTGTAGCATATTGAGGTTACCGGCTCCCTCCCATTCACCTTTATTGCTATTAACCCAGGAAAAGGCTACTCTTCGGGGATGAACAAATTCAAAAAACCGTATAGTAGCCGCACAAGCGCAAGCACCAGCCGCCCCAGTTATGGTCCCGCACGACCCCGGACGACCAGCCCCCGCGATGCCCGAAACTATCGCGGCGCGCGCAGCGGCGGTGAGACATTCCAAAAATTCGACGCGATCTGCAGTAATTGCGGCAAGAAATGCCAGGTCCCCTTCCGCCCGGACGGCGAGAAGCCGGTTTACTGCAAGGACTGCTTCGGCGCGCCGCGCGAGGCGATGGCGGGCAAGAAGAAATTCTCTTCGGGCCCCGTGACAAACTTCAGTGCTCCGGCGGCTGGCGGCAAGAGCATCGCCGACCTCACGCGCCAGATCGCCGCAATGAACACCAAGATCGACGCCATGTTGAAGATATTGACCGACGGCGGCGCGGAAGAGTAGAAAAGTTTTGCCAAAATATCATCACGACGACGACAATGCAGATCACTTCGTCAAAATTCATGCGGGGCGTGAACGGCACCGACGAGCTTTTGGATGACGGCACGCCGCAGGTGGCGTTGATCGGCCGGTCCAACGTCGGCAAGTCGAGCATCATCAATTCGCTCACCCGGCAGAAGGCGCTCGCGCGCACGAGCGACACACCCGGGCTCACGCAGGAGATCAACCTTTATTCCATCAATAATAAATTCTACCTGCTGGACCTGCCGGGATACGGGTTCGCAAAAGTTCCGGAGCGTATCCGCGAGAGTCTGCAGAAATTGAACTGGTGGTATCTTTTTGATTCTGGCCACGAACAGCACCGCGCGGTACTCGTGCTCGATGCGAATGTCGGCCCGTCAAAAAATGACATCGAGATGCTGGCGCTTCTGCGCGAACATCAAAAAAATATCGTCATCGTTGCCAACAAGATAGACAAGATAAAAAAATCTGATTACGAGGCGCACATGCAAACGATCACGGATCTCGCGCACGGACTTCCCGTCATCCCCTATTCTTCAAAGACCGGCGTCGGCGTGGAAGAACTCGTGAATCAACTTTTTGGAAAATAGGCTGAATTGCGGCGCACGGAGAGCGGCTATCGCGTTAATCGCATTTTCTTTTCCCGCGGCCACGATTTGATCTCCGCTTCGCGCTTTAACGCGGCGCTCCGCGTCGCGACCTCCTCTTCGTAGAGGATCTTTTTGGGTTTGTGCGAGCGCGTGTAGTGCCCGCCCGTTCCCGCGCGATGCTCTTTGAACCGCCGGGTAACATCTGTCGTAATCCCGGTATACAGGCTTTTGTCCTCGCAGAGAAGGATGTAGACGTGGTACATGGCCGGATAAATATCGATTCTTTATACAGTTAAAAGCAGGTCTTTTAAAAATGCCCAGCGCAAATCCAGCGCTTTGATTTCGTCTTTCGTACACCATCGTGCGTCCAGCTCTTCAATACCATGGCCGGCAGTTTCATCAACGGGGGCAGCGGCGAATATATTGACCTCGATCTTTCGGTCATTATCCGAAATATCACCACGGTATGACAGGCCGTCAACGATCATGCTCGTTATGCTCTTATTGATGGCGACATCCAGACCCGCCTCCTCTTTGACTTCCCGTATCGCTGCATGTTCCACGGTCTCCCCTTTATCAACATGGCCGCCTGGCAAGCACCATAATCCCCTTGCCTGCTGGCCGCCCTCCTGAATCAACGCGATTCGTCCATTCAAATTCTTCACCACCACGAAGGCGGTTTTTACCGGTTCATCCATTTATTTTAATGATATCCCAAGATTTTTCAGATCGATCACTAACTGTTCATTTCCCTTGAAAAGCACGGGGATGTATCCTATCTCGGCCGCCGTTTCCAGACTCTTTGGCGAATCATCGATGAACACTACTTGCGCGGGGCGAAGTCCGAGTCTTTGGAATAAGATTTCAAATGCTTCCTTGCTGGGTTTCTGGTATCCTATCTCGCCGGAAACAACGATCTCATCGACGAGCGGCGCAACACCTTTTTCCTGTAAGTGCTCCCGCAATTGCGATGTGGCGTTGCTGAAAATACCGACCTTCATGCCAAGACCATGTATCTCCGGAAATAATTTAAGGATGTCCGCGTTGATCGCCTTCGACGCGTTATAGTCACGGACAAACTGTCTTACTTTTTCTGTTTTTGCGCCGTCCTTATCGAAGACCTCCACCACCCGGACGATCATATCCTCCCACGCCATATTCTCCACGTTGGAAAGATGATTATGTTTCCAATATTCCTTTTTTAACTCGTCGGATGGGATACCGGTCATTTCGGCGATCTGGTCCAGGATATTTTTGCCCTCGCTTAATTCGATGACGCCGCCCACGTCGAACACGACCGCTTTGATATTGGAATTGTTATTTTCCATTCTTATCCGTTAAAAAACTCTCCGAACATCGCATCCAGATCGCCGGGATCTTTATAAAGTTTGACGGTTATCTTGGGATTGCCGCCGATCATCGCCGAAAGCTTTTTTCCTTCCCGCTCGCGATAGATGCAGAGAATTTTCTTGTTCAATTTCTCCGCCAAGCCAAGCTCGTAACCCACGCCCAGGCTTGGAGTGGTCACTTCCGCGACGACGACATCCGCGCTCATCAGCCACTCCACGTCCCGTGCATAAATATCCCGCTCCGAGATGTGAACCTCTCCGGCGCTCGTCAGATCCTTATTGGCGACATGCTCGGTCAATACCGTGCCGAACGGGCCGAGCTTTTTGACGATCTCCGCATACAATTCCTTATCATCACGCCCGCCCCGGATCGATCCGGCAAAATATATCTTCATACGCATCAGTATAACAGCCCCTTCTCTCTTTTCAAAAGCTGTTTGATACAATAGATATATAACATGATTGCTCCCTCACTGGACAAAGCCTTGAAGTTTGCCAAGGACCACGGCATTCCGCGGGTCATTGAGATCCGATGCCCGCAATGCAAAGAGACGATCTACGCATTTACGGACGACGAGAAGCATGAACATACGCAATGGTATGAAAAGCTAAAAAAGGACCGGAACGAGCGCTATGTTTGCTGTAAAAAATGCGGCTATGGCATGCTTGCCGCAAATCAAGGCGATTTTATCTTCAAGACCCACGAGGTTGGCAAACAATAGTGCAGCAGGACGAAGTTCTAACAAAGTTGATCAGAAAAATCTAACGAGATTGATGATCGCCGCAAGAGCGATGACCGCCCAGATGAGATTGAGCCAAAACGGCTGATAATCTTTCCGATAATAGGTTTCTATCGTAACCCCAAGCGCACCGGTCAGGTTGAGCAATTGATACCACAGACTTGTCGGCGGTACGATCAAAAAACTCACCAAGACATATGCCGCGATAGTCGCAACAACACCATACCATCCCAACCATCCGGATACTTTCTTCATGGCTTTATTATACCTCCGGCAATCGCAAAACGGATATATTTCTGTTGTGGAACTCGCGCAAGTGCCGCAAGGGATAATTTGGGATGATCCTTGGCATACCGGCGAATGATGCCGAACCCAAGACGATACAACATCTCACGATATGCTTCATTGCTCCAGATCATCCTGCGATTCGAGGGTTTGTCGAAAAGCGCGGCACGGATCTTGTCCGCGCACACACGCACCATTCCTTCGTTCAGGGTTTTGATATCAAGATATTCCGGCGCCTCGAAAAGTTGCGTTTCGATATATGTCGCAACGCCTTCTTCAACAGCCGCCGCAAGGACGGTCTTTGCGGCTTTCGGATCGCGCAGCTGGTGAACATATTCGTGTGCCGCGGACGCGGAAAGTCGATGTAAATATGTGCGGCTTTTAAGGACGCGCGGAGAAATACCGACGAGCATTTTGCCCTTGTGCCATAGACGCCCATCGGTCAATTTCTTTTTACTTTGCGAAAGATAAAAATAGGCCTTGATCGGAACGCCGGTCTTCAGGGCCACCCGCGCCCGGTCAATACCATCCCCAAAACGATCCTCTATTATTTCAATTTTGCGGCGCGGAATACTTGGATAGAAATAGAAGCGGTCCTTCATTGTATTTTAAGAATTTTTTTCCTCCCTGGGCCGGCGCGAAGCTATCCGTTAGATATAAATCGGGCGTGCTCAAGGAAGATCCTCTCGCACGCCCACTTGACCGGCCACACTAGTGGCCTATCCACCACGCGGCAAGCAGGCAAAGGCAGATACCGACAAGTGGCCACGGGATGTCCTTAACGACATTGAATCGTGGCATGTCACTACCCTTCCTGCGCCCTTGAGCTTTGCGGGTATCACCGTCAAAAACAATGCTCGGCATAAGCAATGCCCTCCTCTATGATTTGTATATCAATAAAATAGGAACATGTAAAGCGAGAAATAAAAAAGGCAGCCTTCGCCGGTTGCCCTCGGTGAAAATGC
>Ga0265342_10001851_pt1 | contig 19137 bp, 10 predicted proteins | sample 4CB327metaG_FD_203125 | JGI IMG/M metagenome (GOLD analysis project Ga0265342, IMG submission 203125) | Rhizosphere microbial communities from Carex aquatilis grown in University of Washington, Seatle, WA, United States - 4-CB3-27 metaG | ecosystem: Host-associated > Plants > Roots >...
TGCGTTTGACAACAAGGCAGACGTTCCAGCTCCACACCGTCCCAAAGCGGAATCTACGCCAGACCGTGCAGGCCATCCACAAGACCTTGCTCGACACCATCGCCGCCTGCGGGGACGTGAACCGCAACGTGATGTGCAACCCAAATCCGCTGCTGTCCGCGCTGCACGGTGAGGCCTTCGCCTGGACCAAGCGACTCAGCGAGCACCTTCTGCCGCGCACACACGCCTACCATGAGATCTGGCTGGGCGACGAGTTGGTTGCGGGCGGCGAGCCAGTCGACGACCACGAGCCTCTCTACGGTAAACACTACCTTCCGCGCAAGTTCAAGATCGCCGTGGCGGTTCCGCCCAGCAACGACGTGGACGTCTACGCCAACGACCTCGGCTTCATCGCCATCGCCGAGGGCGACAAGTTGGCCGGTTTCAACGTGACGGTGGGCGGCGGCATGAGCCTGACCCATGGCGAACGCGCCACCTATCCCCGCCTGGGCGACGTGATTGGCTTTTGCCCGCCGGCCGATGTCCTCGCTGTCGCGGAAGCGGTGCTGACCACCCAACGCGATTTCGGCGACCGCAAGAACCGCAAGCATGCCCGCCTCAAGTACACCATCGACGATCGCGGCCTCCACTGGTTCAAGAGCGAGGTCGAGCGCCGCGTGGGACACGCCCTCGCGCCTGCGCGTCCCTTTGCCTTCGACGGCAACGGCGATCGCTACGGCTGGGTCAAGGGCGTGGGAGACACCTGGCACTTCACGGTGTTCATCATGAACGGCCGCATTCGTGATCAGGGCGACCGGTCCCTGCTTACGGCGCTACGAGAGATTGCGAAGGTCCACGACGGCGATTTCCGATTGACCGGCAATCAGAACCTGATGATCGCCAATGTCAGCAAGGCCAACAAGCGCCGCATCGACGGGCTGCTCGACCAGTACCGGCTCGAGGATGGCGTGGCGCAAACCGGCCTACGACTGTCGTCCATGGCTTGCGTGGCCCTGCCGTCGTGTGGCCTGGCCATGGCGGAGTCCGAGCGCTACTTGCCGAGCCTGCTCGACAAGCTCGATGCCATCATGCGAGCTGCCGGGCTGGAAAAAGATCCCGTCGTCATCCGCATGACCGGATGCCCGAACGGTTGTGCCCGCCCCTACCTCGCCGAGATAGGCCTGGTCGGCAAGAATCTCGGCAAGTACAATCTGTACCTGGGCGGTGGGTTCGTGGGCGACCGGCTGAGCAAGCTCTACCGCGAGGGTCTTGCCGACGAAGAGATCGTGGCCGTCCTTGAGCCCATCCTCCATCGCTACGGACGCGAGCGAAATTCTGGCGAACGATTCGGGGACTTCGTCATCCGCGCGGGCTACGTCAAGGCAACACGGCAGGGCAAGGACTTCCACGACTGATCGTGGCGGGCAGCTCGGACCACCTTTCGGTGGCAGAATCAGAACGTGATGCCCGTCGGGATCGAGCAGTCGGGCTTGCAGTAGACCTGCCCGTCGGGCTCGGACGGATTGCGGTCCGCGTCCAGCTTCACGCCGTTGTTCGGGCCGAGATCGCATTCCTCGCCGCGATCGGTATCGACGATGCCGTCACCGCAGTAGTGCGGCTTGGTACACGCCAGGGTGCAGCCACTGTTGGCGTAGGCACCACCGTTGGTCTTGCCGTTGTCGCACTCCTCGGGTCCGTTGACGATGCCGTCGCCGCAGTAGGGGCCCCACTTGCACTGGGTCGTACAGCCGCCGTACGTCGTGTCGTTGTTGTCTGGTCCGTTGTCGCATTCCTCGTTGGCGACGGCAACGCCGTCACCGCAAGCCGACACGCAACTACTGATGGAGGTGTTGAAGCCGGTGAGGGTCAGCTTGTAGGTCGACCCCGTGGTTTGCCGCTCGGCCTGGAAGACGGCAACTTCGTAGACATTGCCGTTCTTGAGGCCGCCCAGTTTCGAGGCAGCTGCAGTGTCGAGCGTGATGGCGCCGGCCACGGGCGTGTGAATGCCGCCCAGGTCGACGGCGAGCTTGCGATTGATGAAGACCCAGACGTCGTCGTCGCCCGTGAACTCGAGGCGATACGATTGACTCGTGTCGTACTTGAACCAGGAGCGAACCTCGCTGGTGAAGCTGAAATTGTGCAGAACCTTTTTCCCTGTCACATCGGCCTCGGACGGCGACTCGCCGGGCGCAGCGTACAGACCGTCTTTGGTCGACGGGATTTGTGCTGCCGTGAGCTCGGATGCGGGGGTGAAGTTGTCGCCGTCGACCGGGAAGAACAGCGGGTTGCCATCGACCTTCTTGATGAAGAAGGTGGCCTTGTAGGTGTTGCCGTCCGTGTAGCAGCGAAGCATGGAGTAGCCTTGGTCTGTGAGCTTCTGGCAATCGGTCTGCTGCTGCCCCGCTCCGCCACCGTCCACAGCCGGCTGGTATTGGTAGATGAAGGTACAAGGTTGGGGGGCGCCGCCGTCGGCATCGGCAAGCTCCTGGCCCACCGTGCCGCACCAATTGGCAGTCGCCGTGACGCTCCACTGCTCGCCGTTCGCCCCATAGCGATTGACATACCCGCCGTTCCCGTTCGCCCACAGGGCCAGCTTCGAGCCCGTGGCGTGGTTCACGCCATCCGTGTTCCGGTACCATTCCGCGAAGGACGCCGTGCTGCTTACGTGCACGCCGGCGCCGGTAATACCCGTGAAGACGGGCTTGCCGTCCTTGTCGAGATCCGCTGCGGCAATGCCCGTGGATGCCGCGGTCTGCCCGCTGACGCCGTCCTCGAAGTCCTTGGGATTGTGGAAGCGGAAGTCCCGGTAGACAACGGGCACCATCATCGGATCGCCCATGGGCGCCTGCGTGCAGGTCCAGCCGGCCTCGACCTTGCAATCCGAAGAGCATCCGTCGCCACTTGCGTGGTTGGCGTCATCGCAGCCCTCGTTGAGCACGAGGCCATCGCCGCATTTCGACACGCAGGGGCCGGCGGAGCAGTCCGGCTCGATCTGACACTCGGCCGAGCAGCCATCGAAGGGAATCGTGTTGCCATCGTCGCAACCCTCGCCGCCTTCTGTCTTTCCATCTCCGCAGACGGTCTTTTGGCATACACTCGGTTTGCCGCTGCACTTATAGCCTGGTTCGGTCTTGCAGGTGACGGAGCAACCATCGCCAGCCACGGTGTTGCCGTCGTCGCACTGCTCGCTTCCTGCCGCGACGCCGTCGCCACATATGGGAATGCAGGGCTTCCCCGGCACACGGCAGAGAAAGCCTGGCTCGATGGCTTGGCAATTGCTCGAGCAACCGTCACCGCTCTTGGTGTTGCCGTCGTCGCAGACCTCGTTCGAGGTGAGGATGTTGTTGCCGCATACGGCTTGGTTCATGCAGGGCCCACCTTGCTCAGGACATAGGTAGTTGGCTTCGACTTGGCAGATGCGGCTGCAGCCATCGCCGCTGATGGTGTTCCCGTCGTCGCACTGCTCGTTTCTCCCCACCGTCCCGTCGCCGCAGTACGGCCCCGAAGGCCGATCCGCAGCGGCATCCGGTACGTCGATGACAATCACGACGGCACCAGCGCCGCCGGTACCGCGGTTTCCACCCGCACCGCCTGTCCCGACGGTGAGCCGGGCTGCCCCGCCCGAGCCTTCCGGGATGACCGACGGATTGGTGCAGCCCGCCGCCGATGCGAAGAGCAGAGCAACAACAAAGCCGCTCACCTTCGATGGTGATCTCGAATCTCGACGTGATCCTCTTCTTGTGCTTCCCATTTGCGTCGACCTCCCTACTTCTGAGCACACGTCCCGCCGCACCAGCCCTTCCGTTCCGTTGGCAGTCTACCGCAGTCGTTCAGCCTGGATTTGAAGCCGTCCAAGAGCCGGAACGGGTAGTCCTAAAAGCGCAAGCTATGTGACCTAACCGCGACGACTGCATCCTACAAAAGTATTGGTTCGGAGCCCACAAATAAGTGGGACCTTGTAGTGCTCGCCCCTACCTGACCTGAAAACACCTCACCCCGCGCAGCGGGCGAGGGCGCGGCGTAGCCGCTGGGTGGGGAGGAGGTCGCCGAGCGCAGCGAGGGCGGTGAGGGGCTGCCACGTTCATGCCTGAACCGTTGGCTGAACGCGCCCACGCGGCCCGCGAGCCGGCCATTCGGGCGGCCCGAAGTGACGTCTCACTCATCCAATTTGATGGTAACGCAACCTCATTTTGATTGATTCCGTCGGGGTCCTGCCGACCGCTCTATGCTGCAAGTCTTTGAATCTACTTGCACCCAATCGCCGGCCCGAAGGCTGCAGTAGCCATCGACCGAAATGGGGCGAGGCGGGCTTTGATTGGGGAGGCGAATGGAGTCACTCACAAGGAGGAAGTCGTGTTGTTTAAGTTTGCAAAGATTCTTAGGGCCGGCCTTGGCCTTCACAGTTTCATACTCCGCAAGTCATTCCCGAAGCGCCCCGTTGGCATAGGGCAGCATGGGCTGCAGGCTTTCGCCCTTGCCGCGGTGATGGCGATGGCTTCTATTCCTGCCGGCGCATGGGCCAAATCCCCTGGCGAAGAGAGTCCGCATGTCGTGCAGCTTCGCTCCAACGCCACGGCCCCGATCGCGAACGCGACGCCCAGGCCGGAAGACAAAGACTACGCTTCCCGCGAGGCGAAGGCCAAGGGGCTAGAGAAATTTGAGGGCGGCAGCACGACCGTAGTCCTCGTGGCGGGCGGCAGCACGCTGCTGATCGTGCTGATCGTGGTGCTCATCGTCGTAATCATCTAATTAGGATGAGGATACGGCGAAATAGCGACCGAGCGTCGCACCCGCTGTTCGTAGTGGCGGTCGCGGTCTTCCTTGTGAGCTGCTACCATGGCACCGCAAGGCCGGTTTTGCCCTACGATCTTGCCCAGGCTCGCGGGTGGAAAGTGGTGGATGGCGTCCATTGGATCCGCCAAACCGCCGAACGCGACTGCGGGGCGGCATCACTCGCGATGATGATGCAACGCTGGACGGTACAATCGTCGGAAGAGGATATCCTGCGTGCCATTCCCACGGAATCTGGCCGTGGTATTACCATCGGCTCGCTACGCGATTTCGCGCGAAAAAAGGGCCTCCGGGCGTTCTTGATCAGGGGCGAGCTAGCTGATTTGGTAGACGAAGTGGGGTTGAATCGTCCCGTGCTGGTGGGGTTGGTACAACGCTACGGCGGTCAATCGCTGTCGCACTATGAAGTGATCGTGGGCATCAACCAGATATACCGGCGTGTGCTGCTACTCGATCCCGCGCACGGGCTGCGCGAGGACGGGTTCGATGGCTTCACCTCTGAGTGGGATGCCGCCGGTCGACCAACCCTGGTCATCGTCTCGTCGTGAGCAAGCGAATACCAAGACGTCGAGGGGTTTGTGTCGGCTTGGATTGGGTTCTGACAGTCGCATTGCTGCACGGGGCCTGCAGCACTACCTACCAACCGCGACGTCCTGGTCAGGTGGGCGTGGTCATCCTCCATGCCGCCCCCATGTATGTGAAGGACGGCCGCAAGGTGCCGATCGGTCCTTTCGGCGGAGATCTGGAAGACCTGGTGGCGGATACGCCGGCAGCCGCCGCTTGCGCGCACAAGGCGCACACCCAATTCGCCGTCGGGGTTCCGGCCTACCTCACCGGTGTCACTGGCGTTCTTATCGGGATCGTGGCGCTGTCCGGTCCCGCCGGATGGCTTGTCATCGGTGTCGGGGGATTGACGGCGGGGACGGGGCTGGGCTTCATCGGATCAGGGGTCACCCACACCGTCGACGCAGTGAATATCTACAATGACGGCGCCTCTGAACGATGAGCACGACCAGCTTGCGTTTCCGCGGCGGTCGACGCAGCTCAGGTGAGCGATCGCCTGGCAAAGGCGGTAGAGTTTCTCTCAAGGAAGTGAGGGGAGATGGCCGAGGCAGGACCGAAAGAAGACGAAACACGACCACCGAGAGGAACGCCGCCCGAGCAGTCGACCTCACGCCGGATGTTGCTCATGCTTCCACTCATGTTGTTGGCGATGTGGTTATGGAAGACCACGACCGAAGGGACAGGTCAGCCCCCCGTCGCTTACTCGCAATTGTACCAATGGGTGGAACAGGGCAAGGTCGAGTCGGTCGTATTCGATGGCGATGTCCTTGACGCCACCCTGAGCAATCCGGAAAAGGTGGATGGCCATCCCATCAAGGAACTTCGCACCAACATCGCTGCCAACGATGCTCAACTCTTACCTCTGCTTCGCCAAAAGGGAGTGCGCATTACCGTCAAGAGTCAGAGGCAACCCTTCGCCTTACAAATGCTGATGACGCTGTTGCCCTGGGCGCTGATCATCGGGGTGTGGTTCTGGATGTCGAAGCGGACCAAGGGCATGCTGAGCTCAGGCGGACTCTTCGGAGGCATCGGCAAGAACCAGAGCCGCAAGTTCGACAAGGCGACCTCGGTCAACGTCACGTTCGACGATATTGCGGGGCTGAAGGCAGCCAAGTCGGACCTGCAAGAGATCGTGCAGTTTCTCAAAGAGCCCGAGCGCTTCCAGCGTCTCGGCGGAAAAGTCCCGCGCGGGGTGCTTCTGGCTGGGCCACCAGGCACCGGCAAGACGCTCTTGGCCCGAGCCGTGGCCGGGGAATCGGGGGTTCCATTCTTCTCCATCAGCGCCTCGGAATTCATCGAGATGTTCGTGGGCTTGGGGGCGGCGCGTGTCCGCGATCTGTTCAAGGAGGCCAAGAAGAGCGCGCCCACCATCGTGTTCATCGACGAGATCGATGCGGTGGGGCGTTCGCGAGGGACGGGGCTTGGCGGCGGTAACGATGAGCGCGAACAGACACTGAACCAGTTGCTCTCGGAGATGGACGGGTTTGACCGCACGGATCTGGTCGTGGTGATCGCCGCGACCAACCGTCCTGATGTCCTGGATCCGGCGCTGCTGCGGCCAGGGCGATTCGACCGCCGCATCCTGGTCGACCGGCCCGAGTTGGCGGCGCGCAGGGCGATCCTGGGCGTGCACGCCAAGGGGAAACCCCTTGCTCCCGGTGTCGACTTGCAGGTCGTCGCCGAGAACACACCCGGATTCTCGGGTGCGGACCTCGCCAATCTGGTCAACGAGGCCGCGCTGTCGGCCACGCGCAAGGGTGGTGACAGCCTGGCTGCCGACGATTTTGCCGAGGCCTTCGACAAGATCGTGCTCGGCGACCCGCGCGAGTCGAAGCTGGACACAAAGGAAAAGCGGCGTGTGGCCGTTCACGAAGCCGGGCATGCCATCGTTGCCCGATTCTCGCCCGAGGCGGAGCCGCTTCATCGCGTGACCATCATTCCGCGCGGGATGGCGCTTGGGGCGACCCAACAGAGCCCGGGCGCCGATCGGCACCTGATGGCGCAAGCAGAGCTCGAGTCCCGTCTGCGCGTGTTGATGGGCGGCTACGCGTCCGAACGTCTGATCTTGGACAGTATCTCCACGGGCGCCGAGAACGACCTCAAGGAGGCCACTCGGCTAGCGTCCCACATGGTGGCTCACTACGGGATGAGCGAGCGCTTGGGGCCCGCGTACTACGACCACGAGGCCGAGCACCCGTTCCTCGGCCAGCGTATGGGGAGTGATAGCGGGACGAGCCCTTCGACGATTGGCGTGATCGAAGAGGAAGCTCGACGGATCCTAGGTCGCGCGCTGGAAGAGGCCAGTGCGATGCTGGCCAAGCAACGAGGGGAGCTTGACCGCCTGGTTGCGGCGCTGCTGGAGCGCGAGACGCTAGAACGCGAAGATCTGGCTGCAATCCTTGGGACTGCCCTCGACAAGACAGGCAAGACCTAAGAACCGTGTGCGCGGGTCAATGATGGCGAAGCTTGTTTTCGAGGCTAATCGATAGTTTGGACATGTAGGTGGATGTGGCTCAAGTTGGCTTTGACATAAAACCAGACCGCGCTAGTCTGCTTTGGCGCTTCGGCGCCGAAGGCAGGTAGCGATGCAGAAACACGACGAAACGCCAGGCCAGCTTGGCGAACCCGCAAACGATGGCCTTGTGCCCCCTGTGGCCTTGCCCGGCGTGGTCCCTATCGAAGATTTCCCGGCCTCCACGCGAGTGTTCAAGACCGACGGCCAAGTGCGCGTACCCTTCCGCCGAATTGAGCTTGGTTCCGGCGAGCCGCCCATCGACGTCTACGACACGTTCGGTCCGCGATCCATGGATTTGCAGCAGGGACTGCCGAAACTGCGGCAACCGTGGGTCGACCGGCGCATGGCACGCGGGGACACCAACTTCAGCCAAATGCACTGTGCCAGGAAGGGTGAAATCACCGAGGAGATGCGTTTCGTGGCCCTGCGTGAAAACCTCGCGGCAGAATTCGTCCGCGACGAGGTGGCGTGCGGACGGGCCATCATTCCGGCGAATCGCAAACATCCGGAAGCCGAACCCATGGTGATCGGACGCAATTTCTTGGTCAAGATCAACGCCAACATTGGCAACTCCGCGGTGAGCTCCACCGTCGGCGAAGAGGTCGACAAGCTGCGCTGGGCGGTCAAGTGGGGCGCGGACACCATCATGGATTTGTCCACGGGCTCGAACATTCACGAAACGCGCGAGTGGATCCTGCGCAATTCGCCTGTGCCCGTGGGAACGGTCCCCATCTACCAGGCTCTCGAGAAGGTAAAGGGCAAGATCGAGGACCTATCGATCGACGTGTTCCTTCAAACTCTTGTGGAGCAAGCGGAACAGGGAGTGGACTATTTTACCATCCATGCTGGCGTGCTCTTGCACCACATTCCCCTGACGGCGAAGCGATTGACCGGCATCGTCTCGCGTGGCGGATCGATCATGGCCCGGTGGTGCCTCGCTCACCACCGGGAGAACTTCCTCTACACCCACTTTGAACAGATCTGCGACCTCATGAAGAAGTACGACGTCGCCTTCAGCCTAGGGGATGGTTTGCGCCCAGGTTGCACCGCGGATGCCAACGATGCGGCCCAGTTCGCCGAGCTCGAAGCCCTCGGTGAGCTCACAGAAATCGCCTGGCGCCACGACGTTCAAGTGATGATCGAGGGCCCAGGACACGTGCCCATGCACAAGATTCGCGAGAACATGGACAAGCAGCTGGTCATCTGCCACGAAGCCCCGTTCTACACGCTCGGACCTTTGGTGACGGACATCGCCCCCGGCTATGACCACATCACCTCGGCCATCGGCGCCGCCATGATCGGCTGGTTCGGTACGGCCATGCTCTGCTATGTGACGCCCAAGGAGCACCTCGGCCTGCCCAATCGCAAGGACGTGAAGGACGGCGTGATTGCCTACAAGATCGCCGCCCACGCCGCGGACATGGCCAAGGGACATCCAGGGGCGACCGAGCGCGACGACGCCCTTTCTCGTGCGCGCTTCGCCTTCCATTGGGAGGACCAGTTCAATCTCTCGCTCGATCCGGACACTGCCCGCCAGTTCCACGACGAGACCCTGCCAGCACCAGCCGCGAAAGGCGCCCATTTCTGCTCCATGTGCGGTCCGCAGTTCTGCTCGATGCGCATCACCCAAGACCTGCGCGCGGACGTACTGGCGGACGGGCTCAGGCAAAAGGCCGCCGAGTTCAGGGCCAGCGGCCAAGAATTGTATGGAGCTGCTTCTGGCTCGCCCAGCGAGGACCGCTCCGAGAGCTCGAGGTGATCCGTGCTCGGATAAGTAGAGCCACAGAGAAAGAAGGGATCGGAGCCAAGATCCGGAAGCCCATCTTTTCCGTCCTCTGGGCTCTCTGTGGTGAAAACCCGGTTCTCCCCGCCACAAAAAGGTCAAGTTGCCCGCTGGGGACTCGGGTATTCTCCGCGCATGTTGCCAACGACCTCGCCCGCACTCCAAAAGCGGCTGCTCATCTTCGTCATCGCCTACCGCGCTGAGAAGACGCTGACCTGGGTGCTGTCGCGAATTCCTCAGACGACTTTCGAAGCCCTGGACTGCGAGATCCTCATCGTTGACGACGCCTCGACGGATCGCACGTTTGAGATCGGTCACGAGTGGAAACAAGCGCATCCCGAGATCGTCGTGACCGTCCTGCGCAACGATTACAACCAAGGCTACGGTGGCAACCAGAAGGTTGGCTATACCTACGCCATCGAGAATGGCTTCGACTTCGTCGCCATGGTCCACGGCGATGGCCAGTATGCTCCCGAGGAGCTTCCACGTTTGATGGCGCCTCTGGCGAGCGGCGAGGCCGATGTCGTCCTGGGAAGCCGCATGATGACACAGGGAGCTGCGCTCAAGGGGGGAATGCCGATCTACAAGTACGTCGGCAACCGCATCCTCACTCGGCTACAGAATCTTCTGCTCCGCGCCAAGCTGACCGAGTATCACAGCGGCTATCGGTTGTTCACGGTCTCAGCCCTCAAGGCGCTGCCTTTTCGCCTGAACTCGAACGATTTCCATTTCGACACCGAGATCATCATTCAACTCCTCAACGGTGGCTTTCGCATCGCCGAGTTGCCCATCCCCACCTACTACGGCGACGAGATCTGCTACGTCGATGGCATCGGGTACGCCAAAGAGGTCCTGCACGCCACGCTCCGCAACACCGCCCACAGGATGGGGCTGCTCTACCAGCGCAGGTTCGATGTGAGCGCCGCGGACAACCGGCACTACGACTTGAAGCTGGGCTATGCCAGTACGCACAGTTGGGCGCTTGCAACGGTTCCCAATGGCAGTGCGGTGATCGACATCGGTGCCGGACCGGGCGGGATGGCGCGCGAACTGGTCAAGAAGGGATGCACGGTGGCCGTGGTCGATCAGTTCTCCCCCGGGTTGCCGGCAGGAGACATCCGCATCTTCCGCCAGGATCTCGACGCTCCCCTGACCTTCGATGTTGGGCCGTACAAGTACATCCTCTTGCTCGACGTGATCGAACACCTGCACTCTCCTGAGGATTTTCTAGAACGTCTGCGCAGCCAGTTTACCCACGAACCCAAAACCCTGGTGCTGACGACTGCCAACGTTGCCTTCGTCATTCAGCGCCTCATGCTGCTCGCTGGCCAGTTCAACTATGGGAAGAGCGGTATTCTCGACCGGACCCACACACGCTTGCTCAGCTTCCGAAGCACGCGACATCTCCTGCGCGATGGCGGCTTCCGCATCAAGAGCATGCGTGGCGTGCCCGCCCCCTTCCCCAAGGTTCTTGGCGATGGCAGGCTTGGGCGCCTGGCGGTGAAAGCCAACCTCGGCCTGATCAAGATCAGCAAGTCCCTGTTCTCGTATCAGATCTACGTCGAAGCCGAAACGACGCCCGACGTCAGCTTCGTGCTGCGCGACACCCAAGAGAAGAGCGCGCAGCGCTCGCCCAAGCTACGGCTCACCCCAGGCGAGAAAGCTCCCAAGCAGTAGCTCGGACGCCTACGAAGACCCCGCGCGTCGGCCCCGAACGAGAAGCTCCGGGGCCGGCTCAGCCGTGGGCTATGGCGGGTTGACGAGGAAGTTGCATGTTTTGTCGCAAGGCTGGCCCTTACCGCCATTGTTGGTGCCGAGGTCGCATTCCTCGCCCGAATCGACGATGCCGTCGCCGCAGAAGTGCGGAATCGTGCAGCCAAGCGTACAACCGCCCTCACCGTAGGCTGCGCCATTGTCCTTGCCGTTGTCACACTGTTCGTCCGGGCTGTCCGTGTTGCCGTCGCCACAGAAGGGTCCGAACTTGCACTTGGTCGTGCATCCACCGTAGGTGGAGTCATTGTTTTGCCCCGTGCAATCCGGGGAGCGCGTGCCCTTGAAGGTATCGTCGCCACAGTCGCATTCCTCGCCCCCAGACACGACCCCGTCGCCACAGCGAGGCTGACAATCGGACCTGTTGGTCGTGTAGCCACTGAGGGTGAGCTGGTAGTTCGACTCGGGCGGGTGCCGATCAGCGCCGAAGATGGCGATCTCGTAGACCTTGCCGGTGGTGAGCCCAAGCGGAATGGTGCCGGTCTTGAAATCATCCGGAGTCACAGCAGCTGGGGAAGTCACGCCGTTGTTGGTGACCGTGCAGGAAGTCGAGCCAGCGGTGACCCCGACGATATTTCCGGTCGAGTCCAGGCAACCACCCTCGCTAAAGGACGCGTCTCCTTTGGTTTTGTCGCTGACCTCGACTTTTCCAGGCAACTGCTGGTGAACGCCACCAAGATCGAGAACCAGAACACCGTTGATGAACACGAACATGTCATCATCACCGAAGAAGCTCAGGGTGATACCGGTGGGGCCGTCGTACGCAAAATAGTAACGCGCCTCGTCGGTGAAATAGGAATCGTGCTTGGCGCCTGGAGTCGCCGTGACCCAGCAACCATCCGTAAGCTTGGCGCCAGATGGACAATCACTCGAAGTTACACGGGGCGGGAAGAGATATTGGTCGCCCGTGCAGGTCGTCCAGATGGGATTCCCGTTGCCATGGTTCCAGTAGGGCCATAGGTCGCACAACGTAGCCTGGGAGGCATTCAGGGTGTCGAGGGGATAGAAACCAGAGTCGGGACCAGCCAGGTGCGTCTTGCTGGCATACTGGTAGAGATTGCTGCCGGTCTGCTTCATCTCGAGCACACCGGTAAAGGTCTTGTTGACCGTGCTGTCGTCGTTGAACCACTGGTTGAAGCTGGCGGCGTTTTTATAAGCAGGCGTTGTGCCCTTCCAGATTGGCCCCCCAGGGCTACTGGACGTGTACCCGGTCAGGGTTCCAGTGGAGGTGCCGGCACTGCCGGTCACGGAGACGGGGGTGCCAGCGGTCCCGCCGAGGTACGCACCGGCCCCATCGGAGAGAGGGCTGTCGTTGGCGGCCTGAGTATAGTTGCCGGGGATACGGCTCGAATTGCCGATGTTCCAGTCGCTGAATTGGCAAGCACAGGTTGTGGTCTTACCGGGCTGCGGCTTACCATGGGACAAGGTGTCCGCCACGATACCCCAGCACCGCGCGGTCGAGTCATTGCCCTTCGACGGTCCACCCGAGTTGGGAACACAGATGGTCGTCGGCGCCTTGGCTCCGTTGTACTTGGTGCCCAGGAAGAAGAAGTCCGGGTGGCCGCCGGAAGCGACGTTCTCGGGCTGGAAGTCGCGATAGGTGATGGGCAGAACGAGGCATTTGCCCGAATTCCCTGCCTGCGTGCAGTCCGCGGAGTCCTGGACGGTCGTGGGTGAACAGCTGAAGCCATCCTCGATCTTGCAATTGGAAGAGCAACCATCGCCGTCGAGCACGTTTGCATCATCGCAGTCTTCACCTACATCGAGATTACCGTCACCGCAGGCGGCGCTGCAGGCCTGCGTCTTGCCGTTGCTGTCCTGGCAGACCGGCTCTATCGTGCAGGTCTTGGAGCAGCCTTTGCCGTCGCCATAGAAGAGACCGTTCACGGCCTTGCACCCGCTGGGAAGAGTCTTCGCATCCGTGCCGCAGTCGCACAGCTCGGTCTTCTCGACAATCCCGTTGCCACACTTGGCCATCTTGCACGGCTGTCCCGCCGTAGGGCAGTCAGCGCCGGGCTCGGTCTGGCAGGTGCTGGAGCAGCCGTCGCCGTTCGCGGTGTTGCCATCGTCGCAGGTCTCACCCTTGAAGAGCTTGCCGTCGCCGCACTTGGGCGTGCAATGCTTGCCCGGCACACGACACTCGTAGCCGTCTTCGATATGCTGGCAGTCGGCGGAACAGCCGTCGCCGTCATTGGTGTTGCCGTCATCGCAGATCTCGGTGGAGGTTAGGTGGCCGTCCCCACACTTGGCCGAAACAATGCACGGCTTGCCCCAATCCGGGCAGGTATACCCGTCCACGATCTGGCAGGTCTTGGTACAACCAACGCCGTCCTGACCAACAGAAGAACCGGTGTCGCATTGCTCGTTGTCGTTCTGCAAGCCGTTCCCGCACGTGGCACTATTGGCGGCCGTGATCGCGGCGTCGAAAGTGATGTGTGGTCCGCCACCGCCGCCGGACTTTCCGCCGCCGCCCTTACCACCATTTCCACTCCCGCCGCCAACCTGGATGGCCCCGCCCCCTTGGCAGCCCAACCCGCCCAAGACCATGACCAGCCCGAGCAAGAGGGAGGACAAGCGATCCGCGCGCGCTAAAAGGCTGCCGCAGTGACGGAAAGAAGTGTTTCGCATTTGAAAATACCTCGCGTGAAATGGAACGAGTCTCGTGCTCGATCGACCAAAGTGAGTATAGCGGAGCACCTCAGCTTGATGACAATAAAATAGGGCAAGAACATCGCGGACATGAGAGCGATCTCACCCCGACTCCTGCAATTGAACCTGCGCTGTGCGGGCGGAGCTTGCTGGGTATCGCGGAGGCAATCCGGCAGGTAAAGATTGCCTCCGCCTATAGCAACACTTCGCTGTGCTCCGGTGGGAAGTTCACCCCAGCCGGCGGACGCTACGCGCCAAGAGATGGTACTTTCGCATCGCGCTCGCCGACTGCGGCATGCTGCCCCCGCAAGCAGGTTGCGCCCGCATCACTGCAGTCCGGCAACAGCTCGTACCGCATGTTGCGTCGGCGCGGAACGAACCCAGCCGCCCTCACCCGCCGTTCGATGTCCTCCGCTGACAGCTTGAAGACCGCGCCGGCCTGCGACACGACGTTCTCCTCTATCATAGCTGAACCGAAGTCGTTGCCGCCGAAGCGCAGCGCCACCTGCCCGATGGCCGGTCCCATGGTCGGCCAGGACACCTGCAGATTCGGAAAGTTGTCGAGATACAGACGCGCCAGACTGAAAACGCGCAAGTAGCGCTGCGCTGTGGTGTCGTCCCCTAGCCTGAGCCGGGTGCCCTCGGCCTGGAATGGCCAGCAGATGAAGGCTGTAAAGCCGGCGGTCTGGTCTTGCAGCGCGCGCAGCCGATCCAGATGCTTCACGATGTGCTCGCAGGTTTCGCCGAAACCAAAAACCAGGGTTGCCGTCGTGCGCAGGCCCAGCGCGTGCGCCTCGCGCATGACCGCTATCCAAGTGTCGGTCGAACACTTGAGCGGCGAAATGCGCTGCCGAATCTCATCGTCGAGGATCTCGGCCCCTCCGCCGGGAAGGCTATCCAGACCCGCCGCCACCAGGCGTTCCAGGACTTCTCGGATCGAGAGCTGTTCCTGGCGGGCGATGAAGCTGACCTCCTCGGGCGACAGAGCGTGCAGTGCCAGGGGAAAGTTGGCCTTGGTCCAGCGAAACAGCTCCTCGTAGTAGTCGAGCCGCAGCTGGGGGTTCACGCCCCCTTGCAGGAGGATCTGGATGCCCCCCATGGCCACGGTTTCCGAGAACTTCTGGGCCAACACCTCGCGCGAAAGGGTATAGGCGTCTTTACTTTTGGCGGGCCGGTAGAAGTTGCAGAACTTGCACGCAGTGACGCAGAGGTTGGTGTAATTCACGTTGCGGTCGATGATGTACGTGACGCGGTTCTGGGGATGCAGAAACCGCCGTCTCTCGTCTGCCGCTCTTCCGAGGTCCAGGAGTGGCGCATTTTCGTAGAGACGAATGGCCTCAGCAATGGAGACGCGATTGCCGGCGGCGGCATCCGACAGCAGACGGTCAAGACCCGGCATCGGGGTCTTCTTGCGCTCCAGCATCGGGGTCTTCTTGCGCTCCACGGGCTGGGCGGCGGGCTTTGCATTTTCCTGAGCATAGGCGAAATCAAAGAGCCGGATCCGCGTCGGAACCCGGTCCGTCGCCTCGGGCGACTCGGCCATGCGAAGGTGCTCGAGAAACGCGCCAAGCCCGGACATTTCTTCCGAACCGAGCCGGTAGCCCATGCTGTGCGCCAGATACCTTTCATGGGCGGCTGGGTCACCGCCGTGAGACTCGGCAAAGGCGCTCGCGATGTCGCGCATGCGAGCAAGCCCCTGCTCGAGACTTTGCTCGAGCAGGTTCGCCACCTCGGCGCCTATCGCGCCGCTCCTTCCACTCCAGAGCAGGGAAACAAATGGCAAACCGCTTCGCCGCCGCCAGTCGTCAACGCTGCCCGAAAGCGCCCCCAAGCTGTGCTGGTCGGCAAATTCCGACGGCAACGCGTCACGGACGACGGCCGCAACGCGCGGGACAACTCGACAATCGCGCCCGCGCTCGAAAGGGGGCTCGAGGGAGAGCGCAGGGGAGAGCGCAAGAGAGAGGGAACGATAGGTTGCGCTAGGAACGAGCGCAAGCTCGGCCAGACCGCTCTCCACACGCCGCGCGCACCCCTCGGGTGAATCGAAGATCAGCTCAAAACGATCCTCGGCCAGTCCTCGTTCAATCCCGTAGGTGAGCGGGCGCGCGCTTAGAAACGGAACCGCGGCCAAGCGCACCCGTGCGTTCACGACACAACTCCGGCCGATGGAGCAAGCGAACGGCGATAGGGCTTGGTCGAAACCAGCTCACCGCCCTCGGCCAGGACGTTGTAGAGGGTGTCGCGCTCGACGGGCAAGCGGCCTGCCTGCGCGATCAGGCGCACGATGTCGGACACGCCCAAGCGTTGCGGCGTTTCCGCGCCAGCCATGTGGTAGATGCGCTCTTCCTGTACGGTGCCGTCGAGATCGTCGGCGCCAAACCACTGCGCGGTCTGCGCGGTCTTGAGTCCCAGCATCACCCAATAGGCCTTCAGATGCGGAATATTGTGCAGAAGCAGCCGCGACACCGCGAAGGTGCGCAAATCGTCGACGCCGGTGGGCGGGGCCAGCCTTTGCAAGGCGTTGCCATCGGGATGAAAGGCCAGCGGGATGAAGGTCTGGAAGCCGCCGGTTTCGTCCTGCAAGGCGCGCAAGCGCAAAAGGTGCTCCACGCGCTCTTCGATGGTTTCGATGTGCCCGTACAGCATCGTGCAATTCGAGCGCAGCCCCATTCCGTGGGCGGTCCGGTGCACGTCCATCCACTGGTCGCCGTCGCATTTGTCGGCGCACACCTTGCGGCGCACGCGAGGCGCGAAGATCTCGGCCCCACCGCCGGGAAGGGAATCCAGCCCCGCCGCACGCAGCTGAGTCAACACCTCGACTACCGGCAAGCCAAAGTGCTGATGAAAGAAGAAGATCTCCACAGCGGTGAAGGCCTTGAGGTGCACAGTGGGACAGATCTTCTTCAACCCGGCCAGCAGCTCCGTGTAGTACGAGAAGGGCAAGCCGTCGTGCAGTCCATTGACGATGTGGATTTCGGTGATGGGATCCTTGGCCTCCACACGCGCGCGCAGGCGGCCCCAGGCTTCTTGCAGGCTCAAGGTGTAGGCGCCTGGATCGCCCGCCTTCAGGCGCGCGAACGAACAGAACCTGCAACTCGCCACGCACACGTTGGTGGCATTGATGTGCATGTTGCGATTGAAATACGTCCGCTGACCGTGCAGACGCTCGCGCACGTCGTTGGCCAGTTGTCCGAGCTCGAGCAGGTTGGGGTGACCAAAAAGGGCGACACCATCGTCGAAGCCAAGCGGCTCGCCGGCCCGCACCTTGTCTTTGATTTCCAGGAAGGACATGGGACTCCAAGGTTAGTTCGAAGACGAAACCTAGCAGGCCCAAGACCCCGCGCCATGCCGCTCTCCACAAACCCGACCCCTCTTGTATGATTTATGGAAAGGACCCGCTTGCACCTCCCCCAGCTCAGCGTCATGGTCAAGCATCGTGATGCACCCCCTACCGGGAACCGAGGCCTATCCTGCCGAGCTTCAGGCGAGGTTCGTGGCCGCGCTGGCCCGCCGACCTGATCATCCGCCGCGCTCTCGCCACGTGGCGGACGATCGCACACCGCTTTACACCAATCGACTGGTCCTGGAGAGCAGTCCCTACTTGCTCCAGCACGCCCACAACCCCGTGAACTGGTTCGCCTGGGGCGACGATGCGTTCGCCGAAGCCCGCCGCCTGGGCCGGCCGGTCTTTCTCTCCATCGGCTATTCCACCTGCCACTGGTGCCACGTCATGGAGGAAGAATCGTTCGAGGACGAGACCATCGCTGGCTTCCTCAACACGCATTACGTAGCCATCAAGGTCGATCGCGAGGAGCGCCCAGACGTGGACGCCGTTTACATGCGAGCCGCGCAGCAGCTCGGGGGCTCGGGCGGATGGCCGCTTTCGGCGTGGCTGACCGCCGAGCGCGAGCCCTTCTTCGTGGGCACCTATTTTCCCCCCTACACGGGAAGGAGGGGTGCTGGGCATGGATTCATGGACCTCTTGAACGAGCTTGGGCGCCTTCACGCTGGCGAACCCGGACGCGTCCACGAAGCGGCGAAGGCGCTCGCCGCGGCAGTACGTGCCGACATGGAAGGGACTGCGGACGCGGTCCAGTCAGCTTCGCAGCCCATGCGCCCCGAGATTGCCCTCATCGCCTCCGCCGTCGAGCAATGCGGGCGAGCCTTCGACGATGAAAATGGCGGGCTGCGCACAGCGCACAAATTCCCCTCCCACGTTCCCATCCGCCTGCTTCTGCGCCATCACCAACGCACTCGGGATGCCCGCGCCCTGCATATGGCGACTCGCACCCTAGAGCGCATGGCTGCGGGTGGAATCTACGACCATGTGGCGGGCGGTTTCCACCGCTATGCCACCGATCCACGTTGGCGCGTACCCCATTTCGAAAAGATGCTCTATGACAACGCGCTGTTGGTGGTGGCCTATGCCGAGGCCTGGCAGGTGACCAAGCAGCCGACCTTCGCCCGAGTGGTGCGCGAAACCTGCGACGAGCTCCTGGCGACTTTCGCCTCGCCAGAGGGTGGCTTCTATTCCGCTACCGATGCGGATTCAGAAGGGGAGGAAGGAAAGTACTTCGTTTGGACCGAGCCAGAGATTCGCGCCGTGCTGGGAGCAGGCGCGGACGCCGAGCTATTCCTTCGCCACTACGGCGTGACCAGGGATGGGAACTTCGAGAGCAGCAACATCCTGTACCAAGCCGAGCCCGACGAGGCCATCACGCAAAAGCTCGCGCCGGCCAGGGCCAAGCTGGCCGAGGCACGCAAACATCGGGTGCCTCCGCTGCGCGACGAGAAGATCCTCGCGGCGTGGAACGGCCTTGCCATCAGCGCCTTCGCTGTCGCTGGCCGAGCGCTGGGTGAGCACCGCTACCTCCAGGCAGCCGAGCGCGCCGCGGACTTTTTGTGCCGATGCATGCGCGATGCCGGGACCGGCCGGCTTGCCCGGAGCTTCTGCGCTGGACTGTTGGGCGGTGCGGCGTTTCTCGATGATTACGCATTCGCCGCCGCGGGCCTGCTCGATGTCTTCGAAAGTACGGGTGAAGCGCGCTGGTTCGACGAAGCCCACCGCCTGATCTCGGAAACCGAG
>Ga0265342_10001852_pt1 | contig 19125 bp, 18 predicted proteins | sample 4CB327metaG_FD_203125 | JGI IMG/M metagenome (GOLD analysis project Ga0265342, IMG submission 203125) | Rhizosphere microbial communities from Carex aquatilis grown in University of Washington, Seatle, WA, United States - 4-CB3-27 metaG | ecosystem: Host-associated > Plants > Roots >...
AGCGCATCGGAGGCAAGTTCGAAGGCGAGCTTCGCGCGCACAGGATAGCTTCGGATTTCACCGCGCGCAATTCCTGGCGCTATTCCATTCTTGAGTCGGAATGGCCCGAAACAAAGCGTCGCCTCACCGCCCGCTTGCGAATTGAGTGAGACGAGATTCGACAGCTCTGAAACGCACCGCATGAGACGGCTGAGAAAACGTATTCTAGTGATACAAAGTAGAGGGTGGATTTTCCGGTTACCCAGGAGAAGCAAACCGCCCCGCGCCAGTCGCCGCCTGGTCCGCGATTCGCAAACGCGGGAACGTTGAATGAGGTACGGCCAAGGCGAATGGCTTGCAGGGTTTGAGCGCACTTCCGTATAAAGGATGTCGGCCAAAATCGGCCTTCGCCACCTAAACCGATGGATTCGATCGAGAATTCAAATTGCCGATCAAGAGGGACTCAATGAAGATTTCAGGGAAACTTACTCTGGCTGCGTTGGTGGGCTTCATCGCCCTGATCAGCTGCGCGGCCGCTGCGCAAGATAGCTCCAGCCTGCCTTACATGAATCCCAACTTGCCGCCGGAGCAACGGGCCGCGGATCTGGTACACCGGATGACCCTGCATGAAAAGGCATCTCAGCTGGTGAACGATGCGCAAGCGATCCCGCGACTCAATATTCCCGCCTACAACTGGTGGAGTGAGGCTCTGCACGGGGTGATCGATCAGGGTGTGACGGAGTTCCCTGAGCCAATTGGACTTGCCGCCACGTTCGATGTTCAGTCGGTTCATACGATGGCGCACGATATCGGCATTGAAGGACGCATCAAGCATCTCCAGGACGTGAAGGCCGGGCACGACGGCATTATGGGAGGGCTCGACTTCTGGGCGCCCAACCTGAACATCTTTCGCGATCCACGCTGGGGCCGCGGACAGGAAACCTACGGCGAGGATCCGTTTCTCACCGCCCGTATGGGCGTAGCTTTCGTCAGTGGAATGCAGGGCGACGATCCGAGCCATTATCTCGTGATCGCAACTCCGAAGCACTACGCCGTCCATAGCGGACCGGAGCCGACTCGTCACTTTGCCGATGTGGATGTAAACCGGCACGACGAGCTCGACACCTACACGCCGGCGTTTCGCGCGGCCGTCACCGAAGGCAAAGCAGGATCGGTGATGTGCGCCTACAACGCCATTAATGGTCAGCCGGCGTGCGCAAACGAATTTCTTCTTCAGGATCAGCTGCGCAAGAATTGGGATTTTCGGGGATATGTTGTCTCAGACTGCGGGGCGGTTACCGATATCTTTAGCGGCCATCGCTACCGCCCCACGCAGGCGCAGGCATCGGCAATCTCTGTTTTGCGCGGCATGGACAATGAATGTTTTGGCGCCGGGCCCACAGCAAAGGACGATTCCCATTACAAGGCATACGTCGATGCCGTTCAGCAGGGTTATCTTCCCGAGAGCGTAATCGACACAGCGCTGGTGCGCCTCTTCACGGCGCGGGTAAAACTGGGTATGTTCGATCCTCCTGAGTCTGACCCATACTCCAAGATCGACGAGAAGGAACTTGACAGCCCTGAGCACCGCGCGCTGGCGCTCAAGCTTGCGAATGAATCGATGGTGCTTCTGAAGAACGACGGCACCCTCCCGCTCAAGCCAGGGGTCAGGAAGATCGCGGTGATCGGGCCCCTCGCTGATCAAACCCGGGTGTTGCTCGGCAATTACAGCGGCACGCCGACGCATTCGGTCTCGGTGCTGGACGGGCTCCGTGCGGAATTCCCGAACGCCTCGATCACATATGTTGCTGGAACGCAGTTCCTGGCCAGCGATGGAAGTGCGGTGCCCGACAACGCGCTGACAACCCCCGATGGTAAGGCGGGGCTGAAGGCCGATTACAGCGAATCTATGGGATTCCGGCAAAGCCAACCGAGTGGTCCCGCGCTGGTTTCGCGTGTGGAGATGAATATTAACCTGGACTCGAGCAACTTGCCCACGGAAGCAGCGGGGAAGAAATCGGTGAGTGTGCATTGGACCGGATTTCTGACCGCGCCGGACTCCGGCGACTACCTGATCGGAGTGCGCGGCCAGGGATTTGCGCGGGTCACTGTCAACGACAAGCAGGTCGCAATGCTGTTCTCGCGCGAAGCCAACCAGGCCAAGCTCGGGCGAGTCCACCTGGAAAAAGGGCAAAAGGCTGCGCTGAGTGTTACCTATGGCTATAACAACGTTCAACCTCACGCGCAGCTCATCTGGACGAAGGCCAGCGACGTGGCGTCGCCTGAGGCCCTTGCGGCAGCAAAGAATGCCGATGTCGTGATTGCAGTTGTGGGAATCACCAGCGAACTCGAAGGCGAAGAGATGCCGGTCACCGAACCGGGATTCCTGGGTGGGGATCGCACGAGTATCGATATGCCCGCGCCGGAAGAAAACCTGGTCGAGGGGTTGGCTGCCACTGGCAAGCCTCTCGTTGTCGTGCTCATGAACGGAAGCGCTCTTGCCGTCAACTGGATCAACGAACACGCGAATGCGGTTGTTGAAGCCTGGTACTCAGGCGAGGAGGGGGGCACAGCCGTAGCTCAAACGCTGAGCGGCAAAAACAACCCTGCCGGTCGTCTGCCGGTCACCTTCTACAAAAGCACTGACCAGCTTCCGAATTTTGAGAACTACGCAATGGAAGGGCGGACCTACCGCTACTTCAAAGGAGAACCACTTTACCGGTTCGGATACGGTCTGAGCTACACGACTTTCAGCTACAGTAACCTCTCTTTGCCCGATGGTCCCATCAACGCCGGGGCACCGCTCCATGCGTCGGTTACCGTCACAAACACCGGAAAACTTGCCGGAGATGAAGTCGTGCAGCTTTACCTCAGATTCCCAGATGTTCCCGGCGCCCCTCTTCGCGCGCTGAGAGGTTTTCAGCGCGTTCATTTGGACGCAGGTGGAAGCCAGAACGTGGAGTTTCAACTCGATCCCAGGAACATGAGCATGGTGACGGACGCAGGAGACATCGTCATCCCGCAAGGCAAATACATAGTCTCAATTGGCGGCGGTCAGCCTGACACCGGCGCTGCCACCGTGAACGGGCCTCTCCAGGTGAACGGGCAGATCGTTCTGCCCGAATAATAGCTGCGGGGGCCGCTTTAAGTCGCGTTGCGCGGGTCAATTGCCCGCGCGCCAAACATGCGCTTGAACCAACCCGGCTTGCGTTCGCAATAGGGCGAGCGTTGCCGCTTCGAGCGGAGATGGTAGTCCCTGCATCGCTGGCAGTCGCCGTGCCGTTCGCATTCTCGCTTGGGGCACGTGCAAGCGGCTGGCCTGTCCGCGACGATCGTGAAAACCTGCACTTTGCTTTTCATCATGCTTCGACCATCGGTTTGCCGTTCTCGTCCATCTTGCCGAAAATCATTTTGCCGCTGGCAGTTTGCAGCACGCTGGTAACCGAAATCCCGACCGACCGACCGATCAGCTTCCTGGCGTGATCCACCACCACCATGGTGCCGTCGTCCAGGTAGCCCACCCCCTGGTTGTACTCCTTGCCTTCTTTCAGAATCAGAACGCTCATGCGCTCGCCGGGCAGCACAACTGGCTTCAGAGCATTGGCCAGGTCGTTGATGTTCAGCACTTCAACGTGATGCAAGTGGGCCACTTTATTCAGGTTGAAGTCGTTGGTCACCACCTTCGCTTCCCATTTTTTCGCCAACTCCAGAAGCTTCAGGTCCACCTCGCGAATCGAGGGGAAGTCGTCGGGAACAATCTGCACCAGGATCTTGTCGTTCGACTGCATGCGCTGCAGCATATCCAGGCCGCGGCGCCCGCGCTGGCGCTTGGAACCATCCGTAGAGTCAGCGACGGTCTGCAACTCGCGCAGTACGAACTCCGGCACCACCAGCGTTCCATCAATAAAGCCGGCTTCGGCGATGTCGGCGATGCGGCCGTCGATAATCACGCTGGTGTCCAGCACCTTGGCGCTGCGGCGTGTTGGCTTGTCGCCCGAGAAGACAGTTCCCAGCGCGGCGGGGTTCAGCAGGTCACCCTTGCTGGCGCCCACCAGCAGGCCCACATAAGTCATCAGGAACAGTACAAAGATTTGCAGCACCGCGGAGTTGGCGCTGGAGAGCGGGGCCGAACGCAACACCAGGCAGAACAGCGCCGCGCCAACGATGCCGAGCACGCTGCCTACGACGGCGCCGATCAGCCGCCGCAGCGTGAGAGCTCTCACGCGCATCTCGAAGACGATGACCGCGCCAGCGGCGGCCGCACCCACGATTGCACTCTCCCAACCCGTCTCAAGTCCGAAAGGGCGAAGGAAGTAACAAACCGCGGCAAGCAAGAGAACAAAAAGAAGACGTAAGAGAACCAGGTCCATACGAACCTACTTTCACCGGGGGCACACTTTCACCGCCGGCGCACCGCCACAATTACAGCCATAGATGGGGAGTATGCGGAAAGCCGTGCATCTTCGTCAAGTGAGAAGCGGTAACGCGGGACCGGCGGCATGGGACCAGGGGATATAGGTGGAGGGAGCTTTTCGCAACCAACTTCCATCGCTTAGCTCTGATTGCGCAGAGTTTTGCGCGCTGATGCCGATGCGCCCTTGCGATATTTCGTGACGGGTTAGGAACGACAGAGGCGTGCGAGATTGGGCAGGAGCAGGCGGCAAGCCGCCTACCCATAAACCTGAGTGCCTGTCTTTCTCACGAAGCTGCGGCCAGGACGTCGTCCTGAGCCACGCGATGCGCACCCTTTCGCGGGCCGCGCTTACGAGCGCTCATCACTTTCACGCGCTCCAGCAGTTCGAACGATGTACAGTTCTTCCTTGCCATCACCGCATCGGCCACATGCAATTCTCCGCCCACGGCCTGGGCGTCCCCAAGCAGGAGCATGGGCACATGCGACCGGATGCGCTTCAGCCGCTCCGCGAGCTGAATTCCGCTCATCTGGGGCATGTGGGTGTCGGCCAGGACCAGGTCGATTTGCGGCTCCGCCGAGAAAACAGCGATCGCCTCCTGGCCGCTTGAAGCCGCCAGCACGCGATAGCCATTGGTTGTCAGCGTGAACTTGAGCACGGAAAGCTCTTGCTCGTTGTCGTCTACACAGAGGATCACTTTCTTCGGACGCATGGTATGGGGGTTACTCCTAGTTCAATTTCAAGAACTCAATCAAGGCAACAATTCGCTTACCGCCCGGTGTGCGGGTTCAAGGGTTTCAACGTAAGGCCCGGTACGCGAGAGGAAGACGTGCTCGCATTGTTTGGATCGACACGACCGGTATCCCGGTGGCGAGGCCCGCATCCCAAAGCGGACGCGGCTTCTCACACAACCGGTGACCGGCACGTGACCCTTCGCGGCTTAGTCTTGCTTCGCGGTCAAGTGCACAGCATTTTGGCGCGTCTGACAAATTCCAGACGAAACGCGCCAGAAAATTGTCTGCTACGAATCGAAACAGTACGAGCAGCGGCGAATCGTGAAAAGAGGGAAAACGAAGCGAAGATGCAAATGAAAATCCGATTGAAACAAGTGGAAAACTGCTACAACACACACACAATGTCACTTGCGAAGATGAATATCTGTTGAAAGCATGTGCATCACGGCAGGAAAAGCTGTCCATTTGCAACAAGAACTGTGCTGCCTGCAACGCGCACATCGCTCACCCTCGCGTTTTCTTTTTGCGCGGAAAGAAAAAGTTCGCTCGGCCTGCCCATCTCCACGCCCTGGCGCAAGAGCACGCGCGTTCCCGGCCGAACCGCGCCGCGAGCCACGAGGTAAGCGATGGCGCAGCCGGCCGCCGAGCCCGTGGCCGGATCTTCCCCGCCATTAAACTGCATCCTTGCCCTGTAGCACTTCGTTTTTTCCTGGTCTTGGTCAGGGTCTGGTGCGACAACGTAAAACCACCTCGCGCCGCGCTCGCGCAGCCACGCCGTTGCTTCTGCCTGATTCACCTTGAGCCGCGCCAGGGCTTCCTGAGAGCGGAGGGCCACAACCGCAAATGCCGTTCCCGTCGAAACCACCTGCGGCGGCAGGGCGGCATCAAGGTCGTCCGGCTCCAATCCCGTCAGACGAGCCACGGTTGCTCCGTCGAGCTCCGCGCCAAACTCCGGATCACGCTGCGTCATCTCGCCGAAGAGCCCCGCTGAGCTGCCGGCACCCTTGGAGCCTTCAGCACCCATTTCGAAGCGCACCGGAATCGGCCCGACATTTTCTTTGAGAGTCACCGTGTCGTGTTGCACTGTTTCCGGCGCCCGCATCTTCAGAACGCTTGCCGTCCCCAACGTTGGATGGCCGGCGAAATTGAGCTCTTCCTGCGTGGTGAAGATGCGCACGCGCACGCCCTCCGCCCGCTCAGTCGCCTCATCTCTGCGCTCGATGAACGTGGTCTCTGAAAGGTTGAACTCACACGCGATGGACTGCATCTGCTCGGTTGTCAGGCCGCACGTGTTCATCACCACCGCCAGCGGATTGCCGGCGAGCGGCTCGTTGGTGAAAACATCGACGACGAAATACTCCAGACTCGGCACTCCCTTGCACGCCTCCATTTTGGACTGAGTGTACGACCAACAGAAATCTTGCGCGCCTGTGGAAACGCGCGGTCCTGTGGATTCGGACACAGAACACTGATTGCGGAGGGTTTTTCTAGAGCGCGATCTGCGGGCGCGTCGGTCTCGTCCTGGCACGATCGAGGAAGATCCTCATGCGCAGCGCTTCGGCCCGCTGCACGCTCACCAGCCGCATCTGCCGGCGAATATGGTCGACGTCATTGAGCCGGTCCAGTTGCGCTTCGTCATGCGCGGCATCGCGCTCCAGGCGGGCAATGCGCTCCTCGAGGGTCTGGCGGAATCGCGGACTGATTTCGAAGCCTTCCTGAACAGCGAATTGAAGGTCCATCAATATCACCTCGGAGCGGGAATGTCTGAGGCCAGACTCTTTTGCCGTCGGCCTCAAGTTTTTCCTTACGCTGCCGATGCTATCGAAGAGGCATTGTCTACACCAGATTACGGGTCGCGCAACTTCGGTAACCTGCTGTCCGAAAATGCGACAATTCGAAGTTCAGAGTTCGCAGTTCACAGCTTTTTGGGGCGAATCGGGGGCAGCTCAGGCCATAGTTGGGCAACCATGCCCCATGAAGTTTGGATTGTGAACGATGAACTACGAACTGTGAACTCTCTTTACCGGTCCGCAACGACTCCCAAGTCAATCTGCGCTCCGCTGTCGATGCGAATGTTTTGCCGGGACGCGAGTAGTACCCCCGAGGAGGTGCTGTTCCCGGCCAACATCACGCCTGGAATCCCCGTGGGATGCGGCACGGCTCGGGCTGCAGCAATTCCGTGCGCGCCGGTATCGGTCGTTAGGCCCGCGCCTCCCGCCACCGTCGTCGTTGCCGGTGAGGCAACGTCCGTTGATTCTCTGCGGCCCTCTGAAACGGCCGCATCGGAGACTCGGTCCACCTGGCTGGTTGCGTAACCGGGTGAGGAACTGCCGGTGCCAGGGCCTCCGATCCTTCCAGCGTTTATGGCGCCGCTGGGAGGCACCGGCATTCCCATTCCGCCCTCGTCGTACGTTTGGGGGACGGTCATGGCATTGGCGCTCGGGGTTACCCCACGGACCAGCGTGTGAACAGCAATACTCTGCCCGTTTTTCAACTCCGCGTGATCGAATGCGATTGCGATTCGCGCCGGCCCATGTCGCAGGTCGTATGCCTGCGCCTCGGTCACGTGGCCCACAAGCCGGGTGCCTCTTGGAATCACCGTGCCGTCGGAGGTTTGCGCCTTGTCCGTCGTCTTGACCACCACGCGATCGCCCACCTTGGCGGTCTTTGAGTCCAGCTTGCCATCCAGCTCGCAAGTCACCCAGCTCATCTCATAGGCGTGCGAGTCCGCTTGGTCGCCAAAGTTTCCAGCGGTCGGCGCGTAAGTCACCTTTGCGGGGTCGCTCGCCGGTGTCGTTTCATCAGCCTGTTGTGCCAGCAGTGAGATGCTTGAGAGGGCCATGGCAACTGCCGCAACCGCCATGAAGGATTTCATCTTGAGCTCCTTTTGAAAGCCCTGTCGGACCCGGGGCCGTCCGATCCAATGCGTGGACAGAGACTCTTAGTTTTCCGGCGTCGGCGCGTAGTAGCCTTTTCGCACCTGCACTTTTACATTGTCGCCCTTGTCGCTTTTGCACTCAAGCGCAATATGGCGGAACGTCCCATCCTGTTTCGAATTGCTGGGTGTGTAACTGGCCACGTACTGGGTGCGCAACTCGGCTTCAATCTCCTCAAACGCAGCCTGAAGCTTGGCGCCGTTGTTGCCCACGTCGATCAGCCGTCCGCCGGTCTCGTCGGCTATCTTTTTCGCGGGTGAATATCCGAAGTAGCCTTCGCCCTGGCTCCAATACATAGCGCGGTCCGCGATCAGGATCACGTATACGATCACGTTGTTCTTCTCGGCTGCGCCAATCGCCTCGGCGATTTTGTGATCGCTGCCTTCGTCTTCACCGTCCGTCAGGATGATCAGCGCCTTGCGTCCGGTCTCCTGGTTCAGTTTGTTGTTGGTGGCCTCGTAAATGGCGTCATAAAGCACGGTTCCCTTGGGATTGCTGATCGGCACCGGGCCGCCGCCCATGCCGGGAGGTCCCATGGATCCGCCGCCGATGTTGATCTGCGCCTTGTCCATGGCGCGCGACAGCAGGTGCGGACTGTTGGTAAAGTCCTGCAGCAGGTCGACATTCACGTCGAATGAGGCCAGAAAGGCCTCATCCTTCTGACGCAGCACCTGTCTGAAGAATTCGCTGGCTGCCTGCTGCTCCAGCGGCAACAGGCGTTGCTGGCTACCCGAAGTGTCCAGAAGGATTCCCAGCGTGAGCGGCTGATTCGTTTCAGCCGTAAAGTTCTTGAATGTCTGCGGCACCTTGTCCTCGGTCACCGCGCACTCATTGCTCGTCAGATGCGGAACGATCTCTCCGTTCTTGTCCCTGACCGTGAAGAACAGGTCGACCAGGTTCACCTGCACCTTCAGGTTCTCGACCGGCGCCTCATCCTGTGGCGGAGCGGGCGCAGTGCTCACAGGCGGCGCGTCGGGCGAGGGCGCAAGCTGGGCCCATCCCAGTGCCGGCAACACCGGCAGGCCAACCAGCAACGCGGCAATTCCGACCCCTCGGGCACCGAGGGCACACCACAGGGTGTGCCCGCATAAACGGGCGCACAGCGACGGGAGCCATTTTCTCTCAGTTCGAGGAATGAGGAGCGACGGATACCGGGCGTCTCCTAGCGACGATGGACGACGAAATGAGAAAAAATGGCCTCGTCCCTTCGGGTTGCGGAGAAAATGCGGCCATACTTCGTTGTCGTCCTTGACTGTGGGCCCGCCACAGCCTTCGGACTCCGCCGCGTCTGGCCGGATTTTCGCTCGCAACGCTGCACACCCGTGTATGTGGGCACACCCTCTGCGCATAATGCTCCGTTAGACGAGAACTCAACCCCTAAGAGAGCATATCGCGCCTTTTCATATGCATGCTCGCGTGACTGTTCGCGAGTGGGCAGGCAACCTGCGCGTCTCTGATGCGTCTGATATTCTGACGATTGCGGCATTGTGTCTGTGTGCGCCACTGCTTTCAGCAGGCGCATGAGGGGCCTTGGGAGGATGAATTCGCCTTGAAGAGTTGGAAAGCCATTGCGCCAGTGGGACTTCTGAGCATCGGACTGATGCTTGCTTCAGGGATTCTGGCCCAGCAGCAGCCGGCCCCAGTTCCCGACGCACCCACCCCGCAGGCTCCGCGTCCACTCCCAGGCATCAGCGGCGGAATCACTCCCGGAGGCGGCGCGGGAGAAGCTCCCACTAATCCAGACTCGGGCTCAGGCCCCGGCGCGCAAACAGCGCCTGAGCAGCCACCCACGCCACCAAGCCAGCAGCCGGCCGCCGAGCCACAGCCTCAACAGCAGACAACGCCTCCAGAGCAGGGCACAGGCGCAGTGACAAAATTCGTTGTGCAGGTGAACTTCGTTCAGGTTCCGGTCACCGTGAAGGACTCCAAAGGCAATCTGGTTTCGGGGCTTACCTGGCGCGACTTCACTGTCTACGAGAATGCCACCCGCGAACCGTTGCGCGTCTTTAGCGTGGATCCGGAGCCGCTTTCCATCGCCTTCGTGATCGATCAGACTTTGCCCTCGAACGTCATGGACCAGGTGAACCGTTCCATGGGCTCCATCCAGGGCGCGTTAACGCCCTATGACGAGGCTGCGGTCTTCACCTACACCAACGGGGCCAAGGAGTGGACTGGCTTTACCGGCGCGCAAAGCTCCCGGCTACCTGCCGTCCTTTCATTAGCGCAATCCACCGGCACTGATCCATCGGTGCCTGTAACCGGCGGCAATCCCTTCGCAGCCTGCCCGATTTCAATCAACGGGAATTGCGCTGACCCGACTCTGCAGCCCGGAGGGTCAACGCAGACGATCGGGCAACTCGATCTTCCCAAGGAGATTCACACGCTCAATGACGCCATCCTGGCTGCTGCCAAGGAGCTGTCCACCCGCCCCAAGGACCGCCGGCGCATGATCTTCGTGATCTCCGACGGCAAGGAATACGGCAGCAGGGCGAGCTGGAAGGAAGTGGTGCGCTACCTGCAAACCAACAAAATCGCCGTCTATGGCACGCTGGTGGGCGATACCGCACACTGGGGCGCGGAGTGGGTTGACCGCATCCACATCCCCTTCACGGGCGTGTATGACAACATTCTTTACAAGTACACTGTCGAGACCGGCGGAGACTATTACGCTGAGGGTGGCGTGAACGGCATCGAGCGCAGCTACGCGAAGATCGCTACAGAGGCCCGCGACCAATACACCTTGGGCTACCTGAGCCACGAGTCGATCTACGACGACAAGTTCCGCAACATCGATGTCCGCGTCGACCGGCCCAACGTCACGGTGATTGCAAAGCGTGGTTATTATCCTTCCGCGCAGGATTACAAGTAAGCGCGCAGCTGCATCTTCCGTTTCAAAAAATACGAAAGCCTGTGCCGCGGCACAGGCTTTTCTTTTTCTTGAATTCCTAAGCGGCGCACCGCGAACCCGAATCCGAACTCATCGCTGCCCGGCAGCGTTCTCACGAGCCGTTTACTTCGGTTCGACGGGAGCGTTCGACGCCGGGGGCGGGGGTGGCGTGTTTTGCTGTTGAATCGGCTGCGCCGGCGGCGGATCGGGGGTGCCTTTTATGCCTTCGCGGAAGCCCTTCAATCCCTCGCCCAACCCTTTACCCAGCTCCGGCAGCCGCTTGGCCCCGAACAGCACAAACACAAGGATGGCCAGCACGATAATGTGCCAAGGCTGAAGCAGATCGCCCATCGATATTCCTCCACGCGCACTCATAAACCTGCGCGCTTCTTCACGCATCCATTGTCGCACAAATGCGCCCTGGCATGCTCACAGACAGGCGGTTGTGGCAGACTGGGATATGTCGAGGAGGTCTCCCCTATGAAGGCTCTCAAGCTCTTTGCCCTTGCCGGTTTACTGGCGCTCGCCAGCGGTACGGCCAACTCCGCCGGACGTGACATTTATCCTGATCCCTCGCAGGCCAAAGCCGACCTTGCCGCCGCCCTCAAAAAGGCCGCAGCTTCGCACCGCCGTGTTCTTCTGGATTTTGGCGGCAACTGGTGCGGCGATTGCCAGGTGCTTGATCTCTACATGCACGACGATAAGAATCGGCCCCTGATTGACGCGAATTTCGTCGTGGTGCACATCAACGTCGGCCACTTCGACGCCAATCTCGACATCGCCGAAAAATACCAGGTTCCGCTCCATAAAGGCGTACCCGCAATGGCCGTCCTCAGCGATCACGGCGCGCTGCTCTACAGCCAGAAGAACGGCGAGTTTGAAGCCATGCGCAGCATGGAGTCCTCATCGCTGACCAGTTTTCTCGTGCAATGGAGACCGGAGCGCCCTGGCTGCTCGGCTGTCGTGGTCAACTGCTAGCATCCTGTAGCGCCGGCCTCCAGGCCGGCTGTCGTGCGGGTCTCCTGACCCGCACACGTCTTGCGACGGCGAGGAAGCTCAATGCTCGAGAACGATCGGAATCCAGGCCCGGGCGCAGACCGCACCATCACCACGCTTTCAAGCCGCGAGGTCTACCGCAACCGATGGATGCGCGTGCGCGAGGACCAGATCCTCCGCTCCAACGGCCAAAAAGGCATCTACGGAGTCGTCGAAAAAGAAGATGGGGCCATCATCATTCCCATCGAAGGCGATCGCATCTGGCTTGTGGAGCAGTTTCGCTACACCATTCAGGAGCGAACGCTCGAACTGCCCCAGGGCACATGGGACATGCCGATCGAGGACCCCGAAGAGCTGGCGCGCGGCGAGTTGCAGGAAGAGCTCGGCCTCAGAGCGGCGAAGATGGTCCTCTTGGGCACGATGTGGATCGCCTACGGCTTCACGCGGCAGCGCGAACACATCTTCCTCGCAACGGGCCTTACGCCCACCGAAAAGAAACCCGACCCCGAAGAGCACGATTTGGTAGTCCACTCCGTTCCCATCGCAGAATTCGAGCGCATGATGCTCGAGGGGACGATTCGCGACGAATGCACGCTGGCGGCATGGGGTCTTTATCTGATGTGGAAGCTAAGGCGCGGTTGATGCGGGGGCAGGGTTCTCGGAGATTTCGCTCGGCACTCGTATCATGTTGAGGGATGTCTTCCTACCCCGCGCATCAACGAACAAGACAACAAACGCTGATGAATTCGATCGATGCCCCCACGAAGCCGGTCCGCTATCCCGAGCTGGACTCGCTTCGCGGCCTGGCAGCCTTAATCGTCGTTCTCCATCATTTGCGAATCGCATGGGAGAGTGACATAGCATCCGAGTCCGCAATTCTCAGTGCACTTCTCGCTCGCTTCGATCCCTTCGGCATCGAGGCGGTGATCCTGTTTTTTGTACTGAGCGGCTTTGTCCTTTCGCTTCCCGCGGTTAATGGGAGGCCCCAGTCATACTTCACCTTCGTGACGCGAAGAGTTTTTCGCATCTACGTGCCATACGTTGTTGCGCTCGCCGCCTCAGTCGCCGGGGCATTCTGGCTTCATGGCCCCGTCACCAGAAGCTGGTGGATCCATCTTTCCTGGACAGAGCCAGTCAGCTGGAGGCTCGTTGGTCAGCATCTTCTGTTCCTGGGCGATTATTCAACCAACGAGTTCGATAATCCGATATGGTCTTTGGTCCACGAGATGCGTATTTCCCTCGTCTTTCCCATTCTCTGCGGCTTTGTTCTGCGATTGAAGAGCGGGTGGTCCCTTCTGATCGCTTTCGGGCTTAGTATCACTTCCATCGTGATTCAGAAATGGTTGCCCCAGATCCCTTCAACGGTAGCCGAATCTATTCAGTATTCCGCGTTTTTCGTTCTCGGCATTTTCCTCGCGCGCGAGAGAAACCGGCTCGGTCTATGGGTTTCACGGCTTCGCGGATTCATCAGGTTGTTGATCGGCGTTGCCGCACTATGGCTCTTTTTATTTGCCGGATCTCAGATCGCAGATCTTTTGGGCCACTTTTCCAGTCATGGCTTGATCATTATCTACATTTCCGAGGGGATCGCAGCGCTTGGCGCGGCCTGCTTGATTATCATCAGCTTGAGCTTGTCATCCTGGAAGCGCGTGCTCTTCTTGCCGCCAATTCATTTCCTCGGGCAGGTTTCCTACAGCCTCTATCTTTGGCACGTCATTGTGATTCTGTACGTCGTTCATCTGTTCTACGGAAAACTGCCTCTTGAGGCCATCCTGTGCATCTCCTTCGTTCTGAGCATGCTCGTATCGTGGATTTCCTATCGGCTTGTTGAGATGCCATCGATGAATCTCGGCTGCCGGCTCAGCAATTTGCGCAGGCTTTCCCGCGCCACGGCAACAGTGTGACCCTTCCGTAAAACTCTCCTCGATCAACTCGTCGATTTTGGGGACCTGGGGGCAACTCAACCCCTGTGCCGTCCGGGGAGGTGACGCGCATCACAACCGCACTGCCACAAATTCCGAATAATCAACATGGGCCCTATGGGCGCAGATTCAGATCGCGCCGGACAAAACCGACCATGTTCAAGATCTTGGAAGCCCGCACTGCCGGCCTCAACATCCGGCAGTTTACCGTCGAGGCGCCGCGCATCGCACGCAAGCAGCGGCCGGGGCAGTTCGTGATTCTTCGGCTTCACGTTCAGGGCGAGCGCATTCCACTCACCATCAAGAGCGCCAATCCATCGGCCGGGACCATCACTATCGCGGTGCAGACCGTGGGCAAAACCACGGCGCTGCTTAATTCGCTTGAGGCGGGAGATTCAATCCTCGACGTCGTCGGCCCCCTCGGCAGGCCATCCGAGATCAAAAACTACGGTACCGTCGTGATCCTGGCCGGAAGCGTGGGAACTGCCATGGCGCTGCCCACTGCCCATGCGCTCCGCGAGGCCGGCAATCACGTCATCTTCATTGAAGGCGCACGCAACAAAGAGATGGTGGTCTTTGAGGACGAAGTGCGCACGGCGAGCCATGAGACTTTCATCCTCACTGACGATGGCAGCCATGGCGAACAAGGCCTCGTCACGAAAAAGCTCGCAGAACTGATCGCCGCCGGCCGCAAGCTGGATTTTGTCCTTGCCGTCGGCCCCGTGCCCATGATGCGCGCCGTGGCAGAAACCACCAGGCCGCTGGGCATCAAGACCATGGTCAGCCTCAACTCCATCATGGTTGATGGCACCGGAATGTGCGGCGGCTGCCGCGTGCTCCTCGGCAAGCAGAGCAAGTTTGCCTGTGTCGATGGTCCGGAATTCGATGCTTCGCAGGTGAACTTCGAGGTCCTGATGCAGCGCAATGCGATGTATCGCGGTCAGGAGTGCCAATCGCTTAAGACGTTTGAGCTGCACAGACAGGACGAACTGGCCCGAGTGCGCACGGCACTGGCCACTAGGGAAAAAGAAGCAGCGCAATTGCGCGCAAGACTCGAAGCTCAGGAGGAGAATCGTCATGCCTGAGGCCAATCTGCTTCCGCTTAAAGAGCGCATGGAGATTCCGCGCGTGCAGATGCCTGAGCTCGAAGCCGAAGTCCGCGCGCATAACTTCGACGAAGTAAACCGTGGCCTCGCTGCCGCGGGCGCCGTCGCTGAGGCCACGCGTTGCATCGCGTGCGCAAAGCCCGGTTGCCAATTGGATTGCCCGGTCGGCGTCAAAATCAAGGACATCGTTGCGCTCATCTATGCCGGCGATTTTCTCGGTGCCGCCAGGAAAATGCGCGAAGACAACGCACTGCCTGCCATCACGGGGCGCGTTTGCCCGCAGGAGAGCCAGTGCGAAGGCGGTTGCGTCGTGGGCAAGAAGGGTGGGCCCGTTGCCATTGGCAATCTGGAGCGGTTTATCGCCGACTTCGAGCGGCAAAGTGGTGAGCTTGGATTGCCCGCGATTGCTCTCCCCTCAGGCAAAAGCGTCGCCATCGTGGGCAGCGGGCCGGCTGGACTGTCGGCCGCAGGCGACTTGATTCAAAAAGGCCATCGCGTGCGAGTCTTTGAAGCGCTGCACGAGCTAGGCGGCGTGCTGGTATACGGCATTCCCGAGTTCCGCTTGCCCAAAGCGATCGTGAAAGAGGAAGTCGACAATCTACGGCGCATGGGCGTCGAGTTCGAGACCAATGTAGTGGTTGGCAAAAGCGTCACGCTCGACGAGTTGATGCGCGTGGAAGGCTACGACGCGGTCTTTGTGGCTACCGGCGCAGGCTTGCCCGTTTTTCTCGGCGTGCCCGGCGAGCACCTGAACGGTGTCTACTCGGCCAACGAGTTCCTAACCCGCACCAACTTGATGCGCGCCTATAAGTTTCCCGAATTCGACCAGCCGATCTACGACTGCCGCGATCGCGACGTGATCGTTGCAGGCGGCGGGAACACAGCCATGGATGCGGTGCGCACTGCGCGGCGGCTTGGCGCGAAAACGGCCACGCTGGTCTACCGGCGATCGGAGGCCGAAATGCCGGCCCGCGCCGAGGAAGTGAAACACGCGCGCGAAGAGGGAATCGAATTCCGCATGCTCACGAATCCTGTCGAGTTTCTCGGCGACGAAAAGGGCTGGCTCACTGGCGCGCGCTGCGTGCGCATGGAGCTGGGCGACCCCGATGCTGACGGGCGCCGCCGTCCCGCTGCAATTGCCGGCTCGGAATTCGTTTTGCCGGCCGACGTCGCCATCATCGGCGTGGGGACGACCGCCAATCCGCTCATCCAGAGCACCACGCCCGACCTTGTGACTAACAAGCGGAATTACATCGTGGCCGACCCCGAAACCATGCGCACCTCGAAGCGCGGCATCTTTGCCGGCGGCGACATTGTCACCGGCGGGGCGACGGTGATTCTGGCCATGGGTGCCGGCCGCAAAGCCGCAAAGGCGATCGGCGAATACCTTGGGTCTGGAGAGTGGTGAAAGCAACCAGCAACCAGGCGGCGGTGTCGATTAAGTCGTTCATTATCTGTTACTAAATGCAAAATTCTTGCGAAGAATCCAGCCAGAACGGGCAATTTTGGTCGCGATGTACACGAAAATAGTGTACACTGTTGACGTGAAAAATATTACCCTAAGTGCCGACGAGGACCTGATCGAAAGAGCGCGCTTGATCGCGAGAGAGCAGCGCCGAACCCTGAATGACGCATTCCGGGAATGGCTTGCGCAATTTACCGAGAGCGCAGGAGACGCCCAGGGCTTCGATGTCCTGATGATGCGCTTGCAAAACGTGAATGCAGGCCGGCGTTTCAGCAGAGAAGAATTGAATGAGCGATAGATTCTTCCTGGATACAAACATCTTCATTTACTCATTCGATCAAAGCGCGCCTGCGAAGTCTCGGAAGGCCGCGCAACTCATCCGCGATGCGCTCACGACACAGAAGGGAATCGTCAGCTTTCAGGTGGTGCAGGAATTCTTCAACGTCGCGCTAAGGCGATTTTCCCAGCCCATGCACGCGGCTGACGCCGCGCAGTATCTGAATGCGGTCTTTCGCCCGCTGCTCGCCGTGCATTCATCGCAGGCTCTCTACGCGGAGGCTCTGTTTCTCCACGCCCAGAGCGGGATCTCTTGGTTCGACTCGCTGATCGTTTCGGCCGCAATCCAGGCGCAATGCGAAACCCTCTTTTCCGAGGATCTCCAGCACGGCCAGCGATTCGGAAGTCTCCAGGTGCGTAATCCATTTCTCTGAGTGAACGAGATCGACACGCGGTCCTTCCAAAATCGTGCCGCCCACCTCACAAAAAGAATGGGCGGCAAAGCTTTCGCCCTGCCGCCGCCCTGTCCCTGGGTTGTCTTGAAGATAATGCAGCCCTGCTTAAAACTGAATCGTCGAAGACCGCCTGGGCCGTTGCCTTAGTCCCTAGTCCCTACGTCCCTGCCTCATTGCAAGAGCTTGGTCACTTCCTGCTGTACTTGATTGGCTTGCGCTAATGCAGCGATGCCCGTCTGGCTCAGAATCTCGTACTTCGACATGTTTGACGTCGCCGAGGCATAGTCGGTGGCCTGAATCGCGTTTTGCGCCGAAACCACATTCTCCTGCTGCGTGCTCATGATCTGGCTGAGCGAATTGAGTGTGTTGATCTGGGCGCCGATGTAGCCGTCCATCGAGGCCACGTCGCTGATGGCCAGGTTGAGCAAATTCAGCGCCGACTGAGCATTCGCCTGATCCGTGAGACTGGTGTTGCTCAGGTCTTCGCCTGCGCTGTCGGAGTAGCTCATCGTCGCAATCCCGCCCTGTCCGTTGGGGTCTGCGGTCAGAACAGAGCTCACGGCCTGCCCGGTCGCCTCATCCTCCATGGTGCTCCCACCCGCCGGATTGGTGACACCGATGGAGTAGAACCCGGTGGATGGAGTCCAGGTCGCCGCTGTACTGGCGTCCGTCGTATCCACCACATTGGTCGGCACAACAGCCGTCTTCGCGCTTTCTGATGTAAACGTGATGTTCGCAGCCCCCGCTCCACCGCCGGTATACGTGGCCGTGATGCCGTATCCAAGGCCGCTGATGTAATTGGCCAGGGCGTTCAGGGTTGTGGGTACCCCACCCACGCCCAGAACCAGGGTATGCGTCACTCCTGATGCGTCAGTGACCGCGAGGCTCCCAGAGAGAACGTCCATGTCGGCTCCCGCGCCCACCACGGGCAACGTCAAAGTGCCGAGCGAACCTGGCGTTGCGCCACTGCCCACGCCAGCGCCCGCACCAGAGAGTTGAATACCCGTATCGGTGCCGGCGCCTGCGCCGACCGCCTGTTTGCCAGCCTGTGCCGCAGTGGAGAAAGTTGCGGTCAAACCCAGGTTTGCGTTGTTGATGGCGCTGATCATCCCTGCGACCGTGTCCGGATATCCCGTTGCGCCGCCCACGCTGATCTGTGCTTGCTGCGTGGTGACCGCCCCGCCCGCTCCCGTGGCCATGTAGCTCACGTCGAGCGTCGTCGTGCCGTTGACGAAGGCGTCGCCGAGGGTTGCATCCGCGCCGTTCTTCGACAGATCGATAAACACGTTGCTCTGCCCGTTGCTATAGGACATCGTGCCGTTTGTGTCGCCCAGCGCGGAAGACGACAACGAGTGAATATTCAAGTTGTCAACCGACGAACCTTCCGTCGAAGAGTCGCCCGTGAAGATGGCAACAATCGAGCCATCGAATACCTGTTCCTGGTTGTACGTCGTCGTCGATCCAATGTTCGTGATCTCTGCCAGGATGGATTGGTATTCCTGGTTCGCCGCCCCGTCCTGTGTCGAATTCAGCGTGCCGTTCGAGGCTTCGGTCGCCAGCGTAATCGCCCGGTCCAGCAGGCTTGTCACCTGCGCTAGCGCGCCGTCGGCCACTTGCAGCAACCCCACGCCCTCCGTGGCGTTGGTTCCCGACTGCGTGAGCGCTACTGAATTCGCTTCGAGGCCGTTGACCAGGGAGAGCCCGGCGGCGTCATCCGCTCCGGAATTGATGCGCGACCCCGACGACAATTGCTGCAATACCGTCTGCAGGCTGGCATTTGTGTTGTTGAGATTGTTCTCAGCGTAAATTGCCGACAGATTGTTCAAAACACCGAGGGCCATGAGATCAACTCCTTTACGGATGCCCTCGCCCTCAAATCCGTTGGCGTCTCGTTCATCCAGCCAAAGCCGCCGTCACTTCCGGATGGGCCTATTCGCATCCACCCCTTTCATCGGTC
>Ga0265342_10001855_pt1 | contig 19111 bp, 31 predicted proteins | sample 4CB327metaG_FD_203125 | JGI IMG/M metagenome (GOLD analysis project Ga0265342, IMG submission 203125) | Rhizosphere microbial communities from Carex aquatilis grown in University of Washington, Seatle, WA, United States - 4-CB3-27 metaG | ecosystem: Host-associated > Plants > Roots >...
GTCCAGCGCGCGCTTATGGTCTTGCGACGCCGGGAAGAGGATGTGGTCGATGCCATCCGAGAGCGCGTGGATGGAAAATTCTACGCCATCAAGGAATTCTTCGACAACGACCTCGCTCCCTGCTGTGCCGTGGACACTCTTGACCATGATGGCATCCACCGCCGCTTCGACCTCCTCAACGGTCTTGCACACATACACGCCTTTGCCGAGCGCGAGCCCGCTCGCCTTCACGACGACCGGAAGGCCGAGCCCTTTCGCATACGCGAGCGCGCGGGCGGGATTGGTGAATACATCGAACTTCGCCGTCGGTATCTTTCCGTCGGTCATGAGTTTCTTTGCGAAGGCTTTCGAACCTTCTATTTGCGCCGCGTCTTTCGACGGGCCGAAAACGCGCAAACCCCGCTTCTCGAAGAGGTCAACGATACCTGCTGCGAGCGGGTCGTCGGGTCCGACAACGGTGAGCGCAATTTTCTTTTCGGCGGCAAATTTCGCGAGACCTTCGAAATCCATTGCTTGTATCGGCACGTTCTCTCCGATGTCGGAGGTACCGCCGTTCCCCGGTGCGATGTAGAGCGACCCAATGCGCGGTGACTGCTTCAACTTCCACGCGAGCGCGTGCTCTCTGCCTCCGCTTCCGATGACGAGTACGTCAGTTGCCATAGGCTTCAATATACCGCATCGCGTCCTCGGGTGTAGCCGCAAAAGCAGCCACGTTCTCAAGCCCTTCTGCGGAATCTCTGTCGCGGTCCTGAAGAAACCCTTCACGTTCCATCCGTTCGAGCTGTTCCCGAAGCCCGTCGTAATAACCGGCAATGGTAAGAAAGACGATGGGTTTTCTGTGCACGCCGTGACGTTTGAGGGCCATTACTTCTGTCATTTCATCCAGCGTGCCGATGCCGCCAGGCAATCCGATACATGCATCCGAACGTGCGAGCATGATTTGTTTGCGCTCGCCCAGATCCTTGGCGACGATGAGTTCGTCAATGTGTTCCCTCGCTCTATCCTTCAACAGCTCCATCGAAACGCCGAGCGTGCGGGCTCCGCCCTCTTGTGCGGCATCGGCGAGTATTTTCATGCACCCGCGGTCGCTCCCGCCCCATACGAGCGTGTGCCCGCCTTGCGCAATGAGCGCGCCGAGTGCCCGCGCCGCGTCGTTATATATTTCCGGAACATCCTGCGCCGAGCAAAAGACGCATATGTTCATACTATTCCTTCGTTAAGATCTCCGGACCTTTTTTCGTGACGAGAACGGTGTGTTCGGCGTGCGCCGTGCGCGAGCCGTCTTTGGTGCGGTACGAGTAGCCGTCTTTGTCGACGTAGAGGTCGCCAGTCCCCAGCGTCATCATCGGTTCTATCGCGATGACGAGGCCTTCAACGAGCTTCTCGCCTTTCCCCGGTTCGCCGAAATTCGGCACGTGCGGCTCTTCGTGCACTTTGAGCCCGACGCCGTGCCCCGAAAGATTCTTCGGATATCCGAACTTGTATTTCTCGGCAATTTTTTGCACCGCATAGCCGATATCGCCGGTCGTGTTCCCCACTTTCGCTTGCGCAATGCCGACCGCGAGCGCTTCGTTCGTTCCGCGCACCAGCCGCTCGTCCTCGGAGTTCAATGGGGTACCCGCGATAACGGTCGCGGCGTGGTCGGTGTAGAGGCCTTTGTGTTTAATGCCGAAATCGAGGCATACGACATCGCCCTCTTCAATGACCGCGTTATTTTCGCTCGCGGGCGAGTGCACGATGATGTCATTGATGGAAAGACAGAGCCCCGAGGGATACGGGACGTCTCCCTTGCGATCTTTGTGTCCGTAAAAAGCGAGCGTGTCCCCTTCCGCTTTCACCATCTCACGGGCTTTATCCTCAAGCTCACGTGCGGTCACACCCGGTGTGACCATTTCGCTCAGTATGCGTACGTGCCGTGCGAGGCGCTTGCCGCCCTCGCGCAATGCTTCGATGTCTTCTTTGTTCCGTATGATCATGACAACTTCAAAGCTTTCAGGATTTCAGCATGCACAGCTTCAATGTTTTCCCCGCCGTTGATGCGATGGATAGTGCGCCCGCGGCTTGCCATAAAATCGAGCTGCGGCTCGACCTCGGTCTTGTGCCAGCCAAGACGCTGTTTGATGGCCGCCTCCGTGTCATCGCTCCTGCCGCGTTTTACCAGACGCTCGATGCTCTCCGCTTCCGACAATTCGAGCGAGATTATCTGGTAGTCCGGGCGTTTGTAGAACACCATAGCATCGTCCCATCCGCGCGTCTGGTCGGGGCCGCGCGCGAGGCCGTCGGCGATTATGTGTTCTTCGCCGGTAAATTCCCGCACCAAGGCGTCGGTCGTAATGTAAATAGGCATGAAATCCGGCATCCGTTTGCCGACGCTCAGGACTTCGTTCGTAAGCGTCGCACTGTATCCGCCGCGCGCTATCATGTTGCGCAACAGCTGCCCCATGTCGATGTGAATGACGCCGCGCTCCGAGCGCTTTTTCAGCGCATCAATGAGAAGCTTCACTTGCGTGCCCTTCCCCGCACCCTGCGGACCAAAAAATAAGACGGTAATAGGTTCCATAATTATTCGAGATTGTAGCCCTCTTTGCGCATAATTTCCACGAGCTCGTTCACGGTCTCGTCGAGCTTGCCGTCCGCATTCACGATGCGGTAATCGTACTGCGGCGCATGCATGCGCACTTCTTCTTCGGTAATTTTCATGCGCGCCTCGAATTCTTTCTCACTCCATTCGGGATTACGGACGTGCAAGCGGCCGCGGAACTGCTCGAGCGATTCCGGCATTATGAAAATGGTCGTCGCACCATATTTCTCTTTCAAGAGCTTCGCACCCTCGATATCTACCTGCGCGAAGACGATCTTGCCTTCGGCGATCCGCTTTTCAAGGTCGGGAAGGTAGGTGCCGTAGTAGGTGTTCAATTCAGGAACATATCGGTGCTCGGGAATGGCGCCGGAACTGAGCGCCTCATCGAATTGTTCCTGTGAGAAAAAGTGGTAATCGACGCCGTCCTCTTCTCCGGGCCGCATCGCGCGCGTCGTCGCTGTCACAAGCCGTGTGCAGTTGTGGTACAGCTCCATAATGCGCTTGATAGCCGCATTCTTGCCGCTCCCCGAGGGCCCCGCGATGACCACGACTTGCTTCATGGTGAGAGGGTACCACATCTCGGGGCTGGGTGTGAGCCCGTGTGTTAGTACTCGCGAATGGAGGTCTGCGCGTCTATCTTTTTGACGACATCGAGTACGACGGAAACAACGATGAGGAGCGCAGTGCCGCCGATGGTGAGCGCCGTGATGCCGGTGATGCCTTTCAGAATGAGCGGCAGGACCGCGAGCGAGCCGAGGAACAAGGCACCGACGAGCGTGATGCGCGTGATGATGTTGCCGAGGTATTCGGAGGTCGTGGCGCCAGGGCGCACGCCGGGAACGAAGGCACCGTTCTTCTGGAGGTTCTTCGCTATCTGGTGTGGCTCAAACGTGATGGCCGTGTAGAAGTACGTGAACATGAACACGAACCCGAAGTAGAGGATGCCGTAGACCCACTGGTTGGCGAGCCACGCGACGACGGTTGACGCGCCGTTCGCAATTACCACGATAGGGCTTTTGGTGAGGAAGGTCGCTATCATTTGCGGAAAGAGGAGGATGGAGAGCGCGAACACTATCGGAATGACGCCGGCCTGGTTGACCCGGAGCGGCAAGTAGGTGGAGATGCCGCCCAAGACTTTCATCCCGCGCACGCGGCGCGCGTAGGTGACGGGAATGGGGCGCTCCGCTTCGGTGATGAAGACGACGCCGGCCATGATGACGAGCGCGGCTGCGGCGAATCCGAGGTAGGCCGGGAGCTGCGAAATGTCGAATGCGAAAAAGAATTGCGAGACGCCACTCGGAATGCGCGAGACGATGCCCGCAAAGATGATGAGCGATACTCCGTTGCCGACGCCGAACTCAGAGATGAGCTCGCCAATCCACATGAGGAGGATGGAGCCGCCGGCGATGACGGTCATGTTGGTGATGAGCTGCAAGAGCGTGAGCGTGGGAAGAATGCCGTTCTGTTGCAGGAGCAAAATGAAACCGAACGCCTGGATGAAGGCGAGCGGCACCGCGAGGTAGCGCGAGTACTGCATGAAGCGCTCTCTCCCCGAGTCGCCTTCCTCCTGGTACATCTCTTTCAGGCTCGGAATGAGAATGGTCATGAGCTGCATGACGATGGAGGCGGTGATGTACGGGCCGACGCCGAGCATCACGATGGAAAGGTTGGAGAACCCGCCGCCTGAGAAGATGTTGAGAAGGCCGAAGAATTGGTTGTTGCTGAGAAATGCCTCGAGCTGCGCGGCGTTGATCCCAGGAGTTGGAATTGCGGCGAGAAAACGGAAGACGACCAGAGCGCCCAAGACGAAAAGGATGCGCGCGCGGAGTTCTTTGTCTTCAACAACGAGCTGCACTTTGCGTACGAATGATTCCCACATAGGTTATTTTTTCTTCGGAGCGCGTACAGGTTTTTGAGTACGGGCGCGGGGCGCCGAAAGGACCGGCAAGACAATGCTGCCGCCCGCCTTCTCGATGGCAGCGCGAGCAGATGTCGTGACGCTCACACCAGTGAACGAAAGTCTCTTCGAAAAATCTTCGCCGCCGACGATCTTGATGGGCTGCATCTTGCGCGCGTGGATGACGCCCTTCTCGATGAGTGTCTTCAAGCTGACCTCGGTGCCGTTCTCGAAGAGAGAATCGATGCGCGTGAGCGGGAGTACGAACGCGTCGAGGCGGGTGCCGTCGACGGTGCGTCCGCGGTTCTTGCCGTATCCGCGGCGCTTCGGAAGTTTCTTGATGATGTCGCGCCATTCAGGACGGCGCTTGTTGCCTGCGCGCGCGGTCTGGCCCTTGCCTCCGCGGCCGGATTGCTTCCCGCGTGTTGAAGACTGTCCGCGGCCGACGCGGCGGTACGCGCGCTTCCCTGTTCGTGTGAGTTGGTTCAAGGTTGCCATATATTATTTGGAGATCTGCTTCAGCGCCTCAATTGCAGCGCGTGCGTTGTTGACAGGGTTGTGGCTGCGAGAGAGGAGCTTGCTCGTGACGTCGGAGACGCCGGCGAGTTCGAGCACGGTGCGCACCGATGAACCGGCGACGAGACCGCGGCCGGGAGACGGACGGATAGAAACTTCGGATGCGCAGAATTTCGCGGCTATCTCGTGGGAAATGCTGCGGTTCTTGGTGAGCGTGAGCGATATCATATTGCGCTTCGCGGCGCGGGTCGCCTTTTCGATAGCGAGCGCGGTATCAGCGGCTTTGCCGAGACCGACTCCGACACGGCCCTTTTTGTCGCCCAAGACGAGTGCTGCGGAGAAATTGAAACGGCGGCCTCCGGCCATGACACGGGCGACGCGGCGGATGCCGATGAGCTTTTGCGCGAATTCGCTGCGGCGCTCGTCGCGCGGACCTCCGCGATTGGGGCGGCCTCCACCTCCCCCGCGTCGATCGCGCGAGCCGCGGGAAGGATATGCACGGCGCTCGGAAGCGCGCGGCGCTTCGGCTGCGGCGGCTTCCACGGGAACAGCCGCCTCTGTCGGAAGCGCTCCCTCTGCGATCACCTGTTCTTCGTCAGCCATACAATAATGAAATTAAAATTCTAATCCCGCTTCACGGGCCGCATCGGCAAATGCTTTGATGGTCCCGAGGTAGAGGAAGCCTCCGCGATCAAATACGATTTTTGTGATACCTGCTGCTTTCGCTTTCTTCGCGAGGGTCGCGGCGGCCGCTTCTGCGCGCTCGCGCGGGGTCTTCCCTTTCTCGGCAGCGGAGGAAACGGATGCGATGGTAAGGCCTTTCGCGTCATTGATTATCTGCGCGACGATGCGCGTATTGGATTTGTATATAGAAAGGCGCGGACGCTCGGCTGAGCCTTCGACTTTGGCGCGGACGCGCGCGTGCCGTGTCACTCTTTTCTGCTGTTTGGATGCGAGTGTCATACAGATTACGCGGTTGCTGTCGCAGCGGCTTTCTTACCCTGCTTCTGGCGCACGACTTCGCCTTCGTAGCGGATGCCCTTGCCCTTGTACGGCTCAGGCTTTTTCATGGCGCGTATCGCTGCAGCAAAACCGCCAACGCGTTCGATGTCAGCGCCGGAGATGGAGATGATGTTCTTTTCGACGGCAACGGTAAGGCCCTCCGGAACCGGAACGAGAACCGGATGTGAAAAGCCGAGCGCGAATTTGAGCTGCTTTCCGGAAAGCTCAGCGCGATAACCGATACCCTCGATCTGGAGCTTCTTCACGAATGGCGTGTTGACGCCCGCGAGCATATTGCGGACGTGTGCGGCGTACGTGCCCCAGAGCGCGCGAGCGAGGCGCGTGCCTCCCGCGGGTGCGACGAGGACCTCGCCATTCTCAACTTTGACGGAAACAGCAGAGTGCAGCGAGCGCTTCAAGGTGCCGCCTTTGCCTTTGACGATAATCTCATTCGAGGCGATGGAGACGTCGGTGCCTGCGGGGATCTTTATGGGAAGTTTTCCTATGCGTGACATATGCGTATTACCAAATTTCGAAAAGCGCTTCGCCGCCGACTTTTTCTTTGCGCGCTTCTTTGTCGGTCTTGATGCCCTTCGGTGTCGAGAGGACCAAAGCGCCATGCCCGTAACGCACCGGCATGATTTCGCGCATGCTCTTGTAGAGGCGGCGGCCCGGCTTCGAGACGCGCTTCACGCCCTGAATGTGCGGCATTCCCTTATCGTCGTACATGAGAACGATGTCGAGCGTCTTTTTAACCTTCTTCCCCTTCTTCTCGACGTCCTTCACGAAACCCGCGTCTTTGAGCTTCTCGGCGATAGCGAGTTTGAGATTGGAGAACGGTACGGAGACCGATGCCTTTTTGATGGCACCGGCGTTCATGAGGCGCACTATGAGGTCACCGACGGGATCGTTTACCATGAGCTCTTTTTGATGCCGGGAATGTTGCCTTCGAGGGCCTCTTCGCGGAAGCAGATACGGCAGAGATTGAAGTCGCGCATAAAACCGCGCGGGCGTCCGCACTTAAGGCAGCGGCGTACCGTCCTGCTCGAAAATTTCGGCTTGCGGTTCGCCTTTATGATCATTGATTTCTTAGCCATGAATGTGTGCCGACGGAGGAGTGTTCGAGCGCTTGCATCCGAGCCTTACGGCGCGGATTACAGACAGCTCGATTTCGTGGCTTTGTAATCCCTCAATAGACTTCGGGTAAAAACAAAGCCCCCTACGAGGCACGGCAAATATACTCGGGATACGCCTTGAAGTCAACAGAAGAAACATCCCGTATGTCCGCCTGGCAAGATTCCGAAATCTGCCAACACCCGCAAGAGAAAAAGGATCGCAAAGAAAATTGTACCTAGAGCTATCCCCCATCCATTCGCATCCCAGTCCCAAAGTGCACCCGTGACGACTGCGGGATTCTCTTCGTAGTGTTGTTTCAGAAGATACGTCCCGGTGGCGCAGAGGACGAGCAAGATGAAAAGGACGTAAAAAGTCCCGTCGTTGAATATTTCCATCTACTGAATAGTAGCAGTTTACTTGTTCTCGCGCAGCGGGAGACCGATGTGAGGAAGGTAGATTTCAGACTCTTTTTTGTTCTGTGGGGTCGTTGACATGGGAGGGGCATGCGAATAAGGTTCGGATGACGTCCTGCGCTCTTTGACTCCATTCAGCAGGCATCAAGTTCCCAAACCCACAACACGAGGAGGTTCCCGTGCGCACTCTCAAGCATATCGCTCTCGTCGTTGCTCTCGTCCTGCTGCCTCTCTCGGCACAGGGACAGGGGTTCTCGAAGAATGACGTCCCGCAGATCCTAGGACCCTCTGTGGTCCTGATCACGGAAGACGGGCACGGAGCTGGAACAGTGGTCGCTTCGATCCTCGACGGCGATACCTATCGCACCTATACCCTGACGGCGTCCCACGTCGTCGAAGGCGCCCACAAGAAAATCGTGCCCGATAAGATTAGGGTCGTGGTGAATTTCTATGAGAACGGACAAATCGCGTCGAAGTCGGAGTATTCGGCCACGGTGGTGAAGAATGACGACGTTCGCGATCTGGCGCTCATCGTCCTCAACGACGATACGTCCAAGTTCCCATTCGTCGCAAAGTTGGGCGACGAGGACCCGTATCTGCTCCAGCACGTCTGGATCGTTGGCTCACCGCTCGTACAAGATCTCACTTTCACCGAAGGAATGGTCCAGGGATACTCTCTCGTGGACGGAGGTCGCTACATACGAGCGACAGGCAACTTCTATAACGGAGACTCTGGCGGGGCCATGTACGACGACGACTGGCACCTCATCGGAGTCCCTGTGGGGTTAGCGGAAGACGGTACAACGCTCTTCACCACCAAGAAAGGCGGGAGTAAGACCCCATTCCCCGTCACGATGATGGCCTACTCCGTGCCGGTCTCTGACGTTCGTGCGTTCCTCAAAGGCACGCCGGTCGAGGATGCGACTCGCTGAAGTCCTGTTCCCAGCTCAACAAACTAACGACCCCGTTCGTGAGAGAACGGGGTCGACAACTTTTTGATACCTTATACTTTTATTTTTTCTCTTGGAGCGGGAGGCCGATGTGGCGGAGGTAGCTCTCGGCTTCTTTCTTGTTCTTTGCGCTGGTGCCGATAGTGATGGCGAGGCCGAAGACATCCTTTGCATCTTCGTCGGACGTTTCCGGGAAGACCGTGTGCTCACGGAATCCGATGGAGATGTTGCCCATGTCGTCGATGGAGGAGGCCTTGAGACCGCGGAAGTCCTTCACGCGCGGGAACGTGATGTGGATGAGCTTGTCGAGGAATGCGCGCATGCGGGCACCGCGAAGCGTGACCTGGTAGCCGGCGACGTCGCCCACGCGTATCTTGAAGTTCGCGATGGATTTCTTGGCGCCGCGGACCGCGGGCGCTTGCCCCGTGATCTTTGCGAGACGGTCGACGATGAGCTCGAGTTTCTTTTTGTCTTTGAGCGACCCGACGCCGGTCGAAACGATTATCTTCTCGACGCGCGGGACCTGCATGACGTTCTCGTAGCCAAATTCGGCTTTCATAGCGTCAAACGTTGCCTTTTGTGTTGTCGTTGCTGCGTTCATACATCTATTGCTTCAACTCCTCTCCGCTTTTGACGGCGACCCGCATGCGCTTCCCGTTCTCGTTGCGTGAGATACGGATGCGCGTCGGCTTGCCACTCTTCGGGTCGATAAGCATAACGTTGGATGCATGGATGGGCATCGCCTTCTCAACGATCTGTCCACTCCTGCTCGAAGAGGTCGGTTTGCGGTGGCGCTTCATCATGTTGACGCCATCCAAGAGCACGAGGTCGCGCTCCGGATACGCACGCACGATGGTACCCGACGTGCCCTTCGACTTGCCGGCAACCACCATTACTTTGTCTCCTTTTTTGAGTTTCATATATCTATACGATCTCGGGCGCCAATGTGCCGATGCGTTGGTAGCCTTTTTCGACGAGCTCGCGCGGGATAGGACCGAAAACGCGGCTTGCTTTGGGCTCTTTCGGCTCCTTGCCGGTGCCGGCAATGAGGACGACCGCGTTCTCGTCGAAACGGACGTACGAGCCATCCTTGCGGCGGTATGCCTTCACCTGGCGCACGACGACGGCGCGGTGCACTTCTTTTTTCTTCACGCTTTTGCGGGGCTGCGCTGTCTGTATGGAGAGGACGACCTCGTCGCCCAATTCCGCGTAGCGGCGCTTGGAACCGCCGAGCACCTTGAAAATGCGTCCGAGGATGGCACCGGAGTTGTCTGCGACTTTTACGATTGAACGTGGCTGTATCATAGATTATTTGGCGATGATGAAACGCTTGCGCTTCGAGATAGGGCGCGTCTCTTTGATGGTCACCTTCTCCCCCACCTTCGCGGTGTTGCCCGGATCGTGGACGAGGAATTTCTTGCTGTAGCGCATGTACTTCTTGTATTTCGGGTGCTTCACGTAGCGCTCGACCATCACGGTCGCCGTGTCTTTCATGGCCGCCTTTACGACGACGCCTTCAAAAGTCTTTCCTGGTGTTGCTGTGGTTTCCATAGTGTCGCGCGTATCCTACGCAGTTTGCTTCTTAATCGCAAGTTCGCGGCTGCGAAGCTCTGTCATAATGCGTGCTATTTCGCGGCGCAATTCGCGCCCTTCGCGGACGTTCCTCGTGCGGGAACCGGCTCCTTCGAAGCGGAAGGTGCGGAGAGACTCGCGCTTGTCGGCGACGAGCTTCTGTAGTTCCCGGACATCTTGTTTTGCGTAATCAGACATAGAATTATTCGCGTGCGACGATGCGTACTTTTATCGGAAGCTTTGTGCCTGCCTTCCGGAGTGCTTCGCGTGCCATTACCTCCGGCGCACCATCGACTTCGAAAATGACGCGGCCCGGACCCACTTCGACAACGTAGCCTGCGACGTCGCCCTTACCGCTACCCATGCCCACTTCGGCGGCTTTCTGGGTGAAGGGTCGGTCGGGGAAAATGCGCGTCCACACTTTGGCGCTCTTGCCTGCGGCGCGCGTAAGCGCGCGGCGCGCGGCTTCGATCTGGTTCGAGGTGATGCGGGCGGGCGTCATGGCCTTGAGGCCGAACGAGCCGAACGCGACGGTGAGACCGCGGGTCTCGGGTCTCGAGAGACGGGCCGGATTCCTGCGGCCGGTCTGCCACTTGCGGTATTTTGCTTTCTTCGGAGCGAGCATACGTTATTTTCGGGCTGCAGCGCCTGCACTCTGGTTTGATTTCTGGTCGTCGGCGAAGATCTCTCCGCGGTATATCCATACTTTGACGCCGATGACGCCGTACGGAAGGTATGCCTGCTCGCGCGCGAAGTCGATGTCGGCGCGGAGTGTCTGCAATGGCACGCGGCCGCGCTTAATCTCTTCGGTGCGGGACATTTCGGCTCCCCCCAAGCGGCCCCCGACCGAAATGCGGACACCCTGTACGTCGCGGTTGGCCATCACCTTCTCCACCGTCTGTTTCAAGACGCGGCGGAAGGTCTGGCGCTTTTCCAGTCCTTCGGCGACCATGTAGGCGACGACGGGTGCCTGGGATTCAGGGCTGCGGATCTCTTCGATATCGAGGCGAACGCGCATTTTGGGAGCGCCTTTCACCTTGCCCATCACCTTCTCTATCTCTTTTGTGAGTTTGGTCGAACCTTCACCGCCGCGGCCGATGACGAGACCGGGGCGCGAGGTCTTGATGAGAACGCGGACAGCGTTCTGCGCGCGCTCTATCTCGACGGACGTGACGTACATGCCGCGCAAGCGCTTCTTCAAGAAGCGACGGATCATCGAGTCGATGATGACGTTGGTGCGGTACTCGCTCGGGGATTTCGCGAACCAGCGCGACTTCCAGTCGCGGATGATGCCGAGGCGGTGTGCGTATGGATGTACGGTGTGTGTCATATATTACTTTGTCTCGCTCGCGTCGCTGGAGCTTTGGCGAAGCGGGCCGGAACTTTTAGCGGAGGCGGATTCGGCTTTTGCAGCGGCTTTTCCGCCCGAGGCGGATCGGCCTTGGGCCGACTTCGCAATCTTTTTGGACTTTGCGGCCTTCGGTGCGGCGTTCAAACCGAGTTCGATGAAAATGATGCTCATCTCTTTGTGAATGGTACCGGAGCGCCCGCGTGCAAAGGGGCGCGCACGCTTCATAACAGCGCCCTTGTTGACGGTGATGGTCTTGACGAACAAGTTCTCCGCGGGCTGCCCGGCGTTGGAAACGGCGGAGTTGAGGAGTTTCGTGATGACCGGGGAAGATTTCTTCGGCAAGTATGTAAGGGCCTCGCGCGCTTGCGAGACGGACTTGCCGCGAATGAGGTCGGCAACGAGGCGGACTTTGCGCGACGGCTGGTGGTAATTTTTCAAAAGCGCTTTCATATATTATTTCTTCGCGGCTGCGGTCGTCGCAGTGGTCGCCTTCGCGGCCTGTGCCGCGGCAATCTCAGCTGCCTTCGCGGCAAGCTCTGTCTCCTTCTGCATGCGGCCTCCGTGGCGAACGAACTTGGTCGTCGGAGAGAACTCCCCCAACCGGTGCCCGACCATGTCCTCTGTCACGAACACCTCTTCGAAGATCTTGCCGTTGTGGACCGCAAAGGTGTACCCGACGAATTCAGGAGCTATCTGTGAAGCGCGCGCCCACGTTTTGATGGAGCCCGCCTGTGCTTTACGCGTCGCGACTTTCTTCGCGAGTTTGACGTCCACATAGGGACCTTTTTTGAGTGATCGTGTCATACGGTTTAATATTCTCCAATTGAAAACCCGCGCTCGCGGGTCCGCACAATGTATAGGAAATAGCCTGTCGTGTCAATTTTCACTGTGCATGGTACCTTGCAAGTCCGGCGAACCAACAAAAGGAGAGGCGGCCGTGAACATTGCAAACGTCAGCCCTTTCAGGGCGCCTGCGCAATCCGGGTCGCGTGCCTACAATTATGTCGTCCTGAAGATACGCGATGCGGAGAGAAACGACCGTACGGTCGTTCGTATCGACATGTCAATCTCAGCGCATTCGCGGATAATCTCGACATTCAGGGACGAGAACCCTGGTTCCAACGTGGAAGTTTTGGGAGGCGGCCAGTTTACCGTGAGGCCTGAGGGGGCCCTGTGTGTCTTTCTCTTTCCCTCGTGGCCACAGATCGGACGAGACCCACAACCAGAGGAAACGGCTGCGTATTTGCGGCACGTTATACCTGAGCTCGAGGTGACCGTCGTGGGATAGCTCGGCCGTATCCCGCCTTGAACTCCGCATGCGGATCGAAAAAAGAAGCCCGGGCGCTGACCCGGGCTTCTTATCTGTTTATTTTCTCTTCCCTACCTTGCGGCGGGAGACGATGAAGACGTTGGAGTACTTTTTCGGGTGGCGGCTCTTCTGGCCTTTGCCTGTCGGCTTGCCCCACATCGATTTCGCGCGACGCAGACCTCGGCCCTGCTTTCCTTCACCGCCTCCGTGCGGGTGGTCGACGGGGTTCATAGCGGTACCGCGGACCGTCGGGCGGACGCCCATCCAGCGCGTGCGGCCTGCTTTGCCGATGTTCACGAGGCGGTGTTCTTCATTCGAAACTTCGCCGATGGAGGCCCATGCAGTGTCGATGATGCGGCGCACTTCGGTCGAAGGAAGTTTGACGTGCGTGTAGCCCGCATCTTGCGCGACGACCTCGCAGTAGTTGCCGGCGGAGCGCACGAGCGCGGCACCGGAGCCTGGTTTTATCTCAACGTTGTAGATAAAGGTACCCACCGGGATCTTCGCGAGCGGCAAACGGTTGCCGAGCGTGACCGGAGCGGAGTCGGAGACAATGAAGGTGTCGCCCACTTTCATTTTTTGCGGCAAGACCACGTACCGCTTCTCGCCGTCGCGGTACACCGCAAGACCGATGAACGCACTGCGGAACGGATCGTACTCGATGGATGTTATCTTCGCGGGGATATTCTTTTTGTCGAAACGAAAATCCACTTCGCGGTAACTCTTTTTGTGCCCGCCGCCCTGGTGGCGCACCGTAATGCGGCCGAAGGAGTTGCGTCCGCCCATGCTCTTTCTGCCGTGGGTGAGCGCCTTCAGCGGCTTGTGGCCGGAGAGGGCCTCGCGGTAGTTGATGGAGGTGTGCTGGCGCTGCGAAGGCGAGGTCGGTTTGTATGATTTCATGCTCATAAAATATGTGTTAGCTAATGGTTATGGTCTCACCTGCCTTGAGGTATACGTAGGCCTTTCTGCCTGCGGCTGAAGCGCCGAGCTTGCCGGTCCGCGCGTTGCGGCGCATTTTCTTCGGCACAGGAACGACGGCGACTTTGCGCGGGGTCACGCGATAGAGCGAGCGGACCGCCGCGATTATCTCGCGTTTCGTGGCGTTCGTGGCGACATCAAAAGTGTAGACGCCCATCCCCTGCACTGTGGTCGCTTTCTCCGTGATGCGCGGGTTGCGCAAGATGCTTCCGAGATTGCTCGAGAGAGAGCCGGATGAGACCTGTGCGGCTTTTGCGGCTGGCGTTTTCACTGCCTTCGCAGCCGGCGCCTTTGCGGCCGGAGCTTTCTCCCTCGCGGGTGCGTCCTGTTTTTTATTTTTTCCAAAGAGTGCCATATATTATTTTTCAACTTCTTTTTTATTCTTTGTCGCGCGGTGCTCGACGATCTTCACCGCGGCTTCCGGATTCTCGATGACGAGGTAGGTGGCGCTCAAGACCGCGACGGGATTCAAATTGCGGACCGCGATACAGGTAACGTTGCCGATGTTGCTAAAGCTCTTCTGCGACGCGGTCGTCGGGTCGGAGAACGCGATGAGCGCGGCGTTCTTCTTTTTGCTTGAGAGGCGCTCGAAACCGGAGACTGCTGTGAGCGACATGAGCGCTTTCTTCGCGAGCGCGGTCTTCGGCTTCGAAATGCCGAACGAATCGACGAAAAGCACCTCGCCATCCTTCAACTTTTTCGAGAGCGCCATAAAGAGTGCTTTCGCGCGCATCTTCGCGGGGATGGTGCGTGCGTAGACTTTTTCCTTGAGAGGACCGTGCGCGACGCCGCCGCCTTTCCAGATAGGAGAGCGGATGGAGCCGTGGCGAGCGCGGCCGGTGCCCTTCTGGGCCCAGGGCTTCTTGCCGCCGCCGCTCACTTCGCCGCGCGTCTTTGTGTGCGCCGTCGGCGTGCGGGAATTGGCCTGCATGGAGGTCACGACCTGATGCATGAGGGAGTCGTTCCAGGCAACCCCGAAGACGCTCTCCGGCAACTCAACGGAGCCTGCTTTCTTTCCCTGTGCGTTGTAGATGTCTGATTTCATATAGATAATTAGCCGCGTATCTCGACGAGGGTACCGGGGCGGCCCGGGATAGCGCCTGAAATGAGGAGCGTATTCGCTTCCGTGTCAATCTGCAGCACGCGGAGATTTTTGACGGTGATGCGGTCGCCGCCCATGCGGCCGGCCATGCGCATACCCTTCGCGACGCGCGCACCCGCGCGGGCGCCGCCTCCTATGGAACCCGGAGCGCGCTCTTTATTTTTCTGGCCGTGGCTGCGCGGACCGCCGTGGAATCCATGGCGCTTCACAACACCCTGAAAACCTTTTCCTTTTGAAACGGCCGAGACTTCAACAACGTCGCCCGGCGCAAATATCGAAATGTCGAACGTGTCGCCGCGTTTCTGCTCGGTCGCACTCTTTTCTCCGGCAGGCAAGCGGAATTCGCGCAAGTAGCGGAACGTCGCGAGATCTTTGAGGTGGCCGCGGACGGCCTGGCTCACGTTCTTTTCTTTGCGCGTGCCGAATCCGACCTGCGTCGCCGCGTAGCCGTCCTTCCCCTCTTCTTTTATTTGGGTAACGGTGAGGGGCCCGGCGCTCACAAGCGTGCCGGCGGTCACGACGCCCTTCTCATCGAAGACCTGCGTCATTCGGCCTTTTGTGCCAAGCATGAATTTCATATGTTTAGAAAAAGTACCCGCGAATGGCGGGCCTTAAGGCTCTCACCATTGGTTCCGATATTGGAACTTGGGTGAGGGCAGTATACGCAGACTCTCCGAAAATGCAAACTCCGGGGCCGGGGATTAGAGCGGAGCTCCGCTCGACATTGGGGCCGGGCTTGCGACCGCCGCGGGATACCGCCGGCGATGTATCATTTCGGCAAGAACCCACACAAGCCCCATCGAAGCCATGCCGAGAAGGAACGGGATACTGGTGTCCGGCCCAAGAAATCCGTAGGCCGTATCGAATACGCAGAAGAGAGTGGGAGTGCCTTCGCATGTGTCGACAGGCTGTGGGGCACCGCCTGCGCCGAAGGTCTCCGGGTCGCCGGGCCGGCGCGTAATGTCGGAAGCGGTCATTCCTTGTGCTTGTGCCTGCTGCGTGAGGATCGTGACCATTTCATCCACCTGCGCTTGTGAAAGCGATGCGGTGCGCGGGTCGCTCATCAATTCCGCGCGAATAGTGGCGCTGAGAGCGGTGTCGGAGGTTTGCGCGTGCGAAAGAAGCGGGAACATCATAAAAACGCTCGCAACCACCGCAAGCAGCGTGATGTTCCTTGCCGAATGGTACTTCGTACCCGTCATCGTGCGCAGCATAGATTACTGCTCCTGGAAGGTCGGTATGATGTTGACCGTAACGGTCTCATTGAGAGAGGGTGTCGGACTGCCATCCAACCCGATGCAGCTCAGCGTGTATATCGTCTGGGAGTTGACCAGGCCTGTGACCTTGCCCGATGCGCCAGATGAGGCGCCTGTCCACGAATCACCGTTCGTACCCGTGACGGTACAGCTCTTGACGTTCGAGACACTCCAGTACGCGTGCGTTGTGCTGCCGGCGGCTATGAGCTGAGGAGAAACTTGAAGGTGTCCGGTCGCTTGAAAATTGCCGTTCGGCCCTGTCGCAGGGAATGAATAGAATCCAATGGCGGGCGGCTGCACGCAGGCTCCCGAGTCGCAGCTCCACCCCGCAGGGCATATCGTGTCGGAAACGGCGCACGTCGCGCTCGTGTTCCGCTGCGTCGTCGCATTCACACACGTCGTTGACGGCGTGCATTGCTGTCCGCACTCTCCGGGATAGTCCGGGCTCGATGGGCACGACGCGGGAACAATAGCGAGACCATGCGCGGAAGCGTCGGTGAATTGCACTTCCGCCGAAGCAAACGGCTGGTGCGCCCGAGCGCCGAACATCAAAAGAACGCCGAGAGCTGCGATAGCGAGAATGAGGAGTATGACTTCGGTGCGAGTAACAATCGCCGTGCGTCCCGTGTGTTCGCTCATAGAGACTATTGTACCGTGCTCGTGGCGACTGCCAGCCCTACCATGTGCATATTATCCTCTGCGGCCTTTTGGAGCGCCGCAACACCCTCCGCGGCTATCTGCGGATCGTTGCCCGGATACGCATGCAGCCATTCCGCCTGCGTAACTTCGCGCGTCGCCGCAAGAGCGAGCACCGCATTCTTCGAGGCACCGAGGAGGTCGCCCGTTTCATAGAGCGCGATGGTGTAAGAATTCAGGAGCCACGGATTTTTGGGAAAGAGCGCGACCCCGTGCTGCGTGACCGAAAGCGCCTGCTGCGCCTCGTTGGCCTTAAGCAGCACCCATGCGTAATCGTTCATTGCCGCCCAGTCCTCCGGATCAAATTGCAGAAAGTACTTGTAGTCAACCGCTGAGTCGGCATAATCGCTCATATAGCCTTCGATGAGACCGCGCACGTAGTAGGAATTCGGTTCCGAATCGCCGTGCAGTGCTATCTGGATATTGATAAGGACGAGCGCGCGCGTGAGGTCGCCCTCCAAGAACGCGATGCGCGCGAGTTCGTGGAAGAGGTACGGTGTGTTGGGATTGCGCGCGGCCGCCTGCTCGAAGAAATATTCGGCACGCGCGAGGTCATATTCGCTCGGCTCTTGTCCGTTGAAGTGGCGCTCGCCGTATTGAAATGCGAGCGATGCGGAAGGATGCAGTGCGAATACGATGTTCTCCTCTATATTCTGCGCCTGTACCCGAAGGCCGGGGAACAGAACGATGGCGCAAATCACAACAACGCACACAGCGAGCGCGAACAGAAGCGCACGCGTGTGTTGGATTTTTTCAGACATACGCCTGTATGAATCCAGTGCGCCTTTAGAATGTCCACCCTTCTCCCTGCAGGAACGTTTTGAGCGTCGGCATTTGCGCCGCGACGGTACGCAGGACGCTTGCCGGCGCTACCTGCATATTCTTAATAGAAGGTAAGTAATTTGTGTATACGGCCGTATCCTTCACGGTAGCAACGTCTGTGAGCGGCTGTAGGACAGCCTCTATCCGTTGCGGGTCGGTCTGTTGGTACTCATTCCAGTAATACGAAGCATACTCAATGCGCGCAAGCAGCGATTGGTTGAGGGTCAAATTGAAATATGCGTCTGTCGGAGAGTACGTACCGGCCAAATCGATGGTGTCTTGGAAGGCGCTTTCGCCTTCGTCGAGATACGTTTGGTCCTTGAAAGTTCTCCCGACGAATGCGAGCGCACTCGCGTGGACGAACATGATCTGCAAACGCATCGGCGGCGAATAAGTCTGAATGGAGGAAAGCGATGGCAGTGCATTGAAAGCCGCGATGAGGTCTTTCATCTTGGCAGCATAGGTTTGTTGCAATTGGGTCTTTTGAGAAGCGGGGCTTTGTGCGACGATGCGCTGAAAAGCAAACACGTCCGCAACTTCCATACGGCTTATCGCGTAGTGGTTCGGTGTGAGCGAGTTGGAAAGTTCGTTGAGGTTCACGAGAGCGGCTTCTACTGCTGCCGCGTTCGAGCCACTCGCGGGGCGGAGCGGGTCGACAGCCTCCGTAGTAGACGCCGTGTAGTACGAGGAGAACGGCGGCTGCGAGAACACAACGTCGTAGACGTCGGTCGCATCAAAATTAGATTGTGTGTACGCGTAGTTGATGCCATTCAACGCCTGGGCTCTTTGAAAATTAGTGTTGTTCGTATCTGCGGCCACATCGCGGAACGTAGCAAGTGCATTCAGAAGATCGGTGTTCCCTTGGGAAAGTACTTCTTTGCTCTCAACAACGGCATAGGCTGCTTCAATCCTCGCATCCGTAGGATTGACCGTTGAAGTGCTCGTCTGCAGAACGGGGAGACTATTCAGCCCATTGTTGTCGCCTGGCTGAAGCTGGCTCGTACTATACAAACTGAAACCGGCGAGACCTGCAAGAATCAATACTCCGATGAGTACCACTAGACTTATGAGAAGATGCTTATTGGTCATGCTCGTGAATACGCATATCATCCACCGGATGAGGTGCCTCCGCTTCCGGCGCTTCCGGAGCTTCCGGACCCGCCCCCACCTCCGCCCCCACCTCCGCCCCCACCTCCGCTTCCGCCGCTGTATATGCCGCCAGTCCCGGCGCTGCTGCCGGGGCTATAACCGCCTCCGCTCCCACCTTGCGACTGTACGACATCCGCGTGTGCCACTCCGGTAAAGTTTTCAGCGCCAGAGACACCATATCTCGCCGCACGATTCCCGAAAAAAGAAGAGATGACGACCGCAAAAGCCGACAATGCGACATAACAACCGATCTTCAGATATTTTTTCAAAACCAGAACAATCCGCATAACTCAAGTATAACATTTAAAGGTGCCCGCTCATGAGATCCGATACGCATGTGGATAACAAACCGTCCATGTGCCTGCAGGCACATAGGATCTAAGCCCTGAAGGACTTTATCG